>Ga0299912_10000034_pt1 | contig 166349 bp, 134 predicted proteins | sample RVTome_2_FD_207667 | JGI IMG/M metagenome (GOLD analysis project Ga0299912, IMG submission 207667) | Soil microbial communities from uranium-contaminated site in the Upper Colorado River Basin, Wyoming, United States - RVT95D214 (version 2) ... | reverse complement strand
GTGGTGGGCCTGCGGTTTTCCGCGGTGAGTAAGGCGGGTTTGCAGATTGAGCGATTGATGGCGGTTGATAAAAAAATAAACTTCTATGTCAAAAAGATAATTTCTAATTTCGAGGGCTGACCCCAATTCCTGTAAAAAAACAGAATAGGTCGCGTATCTCCTTGTAAGGCTTGACAGCGCAATTATTATTGTGGATAATACCTTTAGAATGACGAAGAAACAAAACCAAAAAAATATTTTAGTAATCTCATCATGCTTATTATTATTGTTATTATTCGTGAATAGTTGCCCCCGGCAGACGCCGCCGCGCGAGCGCCTGGTTGAATTTTTAGACTCGCTCATGGCAAAGAATTACCAGTCCGCTTACGACCACTGCGCTTTCAAGGACCGCTACACCAAGAGCGCGGATGAATTCATCGCCGGATTCAAGCAACACGATGACGAGGTTAGTTCAAACGGGATCGAGGGATCCGTCATTTTCTACAACATCGATAGCACGCATGCTCAAAAGGATACTTTTCTGGCTTTTACAAAGATAACCGCGCTGGATCTGGGAGCCAGCCCGTATCGCAATCTGTTTTTTTCGGTGTTATCCGAGCCGATCACGGACAGCGTGAAGAATAGAAAAAGTGCATATGTCTACGCCGTAACCTATGAGGGCGTGATATGTCTGATAAAAGAACACGAAGGCTGGGGGGTTTACGCGCGCTGGGAAGAACAGCGCCTGCGCGATGCCGAGGAATCCCGTGTCCGGGTTGAATATATCAAGAACGGCTTGAAGATCTCAAACAGGAAAATTAGCGTCTATCCGGACGCCAGGGCATACCTGACCGCGGTCCTTAAAAATACCGGCATCAGAACTGTGCTGGACGCGGAACTGATGATCGTCTGCCTTGATAAAGACGGTAAACCCTGCGATATCCTGACCGAGCATCCAGTGAGGAAACACGCCGCGCCATTGCTTCCCGGTAAAACAAGGAAGTTCAAGGTAGACCTGTCATCAGCGCCCGGTGAATGGGCGAAGGCCGTCGACGTGAAGATCGTTAACTGTTTCCTTGGAGAATAGAGAAGGCAGAAATTAGAAATTAGCAGGTAGTATGTAGATAACAGTAAGTAGTAAGTAGTTAAAACTAAAAAGACCAGATCAGGTAGACGCCATCTTTATCGTATGCTCGCTCAGCTTTTTGATTATGTTAAGGTTCACCTTTGATTTTATCTGTTCCATCTGTGACGCGTCCATAACAAAATACTTTAATATGATGTCCACCGCACCCGGTATGAAGCCGCTGGGCGAGACCTGGGGCGAATCGCCGGTTCCCACTGTTTCCGTGATCGCCTCTCTTATCAGGCGAACGGATTTTTCGATGTTTTCGTGCGTTTCGGTGGTTGAGATGTAGACATGGGAAATGACCAGTTTTTTCGGGATCACCGGCTGCTGCATGACCCTGGGTTTTGGTTTGGAGAGCATCCATACCGTGATCAGGTAGAAAATAATACCGCAGAAAAGACTCAGCACCAGGGCTTTCACCAAGTCGATGTACATTAAAATGATGATGATCGTGTAGATGATGCCGATGCCGGCCTGGATCATCCGCGCGCCGCTCGCGGTAAAGCTTTTGACCGTTTTGAGGAGCATTGCCGGCAGGAACTGCGTGAGCAAGACGCCCAGCGTGATGAACAGGATTATGGTCCTGGATGGCTCCAGAGCCATTTTGAGCAGCGAGGGAAAAGACAGGTAATCATAACCGATACCGTACCCGATGCACATGATGAACATGAGTAATGCCGGTGTTAATGCATCAACGATCCAGGATATGCGCGGATTTTTATCTTCGATAATGTTGCTCAGGGAACTGGTGATTACCGATACCATATAGGCCAGAAATATGGCCGCACACTGGATCAAGAAAAAGTATAAACTTCCTGTTGAAAAAAGCTGTTCAAAGGACTTTATCATATCTCCTCCTGTACTTGTTATTCTTCTTAAATTATATCTGAAATTATCAACATGTCAATCCGGAGAACCAAAAACCATAGGCGACATGCATCAAGCAGTCTTCTCGCAATAAAGGTTATTGGATTTCTTCCACATTATTGTAAGGAACAGTTATTTTTTCACCATCATCACAGATAAAAATGGATAACCAGGTTTTGATGCCTGAGCCAGTTTCCCCTTGAAATAGAAGGTCTTTAACTTCGCCGACGCTGCCATAGTATTTACCCCATGTCACCCTGAATTTCTTTTCTCTCTCGTGTAGCTTATGATACTCGCGTGCAGACGGGAAAATTATTTCAGGCCTGACGACACCTGCCCTCAGCCGGGTCGTACCATTCAATATCACATTTCGCCCCAGGCTGGCCTGGATCATAGTTTGGCAATCTTCAGAAATCCGCATTTGGCCAAAACCTTCGATGACCACTAAGGTAATATCATTCTTGAGTAAAATATCAACTTCCTCATAATCAATTGTACCCGTTATGATGCCGGCCGGCCGGTTTTTAATGATTTCCTCAATATCACGGGCTGCTAAATAATCCGCGTAGATAATATTTCCTTTCACGTCACCACTATCGTTTTCTACCAGTTTACCCCAGGAAATTCCACCAATACCATATGCACATTCCAGCACATATCCGCCAAATTCAATATCAATCCCATACCCGGTGATTAATCGCTTAACTTCACCCCAATAAAGCGCTTTCAATTCAACTATCGGCAGGTCCTTCTGTATCCATATTTTCCCTTCGTTATAGTCGATTTTGACAATAGTACCATTACAGGGTGATACAATTTTATTGGTATAAAACGGTATCATTGGCATCACTGGTTTACCGACGATCGTCTCGCCATATTGCACCCTGTCACCTTCTTTTTTGTGAATAAGAGGTTTTAAAATTTTGGTAGTCTTTGGATACTCGCCTTTAATGTCGATAATGACTGGGATCTCAGGTCTTTCCAGCTTTTCTCTAATGATAACCATGCCCAGTTGTGTCTCAATTCTTTCCAATATCCCGTCTACCGGTGATCTGATTTCCTTAGACTCCATAACTAGTTTCTTTTCCGCGATCAATTCTTGCCATTTGATATTTTCGCCTTCTTTTTTAAGCAGATATTCAGTGATTTCCTCCGGTCGTACTTTTAAATGCTCCGCGACATTTATGACGCAAATTCCTCCTAATCTGCAGGTAGTTCGCAGGATGGTTGTATCGGGTTTTACGCTTTCGCCTTCTTTAACAACTATTTCACCTGGAAAAGGAGAGACTCGGGTTTTCCTTATTTGAAGATTATAATATAGTGACATTTTCTTCGAACAATTTAACAGCTAAGGGTTCATCAACTAAAGACAGCACTCCGAGATGAGGAAGCACAAACAGGTTGTCAATGGCGATCGCGGTGCCTGATGCGACAGGCAATGCTTTTTGGATGATTTGTTTTATTCTTTTTTTACTTGGGTGATGCGCGATAAAACCACCGCTGGCGATAATGACGTCGTAGTCCATTTTGATTAGGTTCCGGTGCAAAATAAAGGCCGCATTTATGATATTTTGCGCGATCGCTTCCTCCATTTTTAACTCCCTTTCGGTTTCTGATATTGAGGTTGGTCTGATGAATCTATTACCTAGAAAGTTCAATACTTCTGTTTTGCCATAGGTTTTATCCAAACAAGACATTATTTTTTTCAAACCACAATGGTTCAGAACATAAGGGAGCGAGTAGGTCATACCCAGGTTGGCAGCTACGCTTCGCCTGCAAATATCACCCGCGATCGAAAAACAATCGGTCGTCGCTCCGCCCATATCAAAAGCAAATATTTTCTTCTTTTTGTATTTCGAAAACAACGACAGGGTCTTTTCAACCGCGATCGGCGTGGGTAAAGGCGATAAAAGAGCTCGTTTACTAAGGTTTCCATAACCCGGCGCCGCCGACATTACATGGCTTATGAACAGATTAATAATGGCTTCCTTGGCCGGAGCAAAATTCTCAACGCCTTCAGCAGGGCTGATGTTCGGCACAACCTCTAAAGCGAATTGATCACCCAGTGCTCTTTCAACAAAAGGCAGTGCTTTTGAATTGCCCGCGTAAATAATGGGCAACCTGCCGACTTCAAATTTCGCGTTTATTTTCGACATTTTGATCAACTCTGCCATTTCGACCAATGAATTTATTGCGCCATTCTCAAAACCACCGGCAAATAGTATCAAATCCGGTTTTGCCTGGTCGAGACATTGGAGTCGCTGTAAAGGGGTGCGGCCATCATCAAGGGCAAGGGTATCAATGACGATCGCACCGGCATTCAATGACAGGTTGAAAGCGCTTTTTGCCGTATAGTTATTTGTTATGCCGACGGCTATTATCTGTAAACCGCCCCCAGCACTGCTTGAGAATAGAAAATCGCAGTCATTTACTTCATCTTTGATCTTGTGTTTGATTAAATCGGTTGCTAACCGAACGCCGATCGCCACATCCTCAATCGGTTTTTCAACCGTTGTTTTTGCTTCTTCGCGAGCCACTATTTTACTGTCCTTGATGAATAAAACCTTGGTCGTTGTGCTGCCAACATCCGCAATAAGAAATGTTTTCATTGAATTCTAGCCTCCGATCATTAAACTAGTAAGTATTTATAATAGACAAATCATAAAAAGTCAATAACCATATAAGATCGGAGCATCACCAGCATCTTTTTGCCATCGCCTATTGACAAAGTCTGGAATCGACTTAAAATATAGACGTTGTCTCAATGCTGTTTTGGCAATTTTATTAATCGAAAGAAGGAGGAGTTATGAAAATATTAGCGTTCATTGCAGGCGTATTAGCTGCAGTATGCTTGGTGTTGTCGGTTATCGCCCGCCTGTTTTTTCTGGATAAGGCGATATTTGGTTTGAGCGCGCTTTCCTACCTGAGGTCGGCAAGTACAATGATTCTCTTCGCGATCGCGTTCATGATGTTTGAATTCTTAAAGAAAAAGAAAGAATAATAGGTGGAAAAAATGGGCGGTCGTTCAGACCGCCCATTTTATTATCGGCAGACAGCTATCGACCGCCCTTTGTTTATTTGACGACCAGGAATTTCCTTGTATATTGCCCGCCGGCCTCGAGGCGATAGAAATATATGCCTGATTCAAGCCCCAGCGTGAATGTCCGGCTGTGGGTTCCAGCGTGCATCCTTTCGCTGATCAGTGTTTCGCGTACTTTACCTGAAACGTCCAGGACCGTTAGCTTGACCGGGGTCTCGACGGCGAGAGTGAATTCAACGTTTGCTTTGTCACGGATGATCGCGGGCGCCTTGAATATGTCTCTTCCCGCGGGCATCAGTACCGACCTTTCATTGACGCCGGTTATGTCCTCGGTAACAACCCGGACGCCATAGGCGAAATTATACCCCCATGTGCTGGCCGGCACCCATCCGGTTCCCGGATCATCCATGTCGTTAAGATACATGTGTTCATCGAACAGCATGGTATTGAATGCCAGGTACCAATCAGAACCCGAACCTTGAACAAAGTGATTGTAGCATATTCCAATCCAGAAAGTGTCGGGCAACACGATGCTGGAGTCGGACAGGTCGAAGTAACTCCATACTTCCGCAGCTGGCATTACAGCGTTCATATCTCTGTAAAGGTGGGGCCCCTGGTGCATCGGGTACAGGGTTCCGCTCTCGTTATTCCAGACATAAAGGCGAAAATCATACGAGGGATCATTGATCAAATTGAAATATAACATGATCCCTACGATCTTCTGGTTTACCAGCCCGAACGAGCTGAGGATGAAATGATCCGCAAAGCCATACGCGCTTTCGGGATCGGGATTGACGACGCCGGTGGAGGTATAAAATCCCAGACCGTCGTCAAAAGTTCCGTCATCGTACATCAACGTATCACCCCTTGAAGCCATGGCCAGCGAAACAGCCAATAATAGTATCAACAAATATTGTATTTTCATATATCTCTCCTTTATTAATAATATACTAATTTTTTATAATCTGTCAATATGGCATGTTGACAAGTTCATTAAAATATAGATAATTCAACATGAGCGTGAACGTCGAAGAATACTGGGGCGTTATCGAAAAACCATTTCTAAACACACCGGACACAAAATATATCTTTGAATCGGACGATTTCGTCGAAGCCATGGGCCGGGTTCTTTATAATCTTGAGGAGGTTCGCGGCGGAATAACGATGATCGTCGGCGAGATCGGCTGCGGCAAGACAATTCTCGTCCATGCGCTCCTTGAAAAGCTGCCCAAGACGCGATTTCTGACCCTGCGGTTGATCAACCCCACGCTGTCGCCTAATCAGCTCCTGGCTGCGATGGCATCCGGATTCGGGGTCGAAAATGTGCCGCGCTACCGCAGCCGGCTGCTACTTGCATTATCCGGACTGCTCGTTGAGAAGAACCAGGCCGGGATCATGCCGGTCCTGTTGATCGACGAAGCACAGGCGATGCCGACCAAAGTCCTCGAAGAGATACGATTACTGCTTAATTTCGAGGATGCCAAGAAAAAAATGCTGCAGATCGTGCTTTTCGGCCAACCGGAACTGAAAAAACGGATCAAGGACATCGAACAGTTGAACCAGCGTATCAATATTCGTTATCATCTTAAAGGATTGAACGAACAAGAAACGGTCGCATATATTAAACACCGCTTGTCCATCGCCTTGGCCAAACGCGAGATTTTCTCCAAACCGGCATTGAAGCTGGTGTTTTCGTATTCCCGCGGGATCCCGCGGCTGATCAATACGATCGCCACCAATTCGATGTATGCCGGCTGCATGATGAACAAGACCATTGTTGACGAGGAAGTGGTTGAGGAAGTTTATAAGGATATCGGTGACTGATGACTTTGCGGTACCGGCAGTTTTATAAACCAGAAGAAAAAGAACCGGGCAAAAAACAATTGCCGGATACTGGTACTGATAAAGGCGACAAGGAAACACCGCCCCCGGTAACGCCGCCGGTAGACTCGAACACCGCAGACCGACCGGTGCCGATGCAGGAATCGATCGCGGTCCTGGAACGGGAAGTACGGGTAAAAGATTTCTCGGAGCGCAGTTTCGCGGTATTCACCGTCGGGAAGGAATGGTATGCCGTGGACCTGGACGCGACCCTGGAGATCCTGCATAGTTTCGATGTGGTCGCGGTCCCGCATCTGCCTGAAATATTCAGCGGCGTCACTAACCTTCGCGGCGAATCAGTCCCCGTTGTAGACCTTAAGAAATTGATGGGTGCACAGCAGGCACCGGATAGTATCAACGTCTGCCTGATCATGCTTTTTGGATCGACAAAGATCGGTTTTCTGATCGATTCCGAGGTGGAGATCGTCAATGCCGCACAGGGTAAGTTCTATCCTCTACCCGATTGCTTCACCAAGGACGAAGCGCGATTCCTGGAGGCGGTTTTCTGGATGAACGACCGCTTCATCGGGTTGCTCAAACCGGGACAAGCCCTGGAAGTGCTGACGAAGTGGGAACCTCCCGAAGACACTCAGCACGCGGAAAGCGCGGGCAAAATTGATGCGCCGGGGGGTTGAGAGGAGGACGTGACATGAAAAGGGAAAAAATCATCTGCGCAGTGCTCAGCTTTATTTTAGAGGTCCTGCTGCTGCTGGTAATGACAAGATCGATGGCATTGGACGGTAAGTTCTATGTTTATTATGGTGTCACGCTGTTCCTCGTACTGTTTTATAATGTGTTTCTCGGCCAGGGGGATACCCTGCCTGTATTTTTATCGATCATTTTTTTCAGCACGCTCTTTGCGACGGTCGCGGCCGGCGTCCTGGTCGGCGTCCTTACCGGAAGTCTTGCCTGGTTGTTCCTATACGGCTTCCTGGTCGGCGTGCTGGTTGCCGTCATCATTTACCATTTAAAACATCTGGTTTTCACGGTAGATACGGACAAGGGATTTGACCTGCCGGTAGAACTGGCTTTGACCTTTTTCTCATTGTGCGCCTATTGCGCTATCGCGTATATTCCCCTCAAGATCAATGAGGCCGTCATCACCGTGGTGGGCATGCTCGTGGTATCGTTCGTTGCCGGGATGATGATCGCGATGCCGCTCAAAAAGTCGCTCAGATTACTGAACGATGCCGTTGCCAAGGGGACAGATCCCAAGGATTGGCCGGCGGTGCATACATCGCTCGTCCGCGACTTTTTCACCAACTTAAAGAAAGCCCTGACCGACGTCAAGGGTTCGTACCATGAGATCGGTACCCTGGGCGGTAACATCAAGACTTCGTCCGAGGACCTTTCATCCGCCTCCGAAGAAATGAACGCGTCGCTGGAGGAAGTTTCGTCCACGATCCAGCATATCGCCAAGGGCGCGCAGGAACAATCTGAATCCATAACCGCCATCGCGCACGCCATCGAAGAACTGAACAATCTGACGACATCGATATCATCGCAGGTGAAGATGGCTTCGGTTTCGTCGCGCCGGACGACCGATTCGGCCAAGCAGGGCATGGGTTTCTCGACCAAGGTCGCGAAGAACTTGAAAGAAATATTCGACCAGACAAAATCCATTGAGAAGAAAATGACCGAACTCCGGGACCAGGCCACGGAGATCAAAAAGGTGCTGGATATCATCGGCAGTATTGCCGAACAGACGGACCTGCTGGCGCTTAACGCAGCGATCGAAGCAGCGCGCGTAGGCGAACAGGGTAGAGGGTTTGCCGTGGTCGCCGATGAGATCAGGAATCTTGCCAACGAGACCCAGCGGTCGTCATCGACCGTGGAGAACCTGATCTCGGAGATCAATAAGTCATCGCAGGAGCTAAATAACCTCCTGGATCTGGAACGCGATAAGATCACCGATGCCAATGACCTGGCGACGCAGACCGAAGAGGAGTTTACGGGTATTTCAAAAGCGGTCGAACTTGTGACAGACATGATCATGCGTATCAATGAAGCAGCTTCCAATCAGGCTGCGAATACTAAAGAGCTCGTGAAACAGGTGGAACAGGTGGCCCAGGTCGCCGGTGATACGGCCGCGGCATCGGAGCAGGTGTCGGCGGCGGTCGAGCAGCAAACCGCGTCCATGGAGGAGTTCACTTCGACCGCGCAGGTGCTGGCATCGGTCGTGACCAAGCTGGAAGGGCTTGTCAAGCAAAAGAAGGAACAGGACAAGTGAAATATCTTCTTAAATATACGGTGGGCGGGATCGGATTAGCGACGCCGATCGACGAGGTCAAGGAGATCGTCAGGCCCAAGGCCATAGAGAAGCAGGAGACCGGTGCCAAATATATTATGGGATATTTCAACCTGCGCGACGAAAAAGTGTATTTATACGACCTGCCCGCGTTCCTGGGTATCAGCGCGGACAGCGTTTTCGAGGTAATAATCGCCAACATCGAAGGCAGTAGTATCGGTTTTAAAGTCACCCGGGTGCATGGCATAATAAATACCGAGCAGCTCATGCCTTTCCCGGAGATCGTGAGGGTTAAGGATTATTTCCGCGGCGTGGTCAGGGATAACGGCTCGTTTTTGCAGGTCCTGTCGTTCAAGAAGCTCATGACCGGCTCGCGTCTAACGTCGATCCGCAAATTATTGAAACAGTAAAGGCGGCAGCAGAAGCAGCTTTAAGCTTTAAAAAATGACCAGCCCCGCATGCATCGCGGGGCTGGTTTGTTTCCGGTATTCGCTTTGCTTATTACCTGCCGATTATGACCTTCGCTGATTCGCTTTTGCCGTTAGCTGACAGGCGGAGAAAATAAACGCCCGGCGTCAGGTTGCTTGTGTTCCAGGTCGCGGTGTTCAAACCCGTTTGCTGGTGCGATTCGACCAGCGTCGCTACGCGTGAACCTGCAATATCATAAACCGTCAATGATACTGGACTGGCAGACGGCAACTGGTATGATATGACGCGGTTGCCTCTGCTAAGCATAGTGGCGGCGTTAACAAAACCGAACTCGCCGGCAACCTGCTTCTGTCCTTCCTCGACACCCGGCACGCCATGATCCCTGAGATAGACTGCCGCAACGATGTCATCCGGCGTTCCCTGAACCAGCAGAAACAGCACGTCGGAATTTCGGAAGTTGGAACCATAACACAGACCGCCGGCGATGCCCGCAGTGATCAACGTGAAGTTGGACGGGGCATAGGTAAGGCCGGTGAATGCCATGGTTGCGGGATCCATCTGGGTAAGCTGGTCGGCGAATGTTCCTCCGGCCGGATCCTGACTGTGCCACCAGACCCAGTTCGAATCTGAATCATAAGCGCAGCCGTACATGTTCAGCGTGTTCGCTACGTTCATGAGATTCGAGGAGGTCTTGTTGAACATATAGCAGTCGCTAGCAAAATTGGCGGTGAAGAATACTTCCTGATCATTGTCGTATCCCAGGGCGCGATTCGGGTTCTGCGGTCCGGCAAAACCGCCGTAATAGGTAAGCGCAGCGCCATCAAGACTGAACTTGGCGACATTTCCGTCCACGCTGCCGTACAGCGTATCCATGACACCACCGCCCGGACCATTCACGCCGTCCCAGGCCAGATCACGCCAGCCCCAGCCCGTGGAATAACCAGGCTGGTCATAAGTATGGATGAGCGTGCCCAGAGTGTCCACGACGTAGACTTTATTGGGATCGGTGGCGGTCGCTCCACCGGTAATATAGAAGCACTCGCCATCCCATTCGATCCCCAGCAGCTGATTGTCATTACATATTAGCTGCACGTCGAGTTCATATATCACGTCGCCCGGAGCGCGGGTCCCGGCCGGTTTGTAAGTTTCGTTGCTCACCGGCGTTTTCTGCACTACATCCTGCAGCGGGTTGATCACGTCGGCATCCGGCACCGTGGCCCAGAGGACCGTCGCGCAAAGAATAATACTGCACAGTACTGCATATTTTTTCATTTTATCTCCTTTTTATTTTTTTGTCATTTCTTGCATACTAATCACGACCTCGTTCATTTTTTGTTTTTCCTCCTTCCCCTGGTTTTCCTATGTCTAAATGATAATATGAGACAACAGCGATTATTATCATATTATACACTATATTTTTAGAATGTCAACCCCGTTAGAAGTAACTGCATAACGCTTATGACGACTCCTATATATTTACGGTTGTCCGAGCAATGTCGATCCGATTCTATATCCTGCGGGAATTGCTTCTAACGGGTTCAACCCCGTTAGCGATAGGAAGTGCCTTTGGCTCTTCCGTCGCTAATGTTGATGGTAATCCGATGGTTACAGCATGATGATTTTACATACGAGTGTATATTATTGGTTGTGGTGTGGATCTCTAACTGGGTCAACCCAGTAAAGTGTGTCTGCCGTATATGATCAATTGATTTTTAAGCTAAGACTACTAAGCTGAGTAATTACATGCCTTGCAGAGGTTTTCTCTTTACTGGTATCACTTTATGACGACAAATTTGAATGCGGATTTCCAGTCAAGAGACTCGACCTGCAAAAAATAGACACCGGAGGCCAACGATTCTTTATGGATTCTTTCAGAATGCGAGCCTTTTGAGCGATTAAATTGTCGTTTGGAAACAACTCTTCCCGCGACATCGATCACGGATATTTCTACCGGCGAATCCTTAGATAGACAGTAAGTAAATTCAAAAAATGCTTTTGTATTTTTGACAGCGAGGTTCGGAATTACAGAGATACTCTGCGTTTCCTCAACACTCACACCGTAATATTTGTAAATATGCAGTCCAAGATGCCATTGGGAGACATAAATATAGCCGTTAGCGTAGAATAAACGTAAGGCCCAGTATACTCCTTCCATTGTCGGACAAAAATAATGGCCGGTTTCAGTTGGATTATAGGGATCGGAACAATCGATGACTCGCGCTAATTGATAACCCGAGCGGCTTAAGTAAACCAAATTGTCTTCTGAAAATACGTCATCGGCATTATAAGGATAATATCCAATGAGATGTGGATCTGCTGGATTGCTGACATCGACTATATATAATGAATCATTCCAACTTGCTATGTACACGCGGTCATTACTCAACCATAAATTACCATCGCAAGCACCTTCATAACTGCAAATAAATGGCATATGCGGATCATTAATATTAATGATCCAAAGTTGTGCGCCATGATAATAACTATAACCGGATACGTAAAGATAATTATCACAACCAATTATTTTATAGCTTGATTCGGTGGAATCACAAAAACCAATTTCGTATGGATTTGTTGGATCTGATACATTGATTACCCGTATGCCCACTTGGGGATCGAAAAACGAAACATATGCAAAAGTATCTTTTACAAAAATCCCTCGAGCACCCCAATAACTCGGAAATAAATAATAACCCACTCTGATTGGATTTGCCGGTGCGCTGACATCGACGATATGCATGGCGCCGGAATCGTCGGTTACATACGCGTAGTTGCCCTGTACCCAGATATGCCGGATATCGGTATTAAAAGCCAGCCGGCCGATCTCAGCGCAGTTCTGGGGATCGGACACATCCACAATGGACAGAAATTTCTGGATCCCCGAATATTCGCCCAGATAGGCGTAATTACCTTTAACAAACAGACTGCCGTTACAACCAGAGGTTTGATAATGACTGATTTCATAAACATCCTGAGGATCATACACATCAAAAATCCTGAAACCACCCAGTACCTGCGCCATGTAAACATAACCACCCTTACCGGCGATACCAGCGCTGCTGTAATAATATCCATATCCGGGCAGGAGCACGCTATCGGTTCTTACGGGCGATGCCGGGTTGGATATATCGTAAACGCCCAAGTATATCCTATATAACGCCGGATTGGCAAAAGTCCGATATAAATAATTACCATTGACCGCTACAGAAGCACCGACACCCTCAAGGATATGACCAACATGAGTGGGAAGCCAGGATAGGGAGATATCGTAGATATCGGTGAGGTCATTAAAGTAGTTGGGGATATATAAGTAGTTGCCATAAATCGTTATACTAAAACACTGGCCGACTATCAATTCATAGCAAACAAACGGCTGCTCCGGGTTTTGGACGTTGATGACATACATGGTGCCGCCAAAGCCCGTGCAATAGATGTAATCATCTTTTCCGGCAAGGCAATTGAAATAAGATGTTGTGGCTGTGCTGCAACTGTTTACCTGATAGGGAGCCGTGGGATTGGCGACATCAACAATGCGCAAGATGGGACCATCGATGACATAGGCATAACGGTTTTTGACCCAAACGCCCCATACCGCGTAGGTGCCCCAGTAATCGCCGGTGAATTGTGGTGATTGAGGATTGCTAACATCATAGATCATCAGCCGTTCTTCGGAAGCGACATACAGGTAATTATTGCTGAAAAAAGATTTAGGCCGGTCATTCTGACCGTTGATGCGGGCGATTTCACACGGATTCTGGGCGTTATCTATGTTCATGATGATAATCGAAGCGCCCGAAGTCAGAAAACAGTATTTATGATTGTTAATGACGCCGAGTTCCACGTTATCGGCGCAACCGACGGGCCAGCCGCCAGCCCACCGGACATTCAAGGAATCGCGAGCATAAAGCAGATTCGGGATTATGCATAAACTCAGTGACGTAACGAAACAGAGGAACCATAAAGAATGGGGCTGTTTAATAGCCTTTTTTTGGTTACGGCTAATTCTGTCAAACAGCCCCATGTTAAAATCTCCTTTTTCTTTATTATCGGATGACCACAGCCTTTTTAACCATGGTCGTGTTAGGTGTCTCAAGCTTAATAAAATAGATGCCGCTGGGAACGCGATTGCCTTCTGTATCGCGTGCATTCCATTTATTGTGATAAATGCCAGGTTCACAGGTACCCTGCTCAATGGTTTTAATGAGACTGCCGGTCGAGTTGTAGACGGCTATTTTTATCGGGGATGCGTCCGGTAAATTGTACGTAATGAATGTATTATCGCGTAGAGGGTTCGGTAGACAGGTAATATTGAGGGTTGATGGAATATGTATGGTTTTCATTGACTGGGGACCGCCGCCCGTAGGTTTTGGCGTAGCAAAGAAGAGCATGCCGCCCATTGTCACATTGTCACCATTTGTTGATTCAAGCGCTAGATCAAGCGCGTCGTTTACGATTAATGATTCCGGTATAGTGAAGGTTCGATTGATGATTTGATGCGATGGCAATGTTACTATTATTGGATTTTGCATGCCCAATTTTATCCGGCAGGGAACCGGATGTCCAGCCTCATGATATAGTGATAGTTGAGCCTTCCAATGCGAGCATTTTCCCAGACCATCGATGCGATACTGCAATAGGCCGGAACTCATATCCACTGTTTTTGCGGGTTCCGCACCATACTCGTTAAAACCAGTTCTGGCGATTAGAACTGGTGCTGGCACTGAGTCTCCGAGATCATAGGCAAACGATGCGACGCCATCGCCTTCCCGGGATAGAATGACTTGCCGGTTATAGGCGACGACTTTATTGGTTTGTCCTTGTGTCCATTCGACAAAGGCAAATGGGTGGACCCAAACGATTTGCGGTACTTCATCTGGCAAATAGGAATAGCCGAACAACTTTGCCGGTGGCGACCAGATAATGTCGGGCGCGGTGAGATGGGAGTAGTAGATCTCATGGTCATCGTTGATTTGTTCCTGCCAAACAATCACGTTGTTAGCAATGCAGGGCGATGATGAATTGCCAAGGGTTGTACAGATTCTCTTTGGTTTGCCAAAACCCGTTATACCACCGACTGCATACCAAATATCGCTGCTATTCACATAAGTAAGGTAGGCAGTAGTACCCAATACTTCTAGGCAAGGCATAGTGCCGGTGAAGCTCAATGCCTGGGTGTACCATATACCCAGGTCGCGGTATCCGAAATACTGCGTGCTGCTATTGGGACGGTTCCATGCCACCATAGGCATGTCGTATTTGGTCGTACCGATAGTGGGTGATAACTGGACGCCTGGATTTGGCGTGCCCGCATAACTATCGAGCATGTGCCAGCTGACGCTACCCGGGTTGTCGTATGGGAATTCACCATACCAGAGCTGCCAGTTCTGGTAGTCGTTGTACTGCTTGCCATAGACGATATGAATATGATTGGCCTGATCACATGATATCGCTGGGTATAGATAGCCATTGCCTTGATAGGTTTCCTCTTTGACCATTGTAGGATCGGTCCATTCATTGTAAGAATATTGCGAATACCAGATACGGGATGTTACTTGCGAGCCATTGACCAAATTCTCAAGCCAGCAAACAACTGGCAAGCCGGCAGTTGTCACGCTGGCTGCAGGCCATTTACCACTCCCAAGGTATTCTTGAGACTCACGGTACGTCCAATATTTTCCACTATCTTCGCTCGATGCCATATAGACCATACCATCCTTCTGCCAGAATGCCCATAATTTATCGGCGCCATATACTATGCGCCGAGCATTGTTCTTACCGGTGGCTTGATCATCGACTAATCTGTCCAATGTGCAGACCCACACAAGGGGTGTCCATGGACCACACTTGCCATCTCTGCGCATTGCAGCTACGCGGGCATCAAGATAACGCCCTTTAGCCCAAGGGAGGAGATAATTAGTGCGCATAATGGGCGCTTTATTGGCTATCCATCGTGGATCTTCCGGCGGACATACCCAATAGGCAGCGACTTTGGACACTTCGCTGTTTGCAGGAGGTTGCCAGATCATGCGAAAACCGCCAAAGATAGGATCATCAGGCATTTGGAGATTTAAGCATTGCTGCATATCTGGTAATCCCGTTGGCGAAGGTGGATCCGTTTCTGTACCACCGATATCTGTGGCTTTCATAAACTGGCCCTTAGTGCCTACGGTCCAGCGTTGCACACCTGAAGGCACTTCCAGGGTAAAACCGATACCCGTAAGCCAGTACGTAGAATCATTCGCGTATGGCAGCAGGAGATAACGCTCCCACCATTTCAGTATACCTTGGGGATTATCCGGGTCCCAGCGCAGGATAATACCGTCACCTCCTGAAAAAAAGTAATGCCAACGCTCAGGCGGCGGATCATATAGATAACATTGCCCAGATGTACCAGTGAACCACCACCACTTGCTGTTGACTGTATCGGCATTGGGATTGACATTGTGAATCGTATAATAAGGTGGCGGACCTTCATTCCATTTTGCGATATTACCATAGTTGAACCCGATCATGCCAGCATAGTAAGCCCGGCAGTCATTGTGTGGCACCGAAAGAGGGGTTAGTGCGCCATGGTAGACTCCGTAATCAGTGATATAATAGTCACGGGGAAAGCTATTATCAGGATATGAACTGGGATTCAAGCAGGGTTCCCAAGAAGAGCCGAGATTCGTGGTTCGGTAGATTTTACCCGAATTGTCACCGCAAACCATGAAGCCATCCATAGTCCAAGTACCGTCATACCAGTCAGATTCATCGTCTGGATAGGGATGAGTCTGCGGTGTTATCCACTGCCCTGTTGTCACGTCATAGAACAGGATCATGCCGTTGCCACCGGTAACCATCAGATGGCCTGCAATGTCATCCATGCTGATGGATATTACTGGCGTCGTGGACAAGCCAGGCTGATTATAGGGATAAGGTAGGGAAATTTCATAGAAATCCCCATAGTATGCCGCCCGGTAGCAAAACCTGCCTTTGTATATATCTGGCTGGTTGTTCTTATAGCCACCAAAGTAGACTTTGTTATCGGGATAGTAGCGTGTATTCAGCGCATGCCACAGGTAGTTCTGGTTGAGCACATCAGGTATTGGCCAGATCTCAACCCGGCGTCTTTCGATTCTCCCCTTTGATGTGCTATTATTGAAGCCTACTGACCAGCAGTCATCAAAGTCGTTTGGCGTAAATACTGCGCTATGCCACTCATAATTGGCATTTTGTTCGCCAAAAGGCGTCCACACTTGCGCCCATGAACAAAGTACTAGAGCCTGGATACAGAGCAAATATTTTGTCATTTTACACCTCCTGCACGTATTGATTTTTAGTTTTTAACTTGGAGTTACATCCTTCCAAAACATATATCCTGTTGTGATACTTATTTGCCCCAAGGAAGTCGGACAACCTTCCTCGGGGCATTTCAAACATATCTTATAAAATGGGAATAATGTAAAATTTTATCTGAATTATCAAGATAAGATAAGATAAGATAAGATAAGATAAGACAGTATTCATATATCTATTATTATTATATAATCTTTTGTCATATTGTCAAGGTCAAGGTGTGCAAATCGTTACAAACCCCTTGCAAAAATTTAAATTCTGAGTATACTCGCGGCAATAGGAGGTAAATTGAAAATCCATCTGGGGGTTATAATGGCAGTATTATATGCTGCCATAGTAGTGTTCGCGCACGGTCAGAATCTTTTAGAGAACCCGGGGTTCGAGACCTGGGCAGGGGGTATGCCGTCTTATTGGCTGCGCGACGATTCGATCTTCATTAAGCAGGATAACAATCGGGTGCACTCGGGCACATACAGCGCCCGGGACAGTCTGGTCACGCAGAACCAGGACCGGGCCGACTTTTACCAGGGCGCGTTCGCGGCCAGTTCCAACACGCAATACACTTTTTCAGCGTATGTGTATGACAACGATCTTGCCGGCAGGATCAGGCAAATGGTTTCCTGGCATACGGCCAGCGGGTGGAGCCACGATTTTTCGACCACATACTCGTCGAACGCAGCTGCATGGCAAATGATGAGCATGACCGCCCTCTCGCCGCCCGGGACCGATTCAGCGCTGGTATCATTCAGGGCTTACGACAGTTCAGCCGCCTGGGATGGCCATGCCGTTTTCAATATCGACGATGCATCTTTCACACCCGCCGCCGTACAACCCCCGATAATACTGCGGGCATGGCACAAGCCGACAAATCCGGCATCGGGATCATCAGTGCAAGCCTTTTGTGTGGTATATGACGATGGAACGATCACCAGCGATACATTGTTTTATGGCATCAATGACCTGTCTGTCCTTTACCGGGTCACACATACAGCGGTAAACGGTGACACTTTTAAATACCAGATCCCGGGCCAGCCGGCCGGCGATACGATCCGCTATTTTATCAAATACCGGGACGACGATGCACTAGTCGCCTTTTCGGATACGAACAGCTGTTTGTCAGGCGTGATCAATGTGCGCCTAAATGAGGTTTATTACGACGCGCCTGGCGAGGATTCCGGGTGTTTCATCGAACTGTATGGTCCGGCCGGGTTCAGTCTGGATCATATGACAATTGCCGGTGTCAACGGGACTAACGGCGAGGACTACGCATTGATCTTCCTTGATCTTCATTCCATGCCATCCGATGGGTTCTTCGTTCTCGCCCAAAACCAGTGGGTGCTCAACGCCGACACAGTGACAACGGAAGCTGATCTCCAGAACGGACCTGACAATCTGGTGCTGCGGTGCGGCAGCGTTATTATTGATGCACTCGGGTATGGCGCGCCAGGCGGCTGGGTATTCACCGGTGAGTGGCTGCCAGCGCACGATGTTTCTGAAGGCCATTGCCTTGGTCGTTATCCGGATGGCCACGATACCGATGATAATTCGCTCAATTTCATCGATTATGACACCATCACGCCGGGTTTGCCGAATGCCGCAGCGGGTGTGTTGGAAGCAGAAAATGACAAGGTCAATGGTAATAATGACAGGCCATTATTACGTCAGAGTGTATTTATCCCGGGAAATACAGCTTTGCGTGATCTGATAAATGGCCACGGTTTTTATCCTGTGGAAATTTTTGACTGTCAGGGCAGGTTGGTTATGATCGGCAGCAAACCATCGGATAAGATAAATCTTGAGTCCGGAGTTTATTTTGTGGTTTTAAGTGACCGTAAAAATCCCGGTCTGAAGTTCGTGGTGATCAGATAGAAAGGCATCTGAAATACAAATCCCCCTATATCCCCTTTTTTAAAGGGGCGACATAAAAATGGAAAATTCACCAATAACTGGTGTCCCTATGGGAGAAGAAGGGGGATTATAATTACAAATAGTTACATGTCAAAGGCGTACAGCACGACGCCGGCGCAGAATTTTTTCGCGGCGCTGGTGTAAGCGCCGGCCAGCCGGATACGGTCAAGGACAATATCCAGGCCGGCGTGCCAGTTAAAGTCAACGTCGGTGCAGAAATAAGCCTGGAATTTCTGAGTTGCGCGCAGGGCTCCCCCGAAATAGTACCAGAACGTGTCCTGCACGCCTTCATAGGATACATCTAAACTTAAAAACATGAATTCCTGGTAAGGTTTGATTGTCAGGCCGCTGGTCATGACCTTGCGCTCGCCGCCCAGGTTGGTTTTATACCCGAGCATCAGGGTCTGACTGGGTGCGCAAATGACCCCGACCGTATTGCTCGACGTATCCTTGAACAGGTAGGAATATCCCAGGGCGAACGCGCCGGGCAGTTTGATACCAACATCAACTTCATAGTGTATTACCGAATCAAGCTTGACCACGCCGATACCCAGGCCTCTTAGGGAGATGCCGGCGCGCAGCGTGTCGATATGAAATTCACCCATAAATTCGGGACCTGATTGCAACCCAATACCGGCCGGGTTGGCAAAAACACTGGCTGAACCATGCGCAAGAGATGTAAAATTCGCGTCATAGAACGGGCTGGGCGGACTGATACAGACTACGTACAATGTCATTATAACCGTTGATATCACTTAACCTCCTGTCTTTTAAAAACTCTTACGGGTTAATTCCATTTCTTTGCTTCTCTGCATCTTTTCATCCCTGCATCTTCTCGTCATGGCGGATATCCGACCTTTTCCAGAAAATTGTCACGGTATGATAAGTTGGGGATGAGATAGAAAAACACGGTATTATAAAGACCAAGTTTCTGTGAGACCCAAAGGTTGCGCCGGATTATCGAATCCCAGGAATAGAACCGGTCGCGGAGTAGTTCCATCCAGGTGTATAAATCCTGCGGTTTTACCTGGCCTACTTTCACAACCGGCATCCAGCGGTCGAACATCGACAGATCGCGGGCGATCAAACCCTGTTTTTCGAGCGCCATGAATGATGGTGTGCCGGGAAGTGGAGTTTGAGCTTCAACTTCGATGAGATCGACTTTTATGCCATTGAGAAATCGTGTCAGCTGTTTGTAGAATGATTCGGTTTCGCCTTCGTATCCCAGTCTGATGCGGCAGCAGGCAATCATTCTGTTGCTGTGTATCATGTGGATTTCATGACTTTTTTGCCGTCCGAAATCCTTTGATTGGATATTTTTTACGAGGTCGGCGCCCAGCCAGTCAGGTTTCAGGTAAATGATCCTTACCCCGCATTCGCGCAGATCAGGCAGAATTTGCCGATTATTATACAGATCGCCGGAAGTCTGGATAACCCACATTTTTTTGTAGCGCCAGGTCCTGGACAAAATGGTCATGGCGAAGTTGATATCGATCAAAAAATCATCATCAAGAATGAAAATTGCTTTTCGTCTTATCCGGGCGACTTCTCGTATGATGTGCTCGATTTTCCATTGTTGATGGTTGCGATACATCGCCATTTCAGGGCAATAGTCGTCAAATGGCGGTTTGCAGTAACAGCCATAAGTAGTGCGAAGCTGGGACATGAAGGTGGAAAAACCATACTTATCCTCAAGGCTGCGGCACGTATCGAAATGAACCGGGGTTTCAGATTCATAGCAGGGTTTGACCTGCTTTTTCTCTATATCTTTGATGATGGTTTCAAAAGCAGATACGATATCACCGCGGACCGCGATTTTAGAAAAGTCGTTTGTTTGTTTTGGAAACAGGGTAGGGTATAGTCCGTAACTGATAGTTATCGGTTTATTTCTGGCGCCGCTGTCGCCGCCACCGGACCAGTTCTTGTCCAGCATTGAGCTCACGTATCGGTTCAGATAAAGCGGTACGTTGGTCACCACGATATCAGGTTCGAACTGCGGTTTTTCTTCAATGCGTTCATCATAATAATAAAACTCGTGGTGTTCCTTTGCGACGCTGGCGAGCCTTAGAGCGTCATAGCATGGCCGGCGAAAAAAATCATTGCCTTTTATCGCTTCCGGCAGAGCAAACCTCTTGGGTTGGGCAACAGGGTAGTAAAACAGGATTTTCATACTAACGGATGTCGCGAATGACAGCGAATTGTGCGAATTGTGTTTGCGTGATGCGTGGAGTCATTCGTTTTATTCGCGATTATATTATCTGGTAATGTCATTGAAGGTGACATAGACAATGATCAGCAGGATGATCGCGTAGCCGATCTGCTGTATAACCAGCCTTGTCTTTTGCGAAAATCTTTTTTTGCGCAGCGCTTCCACGATGCCCATTATGATATGACCGCCATCAAAGGCCGGCAGCGGGAACAGGTTCACCAGGCCCAGGTTGATCGAAATGATGCCGATAAGGCTGAGCAGGTTCTCAAAACCCCAGCGTGCTGATTCACCGCTTAATTTAAATATAGCGATGGGGCCGCCCAGCGCCCGGCGCGAAATCTTGCCAATGATCAGCTGCCACAGTGTCCGCAAAGTTAGCCAGAGCAGCTCACCGCTTCTCTGGCAACCCATAAGCACTGCGTACGGTGCGGCGATATGCCGGCGGCTCAGAGGCATCAGCGCACCGATCTGGCCGACGGTATCATTGGCCAGCGGATCATAGAAAGGCAGGGGCGTAATGCTGGCGGTTTTATGTTCGGCACCATGCGTCCACTCGAAGTTCATGGTGACATTCTTGGCAGGTCGGATCCTTTCCACCATTTCGTCCCAGGTTCTGACCGGCTGGTTGTTGATGCTGATAACGATATCGCCGGTTTTCATGCCGGCCTTGTCAGCTGGTCCATCCCGTTTCACGAAACCAAGCGTTGGAGGCACACGCGGCCGCAGGTCGAATGAATCAGGGTCAATTATTATCCTGTTTTCCACCGGCGTTCCCCCACGGAAGAGTTCAAAATTGACTTCTTTGTTCTTGCGCACCTCGACCGCGTTGATAACATCGTCCCAAGATGCCATGGGTGCACCATCCACCGAGATCACTGAATCACCGTCAATAAAGCCCATCCTTGATGCATAACTTTCCGGTTCTACTTGCAGCCTCATGTAGGGATTGACCAGCACGCCATAAACGATAAGCACAAATATAAAAATAATCGCGGCCGACAGGATGTTGAACAACGGCCCGCTGAATACGACCAGGATCCTTTTATAGATCGGCGCGTCGTAGAATCCGGCCTGCTTTGGACCAGCTGCCGGCAAAGCATCTTGTTTTAGAATGGCGTCAGCAGCTTCAGTAGCATCCTTGTATGCGAGGCTGTCCTTGTCAGCGGGGGAGGGCAATTCAGTCTTTTGCTGTACTGGCAGCTGTTTCCCAAAGCCGGGAAGCTCGCCTTCATCATCTCCCGCCATTTTGACATAACCACCAAGGGGGAAATAGGCGATGCGGAAATCGGTTTCGCCGATCTTAATTCTGATCAACGGCGGGCCGAATCCGATGGAAAATTTCTCAACCGGTATGCCGCATATCTTGGCGGCGATGAAATGACCGAATTCATGGATAGTGATCGAAAAGGCAAGGACAAATAGAAACGCGATGATCGTTATCAGCATTGACCAGACCTCCTGTATGCCGCGTGAAAAGCCCATTTTTCAGCATCACGATATTCCTTTATCCCGCCGGCGCGGGGCTGATGGTTTCCCATGACTGTTTCTATGACCGATGGGATCATATCGAATTTTAAACGGCCTTCGAGAAACGACCGAACCGCCGCGGCATTGGCGCCGTTAAGCACGGCGGGCATGCTTTTGCCGATGCGCAGGGCTTCATAGGCAAGACCAAGGCAACGGAATTTTCTTTTGTCCGGCATCCTAAAATGAAGTGCCTTTACCTTCCGGATATCGAGGTATTTCACCGGGCATGGCCATCGCGCCGGCGCAGTGAGCGCGTACTGGATGGGGAGTTTCATGTCCGGACTTGAGACCTGGCAGAGCATGCTGCCGTCGATGAACTGAACCAGCGAGTGGCACAGCGCCTCGGGATGGATCGCGACCTTGATCTTATCAGCCGGGATGCCGAATAGATGGCGGGCTTCGATTATTTCCAGGCCTTTGTTCATCATGGTTGCCGAATCCACGGTTATTTTCGCTCCCATCTTCCACACCGGATGGTTAAGCACGTCGGCTTTTACGACGTTCTTTATGGACCGATCAAGGAAGGGGCCGCCCGATGCGGTCAGGATAATTGCGAGTACTTCAGAAGGCTTTCTTCCTTCCAGGCATTGTGATACCGCCGAATGTTCGCTGTCGATGGGGCTGATCGCGGTCCGGCTCTTCTTGATCTGGCGCATAATGATCTCGCCGTAGGTCACGAGCAATTCCTTGGTCGCCAGGCACAGCTTCATTTTTTTCTCAATCGCGTGCAAGATGCCGTCGATCCCCACGGCGCTCGCGAACGCGGCGACCAATATATCCGCGTCGAGTGCCCGGATCATATCTTTGATCCCTTCCTCGCCGCAGAAAAATTTCATATTTTTGACCGATGACTTGATTTCCTTGTAATGACGGTCACCTGCAATGAGCGCGATCGCCCGGGGTTTGACCGAAGCCGCTTGTTTTAGCAAGGCCGCATGATCTGTATGCGCGGCAATGCCCACGATCTTATAACCCTTCAGGCCGGAAACGACCTTTAGCGTATTCCTGCCGATAGAACCGGTGGAACCCAGGACAATTATTTTTTTCATCGCGATGTTATAAGACGGCGAACCATGTCCAGATCAGCGCGGTCGGTCACCTTGATATTAGTGCGGCTGCCTGGCATGACGTACACAGGTGCTCCATAGGCTTCGATGATCGATGCCTCGTCCGTGAACTCATCGGAGAACTTCACCGCGTTGTAGGCGGTCCTTAAAAGCGCCAGGTCGAAGAACTGCGGCGTTTGTATCTGGAAAAGATTTTCGCGCGGCATCGTCTTGATGACCCTGCCGGTACGGGCGTATTTTATTGTATCGCGCACCGGTACACCAGGTGTGACGCAATGGTATTTCCGGCAAAGAGCAATGCCCTGGTTTATGAGGGCGTTCGATATCAGCGGACGCACGGCGTCATGTACCACGGCGATATCGGCGGTGGTCGTATCGGTATTGGCGCTGAGATAAATCGCCATGATGCCGTTACGGACCGAATCCTGACGCCTTTTCCCGCCGGGTACGATGGCATGGACTTTTGAATATTTGAAACGTCTAACGATATCCCGGGTCCGGGCAATGTCATTTTCCTGAACCACGATGATTACGGACTTTATGTGGTTGTTTTTTTCAAAAACATCCAGGCTGCATGTTAATAAGGGCTTACGGTCAATTAGAACGAACTGCTTTTTCGCTTTGAACCGCTTTCCCTGGCCGGCTGCGACCAGGACCGCATAAACCGACATACGTTATGATAACCAGAAAAGAATAAATGTCAACGCTTTAGAGACCCGGCGCTGATGGTGAAAATATCGGTAAGGCGGTTATTTCACCGAACTATGACCTTGCCGGTGACAGATCCCTTATCCGAAAGCACCCTGTAAAAATAAATGCCGGGGATTACGCGCGTGCCATTCTGGTCGCGGCAGTTCCAGATAGCTGAGCGTCCATCTTTATTGGACGCCGATTTGATCGTAGGAAAAAAGGCAGCTGCCATTAATTGTAAACTTTTACACATTATTTCTTCCGATATTTCAATAGTTATTTTATACTATTAAGCAATGTTGAGATTTTTGTAAACTTTTGACTTGTCATTATAGAAAGATGAGATTGCTTCGTCTCCCGCTTTCTCACTGTAAAAAATCAATGATGCGGGATTCCTCGCAATGACCCCGAGGGGGAGATGGTGAAACGGAAAACCAGTGATTATTTTTTTAAAGGAAATCCCGTATTAGTCTGCGACAATACGGGATGCTGAAATCGGCAGCGCTTCGGCTACGCCTCAGCGGCCGATTTCGCATGTGAGACCGACGCGCTGCTAAGAAGCTAAAAATATATCAAATACTTCACCTTGATCGCCGCGATCTGGTAACGGAGCGCCAGTGACCGGTCGATATCCTCGGAGCGGTAATCGTTGACCGCAATGTATAACCATGACTTGGGGCTGAAGTTCCATGAATAAATGAGACCCCAGCGGTTGCTGACGTATTCCAGGGAATCGAAATCCGCTTCCGGGGCATACATGACGAGCTGGTCAAGTATGGTCAGCGTCATGGTAGGGGACAGGCGGATATCAGTTCTCGGCCTGAGCATGGGCCAGAGCGCGATCACATGATTGTCCGGGTCCCATTCAAGCCATGTATTGACGGTCATCGTGATGCTCCAGGGGGGCAGGATGGAATAACTCGCGGTCAGCCAGTTCGAGCCCTGATAAGCGAGGAACCCGCGCGCGTAGTTCATCGTGTATTCGTAGTAAACGCCGCCGTTCACGTTGTTCCCCCGCAGGTTGCCCCAGAAATTGAAGTTCGCGCTGCGGTAAAAGAAGTTGGTATCGGCTTCGTAGCCGTCAGCCGCATCAAGTTCCCAGTAAGTGCCCCACATATTGCGCAGGCCGATGCTGTTCGACAGCAGTACGCCTTTTGACCAGTCTGAGCTGCCGGGCGATCGCCACAGGAAAAAGCCCGGCTGAACGGTAGTTGTGCGCACAAAGCCCTGGCGGAAATTGAATTGTGGTCCGCATAATGCAATGACCCTTTTCTGGCCGACCCACGGCACAAAGCCGATATCCCGGACGTCGAAACTGTCGTCAATGGCATCCATCGCGATATTGGTACTCAGTATGCCCAAATGGCCGCTGAAAGCCGATGTAACGGCCCATCCTTTTTTAGAACCATAATCGCTGAACGCGCCTTGTACGAGAAGTTGATTGCGTCCATTTCGATACGTTGCATCAGCTCCCAGTGCGTAATTGTAATTGGCAGTGTCGACGAACGATGAACTTAAAAGGATGCCCATGTCGGAAGACGGCATCAACTGGTATTTTGTTCTCAAGACGCCGAACCAGCGGGCTGGTTCATCCAGACCGTACACCTCATTAGTGTATTCGCCCGTATGGGCGCCAAGGAGTCCGCCGCTCCATTTAGATGCCATGGTCGTCAGCTTGACGCCGCCGATGATCGGTACGGCGTCGCCGTCAGCGAGCTTGCCGATCCGCCGGGTGTAGAAGATTTCCAACGGTGTAAAAGGTCCGTTTTCAAGGCTGGAAAGGCGGAAGATATCGGTTCCTTCGATGAAGAATGGCCTGCGTTCCTGCAGATACGTCGGGTAGCGGGAGAGGTTGAGAGTGTAGGGGTCGGATTCGATCTGGGCAAAATCGGGGAACGTGGTGGCATTTATGGACGTCTGGGGGGTGATGTCCCACTTGAAATTAAAGCTGGGACGTGGTTTTATTTTTGTGTCGTAACCGCCGCTGTCGTTTTCGAATTTATCATAGCGCACGAAACCTTCAGGGAAAAATTCGAAATAATACCCGGATGATTTTGGGCTGATATTTTTCAAAGTGCCCCAGTTAGTCATTAGATCCCCGGTCGACTGGGCGGTTTCGGTCCAGAGGTCGTTTTCGTTGGTTACTGCGATATGTCTGAGGAACTGAACGCCCCACTCGTTGAGATCTTTATTATACCGTATCGTATTGAAAGGTATCTTCATCTCGAATTCCAGCCGGTCAGGGTGCATTTTGACATCATGGTACCAGATCCCTTCCCAGGTCAGGTCCTGTTGAGTGCCGCCGTCAAGGATCCACCCGTCCCAGTATAGCTCGCTGGCGTATATAAGGAAAAAGTAACCGGTTGTTTTCGCACCATTTGGATCGACGGAGATAGCCACATAATCCTCATCGCGGGTCAGGCAAGCGACCGGCGGATTTTTTTCCGCGTGGCACTTGAAAGCGACATAAAGGTTCTTATCGTCCTGCAATACATAAACGATAGTCCGTTCTGTCGGTTCGGTCTTTTCATACGGGACAAACTGGACAAAATCGTACGCCGAATCTGCCTGCAGCCAGATATCCTCGATGACGCCGTCGATCTGGGGGGCGGGACCAGTCAGAGTGCGAGCTTCTATCGCTTTCTCGTTTGCGGTAAATATCAGAGCCATGAGTAACAACATTTTATCCTCCTTTTTGCCTTACGATACGATCGTTTCACGTGTATGGATCGCATATCCATTAATGATCGTTTGGCTCAAAATATTATCACATCCATAATCACAGCCATGCCGGGATTTATTAATAGGCAGCCGGTACAAGGTGAACTCCACTTTTTATTATTTATATTTAGGATATCTGTGAAGATTTTTTTTCTGGGCCTGTAATTTCAGCGCTTGAGTGTTTTGCGCTAACATATGGAGGGGTATTGTCTGGACCCGATGCTCCATATGGCTCGTCGGATGTGTGGCGCTGATCCGTGAGATAAGGATCATGATCCAGGTGATCGCGAATACGGCAAGCAGTATATACCCGGCGTGGCGCGCGACGAACCGTGCAGCCAGGGAATAGTTTTTACGCTCCCGTTCATACTGGATGACATTTGGGTCGTTGCCATCGTATTCGAGCCGGTTGCCATAAACGGTCAACAAAGGCAGCCAATCCAATGTGTCGGGTTCGGCATTCACCATGCGGCTTGCTGTAACGACCAGCTCAGGCAGCATACCGACGAACGGGTAGCTATCCTCGTTGAGAGCGACATCGACCGGAGCCGCCTGCAATATGGTGCATAATAAAATTATCATCATGTTTTTCTCCTCGTTATTTATTATCTTGGGCAGCGATGCTTTTTATCCCATTGATATAAAATGTTGCCAGAGTGTCAGCGTATTGGCGGTAGAAATCGTCTTCGGATACACGGCATCCCGCGTTAATTTCCTCTAATTTTGGCAGAAGTTTGGGTTTCGCCGGAGCATTGATTATTAAGTCCCAGGAGTATTTTCCCTCAAAGTGCCCGAAAATGACATTCGTGAGGAAGCTGCGCACAACTGACATCTTGATATCGTCCTTGATATCCAATCCCATTTCCGAGAACAACCGGTTCAGCGAGGCGCGATTTTCTGTCACCCATTTTATTCTGAGGTCGGCGATCTCCGGGATATCGAGCGGCATGGCGCTGATGCCGACGATCGTCAGTTCGGTGTTGAACCTGAAGAAATCGACCATATTCTTCACCAGGGTTTTCATCCTTTGCTCCAATGCCACGCTTTCATCACCAATGCTTAGTATCGTCTCAAAGTACATTCGGTACGTTTCGTTCACGATCTCGCGCAGGATCCCGACTTTGCCTTCGAAATAGTAATTGATCATTGAGATCTGGACTCCAGCAGTCTTGGCGATTTCTCGAATGCCTACAGCGTCATAGCCACGTCTGGCAAATAGATGTATAGCAGTTTGAAATATCTTCTGCTTTGTTTCTTTCTTTGGCGCACCTTTTTCCATTTTAAACTCCTTTCCTTGATTATTATTAAACGTACGATTGTGCTAGTCGTTCGTTTGTTAAGTACAATCGTTCGATTATATTATAATCACATTTTCGGATTTGTCAAGGGGTAAAATGCATGTTAATATTGATTATTTAAAAAAGTTATTATATTTCAGAATATTTATTTGTACTTTCTTCTTTTTTAAGCAGTTATTTTTAATTCTAGGTAGGTTTTTCTTTATTAATAACACCCTTGTAACCATATAAATAGAGGTTAGTCAGGCTATCTGCAAACCTGTTGTACAGATTATCATCTACTTCTTTGATAAATGATTTATATCCGGGAGCCTGTTCTTTGGCATATATAGATTCAAAGAGATTCATTACGGTGAAGATCAGTGGTCTCCTGATGAGTGACATTTGGATTGTGTCAGCAGTGTTGGCTCCCAGCTTATCATAGAAAGGTTTCATGGCCTGTCCGATCCGCTCGTACCATTCAGTACGCAAAGCGATGACTTCCGGATCATCGATCGGATTGGTCGCGAATCCGACCAGTGACAATGCCGTGTTTTCCCTGAAAAATTCTACGATACCATGCACAAGTTTACGGACATGCTCTTCGACCGGACTATCTGGCGGCGCGATACCGGTGAGCATCTGGAGATACTTTTCGTGGCATTCATTGACGATCGTTTTCAGGATCCCCAGTTTGCCTTCGAAATAATAGTGTATCATGGCGATATTTACGCGGGCACTTTTTGCGATCTCCCGTGTGCCCACGCCGTGATAGCCCTTCAACGCAAAAAGGGACACCGCGGTATCGAAAATTCTTTGTTTGGCTTCTTTGGCTTCTTTAGGGTTTTTGGTTTCTTTGTCTTCCATTAAGTTCTTATTATTGTTTTTCTATCATTATATTATACCCATATGGCCGGTAAAATCAAGAAAGAGAACAACGCTATTGACATTGATAGGATTTTGGTTATGATTGACAATGATATTGAAATTTAAGGAGGTGGCATTATGAAAAAGCTCATCGCGCTACTCCTGCTGGCAATTATTTTTGTTGCCTGCGGCCCCAAGTGGGCAAAGAAGGAGACGATGGATGCCTTGAACGAAGCCCGGGCCGCATTATCAGCCGCTGAGGCGAGAATCACTGACCTGGAGAGCGAAAAGGCAGGTTTAGAAGCTCAAAAAGCACAACTGGAAAAGAACATCGCAGACATGACCGCCGAGATCGACGCCCTGCAATCCAAGATCGATTCGCGCTGTAAGAAGCTGAAATAAGGGGGATGAGATGAAGAAACTTATATCAATAGTATTTGTCTTGTTCTTGCTGGCACCGGTCCTCGCGTTGGCTCAGGAAAAGATCACCGAAGAACAGGCGCAGGCCGAGCTTCTGAGCGTGAAAGATAAACTTGCCCAGGCTGAAGCGAAGATCTCAAGCCTGGAGTCCGAGATCGCAACGCTGAAATCTGACATTGCGGCGCTCGAGACGAAACGCAGCGAACTCGAGACCAAACTGGCCGAGCTGAAGGAAACCTGGAAGAAATGCCAGTATGGACGTTATAAGGTTGTCGATGGCGACTGGCTTTCCAAGATTTCCAGCATGCAGAAAGTCTATAATGACGGAAAAAAATGGCCCATGATATACGAAGCGAACAAGGGCCTGATCAAAAATCCGAACATTATATATCCAAACTGGATCTTGCTTATTCCGACTCTGGACGTGTATACAGTAGCGCCCGGAGATTGCATGTGGCTTATCGCCTCATACTTGTCGATATATTCAGACGCCAAGAAATGGCCGGAAGTGTACGAAGCCAATAAGGATAAGATCAAAGATGCTGACATGATCTATCCCAAGCAGCAATTTGTAATACCGCACGAATAAGAGATTACATATCTTAGGGGAGGGGTTCATAGTAACCCCTCCCTATTTTAATTTTCAGACATCTCAATGAAAGCATCGATATCAATAGCCGGTTTAGACCCCACGCTGGTCGCCGGGTTCGAGGATGAACTGATACGCAAGCTCCAGACCACGTTCAACCTTGCCGTCACCATGCGCGGTGATTTCATATATATTAAAGGCGATCAGCAAAAGGTCAGGGAAGCGAAGAGATACATCCAGAACCTGTTAAAGGGCGTCGCTATTGGAGCTGGCACCGCGATCCCAGAGATCGTGGCGCCGGGAGCAACTGAAAATGACGCCCGTTCCGTCGTCACGCCCAAACGTCTGGTCAGGGCAAAGAGTGCCGGACAGGCAGAATATCTGGTTGCGATCGAAGAGAACGATATCGTCATTAGCATCGGACCGGCCGGGACCGGCAAGACATATCTCGGCGTGGCTAAGGCTGTCGCTTATTTGATGTGCAAGAAGGTCGAGAGGATCATCCTGACCCGGCCGGCGGTCGAAGCCGGGGAGTCGCTGGGATTCCTGCCCGGTGCGATCGAGGAGAAAGTCGACCCGTATCTCCGACCGTTATATGACGCCTTGAATGATTTCCTGCCCTATGACAAAGTGCGGAAATACCTGGAAATGAAGGTCATTGAAGTCGCGCCGCTCGCTTATATGCGGGGCCGCACATTGAACGACGCGTTCATAATCCTCGACGAGGCGCAGAATACGACGGGTATGCAAATGAAGATGTTCCTGACCCGTATGGGCTGGCGGTCAAAAGTTGTGGTTACCGGTGATATCACCCAGGTCGACCTGCCGCCCGAAGTGAATTCCGGATTGATCGAGATCCAGAATCTCTTAAAACAGATCAGCGGCATTCGTTTCATTTACCTGAATGATCAGGACGTCGTGAGGCATCATCTCGTGCAATCCATTATCAGGGCCTATGAAAATAAGAGTTCATCATAAACTGATCATTTTCCTCGGCACCATACTGCTATATAACCTGATCTTCATGCCGCCCATTTTCCACCGCAAAACGTTCCTGAAAGAGGGCGATGTCGCACCGGATGATATCATCGCGCCGTACGATTTTTCCGTTCCGCGGAGCGAGCAGGAATTACTGGAAGAGCGTGATGCCATCGAAAAAAGGATCCCGCCGGTCTATAATCTTGACAATACCTTGGTCAAATCCATCCACCGGAAGATCGACGCGATCGGTTCCAGCATCGATTCGCTGAGTACCATCGCCAGTCGCGATTCGCTGGCCCAGATGATCGAGAACGTTTACGGCGTGCCGCGCGATCTGGTCCTTTACATGATAAAGATGAGTTACAAGACCGTGCTCAAGCGGTTGAGCGGCGATATTACGCGGATCTATGCGCCATGGGTGATCGATGACAAACCTTTCTCTTACCGGATCATCACGATCGCGTCCGGCGATAAGGAAACGGTCGAATCGATCGACGCGATCCCGACGGTCGCTGAAGCAGAAAATCTGGTCCTGGGCACGGGGAACGGCTCTTACCGGAAATTGGTCGGTTCTTTCCTTGCACCCAACGTCATTTTCAACCAGGCCAAGACCCAGCAAAGGATCGATGAGGTTTTCAGCAGCGTCCCGCGCGTTAAAAAGGAGATCCTCAAGGGCGAGATCATCATTGAAAAACACAAGCGCGTGACCAAAGAGGGGCTCGAAACCCTGCAGGCGATGGAAATGACTTACACAACCCTGGGAACGTGGGATATCGTGAAAACGGTCATCATCCGCAACATCTTCCTGCTGGCCGTGATCTTCATTCTCTTTCGTTTCAGCGGGCTTACACAGCAGGCCATGTTCCGGGAAAAGAGTCTGTATTTCATCGCGCTTCTCTTCGCGGTATACCTGGTTATCGGCAAGATCGCGTACGAGGCGAACGCGCTGTATCTGCTGCCGATATCGTGTTTTGTTTTCATCCTCGCCATGTACTTCAATTTCTATACCGGCATCTTCTTCACGCTGATCTTCGCTTCCGTGTTCGGGGTGATCCTTAATTCGCTGCCATTCATGATCTACCTTCTGATCAGCGGACTGGTCGCCTGTTTTTCAAGCCAGACCATACGTACACGGCTTTCGCTGTATCGCCCGATGATCTACATAGGCCTGGCTAATATCCTGACCATCCTTTTCATCGACCTTTATATCAATAAAAAGGGAGTCAACTTCCTTTACCTCGGCGAGGGGTTCATGAACAGCGCCATCAGCAGCGTCGCCGTGGGCGTTCTCCTGCCCTTTCTGGAACGGCTATTCGATTTCACGACCGATCTGACGCTGTTGGAACTGGGCAATCTGAACCTGCCTATATTCAAGGAAATGTCGTTGACCAGCCCCGGAACGTTCCACCACTCGGTGGTGGTCGGCAACCTTGCCGAAGCAGGCGCGTCCTCGATTGGGGCGGATCCCGTGCTGGCCAGGGTCGGGGCTTATTATCACGATATCGGCAAGATGAAAAAGGCCGATTATTTCATCGAGAACCAGCTGGGCGCTAAGAACCCCCATGATAACCTCAAACCCCAGATGAGCGTGCTCGTCATCGTATCGCACGTTAAGGAAGGGATAGACATGGCCAAAGCCATGAACCTCCCCCGCAAGCTCATGGATATCATCGCCGAACACCACGGCACGACCCTGGTGGAGCTGTTCTACAAAAGGGCCATGCATCTTGCCGACGGCGTGAAGGAGGACGATTTCCGCTACCCTGGTCCCAAACCCAAGACCCGGGAGGCCGCGATCGTCATGCTTGCCGACAGCGTTGAAGCCGCGGCGCGCAGCGAAAAAAATATCTCGGTGACCAAGATCCAGAAGATCGTCCGGGACAGCTTCGACAAAAAATTCAACGACGGTCAGCTGGACGAGTGCCCGATCAACCGCTACGAGCTCGAACTGGTCAAGACGGCTTTTTTGCCGATCCTTAACGGCATATTTCATCCCCGCGTCGTTTACCAAGACCAGGAAACAGAGGCGGTGCCCGCTGCTCAACCGCCTGAATGAACGTAAAAATATACCGGCTAAAAAAATCGCCGCGGATCAGCTCGAAAGCGGTTACGCGGCTTGTTCGGTCGATCACAGGCCAGGAGGGCTGTGCCTCAAGCCAGGTCAATATCGTACTGGCGGATGACGCTTATCTGCGCTCTCTCAACCGCACTTTTTTCCATAAGAACCGTCCGACCAACGTTATTGCCTTTACATTCGACCACCTCGTTGAAATATACATTTCCCTAGACCAGACGCGGGACCAAGCCGATGCGTACTATTACATTGCGCACGGCCTGCTTCATGTCGCCGGTCATGACCATCTGACAAAGTCGGACGAGCGCCGCATGAACAGAAAATGCCTTGAATATATCGGCAAAGTCATCTGTAAAAGAGGTGCTCGGTGACCATTCAAGTTGTGCTGATAATCCTTTTCCTTTGTGCCAGTGCTTTCTTTTCCGGCATGGAGACCGCGATCTTTTCACTTTCGCGTTTCCGCGTGAGAACGTTGCTCTTTGAAAACAAAAAAGGCGCCAGGCAGCTGGAAGCGATCAAAAAAGAACCCGGCAAAACGCTGGCCTCGTTGCTGCTGTCAAACTTGCTGGTCAACATAGGAGCATCATCGGTGGCAGCCATTATCCTGGTGCAGGTTGTGAACCGGCACCATCTCAACACAGTGCTGTCGTTTATCATTGAGTTCGTGCTTATGACTTCGATCCTGCTCATATGGGGCGAGATCACCCCTAAGGTGCTGGCCTTTTCCAGGGCGGAGTTGCTCGCGCTTCGGTTCAGCGGAGTAATTAAAGTCATCACCAGGGTTTTCACGCCCGTGTTGTGGTTCTCCGAATCACTGATCCGCCGTTTAGCCGCGGAGCGTCCAAAGAACATCATTACCGAGAGCGAGATCCGGTTCATGCTGAACGAAGCCAAGCAAAGCAGTCTCCTCGATGAGAGCGAAGAGCGCATCGGATATCAGATCCTTACGTTCGGCAAAAGGAAAGTAAGCGAGATCATGACGCCCCGGACCAGGGTGATTGGCATCGGCATCGATGACCAGGCCTCGGATGCCCTGCGTCTCGTCCGGAAAACAAGGCACTCAAGGGTCGTCGTTCACGATAACAGAGGAGATGTCTGCGGCGTGCTATACGCCAAGGACCTGCTCGGCCGGTCATCGCTCGAGAGCCTTCCCGTATCCCAACTGGCGCGCGAACCATATTATGTTCCGGAAACGAAATCGCTGGATTCGGTCCTGCTCGAATTCCGGAAAAAGGGCGTTCATTTCGCGGTAGTCGTCGATGAATTCGGCGATTACATGGGGATCGTTACCCTGGAAGATATCCTGGAAACTTTGTTCGGCGAGATCGTTGATGAGTATGACAGCGCCGCCGATATTCCCTACCAGAAGGTGGCTTCCGATGTCTATCAGTTCGACGGCGACATCAGCGTGTCCGAGGTCAATCAAGTTTTCAAAACACGCGCGTTTGGCGAAACGGGCGAGCGTCTGGCGGCCTTGATCCTGAGGACCCTGGGCCGCTTCCCCCGCGAAGACGACACCGTGATCTTCGATGATTACGAATGCACTGTCTCCGAGATACATAATCGCACGATCCGCAAGGTCGTGGTGAGAAAACGATGATCCTTTTTTTCATTCCTTTCATTTTGATCATACTGCAGGGGTTGTTCACGGCGACCGAGACCGCGGTCATGAGCATAGAAAGATCACGCCTGGGCAGAGCAATTCTTGAAAAAAAGCACTGGGCATCAAGAACGCGCAAGTTCCTTGATAAACCGGACCGGTTTTTTTCAACGATCCTGATATGCGAGGATCTACTGCTGGTAGTGGCATCGACTTTTTTCGCGCAATTCTTTATTTTCCGCTGGGGTAGTAATTGGGTCATTCTTTCGACCGTTATTCTGTCCCTGTTCTCGCTCGTGATCGGTCAGTATATTCCTAAAGCGATCGCCCTGACGATCCCGGAGACGGCACTGGTGATGCTGAGCGATCTCATTTATACCCTTGAGTTCGTCCTGACACCGGTGGTCATCGTTTTTTCAGCCATCGCCCGTGGCATCGGACTGATCCTGGGTATAAAAAAACGGACCGACATCATCCGCCATTCGGACATAGTCTTTGCCATGACCGAATATGAAAAGGAGACCAGCAAACTGGCGTCACGGCTGTTCAATTTCTCTCACCGCGTCATTTCCGATGTCATGATACCACTGGATGCTGCGCATATGTGTAAACAGGGCGAGGAAAAAAGCGTGATCTCCGAGAAGCCCGACCGCGTGTTCACGCGCTGGCCCGTATTCAGCGATAAGCCCGGTGATATTATTGGGATCTTCAATATCAAGGATTACATATATACCGATAAGGCGGCAACGCGGCCTCCGTATTATGTGAAAGCGGACGAAAGGTGCATGACCGTTTTCATGACCATGAAAGAAAAGGGTGAACACATGGCAATCGTTCGGGGTTCTGACGGGTCAGTTAACGGTATTGTTACGCTGGAGGATCTGATCGAGGAGTTGGTCGGGGAGATCAGGGATGAGAAATAAGAGAAGCAGGGATGAAAAGATGCGGAGATGAAGAGATGTAGGGATGAAAAGTGGAAGATGCAGGATATGCAGGATCGTTACACTTGCAGGAATCGCAAAGCACGATATTAAAGTAGGGCAAGGTCATGATCCTGCGCAGCGGGGCTTTAGCCTTGCAAAGATATGGAGTTAACTCGTAAGAGTTTTACAAAAGCCTGACGGCTTAAATCCCGGAGTCAGCTCGTTTATTACAGCTGTTTGAGTTTTTCTTCGGCTTCGACCGGCGTGATCCTAGCCTTCTCGAGGTCATTCAGGATTTTCTGCTTGGCCGACCTATGGCTGAAGTCAAAGAATTGCAGAAGCCCCAGGAATATCAGGATCAAGGGCCAGTCTCGGCCAAGGATGAGAACATGCAGGTTCCCGAGCCAAAAGAACAGACCCAAAAAGATGACGGCGATCAGCACTGCCATATGGTTTCAGCTAACGGTCGAACAGCTCCCTGAGTTTCGGAGGAATGTAAATATTGCTGAAGTCGAGCGATCTGAGTTCATTCACAAAGATCTGCTCTTTGGCGTCGTTAGAAAGGCTGTCATTGATGATGAAAAACGGTCTTTCCCTGAGTTTACAATAACCACCGCGGCCGAAGAAGCGGTCATATTTCACCGTAATCGATAGTTTTTCGCAGAGCTCCTCAAGCAAGGTCAGGCTGTCGGTTTTTTTCATTTTCTACCGAAAAATTTACCGAAAAAGCCGCTCTTTTTTTCTTCCAGCCGCGCGATCCCCTTCTGGGCGGCTTCATTTTTCGGGTCCCAGTTCAGGGTTTCGTAAAACGATTTGAGTGCCTCTGTTTTGTCGCCGAGGAATTCATGGGCAAGACCGATGTTGACGTGGACGGTCGGGTTGAACATCATCTGTTTTGCTGCTTCTTTCAGTTTTTCGAAACCTTCGACCTTATACTGCCTCGTATAGACAAGCGCAAGGCCGAGGTAGGACAGGTAAATCGGCTGCGGGTTGTACCGGCAGGCGATACGAAGGAGGTTGACGGCGCGCCAGGGATCGTTCTGTTTTAAGAACGCTATCGCCCGGCTAAAAGCGTTCTTTGCCTGAGTTTCGTGCGCTTCGTCCTGTGGTTTCACGCCCGTTTCCAGGCTTTTATCGTATTCAGCCTTCAGTTTGTCATCGGAAAGAGTGCGGTACGCCGCCGTGATATTGGCGAATTCCTCGTTGGCTTTTTTCTTTTCGTTCTCGTCTATGAACCGGTCAGGGTGGTATTTACGAGCCAGTTTCAGATAGGTGGTTTTGATCTCCCCCGGCGTTGCCGTCTTGGCAACACCGAGAATAGTATAGTAATTCTCCATATTTTATTTGCACCCGATTATACTCATTAATGCCTATGTGTCAAGTCCCGGACGCCGACTACGTTTATATTTTGTACTACACCTCCTGTTATTTTTGTTGCGCCGGTTTGCTCAATTTCGCCTTTATTTCATCCCGGCGGATCTCCGCGTTGGAAAATGCGCCATCAAGCACCAGTGTTTTTTCATACATATCTACTGCTTCGGTAAGTTTCCCGGCACCTTCATAAGCAAGGCCCAGGTAATAATAAACTTCGGGGTCATGCGGGTTCATTTTCAACGCCGCCGCGAACTTGAAGATCGCCTGTTCATATTCTTTGTTCAAGAGATATGTCTGACCCACTTCCAGCAGGACCTCAATTTCTCCGTGTTCCATTCTCCTTTCCTCGTTTTACCGCGCAGAGTGCGCAGATAAATGATAAATTCGCAGATATACGCAGAAAAAAATCGTATCCCCATCCCTGCTTATCCCCAGATCCCCATTTTTTTCATCCCCGCATCTCTTCATCTCTTCTTCTCTTCTTTGCATATCACCGTGTCTTTCAGATACTTATTGTTCTTGTCTTGATATTCGAGCATATAATGCAGTCCCCGCGATTCCTTGCGCAACAGACAGCACTTGATGATCAAGTTAGCGATCTCTACGAGATTTTTAGATTCCGCGTTGATCAGATGGATCCCGTCGTCAAATTGTGACTGATATTCATTGATCCTTGCCTGAGCTTTTATCAGTTCGGTTTCAGACCTCATGACGCCAGCATACGCGCTCATAAGGTCCTTGACCGCAAGTTTGAAATCAGAACCGGTGCGTGCCTCTCTTTTCATGTCAACGGCTCTTTTTGAGTTCAGGTCCGTGATCTTTTTTACCCGGTGAGCTGCTCTTGATGCAAAAACAAGCGCCTCAAGCAGGGAGTTAGAAGCAAGGCGGTTGGCGCCATGAACGCCAGTACATGCGCATTCACCCAGTGCAAAAAGACGGGGGATCGAGGTTTCTGCCCAGGTATTGACCTTGATCCCGCCGCACATATAGTGAGCTGCGGGGACGACCGGGATCGGTTCGCGGGTGATATCGATACCCCATTTGTAACAGGTATCGTATATGGTGGGGAACCGGTTTTTGATGAAATCGGATTTCAGCGGCGTCACATCGAGCAGTACGTAAGGGGAATCAGTTTTATGCATTTCCATAAGGCAGGCACGGGCGACGATATCCCGGGGGGCAAGGTTGCCGAGCGGGTGGTATTTTTTCATGAAAGCTTCGCCGGCGATTGTTTTCAGTATCCCGCCCTCGCCCCGTACCGCTTCGGATATCAGGAACGATCGTCCGTCGATCTTGATGTTGTAGACCGCGGTCGGATGGAACTGCACGAATTCAAGGTTACTGACCTCAGCTCCAGCGCGGTACGCCATAGCAATGCCATCGCCCGTCGCGATCGGAGGATTGGTTGTGTGCAGAAAAACCTGACCGACGCCGCCCGTCGCCAGGATCGTAGCGTTGGCCAGCAGCCTGTCGATCCGCTGAGTGTTAGCGTCAAAGAAATAAATGCCCATACATTCACCGTGGTGGATGATCAGATCCAACACGATATCGTTCTCGCTGATGACGATGTCATGCCGCTTGGCTTCTTCCAGAAGCACGCGCTCGATCTCATAACCGGTGAAATCTTTGGCATGGACGATGCGCCGGCGCGAGTGACCGCCTTCCTGGCCCAGGTCGAACGACCCGTCGCTTTTAGTCGAGAACCGGCAGCCTATGTCGTACAGCTCCTGGACAAGTACAGGTCCTTCACGCGCCATGATCTCTACGGCATTCTTATGTGATAATCCTTCGCCTACGGTAATGGTATCCTTGATGTGAAGATCAATGCTATCGTCCTTGCCAAATACCGACGCGATACCGCCCTGCGCGTAGTTTGTGTTAGAATCAGCCTTTCTTTTTTTGGTGAGCAGCATGACTGAACCGTGCCGGGCAGTCTTGCTCGCGAAGGTAAGTCCTGCAATCCCTGAGCCGACAACCAGGAAATCTACTCGTTTCGGCATTGTTCAATTGTATATAAAACAAGTGGAGTGTCAACCCATAACGGATGGTTAAAAGGTTTTGGGCTGGGAAATTAGAATGGTTCACGGTTTTGGGGTTGTAGTTTGGGTCTAACACCCCAAACAAACAACCTGTTTCTATTCCCGCTTCCAAACCCTAAACCACTGATCTTGTGCATTAATACTAGCAGCTCTGTGGATTTCTAATGGGGTCAATGGTTGTTCAGGTTGACTCGTTAATAAAGTTATATATAATTGATTGATAAATAAAAGAATACCATGACCCTATCGGAAGCAAAAAAAGAGATCGCGCGCCTGAAAAAGGATATTAATTACCATAATTACCGCTACTACGTGCTCAACGACCCCGTGATCACGGATCACGACTACGACCAGCTATATAAAAAATTGCAGGATCTTGAGCAAAAGTTCCCCCGGCTCGCCACGCGGGACTCGCCTACCCGGCGGATTGGCGGCGAACCTTTGAACGGTTTTAAAACGGTCGAGCACAAAATCAAAATGCTGAGCCTGGACAATACCTATTCAGAGGACGAACTCAGGGAATTCGATGATCGGATGGCCAAACTGCTGAGCCGGCCGACCGCCTATGAAGCTACCTTGAAGGTCGACGGTGTGGCCGTGTCACTGCACTACAAAGACGGCGTTTTCGCGCTCGGCGCGACCCGTGGCGATGGCATTCGCGGCGACGACATCACGCAGAACCTGATGACGATCAGGTCGATACCCATGCAGATCCTCGGCGATGAAAAGGATCTGGGTACGATCGAGGTCAGGGGAGAAGTCTATCTGCCAAAGAAGGCGTTCGAGCGCATCAATGATGAACACGAGCGCATGGGCGAGCCGCGGTTCGCCAACCCCCGGAACGCGGCGGCCGGAACATTGAAATTGCTCGATCCCAGGGAAGTCGCAAAAAGAGGGCTTGATATCTTCATTCATACGATAGTAAACGCGCCCGGTGCAAAGTGTCAGCGGCATTCCGAAGTGCTGAAAAGACTGCACGCGATCGGGTTCAAGATCGTCCCCGGCCTGAAGGTGTGCGCGACCATAGATGACGTAATTAAATACGTAAAGGAGTGGGAGGACAAGCGCGACCGGCTTGAGTTCGAAGTAGACGGCCTGGTGGTGAAGGTGGATTATTTCCGTGACCGGGACGTGCTTGGGTACACCATCAAAAGCCCGCGCTGGGCAATCGCTTACAAATATCCGGCGCGCCAGGCGATCACCAGGCTTAACGACATCCACCTGCAGGTCGGCAGGACAGGACGGATCACGCCCGTCGCGGTCCTGGAACCAGTGCCGTTATCCGGTTCGACGATCTCGCGGGCGACCCTGCACAACGAGGACGAGATCAAGCGGAAGGATATCAGGGTTGGCGACCACGTGATCATCGAAAAGGGCGGCGAGGTCATTCCCAAGGTCGTGGGTGTGATCAAGGATCGCCGGACCGGCGGGGAAAGACAATTTCGATTTCCAGCCGAATGCCCGGTCTGCCTTGAGAAATCCTTTCGTCTGCCGGGCGAGGCCGATTGGCGGTGCGTCAACGCTTCATGCCCGGCCCAGATCAAGGGCGCGATCCTGCATTTCGCGTCGCGGCCGGCAATGGACATAGAGGGGCTGGGTTATATGCTGGTCAGCAAACTCGTCGATGCCGGTTTGTTGAGCAACTTTGACGATATTTACAGCAAACTGGACACCACGGCACTTTCCGGTGTGGAGCGGATGGGCGAAAAGAGCGCGCGCAACCTTGTCGAGGCCATCGAGCACAGCAAGGAAAAAGATTTCTCAAACGTGCTGTATGCCTTGGGGATCCCCAACGTGGGTATCAACGCCTCGTCGATCTTGGTGACCAGATTCAGGACCGTGGACGAGATCATGAAGGCCGATGAGGAACAGCTGTCGAACATCATGGGTATCGGTCCGGTCATCGCGGCCGGGATCGTGGATTATTTCCACAACGCGAGAAATAAAAAGCTCATCGAGAATCTGAGGCTCAGGGGTTTGAAATTCAAAAGCGATCAGACAGCGCGCGAAGCGATACTGAAAGGCAAGACCTTCATATTTACCGGCGAATTGACCGCCATGACGCGGGAGGATGCCCAGGCGCTGGTAAGGAAACTGGGCGGGCAACCGTCAACGTCCGTATCCAGGAAGACCGATTTTGTCGTAGCCGGCTCAAACCCGGGTTCAAAATACGACAAAGCGCAGAAACTGGGCGTGAAGACCATCAGTGAAAAGGAATTTTTGCAGTTAATCAAGGAGAAAAAGAAATGAAAGAACAGCCGATCATAAACTATATCGAGAAAATAGTCCGTGATGAGTTCCAAAAATTATGTACTAAAGACAAGACCATCTGCAAATGCGACAACTGCTATCAGGATATCATGACGCTGACGCTCAATAATCTGCCGGCCATGTACGTCACGACCGATGTCGGCCACATCATGACCATGTACAATCTGAACAAGGATCAACTACAGGCGCAGGTCATGGTCGAATTGATCAAGGCGATCGAGAAGGTCAAAAAAACGCCGCGGCACTAATCGAGCCGCAACTGCTGTTTGCTGATCAGGTTTTTCAGGGATTCAATAAGGGGAGTCAAGGGCCGGTCCGTTTCGATGAAAGGGACCAGCTGCCGGACCCGGGTCTTTATTCTTTCAAGACCAGGTGAAGTTTTCAGCGGTTTGAGCAGATCGATCGCCTGGCATGCGCACAGGAGTTCGATCGCCAGCACATAGCGCGTGTTCTGCAGGACCTCAAGTGCTTTCAACCCCGCATTCATTGACATGCTGACATGATCTTCCTGACCGGCGGATGTGGGGATCGAATCCACTGATGCCGGGTGGCAGAGGATCTTGTTCTGTGAGACTAACGCCGCAGCCGTAACCTGCGACATCATGAAACCCGAATTCAAACCTGGTTTTTTCGTGAGAAAAGGATTAAGTCCGCTCAGTTTGGAATCAAGCAGCCGGTAGATCCTGCGTTCGGATATCGATGCGAGCTCGGCGAGCCCGATCGCCATCATGTCGGACGAGAACGCTATTGATTCGCCGTGGAAATTCCCGCCGCTGATAACCGCATTCTGGTCCGCGAAAATTATCGGATTGTCGGTGACCGAATTCATCTCGATCGTTATCGTTTTTCTCGTGTTATCATACAGATCGCGCACTGCGCCGTGCACCTGGGCAAGGCATCTGAGGGAATAGGGATCCTGGACCTTGGGACAGTGCGCATGGGAATGCAGTATTTCGCTGCCCCTAAGCAGGTTGCGGATGTTCCGTGCCGACCGCTGCGCGCCCGGCTGGGGGCGCACCGTAAAGAGCCGGGGGTCGAACGGCGTCACGCTGTTCCGCAGGGCGTCAAGGCTCAACGCACCGCATAGATCGGCGGTATCGCACAGGAATCTGCCTTCAATGTTGACCAGGGCCGCGATCGCGCATGAAAACTGCGTTCCGTTGATCAGTGAAAGCCCTTCCTTTGGCTGCAGGACCAGCGGTTTCATGCCCGCCAGTCGAAGAGCTTTTGATGACGGCATCTGCCTGCCTTTATAAAAGACGCTGCTTTTGCCTACCAGAACCAACCCCAGCGCGGCCATTGGCGCGAGGTCGCCTGATGCTCCCACTGAGCCTTTCATCGGCACTAGCGGTATGATGTCCTTGTTGAGCAGCGCGGTCAGTGACGTGATGAGTTTTCTGGACACGCCGGAGTACCCTTTGATAAGCGTGTTTATTCTCAGTGCGATGGCAGCCCTCACCAGCTCCTTGGCGAACGGGGCGCCCACTCCAGCGTGATGGCTCAGCAGGATGTTGTGCTGGAGTTCGGTCAGGTCCCGGCGATTGATCCTCACCTGGGACAGCGCGCCAAAACCGGTGTTGATACCGTACAGGGCTTTTTTGCTATGCTGGTGATGGCTTACGAAATCTTTAGCTCTGGATACTCCCTTCCATTTTTTCGGATCGATCCTGACCCGCAGACCGCGACGGGCGATATTGGCCAGGGATTCGATCGTCAGGGTGTCGCCGTCAAGCGTTACCATCGGCGGTAAATAAGCAGACTTACCTTGTTGATGTCGGCCTGTACGTCAAACCCGTACATCTTGGCGCTGACATAAGCATCAGCGAGCGAGTAACCGAAAAGAAAGAATCCCCACCAAAGGATGGAATTCCGGGATGCGTATTTAGTAGAATCTTCCTTGGCCTCGGTATGGTATTTGTATGCGAGATAGCCGAGCGCGATCTCACCGCCGGCGATCACCGAGCCCGTTATGTAGTGTTCGGTGTAGAACTGCCCGCCGCCCGGGATGACGCTGAGCAGCATTGCCAGGCTCGCCGACTTTTTCTGGGCAAAAGCCATGCCGGTCATTGCGATCAACATGAAAATTAATATTTTATATGACTTCGTCTTTATTATATCTCCAGTTTCCAAACCCTAGCCCATCTTCTATTATTTAGTGTATTTGTATTCGAATTTTTCGATCGAATCGATTATCGCAATGCAATACATGCTCTGGTATTCGATCTTCTGCTCGTCTAAAAAGCGCAGGATATCCTTGATCCGGGTCAACGCATTCGGTGCCGATATGAAAATTTCGATACCCTTGTAATGCGGGTCGAACCTCCGGATGATCTCCACTTCTGCGTACGCGGTCAGCTTGTCGTCATCAAAGAATCGTTCAGCGGGAAAACTATTGCGATCACCGGTAAGGCCTTTTTCTCCTTTTAAAACATCCTCCCACATGGCGATCTCTTGCTCCAATTTGCTGATACTGGCTTTCAAAGGCACGTACTTTGACTGGTACAGGTAGGCGGCAAAGATCATGGTTATGATAGCAATGATCCATCCAAGATATTTCATTTTTTTATCCCGTTCTATAACCTTTTAATGGCATTCTGGATGCCGTTTCGCTTGTTGATGAAAGTTTCAAGCCGGTCCTGTTCGAGCCGTCTAAATTCATCGCTCAGTTTGTCCATGTGTTCCGGGTTGTTCAGGCGGTACTTGATCTCATCGATCTTGGCGGCCAGAAAACCGATCTCTTTTTCCAATCTCTTTTTTTCTTTAGTGACGTCGATCCCCTTGAGGATCACGTAGCACAAAAGCGAGGGCAGTACGATCGCCGCGGCGGGAACTTTAGGTTCGCTGCCGAACATCAGGATATCGATGCCGGCCAGTTTTTGTATGATCTGCTGGTTATCGCGTAAAAATGCGGTCATATTGTCGGAAGCAACAACGTGGATATCGAGTTTCTCTTTGGGACTGATCGCGAACATGCCCCTGATATTCCTGACCGCCATGATAAAATCAATGAAAGCGCTGATATCGATGTCATGATCATCTTTCGATCTTGACTTGAAAGGTTCTGGCCACCTTTCGGTCAGAATGCTGCGGTCCTTGCCGAACCGTGAAAAAAGTTCGTCCGTAATGAACGGAATATACGGGTGCAGCAGGATGAGGATCTTCCGCGTCAAAGTGACGCTCATATTGTTCTTGTTGTAAGGCGGCAGTTTTATGAATTCCAGGTACCAGTCGCAGTAGGTGTGCCAGATAAAGTCATAGAGTCTACGGGCAATGGCATTGATCTCGTAGGACTGGTAAAACCGCTGGATGTCCTTGAGCATATTGTTGAATTCCTGGCATATCCACTGATCGATCGCATTCCCGGGATCCTCTGCCTGCAAAGACGTCAGGCCGCCCGTGCCGCTGTCCTGCGCATTAAGCCACACGAGCCGGGACGCGTTCCATAGTTTGTTGCAGAATTTCCTGCCGACATCGATCGATTTCTCGGAGAAGAGCACGTCCTGCTCCCGGGGCGTGATGAGCATCATGCCCAGGCGGAGCGCGTCCGCTCCGTACTTTGACACCAGGTCCATGGGGTCGGGTGAATTGCCCAGGCTTTTTGACATTTTTCGTCCCTTTTCATCGCGGACCATGGTGTGGAACACGACGTCGCTGAACGGCTTCTGACCGGTGAATTCGATGCCGGCCATGATCATTCGCGCGACCCACAGGTAAATGATATCCCAGGCGGTAACCAGCGTCTGCGTCGGATAAAAACGCTTCAAGTCAGCCGTTTCGGCAGGCCAGCCCAGGGTGGCAAACGGCCAGAGCCAGGACGAGAACCATGTGTCAAGCACATCCTCATCCTGCTTGATGTCAGTGGAACCGCAGGCGGGGCAGCGGCTGGGTTTTTTCTCGGAGACGATGATGCCCTTGTGCGTGAAGCCGGTCTCGTCTTCTTCCTTGTAGCATTTTGTGCAATAATAGACCGGGATCCGATGACCCCACCAAAGCTGTCGCGAGATCACCCAGTCGATAACGTTCTCCAACCAGTGGTTGTAGAGGTTTACCCAGCGCTTGGGGTACATCTTGACAACTCCATCATGAACTGCTTTTAAGGCCGGTTCGGCGAGCGGCTTCATCTTGACGAACCATTGCTTGGAAACGCGCGGTTCGACCGCGGTATGGCACCGTTCGCATGTCGTCAGCGGCACTTTATAATTTTCAGTTTTGTCGAGCAAGGATATCTCCAGCAGCATCTGCAGGACTTTTTTGCGGGCTTCGACGCGGTCGATGCCCTTAAGTTTACCCGCATTCTCGTTCAAGGTCGCATCGGAGTTCATTGTATTGATGATACCAAGTTTATGTTTTTTAGCGAGTTCAAAATCGAATTGGTCGTGTGCTGGTGTTACTTTCAAGGCACCCGTGCCGAATTCAGGGTCAACATACTCGTCTGCGATGATCGGGATCTCACGGTCCATGATGGGAAGAAGCGCGGTTTTACCAACCAAGTGCCGATACCGTTCGTCATTGGGATTGACGCAGACCGCCGTGTCGCCCAGCATTGTTTCCGGCCTCGTGGTTGCAACGGTAATGAATTCATCGCCGTTCTTTAATGGGTATTTTATGTAATAAAGCTTATCCATGGTATCCACGGTCTCGACCTGCTCGTTTGAGATCGCGGTCAAGCACCGCGGGCACCAGTTTATAATTTTCTCCCCCCGATATATCAATCCCTTGTTGTAAAGGTCGACGAATACCTTGATAACGCTGCGCGAGTACTCTTCCGACAGGGTGAACCTTTCGCGCGTCCAATCCAGGCCGCACCCTATGGTCCTTAGCTGTTCACGGATGATCCGGGCGTAATCCTCTTTCCATTTCCAAACCTCGGCGATGAATTTTTCCCGGCCCAGGGATTCTTTTTTTACCCCTTTTTCCAGGAGCCTTTCTTCAACAACTACCTGGGTCGCGATCCCGGCGTGGTCCATGCCTGGCAGCCACAAGACCTCAAAACCGCACAGTTTCTTGTAACGGATCAGAATGTCCTGGATCGTGCTGTTCAACACGTGCCCGAGCGTGAGCTTGCCGGTTACGTTCGGCGGCGGGATCGATATCGTGTAAGTTTCTTTTTTAGAACTGGCGTCGGGCGTGAAGAGTTTTTCCTTCAGCCAGGTGTCAGACCATTTCTGCTCGATCCCTTTCGGGTCGTATTTGCTCGAAAAATCATCCATGCGTTAACTATATACAATTTTATACTAATGTCAATTGAATGGGGGGAGAGCAGTTTGACGAGCCTGAAAGCTCTACTTCAGTCGCCGCAACCTTCAGGATGCGAAATATCTTCAGATTTCGGTCAATTATTACGCAGCCTAAAGCCCCGCTTTGCAGGATCATGACCTGCGGCTACAGTTCCTGGAGTAGGGCGTTCACGCCCTTGATCATAATCCCCCTTCTTTCACCTTTGGTAAAAGGGGATAAAGTGGGGGATTTGTATTTCGAGTGATAAGTTAATAAATATTTTACGCTATTTTATGCCTAATTTTTTCAGTTTGTTTGTTATATCTTTCTCATCATTTTCCTTGTCCGAGCCGTACCACGCATCCGCCACTTTCCCGTCACGGTCGATCAGGTATGTCATGGGGCTCGCTCGCCTGCCTGCTTTTGTTTGGTATTGCTTGCATTGTATATCCTGAGCAGCGGGTGATGCGTCAATAACATTGGGATAAGTGATCGAATTTTCATTGAGAAATCGCTTGGCAATTTCATAATCGTCGTCATTGTCAATGCCGATTACAAGAAAATTTTTGTTTTTGAAACGGTTATATATGCGCTCAAGTATTTGCAACTCATCGACTGAACAACCAACACTCCAGAAATACAACAATACAACCTTTCCTTGATAATCTGATAGCTTTATCGAATTACCTTCGATCGATTGCAATTCAAAATCGGGTGCGATTGTGCCCGGTTTTAGAAGGTCATCTTCCCACGAAGGTTCAAAATATTGAGTCCAACCAGCAGGCGGCTTCCATTGATATAGAGAGTTGGCAATATTCGCGTTTATTAATACATTGGTCCATAATTCATTATAAATAAAAATATCATTAGCGCGAATAATTTGACAGATCTTTCTTGGTAACCGGTCGTTTCTCGATACCCAAAAGAATCTGCTCATGGTGTTTTTCTGGATACTCACTTCTATTACGTCGCAGAGTTCACCATTGACCATTTCAACGCCAACGCTCCGAACCCCATCTATAATTTCGTTGAATTTTTTATAACCTCCTTTAAACCAGCCAAGTTCGTAAACCGGTGAAAAATCTGCCCGGAGAAGTTGTACTTGATGAGATAGAGATCTCCCTTCCTCTTGGTATGCCGGTATCCGCATGTATTGTCCGGTTCCAAAAATATCAAGGTTTACGCTGTCAAAAGGTGTCTGTTTGCCTCCCCAGTAAATCCAAAAATATTTGCCATCACAGATAAGCGTACCGGTGACCTTATTATCCCTAATCGCTTCGATGCGCGCAAAATTTGGTTTTTTCAGCCATGCCCTGTAATATGCCTTATTTTGAATAGTCCCCTCGCGCCCACTCCAAACAATTCCTTCAAAATATATGGCATTGGCATTGTAAAAAGCGTCATTCATTTTATTGAACAGCGCACGAGCAACAGGTTCGTCTTTGAAGTTTGGATCTATGGGGTATTGTGTTACCGTTTTTCTGCTCGCCTCCGCCAATGCATTATCAAAATCTCTGCCAGCATCATAAGCCGTTGTTTTGCTGAGAGTAACTGTGATTTCCTTGCCGATTTCAGGCATGACCGGAATGCACCAGCATATCAGTTCGTCATTTATTTTCCTGACCTTTGTCACCACCCACAATTTTTTATCAGCGACATTTGATGTAAGTGTTGCCCCGCCCTTTGTGAGCATAAGGACCGCATTTCCGTCAATGTCTTTAAAAACATCATCCCACATATAGCGTATATAGACTTTACGAAATTCTGTTTTAGCTTCTTCGGTATTCCGGAGCTTTATAAAATCATTGTATATTCGGGCGTAGTTTTTTGCTCTTTCTTTTGCTGCCGGTATGGGGTCATAATCAAAATATGCGAACGATATGGCTTGCGGATCCATTTCCGGCACATCAAGCACGACACGGATCGATGCATACTTCTTTTTCATTTCCTCCAGTTCTTTTTCGGAAAATGGACTTTTCTTTACATGATCCGCAGCCCACAGGTAGCCGAACGTCGCGATAACCGCCACGTTCAACGCTAAGGAGACGATAATTACGACTAAATGCCATTTTTTCATTGCGCACCTCCATTCTGCACGTCATAATTCAATCTATAATTGAGATAATTGGCCAATTCAATGCTAGCCTGTGTTTCAAATATTTCAATTACTCTTGTGTTATGAGGCAATCGCTTGCCAGTCGTTTCTTTATAAAGTGTCCTGCCGATATGATTACCAAATAATATTGATAACAATATTACTGCTACGCATGCTGCAGCCATTATGGTCCTGCCAAATACGCTGAATGGCATTGTGATTTCCCGGTTTTTTTCTAATGTCTTGATTTTGCCGATCAACTTCGCGCTGAATTCGTCAGGGACCGGCATATCATCCAATAGACCGAGTGTGTTGTGAAGCTTTTTTAAAGTTGAAAATTCTGCCTGACAGGTCGCGCAAGTCAGTAAATGATCCGCAATCACATCTTTTTCGTTATCCGGCAAGGCATTATCCAGATAGTTGGATAGTTTCTTTTGTATTTTAGAGCATTTCATTTTTTAGTTCCCCTGATTATTTTGACAAAAAATAAACCGATATTTCGCGCGGTATATTCGCATCACAGTAATTCCTTAAGCATCTTTCTGAGGGTGATCCGCGCGCGAAAGATAAGCGAATGCACCGAAGAAGGGGAGACCTTCATGATATCGGCTATTTCCTGGTGCGATTTATCCTCAAATTGGGCAAGGATCAATGCTAGACGCTGGCGTTTAGGCAGGCTCCTGATCGCTTTTTTGATAATTTCGACTTTGACCTTGGAATCACAATCATTTTGTACGATTAATGCAGAAGAGGTGCTGCCTTCTTTTGATACGTCCTCCAGAGGGATATCCCTTCGTTGTTTTTTAACTTTTATTTTGTAATTAAGGCAGTGATTAACGACAATTCTGTAAAGCCACGTTGAAAATTTGGATCTTTCCTTAAAACTCTTTGCGTTTTTCCAGACTTTTATAAAGATCTCCTGTGCGAGATCCTCAACGTCTTCCTTGTTACCGGTATAGCGGTATATTGTGCTGAAAACCGCCTTTTCGTACTTTTTTACAAGCAGGGCAAAAGACTGCTCGTTACCCTCGGCCGATTGCTTGATCAGGTCGTTATCATTATATGAATTATTGTTATCCATGATCCGGTTTATAATATTACACTATTATTCATTAACCTCACCGTTTTGACAATTTCAGCATTATCAAAATTATTTAATACTATTTAATTAGACAATGTTTTAACAGGAAATGCGCGCTATTATATACATATGGTATGTCATTTGATACGTCACCCCTCACCCTTACCCTCTCCCACAAGGGGAGAGGAAAAAAATGAGAATCTCGCCCACAGAGACACCAGTTATGATTAATATCCTTTTTATGTAGCCGCAACCTTCAGGTTGCGAAATATCTTCAGATTTCGGTCAATTATTACGCAGGCTAAAGCCCCGCTTTGCAGGATCATGACCTGCGGCTACAGTTCCTGGAGTAGGGCGTTCACGCCCGTGATCACTTCTGGCATTTCGGGCAGTAGCGCGTGCCGCGGTTGCCGATCTTTTTGACCACGATGGGCGTACCGCAGACTTTACAGGGCTCGCCTTCCCGGCCGTACACGCAAAGCAGTTTCTGGAAATTGCCGGTCTGTTCGTTAACCCTTTTGTAATCAGAGACGGTCGTGCCGAGATGTTTTATCCCGAGGTGCAGAACATCCTTGAGCGCCAGGAGGAGCTTAAAAACTTCAGCGGTCCGCAGGCTGGACGCCCGGCGGAACGGTCTGATACCGGCCTTGAACAGAGCTTCGTCCGAATAGATATTGCCAACTCCGGCGCAAACCCTCTGGTCTAAAAGCACCGATTTGATCCTGGTCTTGCGCCCCTTTAGTTTTTTCTTAAAATACGCAAAATCGAATTCAGGTGAAATAGGTTCATGGCTCAATTCGCGAAAACCCTTCAGGATCCGCGGTCTGTCATTCTGACCGATAAGGTAGACGCGTCCCAGCACGCGCGGTTCGTCAAATACGAGCAGAGAACCGTCGTTTAACTTAAAGACAATGCGGGCGTGCCTGCTTGGATCTTCTTTTATGAGCAAGGCGCCGGATAAGCGAAGATGAAAGATCAACATTGAACCGCTTTCCAGATCCATGATCAGATATTTTGCGCGGCGCCGGATCCCGGTAATGACCGCATTCTTGATCCGGCGTTTGAATAATTTAGCAGAAGGATAGCCGATGATATCGGAGCGCAGAACGCGGCAGTTTGTTATCGTTTTGCCGGTCAGGAGCGGCTGCAGCTCCCGCTTGATGGTTTCAACTTCGGGAAGTTCGGGCATGGTTCCTTAAAATTCTAAATAAACAGGTATCTCGTTATTCGTGATTCGGCATCGCCACTCGTATCGTTTTTCGTTTGTCGTTTTAGGTGGTCCTTTACCGTATAGCAATGCCGTATAACGATACCAGTAGCCACGCCGTAAAACCATTAACTATTTTTTGAACAGATCCTTCAGTTTCTTTTCCAGGTCTTTTTTCTTCTTGTCCCACTGATCCTGGATCTTGCCCTTAAGGCGCTGCTGGATCTTCTTGGTGTCGAGCGCGAATTTCGGGTCCAGCACTTTGCCGGTGATGTTCATGTCGATGACGGCCTTGCCGGCTTTGTCATAGAACAGAACCCAGTCCGCGTGGCGTTTTTTCAACGCATCGGATTCTTTCTTGTTCAGGGTGAACGTGAGGGCAAGGTTGATCTTGCCGTCGAGTCCGATCGTACCGTTGGTTAACATGTTGCCCATGGATGTTGCCAGCGCCCAGTCATTGACCTGGGTCTTGCCATTGGAGATCTTGAATGAACAAATGAAGTCGTTGAATGGCAGATTTTTCTGGTCCTTAAAACCGAGCCAGGTAAGAAGTCCTGTGACCAGTGCGAAGTTATTGAACGAGCCGCTGCCAAATTTGAAATTTCCTGAAGCATTCATGTTAGATATAACCTGCTTCTGATCAAATCCCTTGCCCTGGAAATTGCCAACGCCGTTCAATTTCGCTTCGAAATTCTCAAACTTGAGAAACCGCTTGAGCACTTTCTGCGCGGACATGTTGGTCATCCGCGAGTTGATCCGGTACGGTTCCGGGCTGTTGATGTTATAGTACAGGTCGAACTGAACCTTGCCGTCGAAGGCGTCGGCGTTGCAGTCCTTGAGGTCGATGACGCCGTTCTCGTACGTGATATTAGTCTTGACGTTCCTGAATTCCATGTCCATGCCGCTGACTTTATTGATCTTCACCGCGCCTTGCAGGGTGATCGGGACCGCGGCACCACCGGTCTTTTTTTGGCCGGCCGCAGGCTTGGGGAACAACTCGTCGAGATCGATGGCATTCGACGTATTGGATAGCTGGATCACGGGTTTTGCGAAATTCGAAATATTCCCGGTCAGGGCAAAATCGGAATTCCCGATGCGGCCGCGGCATACATTGATCTTTGCTCCCTCGTTCTGGAGCGTGCCGTTAAATTGGAAATTAGTGATCGGTTTTGCCAGGCCGATACCGTCAACCATGCCATTGCTGACCGCGAAATCGCCGTAGTATGAAGGCTTGCCCGCCGCACCTTTAACCGCTGTCTTGACATTCATGATTCCTGCGAGTTTCATCGATTTGGTCTCGGACGTCAACCCTTCGAGGTCCTTCAGATCGCCTGCGAGTTTGAGCATAATGTCAAGTAAGGGGTTTTTGGTGAGGTTGGCGATGCTGCCGGACACGTCGAATTTGGATCCGCCGATCTGCCCCTGTACGAGGATGTTCTTTATCGAATTCTGGTCAAAAGACAGGCTCCCGTTGATCTTCTCTACGGGTTTGGTAAAACCCTTTGGTTTGACTAATATGTTCTTTAATTCGCAGCGGCCATCAACTTTGGGCTCCTGGACGGTCCCGAGTACGGACGCGACCGCTTTTATTGCGCCGGTCATCGCCTCGGGTCTGGACTGGGTCGGGATCAGGACCAGTGCTTTGGATACGTCCGGGACATCTATTTCCGCTTTCATGTTCAGGCGCTCGAGTTTCTCGATGGTTCCGCTGGCCACCAGTACGACCGGCTCGTACACCGCCCTGATGTTATTGATCGAAACGTTCTTTTTTACCGAGTCGTACTCAATGTCATTCTCGATCTTGATTATCATTTCCGGCATACTGCCGCTTTTGAGGAGGTAAAGGGTTTGGCTGCCAGAGCAGGATATATTATCACGGGCAAACCTTATGTTCTGACTTATGTCTTTGACCTGGACCTCGCTCTTTGCTATGGCATCCTGGTAAACGACAGAGCAGTTGTGAAGGCCGATGGAATTCAGGGAAACCGTCCATCCACTGCCCTTGGCGCCGGTTTTGGGAACGAACAACCCTATGTTCATCTGACCCTGGGTGTTCTTTTCCACTCTCATCTGCATCCGGTTCAGATCCACGCTGTTGATGACCACATGCCTGCCCAACAGAGGCAGCAGTTGGAGGTTTAACGAGGTTTTTCGGACGCTGGCGAGCGGGTACGCACTGAATCCCTGGGCATTGGGGATAGTCAAGTCATCAACGACGATCCCGATCTTCCAGCCCAGTTTGAGATTGACCGCGCCCATCTGTACCGGATGTTGAAGCGCATCTGATACTGCCTTGGTCGCAATAGACCGGAGATAAGCAGGTGTCAGAAAAGCCCGGATCGCGAAAAACCCGATGATGATCACTATCAACACGATGGCGATCACCAGCAAAACTATCTTTATTCCTTTTTTCAACATCGCAGACCTCCTTTTTAGAGATAAGCTGATAAATACAGGTAAATCATTGGTTTTTGTAAGCCTGTGTCAGAGACGGTCATCAGAACATTCCTGATGTTCCGGCAAACAGCCGGCCGAAGAAAGCAACGAAAGGACCGATCCACCCCCATAGAACCGGCACGCCCGTGATCCGGTCGAAGAATATCAAGCCGAGTAGGATTATGACTCCGTAACGTTCGAGCCATAATTCTACTGGCGCGAAGGAGGTCGGCAATAGACTGAAAAGGACCTTGGATCCGTCAAGCGGCGGCACCGGGATCAAGTTAAAAGCGCAGAGAATTAAATTATAAAGCAGTCCCAGCTGGAGCATGACCGCCAGCGGGTATAAGAACTTCACGGCCGTGATATCCGGTAATAAGCGCAACACCAGTCCAAAGGGTACAGCCAGCAGAAAATTAGACAGGGGGCCAGCCAGCGAAGTTATTAATATTCCTTTTCGATAGTTATAAAAATTTCTCGGATCCACGGGCACGGGTTTTGCCCAGCCAAAACGGAACAGCAGGAACGCAAGGAATCCAAACCAATCAATGTGCTTAATGGGGTTAAAGGTCAGGCGTCCGGCATATTTTGCCGTGGGATCGCCCATTTTGAGCGCCGCGTAGCCGTGGCAGAACTCATGTATGGTCAGAGCCAGCAAAAGGGGCGGCAAAGACATGATCAGGACCGCGATCTCATTGGCCATGTTTTTTCAGCGCCTCCAGCGCTTTGCTTCTGTTCTTTGCGGAGATCTTGCCGTCAAGCTGAAGTTTAAATGTCTTCGCGAGCAGCCGCTTGTATGCAGGGCCTGGCTTCAATCCTATTTTTTTCAAGTCATTGCCCGTGATAAGAGGCTTAACGTGCCGCATTTTTTTAAACGCATTGACCTTATTGTTGAGCGTAGGTTTTAATGCCGGGATGACTGACATGATCTCGGGCGGGAGAGTCGCGAGTATTTCATAGATCTGGTGATAATGTCGGGCTCGCGACAATCGAGCGATGATCTGGTCCAGACGTCCAACTTCACGTACGAGCTGCGCTTCATGGCTGGGGAGGGGCAGATGCTTGAAACGAGTGTGCGCCATGAACGCATACAGCTTTAGTTCTCCCATCCGGTCCAGCATTATCAGCTTTGCCCTGGGCAGGCTGACAATGCCATAGCGGACAAGGTCTCGTAACACCTGCGCCTCACTTTTTTCAGCGAAGATAAGTCGCAATTCGTTCAAAACGCGCTGGCCCGAAAGCCGCTCGATCATGTTCTTGGCGATCGCATCGCGCAGCCTGGCATCGGTCGCTTTATCCAGCCTGAAACCGAAACGATTCTTATACCGCAGCGCCCGAAAGACCCTGGTCGGATCGTCGACGAAACTCTGGTCATGAAGGATCCTGATCAGTCCCTTCCGGATGTCGTTGACACCCGAGAATGGATCGTATAGTTCACCGAGATCCGCGCGGTTAAGCGACATGCAGAGCGCATTGATCGTGAAATCCCTGCGCTGAAGGTCTTCCTTGATGGTCGCGGGGATGACCCTGGGTAATTCCGCGGGCGACGGATAGGTTTCGGTGCGCGCGCCGGCCAGGTCGACCCTGTTGCCGGTTTTGGTAATGATGGAGGCGGTGTTGAAATCCTTATACGCCAGGAGTTTTCCTTTCAGGATCTTATTAAGTTCCCTGGCCGCCTTCAGAACATCCCCTTCGATTACGATATCGATATCCACCGGATCGACACCGAGCACCATATCACGCGGGCAGCCGCCCATGAGGTAGGCGCGGTATCTGGAATGAACAAAGAAATCGGCGATCTTATTTAAAACCGATCTCTTTGGATTCTTTGCCGAATATTTTAATTTTACCGAACCGCTCTTCATATTTTTTCAAATTTTCATCGAGCGCATCCCTGAGCAGGCAGGCGTTCTGCGGCGTCATCAGGATGCGCGCGAACACCTTGGCTTTCTGCAGACCGGGCAGGATCCGCGCGAAATCAAGAATGAATTCCGACGGCGAGTGGGCGATGAGCACGATGTTGGAATAGATCCCTTCGGACTGTTCCGGACTGATCTCGACGCTGATCTGCTGCGGCTGTTTTTTCTCATCCATGGCATCTCCTTGTGGCCAATTATACACACCGGTCGCGCATAATCAAGAACCACGCTTTAATATGCCTTTCCACCGGTCGGCCATGCTTGACTAAACGAACTGGATAAGTATAATGTTCCATTCATGCCGTTACATAACCATCACCGTGATCAATGGACGATCAAGAGGCTTACGCAGATCGTTGACCACGCCATCGGCGAGCTGGATGCTGATTCGGGATTGATACGCGGGTTCGACCCCAAGACCAGGACCTTGAAACTCATCGCGACCGGCAGCAGCCGGATCCATCTCGACGCGACGGCGTCGGTCAAAGTGGGAGAGGGTATAAGCGGTTACGTCGCGTTGAAGAAAAAGAACGTGGTGATCGGTAATGTTGACGGGCACCCGCATCTGGGATCGCGCGAGTTCATACGCAAACACGGGATCAAATCGGTCATCGGCGCGCCGATATTCGTCGGCCGCAAGTTATACGGCACTTTCACTTTCCATTCGACAAAGAAAAATCATTTCTCAAGCAAACATTTCAAAAGACTGAAGGATGATATCCTTTTCGCCAGCGTTTTTCTGCATTACCTGTCGCTGCTTGAAACCGCGAGCCGTGAAGCAAACCATTTCAAAGCCCTCGATGAAATGAACCGCGCGGTCGCCGCGGAACTGACCACTGAGAGATTATACAAAGAGATCTTCAATCACATTAAGAAGATAGTAGAACCGCAGAACTTCCGTATTGACCTGTACACGGAAGAGGAAGATAAAGCGCGGATGGTTTTCTGCATCGAGAACGGGAAGCCCAAAAATATCGATTTTCATCCTGTCATCGACTTGAAAGGGTCCAAGGTTGCGAGAAAGATCATAACGGAAAGAAAACCCGTGCGGTTCTCCAATTTGAACCGTAGTCTCACCGGGTACGGACGAAAAGTACCCTTGGACATGATGGTCGCGTCGTTTGTCGGGCTGCCTATGATTGTCCGTAACCGCTGCATTGGCTATATAATGTGCTGGGACCGCGTACGGAAGGATGTTTTTGACAAGCAGACGGTGAAACTGTTATCCCTGGCAGCGGCCCAGGCCGCGGTGACGATAAACAACGCCCAGTTGTTTGAACAACTGAACAAATCGATCAGTGATCTGACACTCTTATACCAGATCGAATATGTCATCAGCAGTATCCTCAACCTGGAACCGCTACTCAAAACGATCGTAGACCTTATCGGTCGGGCGTTCGATGGCGTCATCACCGCGATCCTGCTGTCGGACGAGAAAGAAGAGAACCTGACGATCGGAGCGATCTCCAAAGGCGTCGAGATCCAGCCGCGTTACGCAGTCGTGCCTTTTCACCAGGGGATCATCGGCGAGGCGATCAGCAGCAAGCGCGCGGTCTACGCACCGTGCGTGACGGATAACGCTTCGTATGTGGAGGCGATACCGGGGGTAATATGCGAACTCGCCATCCCGCTTATGGTGGGTACCAAGACGCTTGGCGTCATCGATTTCGAGAGCCGGACCGAGCATTGCTTCAACCGCCAGGCGCTTGACCTGCTTGATGACGTTGCGCACCGCATATCGGTTGCGTTGGAAAACGCGCTACTGTATGAAAAACTGGAAAAGAACTATGCGGCGACCGTGCGCGCTCTGGTGTTGGCTGTTGAGGCGAAGGACGCCTATACCAGGGGGCATTCGGAACGCGTCACCAGGTTGGCGGTTAAGCTGGCCGAGGGCTTGAAATTGTCCGAGCCGACGGTGCGCCGGCTGTACTGGGCCGGGTTGCTGCATGATATCGGCAAGATCGGGGTTAGCGAGAAGGTTCTCAACAAGCCAAAGACCCTTAATGATTTCGAATTTGAAGAGATCAAAAGGCATCCGATCGAAGGCGCGCGAATGCTGGAAGAGATCGAACAAATGAAGGATATAATCCCCATAATCAGGCATCACCACGAGAATTACGACGGAACCGGCTATCCTGACAAATTGAAGGGCAGCGATATTCCAATTGAGGCGAGGATATTGGCGGTGTGCGACATGTACGATGCTTTTACCTCGGCCCGGCCATATCGCCGTCCGTATGTCAAGGTAAAGGCGCTGGACCGTTTAATATCCTTCAAGGGAACCAGGTTGGACCCGAAGATCGTTGAGACGTTCATGGCGTTGTTCAGCGACAGTTCTCTCTGAAATTGCGTCCGCAGCAACCGAGTATAACATTGGCAAATATTAATGAATACTAAAGACCGTTTTTACGCACTGGGAACAAGATACGCCGAGCAAGGCAAGATCAAGAACCTTGAAAACCTATTAGAGAAACTAAAACGCAGGAAACCGACCGCCGAGTACTTCTATCTTAGCGCCCGGTTGTGGTACCTTAAAGGCGGTCTGGCTGAGGCATTGAGTTCTTGTGACCGATCGTACTCGCTCGCGACCCGCACTGGCAGGACATCTCTGCGCTGCCAGATCCTGATCATGAAATCGGCGATACTGCGCCGCCAGGGTGAATACCTCAGTTCCAACCGCGTCCTATTAGAATGTCTGGGGATCGCCAAAGGCAAGGACCCGGCACTGTGCGGGGACATCTACAACACTATGGGCGTCAACTATTGGATGATGGCGGAGTTCGAGCAGGCTAAAAAATATTATCGGAAAGCCCACCGGATATCGAAAAATATCAATGAAAATATCCTTTTCCTGAAGTCGTCCATTAACCTTGGTATTGTGCCGTTACATCAAGGTAATTTCTTTGAAGCCGAAGTCTACCTGCGCAACGCGATCGAGCTGTGCGAAAAAGAAAAACAGGAAAGACTGAAGATCTACGCTATGCTCAACCTTGGCGAGCTTTTCGGTTTCAGCGGAAAATGGGAACTGGGCAAAAAGGTATTGGACCAGTGCCGCCGCAGCGGATCCAAGCTTGGTCTTGTTTATGAGCAGGGGGCATCCATGTGGCTGCTGGGAAATATTTTCCGGGATGACCAGGATTTCATGAAGGCAAGACAGCTCTACACGGCGGCGCTGAAACTGCTGGAAAGGAGTTCCTCCTATTCCGAGTGCCTTTATGTCTATTTCAACCTGGGCGTACTGGAGCGGTTGTGCAAAGACTATCCGAAAGCGCTCGTGTACATGAACGAAGCGGAAAAGATAATCAACCAGACCAAAGAGCGGCTGGTCCAGGGTCTATTCCATCTGGAAAAAGGTTACCTGTTGTGGCTGATCGGCGAACACGATGCTGCATTCCTTTACTTGGAAAAGGGCCTGGAAGAAACCGGCGGACGTCAATACGACCATATGGTCGGCCTTCTCTATTCCTATATTATGCGGAAGGTCGATGGCGGGAAACACCCCCGTGAATTCGAGCGGTTGCTGAAGCTCTGCGCGAAAAGGGGATACTATACAATATTTATCAGGGAACAGGAGACGCTGCTTGGGCTGCTCAGCGACAGCATGGCGCGTTCCCGAAAAGCCGTGCTGCCCAGGGTAATCCTGCTCGATCTGGCAACCAGGGATAAACGCATCGTGGACGTACTGCTGCGCCAGGAATCGCGCGCCTGCCGGGAGGCGGCGTTCTACGTCATTGAGCGGCTGCAGTTGTTGACATATATCCCGGTCGTAAAGGAGCTTGTGTGGGACCTCAATTCACCCGCGACCCAGAAAGCTGTTGAAATGCTGGAACGGATGGACACGGGGGCAAGAGTGCCGCATCTCAAGATCGATCTCATGGGCCGGTTCAAGATCACCAGGGGCGGCGACGTGAACGTGCCGATCAACCGTGAAAAAGCCCGGAACCTTTTAAAGATCCTTATTCTCCATAATAAACGCGCGCTCGTTAAAGATCAACTCATGGAAATGCTCTGGCCCGGGGATCCGCCTCGGAAGTCATTCAACTCGTTGCGCCAGACGGTTTTCCTTTTAAGGAGAGATCTGCAACATTACGGTCTGGACGCTGACGAGCTTGTTCATCGGGACCATGGCATGTATGAATTCCGCCATCCCGACCAGAAGCTCGAAGTTGATTATTTCCAGTTCATCAGCCTGGCAAAAAAGGGTGATCTGCTGATGGATAAGGGCGATACGAAGCAAGCGCTTGTCACCTATGAACAGGCGCTGGAAAAATACCGCGGGCCTTTGCTGCCGGAAAACATTTACGATGCCTGGATCGAGCCGATCCGACGGCATATCAGATCGGTCTTCGCGCAAGTCGCCAGGATCGTGCACAAGAATCTGGAAATAACGGATGCACAGAGGGCGGGGCGATTTTGGCGGGATGTGGTCGAGCGCGACCATGATGCATTCAATTTAACCTAAATAACACAAAAATAACATAATTAGATATATTATATACTAGTGGATATAGTGAAGGAGGAACTATGATCTCATGTTTTGCGGTATTATGCATTTTCTCTCAGATCGTATGGCAGAACACCGGCGAGCTCACAGGTGCAGCGAGGGTAGGGGATATTACCCAGGGGCTGGGAGGATATATCTACGCCGGTACCAGGGCCGGTCCGATCCCCGGTTCGCAGGACAGCGGTTGGGTCTATGTTTCGCAGGATTTCTGGAACTGGAGCGTGACCGCCGACCTGCCCGGCAACCAGGAAGGCGTTTATTGTTTGATCAATGGACAGGGCGATACTCTTTTTGCCGGTACCGGCATGTGGGGAGATCTGCCGCGCGTGTTCAAATCCAGCGACGGCGGGTCAAGCTGGGCGGTTTTGAATTCCTACGGCACATACCGGCCCGGTTCACGGGTCACTGCTTTTCTTGAAGATAACCTGGGCATGCTCCATCTCGGGAATGATTACATGGGGATGTCGTCGGCGATACCCCGCCGGTCGCTGGACCGCGGTTCAATCTGGCTTGTGGACAGCGGCACGATATATTACAACAGCATGCATTACTGCCTTTATCAGAGTTCAGACAATACCATCTATTTCGGGAGTTGGGGCACGGGCGGAGGGATCCACCGCTCAACCAACAATGGCCAGGCCTGGAGTCCTTGCACCGCATTACCGGGTTTCAGCGACAGCTACGCGATCATTGAAGTCGGCGCCGATACGGTCTTCGTGGGTCTTGATTCGGCAGGTATCGGCAGGATAAAGAAAACCGCTGACCAGGGTACGACATGGTCGGATGTCGGAGCCGGTTATTTTTCTACGACCACGAGTATACGATCCCTGCTGCTGGCTTCCGACGGCATGATCTTCGCAGGAACCACGCCCAACGCCGAGGTGTTCGTGTCCAATGACCGCGGCAACACGTGGATCAGCACGGGCGCATTGAGCGGCGCGACGACCGTTTACAAAATGATCGAAGCCCGGAAGACCACCGGATACGGCGACAGCGTCTTTATTTTTGCCGCCACCGGCGCGAACGGCGATGTTTTCAGGGCCCTGCTATACACTGTCGGCATTGAGGAGGACCATGCTCCCGGACAAACTTGCCAGGGGATCACGGTCGCACCCAATCCGGCTAGCGGTAAGACCACGATTAAATTTCAAATTCACCCCTACCCTTACCTTACCCCCTCAAGGGGGAGGATTGAGGAGGGGGGGACCAAATCTCAAATGTCAATGAAGATTTACAATGCTGCTGGTCGACTAGTAAAGCAATTTAACTATTTAACCATTCAACTATTTAACCAAGTCATCTGGGACGGCTCAGATGACATTGGCCGCAAACTTCCTGCCGGCGTTTATGTGTTCCGGCATGAGCATGACGGTGGAGTGGATGCCGGAAAACTTGTCATTGTGGAATAGAGGTAGATAAAGGCCTAAGGAGGTGCTATGAGCCGCGTCGACAGTGTTCTGCGTTTGGGTGTCACTCTTGTTTTTTTATCCGCTGCACTTTTCCCGATCTCATGGCAGGTAAAATCCGAAATGCTCACGCCGCGCAGTTTCCTGGGGATCGCATCGGTAGGGGGCAAGCTGTACGCGATCGGCGGCAGGAACAGCGCCGGAACGCTCGATACGCTGGAAATATATGACCAGTCATCCGATACCTGGTCGACCGGCAATTCGATGCCATCAATTAGACGCGAGTTCGGGACCGCCGCGGTCCAGGACAAGATCTACGTTCTTGGCGGATATAATGGCACCGCTGTACTATCATCGGTCCTTGAATTCGATCCCGAGTCGGGTAACTGGACAGCGAAATCAGACATGCCGGCCCCGCGGGAAGACATGGCAACAGCCGTTATCAATGACCGTATCTATGTGATCGGCGGCGACAATGGTTCGATTTGCGTGGACACGGTATACGAATATGATCCAGTCGGAGATGTTTGGACTACGAAGGCACCTCTTCCAACGCCGCGCAATTGTTTGACGGCGCAGCAGGTCAACGGCAAAATTTACGCGATCGGTGGGTGTCTGGATACCGGGAGCGCGAGCAGCGCAGTTGAGGAATACGACACGGTCACCGGGTTGTGGGTTGCAAAAACACCGATGCCCACGGCAAGATTAGGTATTGCTTCTGCTGCCGTCAACGGCAGGATCTATGTCATGGGCGGATTTGCGCCAGTCAACTATTTTTATTCAACGGTCGAGTCATATGACGAGGGTGCGGATTCATGGACCACAGATGCTTCCATGTCTGTTGCGCGCTGGGCATTGGCCGCGGACACCGCCGCTCAAAACATCTATGCGGTGGGCGGTCAGACTCTATATCACAGCGGCTGGACCGGTTTGAACGAAGAAGCCTTGGTGATAGTATCGGTCAAGGAGTACAACGTAGAGGCCAGCGATGAAAGACGGCCGCGACAGGTTTTGTTCGCAGATCGCATGGTCATTCCGGGTCTTGAACATGAGTGGCTGGCTGTTTATGACGTGCATGGTTCACTGGTTGCAAAGCAGAGGGGCAGCGAGATCGGTCTGGGACTGGCTCCCGGCGTCTATTTTGTCGTCGGCACGCAGTCCGAAAAACCGTTTAGAGTCATTAAGATCAGATAACCATGCAATGATGGCGGAGCGGTTATCTGTACGATGATCAATTAATCATTGATTTAGCATCCCGGGTAATTATAATATATTCAGTATTTTAAGCGCATGGTGATGCCTTTTGAACGATAAAAGGTAAAAGGAGCAGAAGATATGAAAAGATCAAAGATAATGCCGGTCATATTACTCTTGATGCTAATGACGCTGTTCGCTGGCGCCGGGACGGTCGGTAAAATAAGCGGCTGGGTAAGTGACGCGGCGACCACCGAACCGTTGATAAACGCCAATGTCATTATCAAAAGCCTTGAGATCGGAACTTCAGCCGACGTGGACGGGAGTTATTTCATACTCAACGTGCCGCCTGGCATCTATGAGATCGAAGCGAGCATGCTCGGCTATCAGTCGGAGATTATGAAAGGCGTCCAGGTCTATGCCGACCGGACGACTTTTCTGGATTTTGACCTTACGGAAACCGTTCTATGGATTGAACCGGTGACCGCGGTCGCAACAAGACCGGTCATTGAGATCGCGATGACCTCGAAGGAAACCCGGGTGACGGGAAGTGAATTGGACCTCATGCCGGTGGAAAAACTTAGCGAGGCGATAATCATCCAGGGCGGCGTTACAACCGACGCTTCGGGCGACATCCATGTCCGGGGCGGCCGCAGCGGCGAAGTTGCATATTACATTGACGGGATTGAAGCATCTAACCCGTTGCTCGGCAACGCGCCCTTGCTGTCGAAGAACCTGGTATCCGAGATGTCCTTGCTGAGCGGGACGTTCAATGCCGAATACGGAAATGTCATGAGCGGCGTGGTTAATGTCGTGACGCCTGAAGGGCAGAGCAAATTTTCGTCGCAGATCGAGTACACATCCCTGATGGTTAACTCGTCCCCTTATCGGAAAAAAGACTGGATGTCGGGCGGGATCCCTCCGGCATACGATAGTCATCGGGATTCTGCCGATAATTCACTTTACAGTCCGCCGAATGTCATGGATGCCAATGACCTTCCTTTTCTGGGTGAGGTCAGTGGTCATATGGAAGGACCTTTATTCTTCGACAAGAGCACGAGATTTTTTGTCGGCGGTAATTATTCGAACCAGAACTCAGTCCTGCCTTTCGGCTATGAGCTTGTGCGTACGATAAACGGCAAGATCACTAAAAAGCTGGGACCATACCTGAAGTTATTCGCTGACCTGCAGTATGCGGAGAATGAAAGCCAGGGTTACAGCCATGTGTACAAGTACATCCCCGAGAATTATCTGGTCAGCGACAACAGCGACAGCCGGGTTCTGACCGGTATCAACCACGCACCCGGAAAGAATTTTTATTACAACCTGCGTTTCGGCTATATGAGATCCACGATCAACATTAAAGTCCCGGACCTGCCTGACAGCGTGATCGAAGAACCGGTCTATGACAATTATTCCGAGTTCTATATATCGGGTTACCCGATCTTTCGGCAGACCGTTGAGACCAAAAAGTACGTGGCCAAGGCGGACTTCAATCTGTTGACCCGCTCGATCCACAACTTCAAATTCGGTCTGGAGAACAATATCTATTCGTTCGCGCAGAACAACCGGCAGCAGCTTTTTACCCGCGGACCGATCGTCTATCAGGATTACACAAAACAGCCGGTTGCAGGAGCGGTTTTCATCCAGGATAATATCGAACATCGGTACATGATATTGAACCTGGGCCTGAGGTTCGACTATAATTATCCCAACGCGGTGATGTGGGAGGATGTCGAAAATCCCAATTCTGAAACGACCGAGGTAAAACCGAGTTATCAGCTTTCCCCCAGGTTCGGGTTGTCCCATCCGATCACTGACCAGGCAATGCTTCATTTCGCGTACGGGCATTTTTTCCAGAACCCGCCTTACGAGATCATGTACTTTAACAATAACTATGTCCTGCATCCGGAAAGCATCCCGAGGTATGGTCTGGTCGGGAACCCCAGGATCCTGCCGGAACGGACAACGACCTACGAGGTTGGCGTGAAGTACGCGATCGCCGAGATCTACGGTCTTGACCTGACGCTGTTCCTGAAGGACATCAAAGACCTGCTCTCAACCACCGAAGTCCGGCTGTTCCCCTACGACTACATTGTTTATACGAACGAGGACTTCGGCAGCGTCCAGGGGTTTGACCTGACGATCACCCGGCAGCTCATTTCCAGGTTCGGGTTCGATATCAATTACACGTACCAGGTCGCGCGCGGCAACCGGTCTTTCGCGATGCAGGGTTTCTACGATGTCTACACCGGTTTACCGGAGCGCATGGAGGAATATTACCTCGATTTTGACCGGCGGCACACGCTGGCGACCAACGTCGATCTTCTCTTTAACGATTTGGGCGGGTTCGTGGCGAATTTCCGGCTGGCCAGCGGTCTGCCGTATACACCATACATCAGCGAGGGCCTGGTCGTCGAGGCAAATTCAGGCCGCATGGCATGGGAATATTCTCTGGACCTGATGATCCATCAAGGAGTGCGAACCGGTTTTGGTACGGTCACACTATTCGCTAAGGGTCTTAATTTGACGGATCACATCAATCCGCGTTATGTCTATTCCCGTACCGGTGATCCCTGGGATTCAGGCGAAGAATCGGGCGGCTTGATGGGTTCGCGCGACTACGTTGTCGATCCAGCCAATGTCGGGCAGCGTCGGACGATCAAAGCCGGCTTGAGGATCGCGATTTGACCATGAGATCAATATTGCGGAATAACAGATAAAGGAGCGATGATGCTACTTATTATTTTCTTGCTCGCCTATCCTGAAGCTGACAAGGCGGTCGGGATATCGGATAAAGGCGAACTGTCCAATGTGTCTTCGAACTTCGGTCTGATCGCCAATCTTCACTATTTTACGCCCGCCTTTCACTGGCCCAGTTCCGCGCCATTCCAGCATCAGTACTGCCCCGGCCTGGGCATTCTGGCGGCCCGAAACGATACAATGATCGAATCCTTTTTGAACCTTGCCGCGCCGGAATGGGCGCCCAAAGTCGGTTCCTTCGGTACTCTCTATTCAGGCGAAGTCATGGCTCCGGACGGAACCCCGGTGACCGCGACCTCGGATAATGAGGAGACCTGGCCCAAGGACGGGACCGGCGAAAGGTTCTGGCCAGGCCCGTTTCGGAAAGATCCGGCAACGGGCGATGAAGTCGCGGGTGAGTTTACATCCGACCAGGACTTGTACTGCGTCTTCAATGACCAGGGTGCGTTCGGCCTGCAAGTCGACCAGTCGACCTATTCCTACGGCCGGATCTACGGACAGGATTTTATCTTTTATGATTTTCATATTTACAATTCGGGCACGGCACCAGTCGACAGCGTGTATCTCGGATTCCGCGGGAATTTCAGGTGCGACTATGACATGCAGGATTACATCGGTCTGTACCGAGATTCCAGCGTGAGCTTTGTCTATTACTGGGATGCGGACGGCATACCGCAGGATCCGTGGGTGTCCGTGGGCATGATCGGTGTCGGGTTCCTTAACCAGAGAATCGAAAATTTCCATTACTACCGCAAAGAGGACGAGCCGGTGGAAGATTTCAGGTTCTATCCGATCATTACTTCCGACCCAACCGACCCTGATATCGATTCATCGCTGTATTTCCACGGTAATGACATGCACATCGATGATTGCGGTTTGGTGCAATCGCTGCCGCCGGAATCGACCAGCGCTTATGACTTCATCGTTTCGACCGCGCCGAATACTGTCGGTCCGGCGGACACATTGCAGTTCACCATGGTCGTGGTCTGCGGCGGTGATTCCGCAGACCTGTTCGCCAACCTCGACATGGCGCTGGTGATGGCAAACAATTACTTTCTCGGCAGCGGCCCTCCCAAAACGCCGATACTTTCCGGCGTGCCCGGGTCCAGGAAGGTCACGCTTTACTGGGAGCGTGAGCCATCCGAGTCGTCGACCGATATTATAACCGGCAAAGCCGACTTTGAAGGTTACAAAATATATAGAAGCGAAAACCAGGGACAGACCTGGGGCAAGAAGATCACTGATTACAACGGCGAATTAGCGGGCTACGTGCCATTGGCCCAGTTCGACCTCAAGGATTCGATATCCGGTATTGATCCAGCTTTTCCATACCAAACACTGGGCAGCGAGACCGGCATAGTTCATACGTTCGTCGATTCCACGGTTTACAACGGCATTGAGTACTGGTATTGCGTTTCGGCCTATGATAAAGGCAACCAGCAGGTAGATTCGCTGGAACCATCGTATGAGAACCCCCGGGGCCGGCCGCAGTCGCCAAATGTCGTTTCGGTAATTCCCGCGCCCGATCCATCCGGCTACAATCCTGCAGCGATCCAGGGCGGCGATACTCTACAGCCGGCCGGCGGTCAGTGCGAGGGGCTGGCAATGGTAAAGATCCTGAACCAGTCGGAGATCATTGACCACACTTACGAGGTATCGTTCAACGATTCGGTCATGACGGACAGCGTTCATACCACTTTCAACCTGTACGATATAACAGACCAGGAAACGCTGGTTACTCATGGGTCGCTGTCAGATTCCTCGCTGGATAACATACCGGTGACCGATGGATACCGGCTGACCCTGCTGAATTGCGGCAGCGGCGTGAAATCAATGGGCTGGACGACCGTAAGCGCCGATACCTGCACGTTTTTGTGGTGGACGGGGAATGTCGGTTCAATGTCCGGTAACACTTATATCAGCGGAACCGCCGATTTCAGGATCGTTGTCGATCACGCCAATCCGGCAACGGCACAGGTCGACGATGGTTTCGGAGGTTCATACCCGCCGATTCAGATACCGATCAGGGTCTATGATATTTCCGATTCGACAAATCCAGTTGATGTCAGTGATTCGACCTGGCTCGTGGATTTTGCGTACGCGTTCCCGGGTAACCCGCTCTTCGGTCCTGAAGGCTGGGACCTGATCCCGGGCGGCGCGGGTTATAATCCCGACGCAACCGGACAGGAATACGGGTTTATCGACCAGATCGGCTGCTGGAACAACGAAGAGGAGGCGGTGTATTTCGCGACCCAGAACGGTCCCGGCACCGCGACCCCTCCGTCCGAAGGCGATGCATATACGATCAGGACTTTCAAGCCGTTCTCCATGGCAATAAAGTACCAATTCGACATGATCGCTTCTTTCATTGATACTGCTGGGGTAGACCTTGCCCGGGTGCGGGTCGTACCCAATCCTTATATCCTGCATTCCAAGTACGAGAGCACGCCCTACGACCGCAGGCTCATGTTCACGAATCTGCCGGCGCGGTGCGAAATACAGATCTATAATGTCGCCGGCGAGCATATAAAAACCATCGATCACACGAGCAGCCTCGGATATGAATTCTGGGATCTGCGTACCAAGCATGGTCTGGAAGTCGCTTACGGCATGTATGTCTACGTGGTCAAAACCGAAACGGGAACAAAAGCCAAAGGCAAATTCGTGATCATAAAATAAGAGGAGAAACGCAAATGACCGATTCCATAAAGAAACACCAAATCACGGCAAACCTTCGCTATCCGGGTGCTTGTTCCGGGCGTTCGGCCGTCGCCTGCATCATATCGCTGCTCATCGTTACGTTCGCATTTTCGTTCACTAAGGTCGGCACGACCGCGGCGCCTTTTTTGAAGATCGAATTCGGCGCCAGGGCCGCGGCCATGGCTGGTTCCTTTGTTGCTCTGGCCGATGACCCTTCTGGCGTGTATTACAATCCGGCCGGGATCGCGGAGTTGGACAAGACCTATTTGATGGGCGGACATACCGTGTGGTTCGCAGGATTGATGTATGACTACGCCGCATTCGTCCTGCCTTCGAAGAGATTGAATTTCTGCATGTGGAGTTCGTTCCTTTCGAGCGAAGCCATTGAAGTGACGACGGTCGAAAAACCAGACAGTTCCGGCCTGTATTACCGCTACCTTGACGGCCTGGTCGGATTCACCGTGTCGGCGTTCTTGTCAGACCGACTTTCCATTGGTCTCAGCGGTAAATATATCCAGCAGCAACTGTATCACGAGAACGCAGCGACCGCCGCTCTCGATATCGGCACCATACTGCGGACGCCTTTAAAGGGAGCCCGGCTCGGCATGTGCCTGGTTAACTACGGCGGCCGGATGCAGCTGAGCGGGAATGACCTGCTGGTCCAGACCGATCCCTGGCCCGAATACGAGGGGAACCCGGACGCCGAAGCGCGCTTGACGACCGAGTCGTTCCCGCTGCCGTTGGCTTTCAAAATGGGGATCGCGCTGGACGTGATCGCCCGCCAGGGCGACGGACTGTTCATAAACCCGAGCCACAGCCTGAGCATCGCCATTGACGGAATCCATCCTAATGACGGCGAAGAAAAACTGCAGGTCGGAGCCGAATATGGGTTATATGACATGCTGTTCCTGAGGGCCGGGTATAAGGTAAATTACGATATTCAGAATATAACCGCCGGTTTTGGTCTTAAAGCCGGTATTGGACACCGGGAAATAAAGATCGACTATGCTTACGTGAACATGGGTATTCTTGATGCTACCCATCGAGTCTGTTTGGGTATCGGATTCTAACCGCCTCAAGGAGGCAAAATGGCAATGACGAGAAGAAGTTTTTTAAAAGCGATCGGTTTTGCCGGACCGCTGATCGTTTTTTTGGGAAAGATCCCCAGGTTATTATGGGGCGGCAAACTGGAACATTCGGAAATGAATTTCTGGGAGAACAAAAAGTTTTTCCAGAAATCGGTTGACATGTCGGGTTATGCCAAAGGAGTGATCAAGGCGAAGATCGACGGGGCATGGAACGAATATCCAATAAGAAGCGCCAGCAAAGAGTTTATCGACTGGAATGTCAAGAAACGCCAGGAGTTCATCGACGCGATAAAGACCGGAGAGATGCCGGGTTTTGGCGGACCTCATTCGGGCGCGGTCGCGACCTATGGGCTGGGACGCAAGGATTCGAGCTTCACCCTCAATAACGCGATCAAAGGCATCGGCCTCGCGCCCAAGGACGAGAACCTGGACAAGACGATAAAACTGCTAAAGGACACGTACAACAAGACGATGCCCGAAAAAATGGATATCCTAAAATCCCTGTACACGGATCCCGAATATTTCGACTGGCGCAAACAGACATCGCTTGAGCTGTATTCGACGCCCGATTTCGAGACGCACACATTCTTGAATATAATGGAAAATCCGATATCCACGATCGTGTTCCTCGATATCCCGTCGTACGAACTGCGCGCCATCGGCCGCGTCGTACATCCGGATGACAATACGGCTTTGGAATCGGAAAAAAAGCTCCTGGAGTTCGTCAACCTGGCCCATGAATACATGCACGGCAAGTTCAGTAAGGTTTTTCCCTTGCTGCTGTTCTATATCGTCGAGGAATTCGATAATACCCCGGGTTCGAAACTTGGAATACGGACTGTGCCGGAAAGACCGGTGGAATAGGGAAGGAAAGGACGCAGGAGGCGCAGGAAATGCAGGAATCGCAGAAGAAATGAAAGAAAAAGAGATGAAAGGGAGGTTATTATGAAGAAAAAAATCATCATTATGAGCATGGTGCTGGCTGGTTTGATGTTCGGTCAGATCCTTTACGAGGATCATTTTACCGGCGGCGCCACGCAGCTTACCTGGCACGCCTGGTTCAGGGACAGCGCCGGTGTCGGCGACAGCATGGGGGTTATCAACGACCCGACAACGCCGGGCGGCGATAACTGGGCGGGCAGGATCTCTAACGAATGGATGGGCGCGGCCGGCCTGACTTATGCCGGGCTGGACACGCTGAAGGACTATTCGGTCGATGCCTGGATTTATACGCGGGTGACGAACGCAAACGGACCATACAACGGGATCTCCATCAGGATGAATCTGTCATCGCGCTATTTTTACCGGCTGGTCTCGGATTTCGATAATAGTGCCCGCCTGCGTTTGGGTTTCGTCGGCAGCGGGGGAATGCCCGTGGCGATCAGGGACTGGAACGCGGGGGAGATCCCAGGCGGCGTGCCGGCTACTTCATCCTGGCACAAGTTCAAACTCGTAACGGTCGGCGACCAGATATGGGCTTACTATGACAGTGTCCTGTTGCCTTCGTGCCCGATCACGTATGACAGCATCGCGAACGGATGTTTTGGCGTTTACACTTTCAACATGGCGGACACGTCAGGCACAAAGTGCGACGATATCATCGTGCGCGCGGAAACGTGGGGCGTCGAAGAGCAGGGGAGGACGATGACGAGTCGATTAGCAGTCTATCCGAATCCATTCGGTGGAAATCTCACGATTAAATTTCAAAGTTCAAATACCAAATACCAAATGAATGCCAAATCCCAGATCTCAATCTACAATGCTTCCGGCCGATTGGTGAAACAATTTAACCATATAACCAGTCAACCAATTAACCAAGTCACCTGGGACGGTACCGACGATTCGGGCGAACGGCTGGTTCCGGGGATCTATTTCGTGACCGACCGGCAGAACGGTGCCATGGCGAAAGCGATCAAGATCGATTAGCTGTTTTGCGTAAAGGTTTCGTTATTTGGGCGCTGGTTGTCTTGCCAGCGCCCTTTTTTCATTCTCGCAGTTATCCGTCATTCCCATGAAAATGGGAATCCAGTCTTTTGTTCCTGGACTCCTGCTGGAGTTTACCCCGTACTCTGATACGGGGTGAGTGACAAAACAATTCGCTATCATTTTATGTTATCGTCAGGCCGCCAGCAGGCCGGGCATATTCGCGCACCGGTAGGCGATCAGGTTCTGGTCTTTTATGACACCGCCGATCTTCATGATCGGGCCGGAGAGACCGGGCGCGTAAACTCGTGGAAAAACGACCGCCTCGAGGATCCCGGTTTCATCGTCAAGGGTGAGAAAGGACATGAGCTGTTTTGTTTTGGTCATAACGACGCGGCGGGTGATGAGCAGGCCGGTCAGTTCAATCGGTCTGCCTTCGACCGCATCGGCGATCCGCGCCTTTCTTTGCGGATATAAAAATTCCAGAGGATGGTATGCCGGGAAAAACCCGAGGGTCTTGAATTGTTCCTGAAGCTTGATCTTGTCGTCAAAGTCGGGGAGATCAGGGATTTTATCGGACAGCAAGATGAGATTGCTTCGTCGCTCCTTCGGAACTCCTCGCAATGACAAAGGGACTTGATCCCCGCAATGACGGTCCTCTTTTGTCATTCTGAGTTTCGCGGAGCGAAACGAAGAATCTCTCAGTAATATGTAATACATCCTCGGCCAGGATTCCCCAAGGCAGTTCAGGGCGCCGGATTTTATCAGAGCCGTGCCTTCGTCGATCGCCGGCCGCGCGTGGCGAAAAAGATCTTCAGCCGACCTGAAGGGACGGTGTTTGAGTATTCTTTTCATCGTTGTTAAGGAAAGATCCTTGATCTCGGTAAGACCGGTGAGCAGGGCGCTATCGCCAAGATCACAGTGATGAAAAGAGAGATTGCTTCGTCGCTCTCGCTCCTCGCAATGACCTGTCACTCTGTCATTGCGAGCCCCGACTTCACGGAGGGGCGAAGCAATCTCCTCTGCATGACTGCCGCATCTGTTTTGCACCACCGAAAACCCGATATCGCTCCTGTTTATGTCCGGACCAAGGATCTTTATGCCCCACCGTCTTGCGTCGTTGATATAGGCATGGGACGGGTAATAGCCGCCCTTGTTATTGATCACCAGGCGGAAAAAATCATGCGGGTAATACAATTTTTGGTAAGCGGACAGATACGCAAGCGTCGCGTAGGTCGTGCTGTGCGCCTTATTGAACCCGAAAGACGAAAAGGCTGCGACGCGCTGCCAAACCTTCTCGATATCTTTATTGTCGTAACCCAGGCCCCGGGCGCGGGAGAAGAACAACTCTTCTACTTCCTTCATCCGCAGGGGATTCCTTTCCTTGGTCATGGTGCGGCGTAGCAGGTCACCCTCGCTCAATGAAAAGTCGGCGAATTTCTGGGCGATCTGCAGTATCTGCTCCTGGTATACGGGGATGCCGAGCGTGTCCTTGAGCGTATCGGCAAGCGATGGATGCAGGCATTCGATCGCTTCTTCGCCGTGAAGTCGTTTCCAGAACCTTTCTTTCATGCCACCCTGTGCCGGGCCCGGTCTGATAATGGCGATCGCGTTGGCGATATCCATGATCGTCCGGGGTTTGATATTGCCGATCATGTGCCGGACCGCCGGGCTTTCGATCTGGAAACAACCCAAACTTTTCCCGCTGCTGATGAATTCGTAGACCCTTTTGTCTTCCAGGCTTATTTTTTCCCTTTTAAGATACAGCGCCGGGAAACCGCGGACGCCGAGAATGTCGATCTTGACCAGCCCTGTGATCTCGATGCCGTCCTTGTCATAGTGCACGATATTGCCGGCCGGGCTGGGATAGAGCGGCGCGTAACTGGTTACGGGCTGAGGGGCGATCACGATGCCGCTGGGATGGCAGGAAAAATAATGGGGGAAACCATCGATCCGGTCGGCCACATTGTTGATCCTCTTGATCAGGTATTCGCCGGTATGGTCGCGGATCGTTTTGAGCTCGAGCGGCGACACGCCGTACGCCCGCGCCGTGTCGCGGAAGCGCGCCCGGCGCTGGAAACGGTTTATGACCGCGATGTGGGCGACGCGATCAATGCCGAAACGGCCGTATATCTCGCGGATCAGTCTGTCGCGCTGGTTGAATTCGACATCGACGTCGATGTCCGGTGGTTCTGTCCGCTGGGGGTTGAGGAAGCGTTCAAAGGGCAGATCGAACTTGAGCGGATCCACGACCGACAACCCGAGCAAGTACAGGATATAGGACGAAGCGGCTGAACCGCGCACGTTCATCCCGATGTTCTTCCCGAGCGCGTATTCTTTGAGCCGGTGCACCAGGATAAAATACGGTTCAAAGCCCATGGCTTTTATGATCCGGTATTCGTAATCGGCCCGTTCTTTTTGAAGACGCGTGAGATTTCGGCAGCGCGGTCCGATGATATCCAGGAGTTTTTCGCTGGAACCGGGGAACACCCAATTGGAGTTTTCCGGGACAAAACCGCAGATACCAGCGAGTTCCCGGTTGTTCTGTACTGCCCGGGGATATCCGGCAAAGCACGCGGAAAATTCACGGATCGTCATCAGGTGGCCGAAAACCCGGGGGTTTGTTTCGTGCTGGTGTTTCTTGATAGCGCACATCAGGCGGTAGATGGTTTTTTCTTCGGGCGTGACATAAAAGACTTCGTTCGCCGCGGCGGCCGGAAAATCCGCGCAGTACACGTCGTGGCCCGGAGTGAGGAGATAGAAAATATCCTTAAAACATATTTTCAGTTCTTTGAGCGCGGGGATTGAATCGGACAAAAGCACCAGGCCCGCGGCGTGGTCCTTTACGGTCTGCAGATCGAGTTTCCCGAACGCGCGGGCGGTAAGGATGGCGCAGAGGTTCTCGTAGCCACCCCGGTCTTTCATGAAAAGATAGAGGTATTGACGCACCCTGAAGGGTGCGGCTACATCTTTATCCTCTCCCTTGGCGGGAGAGGGAAGGGTGAGGGGTGAAGAAACGGGGACTCTCGCTCCGATCACCGGTTTTACGCCGTACGCTTTGGCGAACTTCAGGAACTCGGGCAAGCCGAAGAAATTATCGTCGACGATCCCGCAGGTCGTGATCCGGTATTTCAGCAGACATTCGAAGAGCGTCTTGAGATCGGAGCCGCCAAGGCCGTAGTTGGTATGAAAAAATGGGATATGGGACATGATCGTCTCGCGGGCGCCGCAGTTAAATCCTAATATCTAATATCGAAATCCCGCTTCGTGTCGAATACTCAGCATGAGACATAAACAATATCAAAATCATAAATTTCAATGTTCTAAACTCAGCATCTTCTGTTTTTGTATTTTGGTATTTGTTTAGAGTTTAGGATTTCGGATTTAGGATTTGCATTTTGGGGTTTACGCCCCAAAATGTATGCGTTCCCCGAGAACAGGCAGGCGGATCCGAGTTTATCCCGCGCCCGGTCCAGTGCGTGATTGACATGGCTCCACCGTTCTTCCTTGACCGCGAACAGGGATGGTTGCTGCCCGTCATATTCAAGCCGGGAAAGCGCGATGCCGATGAGTCTTACCCTTTTCTTTTCCTGCATCAGGTTTGCCAGCAAGGGCGCGGCGTAGGCGTACACTTTTTGCTGGCAGTTGGTGGGTTCGGGGATCGAGGCTTGCTTTGATATCGTTTTGAAATCGGAGAACCGGATCTTTACGCTCGCGACGCGGGCGATCAGGTTCTTGCTGCGTAGTGAAGCGCAGGCTTTTTCGGTCAGGCGGTAGAGCAAAGCGTTCAGGAGGTCTTTGTTCAGCGTGTCCTCGTTCAGCGTCGTGTCCCGGCTCACGGACCGGACCGGCGGACCGCCGATGCCGCGAGCCGGAGCGTCATCGGCGAATAAAAACGGCCTCATCGTTTTGCAGTAGTTGCCCAGGGCCGTGCTCAGGATCTGTTCCGGGGTTTCGAACAGTTCTTTCACGGTTTTTATGTTCAGGTTGTTCAGGATCTCGCAGTGCTTGGGGCCGATGCCGGGTAACGCGCTGACCGAAAGCGGCGACAGGAATTCCATTTCTTCGCCCGGTTCGAGTATGAGCAGCCCGTCGGGTTTTGACTGGTCGCAGGCGATTTTGGAAAGCGCCCTGGTGCGGGCGATGCCGACGGAAGTCGGCAGTTTGAGTTCATCTCTAATTTGGTCTTTCAATCTGCGGGCAATAACGGGCGGCGGTCCGAAGAGCCGTTCAGTGCCTTTGATGTTTATGTAGGCCTCGTCGATGGAAACCATTCTAACGTCCGGCGAGTAGGTTTCGATTATGCTTTTGAACCGGCGGGAAAATTTTTCATATTCCCTGAAATGCGATGGCACGAACAGACCCCGGGGGCATAACCGGTAAGCCTTTGACACCGGCATCCCCGCGCGGATCCCGAAGACCCGCGCCTCGTAAGACGCCGACGTCACCACGCCGCGCTGGCCCGGCAGAGCGCCGACGATCACGGGTTTACCCTTCAGCGAAGGGTCCAGGATCTGCTCGACCGATACGAAAAAAGCGTCAATGTCAATGCAGAGGTACATGGTCGTTAAATCCGAAACACAGTTGTGTTTCGTCATACGTTATTCGGCGTCGCCGCTCGTATCGTTTTTCGTTTACCGTCACAGGCGATTCTTTGCCGTATGACAATGCCGTATAACGATACGGGCCGCCAGGACGTATAACGTTTGCCATGATCTGGGTCAGATCTTCCTTATCACCCCTATCACCTTTCCGATGACCTCGAACGGCCTGGTGAGCAGGGGGTAGGAGTCGTTCTCCGGTTTCAGGGCAAAATTTCCGTTGAGTTTCTTGAACCGTTTGACCGTTGTCTCGCCCTCGATATTGGCGACGACGATCTCGCCGTCAGAGGCTTCTTTGTTGGGTTTCACGACCACCATGTCGCCGTCATAGATCCGGGCGTTCACCATGCTGTCGCCTTTCACCTTGAGCAAAAAACAACCCTGCCAGTTCAGCGGATCGAAATAGCCTTCCACTTCCTCAAAGGCGAGTTCAGGCAGACCAGCGGCTACCCTGCCGATTATGGGAAGCTTTACAGGTTCGATCTTTATTCCCCTCGCTTTGGTGGGGATCTTTTTGATGAGGCCTTCTCTGGTCAGATTGTCAAGGTGAACTTTTATTGCTTTGGTGCTCTTAAACCCCAGAATCCGCGCGATCTCACGGATGGTCGGCGGATAACCGTAGTCATGCACAAAATCCTGGATTATCCTCAGGATCTCATCCTTGGTCTTTGTTTTGCGCATAAAACCTCCTTCCCCTGCTATGCAGGGGATAGATTACAGTGATAAAAGTACCGGTAAATCGTTGTAATCTATCTGTTATCACCGTAATCAAGCACGTTAGGGATTTATTACTAACGTGGTAAACATTTGTTTACATAGTCATTATAAGCACCAAACCGGTTTTGTCAAGGGGTGAAATGCATTTTTCTGCCAAGGCAGAAAAATACGATTACAGTGATTGAAGCACAAGATTACAGTGATAAAATAACAAAATATGTATTATTTACTAATCAATAATTACCAATTACCAGTTACCAGTTACCAAGAGCTATTTGACCTCTTGACAAATGCCCAATTTTCAATATAATATAGTGTATAGTGATGGCTAACCTAAAGATCAAAGATCATATTCATGTTAGCACATCCGCCATAATAGTGGCGGATTTTCATTGCTTATACTACGTACAGGTATAGATGACAGTGATTCACAATACGATTACCGTGATAAAAACGTCGCTAATTCGTTGTTATCAGTCTAATGAAAGGGGGTGTAAACTAAATGACAAAGATCACCGTTTACGAAGGTGAATCATTCGAGAACGCAATGCGCCGGTTTCGTAAAACAGTCGAACGCGCCGGTATTTTAAGGGCCATAAAAAAGCACGAAGTGTACGAAAAACCGAGCGAAAAAAGAAAAAGGCGGTTTATTGCCGCCCGTAAAAAGGAATGGAAACGGCAGCGAGAGGAATTATAGAAAGAACACATGCCGAAGAGGTTTTAGAACTGCCTAAAGTCCTTAATATTCTATCCGATTATTGCCAGACCGAACCAGCAAAGAGCCTGGCCCTGGCGATCGCCCCAAGAAAAAGTTTGGATGATGTCGAATATGAATTGAACAGGATAGATGAAGTAAGGAGTTTCAGCGATGTTCCTCAATTTTTCGTGCCATTTGAGCCGGGTAGTTTAAGGACATCTTCAGCTGTTCAGTCCTGCTTATCGATAGATAATATATGTTCAGTGAAGTTGTTTCTTATTCATGTTGGTACTTTAAAGGAAAAATTCAAGAAGACCAGTATTTATAAGTATTTTGATGGGGTTGGCGAATACCGGGATGTTATTGATAAGATTGAACACATGATCGATCAAAGCAACCAGATAAAAGATGATGCGACACCTGCCCTGTACAAAATAAGGCAAAGAAAGAAAACCGTGAACAATATGATAGGCGAAACTTTGAGGCGCATACTGGCCGAGCGGTCCAATATGTTCAGTGATCAGAATATCGTTAGCCGTAATGGCCGGTATGTTTTGCCGGTTAAAAACAATTTTAAAAAGGACATGTCCGGCATTGTGCACTCCTATTCAAACTCGGGCGAAACGATCTTCATTGAACCGATCGAGATCACGGACCTGAGTGCTGAACTGGTTGACCTGGAAAGCAGGGAAGCGAAAGAGATCGAACTGATCTTGCAAATGCTGACCGCGATCATAAACGAAAGGCTTGAAGATATCGAAGCCGATATCAAAAGGGTCGTTGATCTCGATCTATTGTTCGGAAAAGCCATCTATGCCCGCGAGTCTAATTCAGTGAGGCCTGAGTTTTCCAACCGATTGAACATAGTGGACGGGTATCACCCGGTCCTGAAGAGGATAAAGAATGATGCCGTCGCTTTGAACCTGATCATGGATGGCGATAAACGAGTATTGCTGATCAGCGGCCCAAATGCCGGCGGGAAAACGGTTGTTTTGAAGACTGCCGGGCTGCTGGTGCTGATGGCTAAGTGCGGCATGTTCATTCCCGCTGCCGAAGGCTCGGCGATGCCGTTCTTTGATGAGGTTTACGCAGACATCGGCGATGAACAGAGCCTTGAATCCGACCTTTCGACCTTTGCTGGTCATATCAAGCAAATCAATGCCGCCCTGCGTTCCAGCAAGGCTTCGTGCCTTGTCCTGCTCGACGAACTTATGAACCAGACATCGGTTGAAGAGGGTTCTGCATTGGCGCAGGCGATCCTTGATGACCTGGCATCCAGGAACCGGTTCGTGATCGCAACTACTCATAATGAGAACCTGAAGATATACGTGAGCCAGCAGAATAACATGCTGAATGCCGGCATGGAATACACTGACCATCCTACCTACCGTCTGATCACGGGTATTCCCCAGCCCAGTAACGCGATCAAGCTTGCCGGTTCAATGGGCGTTGACCCGGCGATCATTAAAAAAGCAATATCATACATGGACAAGGAAAAGGTCTCGCTCAACACGATATTCGAGGACCTGTCTAGCAAACTCCAGGCCATCGATGAAGAGCGCAAGACGCTTGCCCGGCTGACCGCTGAGTATGATTCCAAACTGACCGAGTTGAAGACCCGAAAGAAAAAAGAGATCGACGACTTCAAGGAACAGCACAAAAAAGAAATGATCCAGGCGAAACGGACGGTCGAGCGGTTGATAAAAGCGCTGAAAAAAGAGGGGCCGAAAAAGGATACGGTCCAGAAAGCCAATGAATTTTTTGAAAAAAATGTGGTCGAAGAAAAACACGAGCCCTATGTTCCAGAGATCGGGGAGCTCGTTCGGATCCATGGTCTGCAAAGGGCCGGCCAGGTGATCGCAGAGCGCCAGGGGAAGTTCAAGATCAGTTTGGATAACATGTTCTTCTGGGCGGTACCGGCGGAGATCGAAAAGCTGGGACCGGCTGACAGCGAAAAGACAAAGAACAAAAAGATGCCATGATCGAGCGCGAACAGATCGAAGAGATCAAGCGGCAGACCGACATCGTGGACGTTATTTCGCAGTTCGTCCAGCTGAAGAAAGTGGGGAAGAACTACCGCGCGCTGTGCCCTTTCCACACGGAGAAGGCGCCTTCGTTCTACGTCAGCCCGGACAAGGGTATTTACTATTGTTTCGGGTGCAAGAAAGGCGGCAACGCGATCAGCTTCCTCATGGAGTATGAACACCTGGATTTTCCCGATGCCCTGCGCAGGCTGGCAAAGGCGGCCGGCATCGAGATCGACACTTCCAAAGGTCTTAAACACAAAGAATTATACGAAGTGAACGAACTCGCGTGCCAGTACTACTCCATGGTTTTGACCAAAGAGATTGGGCGCCGGGGCATGAATTATTTGAACGAACGCAAGGCTAACCTTGAAAAACTAAAAGATTTCAGGCTGGGATACGCGCCGAGTTCGGGTCAGTTAGTGACCTACATGAAGCAGCAGAACGTCAGCGCTGACCGTCTTAATCAGGTCGGCCTTACCTCGTCGGGACGGGAGGTGTTCCATGACCGTATTATTTTTCCGCTCATCAACCTGTCCGGACGCGTGATCGGTTTTGGCGGCCGCGGCATTGACGATTATATCCAGCCGAAATACCTTAACAGCCCGGAAACGCCGATATTCAGGAAAGGCGATAACCTATACGGGTTGTTCCAGGCGAAGGAAACGATGAGGCTCAAGAACGAGTCGATCCTGGTCGAAGGTTACTTCGATCTGCTCAGCCTATACCAGCACGGGATCAAGAACATATGCGCTCCGCTGGGAACGGCGCTGACCGAAAAGCAGGCCGTACTGATCTCGCGGTACGGGCATAAGGTTCACCTGCTGTTCGACGGCGATATGTCGGGGATAAAGGCCGCGCTACGCGCCATCGGCCTGTTGATCAACGCGCAGGTCGACGTGCACGTGGCATCGCTGCCTCGGGATACGGACCCTGATGATTACATCAAGAAACACGGCGCCGATAGTCTGAATACGCTGATCGGAGAATCGCCGGACTTTTTCCATTTTTATAAGAACGCGGTGAAGATCCAGACGGTCGAAGACGAGATAACGCTGATAAAGGATTTGATGCAGATCATCAACACGATCCAGGATCCGATCAGGTATGACCGTTACTTGAAACACATTGAAACAGTATTCAATCTGTCGCCAGAGACGATCAGGAAAACGGCGGCAAAAAAAGAAGCACCGGTCGGTCTAAGCGAAAGCCCGAAACCGATAAAAGCCACTGATGAAGAGCAAATGATGGCGATGATCATCAACAACCGAGAATATGCTGAAAAGATCAAGGACATATTAACCGAAAAGGATTTCAATAGTGAAAAAGTAAGGAAGCTTTTCAATCATATTATAAAGAACAAAGACGTTGGGATCGACAGCCTTTCCGGTGTGGTTGATGCCGATCTCGAACACACTATGATGGAACTTGTATTGAAAAAAGACGAACGTTTATCAGAAGAAGATTTCTTGAAAGCTGTAAAAAAATTTAAAAATAAAATAGAAAATAAACGGTTGACTTTCCTCATTGCTGAGGCAAATAAGAAGCACGATGACGATGAGGTCACACGATTACAAAAAGAACATAAGGAGCTTAGAAATAACGAAGGGGTGACAAAGTGAAATATTCCCAGGCAGTATTCGATAAGGCGAAGGAGAAGGGGAAGATAACAATTAATGAGATCAACAAGTTGATCCCGGATAATGTTTCGCCGGAAGAGATCGATGAAATACTTGATCTGCTCGCGCGGTACGGTATCAGTATCGTTCAGGAAGAAACAGCACCGGCAGTCAAACCGCAGCCAGTGGCCAAGGCGTCGGTAAAGCCTGACGAGCCGATCCGCGCGTATTTCCGCGAACTTGCGCGGTACGACCTGCTGACCAAGGATGAGGAATACGAGCTCGCGGTCAAGATCGAGACCGGTTACCGGATGATCGAGCGGCAGTTCCTGCCGTTCCCCTGTACGGTCCGGAAGCTGATCGAGGTCTGCAAGCAGGTGGAAGAAAGCCGCAAGAGCCTGGACCAGGTGTCGCGCGTCGAGATCGAAGCCATGATGGACAAACACGCATTCTGGGCAGAACGCCAGCGGTTCATCCGGCGCGTAAAATCGATCGAGAAAGATTATAATTCGCTCCTTAACCTGTACAAAAAAACACGGCACGAAAAGGCGAGAGCGCTGGAATGGAGAGTTTTCGAGAAAGAAGAACGGATATTGAGAAAACTCGCGATCCTATCGCTCCAGCACGGCGCCGTGAACAACGCGATCACGGCTTTTAAGGACAAGGCTGCGCGGCTCGAAAAAGTGGAAAAAACGATTCCTAGATTGCGCAATGAAAGCGAGATCTCGCTCTTCGAGAAGGAAAGACGTGTGCTGTTCGGTGATCTCGGTCATGAGACAGAGCGGATCAAGGAATCGCTGAATATCGTGGACGCGTGGGAAGACCTGATCAACCGCGCGCGGCAGAGGATGATCGAGGGCAATATGCGTCTGGTCATTTCCATTGCCAAAAAATACGTCAACCGTGGTCTGGAATTCGCCGACCTGGTCGGCGAGGGCAACAATGGTCTGATCAAGGCGGTAGAAAAATTCGATTACCGCAAGGGTTACAAGTTCTCCACATACGCAACATGGTGGATCCGGCAGGCGATCACTCGGGCGATCGGCGACCAGGCCCGGACCGTGCGCGTGCCCGCCCACATTCTCGACACCATGAACAAGGTTGCCCGCGCGCAACGCGATATGATCCAGGATCTGGGCCGGGAGCCGACCGTTGAAGAGATCGCCGACCATCTTGACCTGCCAACCGACAAGGTCAGGATGGCACAGAACATATCGCTCATACCGATATCGCTCGACAAACCGATCGACGACGAGGAGTCGAGTTTTGTCGGTGATTTTATCAGCGACCCGATGGCGGATTCGCCGTCGCGCAGAGCCGCGATCTCGATCCTCAAAGACCGTTTCAGCGACGTGCTGAGGGATTTGCCAAAAAGAGAGGAAAAGATCATCCGGCTGCGTTTTGGCCTGAACGACGGCTTGCCCCGGACGCTCGAGGAAGTCGGGAGAATGTTTAACATCACAAGGGAACGCGTGCGTCAGATCGAAGCCAAGGCGTTGCGTAAACTAAGACACCCGACGCGCATTCGCAAGCTCCAGATGTTCAAGGATTTGATAGAAATGGAATGAACTTCATGTAATGCCAAATATCAAATGTCAAATACCAAATGAATTTCAAATTACAATTCCTAAAACTGGATAATGGGCAATAATCATTACGATACTATAATCATCGGCGCCGGGTCGGCCGGCTATCCATGCGCGATCAGGCTGGGACAGCTTGGCAAGAAAGTGCTCGTCATCGAGGAGAAAGAACTCGGGGGAGTGTGCTTGAACCGGGGCTGCATTCCAACAAAGGCGCTGAGTTTCGCGGCTGAAATGAAAGACAACCTGAAAAAAGCCAGGATCATGGGCTACCGGATAGATGATCAGGGATTAGACCTGGCGGTCCTGCGCGACTGGAAGGATAGTGTCGTGCAAAGGCTGCGCAGCGGTGTTATTTATCTTTTCAAGCAAAACAACGTGGAAGTTAAAAACGGCAAAGCGCAGATCCTTTCCGAACACAAAGTTGAATGCGCGATCAAAGATGGCGAAGGCAGCGGCACCGCGGCTGTTTTTGAAGCTGAAAATATCGTTGTCGCCACGGGCACCGAGATCATGCCCCTGCCCGGGCTTGATTTTGACCATAAGTTTATTATTGATACTGACGACGCGCTGGAGCTGAAGGAAATACCGGGACGACTGCTCGTCGTGGGCGCGGGCGCGAGCGGGCTTGAGCTCAGCAGCATTTACAGCCGCCTGGGTTCGAAGGTAGCGGTCGTGGAGATCATGGAGCAGATCCTGCCGGGCATGGAACATGAGCTCTGTGGACAGCTTTTTAAAATCTTAAAAAAGTCAGGGATCGAGATCTTTTTGAATTCCCGGGTCAGCGGTTATGAAATGATAGGGACTGGCGATGAAGGACTCGTGGCGACGATTAAAAAAGTCGATGGCGAAACGAAAATGACCTTTGACAAGATCCTGGTGACCGTGGGCAGGAGACCGGTGGATCACGCGCTTAAAAAATTCGGCCTTGCGACGGACAAAAAAGGGTATTTGACGGTTGATGGATCTTTGCGGACCAGCGTCAAGAATATCTACGCCATTGGCGATATGATCGGACCGCCGCTGCTCGCGCACAAGGCCACCAAGCAGGGGGTTGTGTGCGCCGAGATACTCGGCGGAGAAAGAGCAAAATTTGAACCGCGCAAGGTTCCTTCGTGCGTTTTCACCATCCCGCCGCTGTCGACGGTCGGCATGACCGAGAATGAAGCAGTGGCCAAGGGATTGAAAATAAAGATCGGTCGCTTCCCGTACCGCGCTTCAGGCAAAGCCCTGGCAATGGGAGAGACCGAGGGACTGGTCAAGATCATCGGTGACGAGAAAGACCGCCTGATCGGGCTGCATATCCTTGGCGCCGAGTCGCCGAGCCTGATCGCCGGAGGCATGCTTGAGGTCGAGCAGAGCGTTCCGATCCGTGACCTTACCGAGATCATCTATCCGCACCCGACCTTGACCGAGATCATCGGCGAAGCCGCAGAAAACTACTTCAAAAAAGCCACGCATATAGCCAATAAATAAAACGCATTTTCATTCGGCATTCGTTCCATTCATCACGGAAATCAGCCATTTTATCGCAGTAATCGATACAAAAGGACTAATCCTTTCGTATTGTATTGACTTCCATCCTTAATAGTATATAATATTAGGTTGCGCATCCTAAAAAAAGCCAACATTTTATGGTCAATGCGCACTTTTTTTATCAAAAACAGCGTAATTGACAAGGGCGGTAGCTTACTTGTTTGCCTTAAAAGGCACACTAATATAGATTACAGTGATTAAAATCGGTGATTACCGTGATACCAGACCAGACAATATACAAACATACACTATTCGTTAATTACCAATTACCAATAGCCAATTACTTTTTTATGCAATGATGGAGGTATTATGCCATTGATAACACTGGATAATGAACAGAAGATGATCATGAGCGAAGTAAGAAAATTCGCAATTTCTTCACTTGAACCGATTTCTTCAGATATTGACAAAAAAGCCGTAATTTCGGATGAAATATTCAAAAAACTCAATGATCTTGGTTTGTTGTATCCGATTATACCCGCACAATACAACGGCGCAGGAATGAACGCGACAAGCCTTTGCATTATTGTCGAGGAGATATCCAAATCGCTCGCTTCCTTAGGCGCGATACTGGTCGTTAACAACAGTATCTGCGCTTTTTTTATTGACCAATGTGCCGGGGATAGTCAGAAAAAGAAGTACTTTGACCTGATGAATTCCGGAAAGATAATGGGTTATATCATGGAACCCCAGGTCGATCCGTCAGGGGCAGACGCATCCATTGATAACGCGGGTGTGATATCTGGCAAAAGGAATTTCGCTTTGAATGCTTTGTATGCCGACAGCATGTTTATTCCTTTTACCGGCAAAGAGGGCGTGGTTGCTGCTATCTTCAATAAGAAAGACAGGGGCGTTAGACTGTCCCGGATAGATCTGCTGGGTTTGAACGCGGCCGGTATTATGAGTGCCGAATTCATGGGATTGTCAGTGAATCCTGAAGCGCAAATAAAGCCGTCAGCTGCAAAAGCAGCCAGTCACTTCACCGCTTTTGCGCAGCTTGGGTTTTCCGCGGTCCTCCTTGGTATCAGTCAGGCCGGATTGGACGCCGCGGTAAAATATTCGAAGGAGCGCAAGCAGTTCGGTCGTGCGATCTGTGAATTTTACATGGTCCAGGAAATGCTGGTTAATATGAAAGTTCGGATCGAAGCAGCGCGAAACCTTGTGTACGATGCGGCGTTCAAGTACGACCACAAGGAGGATTTCACGCTGGCATCCATGCTGTGCTTTATTCACGCGTGCGATACCGCAGTATACTGTGGCCTGAATGCGATACAAGTGCACGGCGGCTACGGCTATACCAAAGACTATCCAGTGGAACGATACCTGAGGGATGCCAAAACTATTCAGAATATCGCAGGAGTGCAGTATACGGTCAAGGAGCAGGTGGCGCGGGATTTACTTGGAAAATCTTAGGATTTTCCTGATGACAGTGATAAGAGGATAAAAATTGATCACTCCGTTCTGCATCATGAAAGTCATAAATGATGAAACAGGACGCAGAAATCAGCGCCGTGATTGCAAGAAAAATTTCGGTGATAAAGAAAATAAAAGGGAGCTGACATGTCGATGTTCTTGAACGAAGCGCATAAAAAATTTAGAGAAAAGATAATAGCGTTCGCGCAGAACGAGGTCCGTCCCCGCGCGAAAGAGATCGACCAGAAAAGCGAATTTCCCGCCGACCTGGTAAAGCGGATGGCCGAGCTGCAACTGCTTGCCCTGTACGTGCCGAAGGAATACGGCGGCGCCGGACTGGACGTGACATCGTACGCGATCGCGGTCGAGGAGATCGGTCGGGTGTGCGGTTCCACCGGGATATTTCTCGCCGCGCATTCGTCGCTTGGCGTGTTCCCGGTCTGGTATGCCGGTACCGAGGAGCAGAAGCAGAAGTGGCTCATACCGCTCGCCCGGGGTGAAAAGATCGGATCCTTCGGTTTGACCGAGCCCAACGCCGGTTCGGATGCGGCCGGTACCCAGACCACGGCAAAATTGGTCGGCGACAAATACGTTATCAACGGCGCCAAGCGGTTCATCACTTCCGGGCACGTGGCCGACGTGCTGATCATAACCGCGACCAAGGATCCTAAACTCGGGTACAACGGCATATCGGCGTTCATCGTGGAAAAAGGTATGACCGGGTTTTCCTGCGGAAAAGAAGAAGACAAGATGGGTCTGCGCGGTTCGATTACTTCGGAGTTGAGCTTTGAGGACTGCGCGGTGCCAAAAGATAATTTGTTGGGCAACGAAGGCGACGGGTTCAGGATCTTCATGGAGACGCTCGACGGAGGAAGGATCTCGATCGGCGCGCTCGCGCTGGGAATAGGCCAGGGCGCTCTCGATTCGGTCTTGGAGTTCGTGAACAAGGGCACCAAGGGCGGCAAACCGCTGAGCAAGTTCCAGCAGTACCAATCCGTGATCGCCGAGATCGCGACGGAGATCGAGGCGGCGCGACTGTTGGTTTACCAGGCCGCCTATCTCAAGGATAACGGGCAGCCTTACGTCAAGGAGTCGGCAATGGCCAAATACTATGCATCGACTGCCGGCATGAAAGCGACCAGTTTAGCCATTGACGTGCACGGCGCGCTGGGTATCACTAAAGAATACCCGGTCGAGCGGTACTTGCGAGATGAGAAATTAATGGAGATCGGCGAAGGCACAAGCGAGATCCAGAAGATCGTCATCGCGAGGCAGATGCTGGAGAAATGATACTGGTTAAAAGGTTAAATAATTAAATGGTTAAATATTCAACCATTCACCAATTACCAATGTAAATTTTCTGTGGAAGGAGGTATAATGGATTTTGATTTGACCAAAGACCAGAAAATGCTGCAGGATCAGGTGAAGAAATTCGCGGACGCGGAGATAGCGCCATTGGCGGCTGAGATCGATATCTCGCGGGAGTTCCCGTGGAAATCAATAAAGAAAATGGCGAACCTGGGATTGCTGGGGATCGTTGTTCCGGAGAAATACGGCGGCGCGGGTTTTGACTTTGTGTCCCTGGCGATCGCGATCGAGGAGATCTCCAGGGTTTGTTCGTCCACCGGCGTGATCGTAGCAGTGAATAATTCGCTGACCACATATCCGATACTGCAGTTCGGTAGCGAAGAGCAAAAAATGAAATACCTGCCGCCTTTGTGCGACGGGTCAAAGCTGGGCGCTTTTGCGCTGACCGAACCCAATGCTGGATCTGATGCCGCGGCGATCGAAACCATGGCCCGCCTTGAAGGCGACAACTACATCCTGAACGGAACAAAGAGGTTCATCACCAATGGCACTGAAGCGACTATTTTCGTGGTCTTTGCCGTAACGAACAAGGAATTGAAGCATAAAGGCATCAGCGCGTTCATCGTAGAAAAAGGCATGCCCGGGTTCACCGCCGGAAAGCATGAAGATCTGATGGGTATCAGAGCGACCGGCAATTGCGAGCTGACATTCGAGGACTGCAAAGTACCAAAAGCGAACCTGCTCGGTAAGGAAGGCGACGGGTTTAAGATCAGCATGAACACGATCGATGTTTCGCGGGTCGATATCGGAGCTCAGGCAGTTGGCGTCGCCCAGGGTGCGTTGGACGCCGCGGTGAAATATTCAAAAGAGCGCAAGACGTTCGGTGTGCCCATATGCAACCACGAAATGGTACAGTCAATGCTTGCCGAGATGGCGACCAAGATCCAGGCAGCGCGCTTGCTGGTGTACTTCGCTGGTCAGTGCAAGGACAAGGGCATGCCCAGGTTCTCGAAAGAGTCGGCCATGGCAAAATATTATGCCGCCGATATCGCGGTTGAAGTGACGAGGATGGCGGTTCAGATCCACGGCGGTTATGGTTTTTCCAAAGAATACGCCGTTGAGAGAATGTATCGCGACGCCAAGATCCTCGAACTTTATGAGGGAACCCGCGAGATCCAGAAGATCGTGATCGCGAGAGAGTTGACAAGATAAAACCTAAGCACTAAATCCTAAACTCTAAACTCTAAACAATTTCAAATGACCAAAATCCAAAATTCAAAAGATATCCCCCCCACCTTAATCCTCCCCCTCGAGGGGGGAGGGAATGGGAGAGGGTGTGTTTGGGATTTAGAATTTTGATTTTGTTTATGTTTCATGCTGAGGATTCGACACGAAGCGGGATTTAGATATTGGGATTTCGAATTTTCCACTGAAGGAGGTTTTTTGAGCATGAACATTATCGTCTGCATTAAAAGGGTCCCCCAGACTGCGGAGGCCGAGGTCAAGGTCGATCCCTCGGGCAAGAATATCATTAAGGACCGTTTGACTTTCGATACCAACGAATCCGATACCTACGCGTTGGAAGAGGCGATCCTGCTCAAGGAAAGGTGCGGTGCCGGCAGCACCGTGACCGCCGTTAGTGTGGGTAATGCCGATGCTGAGGATTCGCTCCGCATCGCGCTTGCCAAAGGCGCGGATACGGCGATTCTGGTCAAGGCCGAGGATTTCGGGGAACTGGACGGGTTCAAAACCGCCCAGCTGCTGCGCGCCGTGATCAAAGACCTGCCGCACGATATCATATTGACCGGCTGCGTGGCGACCGATGACGGATATTATCAGGTCGGTCCGGTACTCGCGGAATTGCTGGGTATACCGCACGCAACGCTGGTGACCAAGGTCGAGGTTGCCGGAAACAAAGCGCAGGTCCACCGGGAATTGGAAGGCGGTTTAATCGAGCACCTCGAAGCGACCTTGCCGGTGCTGGTCACGACCCAGACCGGTATCAATGAACCGCGGTACGCTTCGCTGATCGCGATCCGACGCGCTGCGAGCAAGGAAATAAAAATCGTCGGCAATGCGGAACTGGGCGGATACGAATTGCTGGACAACTCGACGCTCGATTCCCTATTCACGCCACCGGTCGGCAAACGGGCCGAGATCCTGACGGGCGCGGCTGACGAGGTCGCGGCAAAAGTGACGGGAATCATTAAGGACAAAGGACTCATTTAATATCTAAGCACTAAATCCTAAACTCTAAACAGTCTCAAATGACCAAAACCCAAAATTCAAAAAATATCCCCCCCACCTTAATCCTCCCCCTCGAGGGGGGAGGGAATGGGAGGGGGTGTGTTTGGGATTTAGAATTTAGAATTTGTTTATGTTTCATGCTGAGGATTCGACACGAAGCGGGATTTAGATATTAGGATTTCGGATTTCTCATGAAGGGAGCCAGATGAATGATATTTTCGCATTGATCGAGCATCGCCAGGGAACGATCAGGGATATATCATATGAAATACTCGCCGCCGGCCGGAAGCTTGCCTCACAATCTAAGGGGAAATTGACCGCTGTGCTCTGCGGCCATCAGATCGGAGCTTTTGCTGAAAAGATAAAGACGCAGGCGGACCGTCTCGCGGTTATGGATAGCGAATTATTCAAAAATTTCAACGCTGAAATATACCAGATGGCTATGGTCGAACTTATCAAACAGGAAAAACCCTTGCTTGTGCTCCTGGGGCATTCGGCGTCGGGGATGGATATCGGGCCGTCGCTGGCAGTGCAGCTGAACATGCCATTTGCGACCGATTGCTGTGATCTCCAGATCGATACCGGCAGCGGCGCTGCCAGCATCTCGGTCACGAGAACCATGTATGACGGGAAGCTTAACGCAAAGGTACGACTGCGCCAGCACGGATCATACCTCGTTACCTTGCGCAGCGGCTGTTTCCCGGCCGAAGAAGGAAAACTCAACGCCGAGATGGTCAGTTTTCTGCCATCGTTCAAGACTGAACCTGAATATCGCCGGTTCGTTGAATATATTGAAGCTGCGCTGGGAGAGGTGGATATCACTAAATCCGATATCATAATTGGCATCGGCCGCGGCGTGAAGGAACAGGCTAATCTTGCACTGATCGAGGATTTTGCCAAAACCGTGGGCGGTGTCGTGGCTTGTTCAAGGCCGATCGTTGACGCCGGGTGGCTACCCAAGGACCGGCAGGTTGGTTCTTCCGGCAAAACGGTCAAACCAAAACTGTATATTGCCCTGGGCATATCTGGCGCATTTCAGCATCTCGTCGGTATGAAGAGCTCGGACCTCATCATCGCCGTTAACAAGGATCCAAATGCGCCCATTTTCAACGAGGCCGATTACGGCATCGTGGACGATCTCTTCAAAGTCGTGCCGGTCCTGAAGAACAAGATAATTGAAGTGAAACAAGCGAAAGCATGATTTTCGAATATTCCGAATTACAAATGATAATCCGCCAAACAGTGTGGCGGACCGAATAAATGCCGAATATCAAAATTCAGGAAAACGATGAGCAGCCTGATCACGATCAATAACGAGATCCGCGATATCCTGATGGAACAGGGCGCCCAAGACGCGGTAAAATGCTATCAGTGCGGCCGGTGCATGGCGGCGTGTCCATGGAATATGCTGCAACCGGTGAATTACGCCGTGTACCAGTTCCCGCAGAGCGTCAAACTTGGCACGATGACGAGCAGCGAGAAGAAAGAAGACATTGAACGGGAGACGATCGATGTCTTCAGGTGCATTGGCTGTGATAGCTGCAGGTATGAATGTCCTCGCGGAGTGAACATCTCCGATGTACTGCGCGCCGTACGCAGGATCCTCGTGGATTTCGGGTCCTATCCGACCGACCTGAAGAGTTTTATTACGCGTCTTTTCAATACCGGCAATCCTCTGGGCGAACCCGCCCTTAAACGGATCGAATGGATGAACGAAACAGGCATCCCAAAATTCACGGTATCGCACGAGTTGCTCTATTTCCCGTGTTGCATCCCTTCATACGACAGCCGGGTGAAGAAAGTGGCTCTTGCCACGGCCAGGATATTACAGACCGCCGGCGTAAGTTTTGGCGTGATCGGCGAAGATGAATTTTGCTGCGGCGAAGCCGTGCGCCGGGCAGGCGCCGAAAAGGTCTTCCAATTGGCGGTAAAGAGAAACAGCGAGACATTCCAGAAAGTAAAAGCCCGCAACGTCCTCACGACCTCTCCGCACTGCCATACGATATTTGCGAAAGAATATGTCCGTTATTACAGCGGTCTTAAATCAACGCACGCGACTGAGTTTTTCAGTCAACTTATCAAGGACAAAAAGATAGTGCCGCGAAAAAGGTTCGAAAAAAAGGTCGTGTACCATGATCCGTGCACGCTGGGCCGGCAGATGAACGTATATGACGAGCCGCGGCACGTGCTTAAGAGCATACCTGGTCTTGAATTAATGGAAGTGGCGGTGTTCAACCGCAAGTACAGCTTGTGCTGCGGAGGCGGTGCCATGGGTTTGTGGCGTGAATGGTCGCACGACGAACGACTGGCAACGGTCCGGCTGGAACAGCTAATGAAAACCGGCGCCGATGTTATCGCCGTCGCCTGTCCGTACTGCCTGCAGATGTTCGAGGAAACCCTGAAATCGATGGGCAAGGAAGTGCCGGTGATGGACGTAGCTGAAATACTGAACGAGAGTTTAGGTTAGTGGCCCATGGGTAAAGATTTTATAAGGGAAATAATAGACGAACACAACCGCACCGGCAGGTTTGGCGGAAAGGTCCGCACGCGATTTCCACCCGAACCCAACGGATACCTGCATATAGGCCACGCCAAAGCCATCTGCATCAATTTCGGGATCGCGTCCGAGTACGGCGGTAAGTGCAACCTGCGCTACGACGATACCAATCCCGCGAAGGAAGAGACCGAGTATGTTGATTCCATAAAGCGGGATATCCGCTGGCTGGGATTTAACTGGGAAGACAGGGAATTTTACGCGTCGGACTATTTTGAACAGTTGTACGAGTTCGCCGTTAAGCTCATCAAAAAGGAAAAAGCGTACGTATGTGATTGTTCGCCGGACGAGGTCCGCGAGATGCGCGGCACCCTTACGGCGCCTGGACGGGTATGCCCGCACCGTTCGCGTACGGTCGAAGAGAACCTGAAGCTTTTCGATAGCATGAGAAAAGGCGCGTTCGCCGATGGCTCAAAGATCTTGCGCGCGAAGATCGATATGGCGTCAGGTAATATCAACCTTCGCGATCCGGTCATGTACCGCGTCCTCAGGGCGGCGCATCACCGCACCGGTGACGCCTGGTGCATTTATCCCACCTATGATTTCACGCACGGCGAATCTGATTCGATTGAAGGGATCACTCATTCTATATGCACTTTGGAATTCGAGGACCATCGTCCTTTGTATGATTGGTTCCTCGATGAACTTGATGTCCATCACCCGCAACAGATTGAATTTGCGCGGCTGGACATGACGTACACCATGATGAGCAAGAGAAAACTGCTCGCTCTCGTCGACAAGGGCATCGTGAGTAGCTGGGACGATCCCAGGATGCCGACATTGTCGGGCTTGCGCCGACGCGGTTGTACGGCTGAAGCCATCAGGATATTCTGCGACACCATCGGCATCGCCAAGAACAATACGGTGGTGGATATCGAACTTTTTGAACACTGCCTCCGCGATGACCTGAACAAGCACGCGGCAAGGATGTTCGCCGTGCTGCGCCCCTTAAAGGTCGTTATCACCAATTACCCACAAGACGCGGAAGAAGAGCTGGATTGCATCAATAATCCCGAGGATCCGGCCGCTGGTGCGCGAAAGGTCCCGTTTTCACGCGAATTGTTCATTGAAAGAGACGATTTTATGGAAGAACCGCCTAAAGAATTCTTCCGGCTCGCGCCGGGGAGGGAAGTGCGGCTGCGGTACGCATATTTCCTGCGCTGCACTGATGTTATAAAGGATGCATCCGGTATGGTCACGGAACTGCGCTGCACTTATGATCCCGCGACCAAAGGCGGCGATGCACCGGATGGAAGAAAAGTAAAAAGCACCCTGCACTGGGTGTCGGCGAAGCATGCGATAAAAGCCGAGATGAGATTGTACGACCGGCTGTTCACCCGGTCCGACCCCAACGAGGGCGGTGATTATATGATGAATCTTAACAGCCGTTCGCTTGAGGTTCTGAACGACTGCCGCATTGAACCGGGACTGGCCGGTGTGCAGCCGGGAGCGCGTTTCCAGTTCGAACGGCTCGGTTATTTCTGTGCTGACCTCGACACGAAACCGGACCTTCCTGTTTTTAACCGCACTATCACGCTGCGCGATACGTGGGCCAAGATCCAGAAAAAAATGAAGGCCGGTGTCGGATAATGCGGCTGGGATTGTTCTGAACATGGATACGATCAAGCGTTTACGGCAGGGTGACAAGAGAACCATCGGTCAGGTCATGAGCGAGGTCGAGAACGGCGATTCCCGAAAGACCCTTGAAAGATTATATGTTTTTTCCGGTCGCGCTTTTCAGATCGGCATCACCGGCCCGCCGGGTGCTGGCAAGTCGACCCTGGTGAACGCGCTTGCGGAAAAGTTGTTGCGGGACAACAAAAAGGTTGGTATCATCGCGGTCGATCCCACATCACCGTTTTCAGGCGGGGCCTTGCTCGGCGACCGCGTGCGGATGACTGCGCTTGGACAAAACCCCAATGCTTTTATCAGGAGCATGGCTTCGCGGGGCAGTCTCGGCGGGCTTGCCCGCAAGACCAAGGATATTGCCCTGGTTTTGGACGCGGCGGGCATGGACTATATCGTGATCGAGACGATCGGTGTGGGGCAGGTGGAATTGGATATCGCCCAGGTCTGCGATACGACGATCGTCGTGCTCGTGCCGGAATTCGGGGATTCGATCCAGGCATTGAAGGCCGGTTTGCTTGAGATCGCCGACATTATCACGGTCAACAAGGGCGACCGGGACGGCAGCGACCAGCTGGTCATGGAGCTCAAGTTCGCATTTGACCTTAGACCGCAAAAACTTCAGTGGCAGTGTCCCATCATTAAAACCGTCGCAACCGAAGACAAGGGCGTTGCAGAATTGCTGTCAGCGGTTATCCAACATAAAGATTACCTGTTCAGGACCGGCGAATTCGAAAAAAGACGCAAGGCCAGGATTACTGTCCAGATCAATGATCTGATCCATGATCGGATAAAGGATCACCTGGAAAAAAATATTATAAGCAGCGACGAGCTGAGCAAGATCATTGATGCAATCTATCAGCGCAAAACAAACCCGTATCAAATAGCGGACCGGATCGCTATGAAGATCATCAGACCCGGGTATCGAGGAGGATCGGCATGAAAAAAGAAGCTTGGGAAGAAAAGTTAAAGGCATGCAAGGAGCGGTACCATAAGTTCACGACCGTGTCCGGCATGCCGGTAAAACCCCTGTACGCTCCTGATGACCTGCCAAATTTTTCTTACGAGAACGATCTCGGTTATCCCGGCGAATTCCCGTATACCCGCGGGGTTCAGACCAACATGTACCGGGGACGGCTGTGGACGATGCGCCAGTTCTCGGGTTTTGGTACACCGGTGGATACGAACAAACGTTACAAGTATCTTATGAAGCACGGGCAAACCGGCCTTTCCGTAGCGTTTGATTTTCCCACACTTTATGGCCGCGACTCGGACGATCCTTTTGCCCATGGTGAAGTGGGAAAATGCGGGGTCGCCATTGACACGCTCAGGGATATGGAGATCCTGTTCGACGGGATCCCCCTTGACCGGATATCGACGTCCATGACCATCAACCCGCCCGCGGCGATGCTTTTGGCCATGTATATCGTGGTTGGTGAAAAACAGGGCGTTCCAGCCGATGTACTGACCGGCACGATCCAGAATGACATGCTCAAAGAATACCAGGCGCAAAAAACCTGGATCTACCCGCCCGAACCTTCGATGAGGATAATCACCGACACGATGGCTTACTGCGCAGAGAAAGTACCAAAGTGGAATACGATCTCCATTTCGGGGTATCATATCCGGGAAGCCGGGTCCACGGCGCTACAGGAACTGGCGTTTACGCTGGCGAATGGTTTTACTTATGTTGATTATGGTATAAAAGCGGGGCTCGTGGTCGATACTTTCGCGCCGCGGCTCTCGTTTTTCTTCAATTCCCATCTTGATTTTTTCGAGGAGATCGCAAAGTACCGGGCGGCGCGCCGCATATGGGCTCGGGTTATGAGGGATAAGTACGGCGCAAAAGATCCGAGATCGTGTTTGTGCAGGTTTCATACGCAGACTGCAGGTTGTACCCTGACGGCTCAGCAGCCGGAGAACAACATTGTCCGGACCGCCTTCCAAGCCCTGGCCGCGGTCCTCGGTGGCACGCAGTCCCTGCATACCAACTCGATGGATGAAACCTATGCGCTGCCGACCGAACGCGCCGTGAAGATCGCCTTGCGGACCCAACAGCTTATCGCTTACGAGACCGGAGCCAGCCATTCCATGGACCCGCTCGGCGGTTCTTATCTCGTCGAGTCGCTTACTAACGAAATGGAAAAAGGCGCCAATGAATACTTTGAAAAAATAAACAGCCTGGGCGGCGTTGTGCCGGCGATCCAGAAAGGTTTTTTCCAGAAGGAGATCTCGCGTAGCGCTTACGATTATCAAAAGGCGCTGGAGCGGAAAGAGAAATATCATGTCGGGGTTAATGTCCTTGAGGAAGAGGAAAAGTCGACTATGGAGCTGCTGAAGATACCCGCCGCGGTTGAGCGCGAGCAGGTCAAAGCCCTGAACAAGATCAAAAAGGAACGGAACAATGCCAAAGTCAAGGAGTCGCTGGAACAGCTGCGCAAAGCCGCGGCCGGCAATGAGAATTTGATGCCCAGGCTCCTTGAATGCGTCCGTGTCTACGCGACGCTGGGCGAGATGTGCAGCACGTTGAAAGAAGAGTTCGGCGTTTATCAGGAACCGATCATATTTTAAATTCGAAGCACGAAATCCTAAATCCCGCTTCGTGTCGAATACTCAGCATGAGACATAAACAAATCCCAATGACCGAAATCCCGAAAATATCCCCCCCACCTCAATCCTCCCCCTCGAGGGGGGAGGGAAAGGGAGGGGGTGCGTTTGGAATTCGGGTGTTTGAATTTTGAATTTGTTTCGGATTTAGATATTAGAATTTAGGATTTTCCCGGAAGGAGGTTTTATGGATAAAAAGATCCGCGTCTTAGTCGCTAAACCGGGGCTCGACGGTCATGATCGCGGAGCCAAGGTTGTCGCGGCTGCCCTCAGGGATGCTGGCATGGAGGTAATTTACACCGGTCTCCATCAGACATGCGAAAGCATCGTCGAAGCCGCTGTCCAGGAAGATGTCGACATCGTCGGGCTTTCGATCTTGTCGGGTGCGCACATGACGCTTTTCCCGAAAATATTGAAGCTCTTAAAGGAAAAACGCGCGTCCAGGATAAAGGTCATCGGCGGCGGGATTATACCGCTGGGCGATATGAAAAAGTTGGAAAAAATTGGTGTTAAGAAGATCTTTGGACCAGGTACCCCGACCGGCAAGATCATCGAATGGATAAACCATAGCACTGGTAAGAATTTAGCAAAACCCGCGGCAAAAAAAGCGGTTGACAAACGACCGCGGCGTAAAAAACGCACGAAGTGAAAAGCGCGGCCAAGTGTTCATCCCGGCAACATGAGATCATGATATGACAACCGACCAGCCATTGAGGGTATACGGATACCGCTGGGCCGTACTCGCGGCTTTCATGTGGATTGCGGCCATGACTCAATTGCTGTGGATAACGTTCGCGCCCGTTACCAGTATGGCCGCCCGGTTTTATGCGACATCCGATCTGATGATCGGTTTTCTGTCCATGAGTTTCATGATCATTTTCATAATAATGGTCATTCCGTCGGCATGGGTAATAGACACGTACGGGTTCTCTTTTGCGGTCAAAGTAGGCGCCGTATTGACCGCGGTTTTTGCACTGTCGAGGGGGATCTTTGCTTCGAGTTTTACAGCCGTATTTTCGTCCCAGATGGGGATCGCCATCGGCCAGCCATTCGTGGTCGGATCGATCACCAAACTTGCTGCCCGATGGTTCCCTTCCAATGAACGGGCCACGGCCGTGGGACTAGGGACGCTTGCCGTCTACCTTGGCATACTGGCTGCCATGCTGTTAACCCCTCATCTCACTATCCATCATGGTCTGAAAGGGATGTTGATGATCTATGGGATAACTGCCGTCATCTCTGCCGGCGCTTTCGCCATCATCGCCAGAGAACACCCGCCAACGCCGCCATGCCCTGCCGAACAGGAGACTCGCAGCCTGATGTTCGATGGTCTTAAAAAGATGCTGAAACAGAAGGACTTTATCCTGCTATTGATAATATTTTTCATTGGACTGGGCATGTTCAATGGTATTTCAACATGGATCGAGAATATTATCAGGGCGAGGGGATTTTCCATATCCCAGGCCGGAGTGCTTGGTGGACTGATGCTGATTGGAGGCATAATCGGCGCGATAATCATGCCGCTGTTATCCGACCGGTATCGAAAGAGAAAAGTATTTATGCTGATATCATTGATCGGACTGACACCTGGTCTTATCGGCATGACCTTTACCACGAGTTACTGGATCTTGTTGGCCGCGGGATTTGTCTTCGGATTCTTTTTGCTTAGCTCAGGTCCGATAGGATTCCAGTACGGCGCGGAGATCACATACCCCGCACCTGAAGGAACTTCCAACAGCCTGCTTCTGCTCATGGGGCAGATCTCCGGCATTATTTTTATTGTCGGCATGGACATGTTCAAGTCACGCGAAACCGGCGCCATGACCAGTTCACTGCTGATGCTTTGCGGGTTAACGATATTGAGCGTCATCCTCTGCTCGGTGCTGAAGGATTCACTCAAGCGCAGTTAAGCGAAGACGGCAGTGATCAAGGGAGAGGTCGAATTATGAAGGATAATTCATTACGGCTGGGTGGATTCAAACTCACGCCATTGTCCGACGGGACCTTCTGGCTTGACGGCGGAGCGATGTTCGGGGTCGTGCCAAAAGCACTTTGGAACAAGCTCAATCCCGCCGATGAATTGAACCGGATCGAGCTGGCGCTGAACACGCTGCTGATACAGACGGGCAATGCGAACGTGCTTGTCGATACCGGGATCGGCGCCAAGGTCGACGCGAAATTCACCGAGATGTACCGGTTCGAGCGCGCGGAAACACTCGTCGATTCTCTCAAACGATGCGGTCTTGATGTAAATGATATCGACTACGTGATCAACACGCATCTTCATTTCGATCACTGCGGCGGCAACACGGTAGCGATCGATGGCAGGTCGGTGCCGACGTTCCCGCGTGCGAAATATATCATCCAGAAACTTGAATGGGAAGATGCATTGAATCCCAATGAAAGAACCCGGGCAAGCTATTTAAAGGAGAACTTCATTTCACTTGAGGAAAAGGGGCAGTTGAACCTGGTCGAAGGCGGCCTTGAGGTTACGCCAGGGATAAAGGTTATGAGAACACCGGGACATACGGCCGGTCATCAGTCGGTTTTGATCGAATCTGTAGGCAAGAAGGCGATGTACTTGGGCGACCTTATGCCCACGACATCGCATTTCAAAATCCCGTATGTCATGGGATATGACCTCTATCCCTTGGAGATCATGGAGACCAAGAAAAAAATTATCGACCAGGCGATCAATGAAAAATGGCTATTTATCTTTGAACACGATCCGAAAGTGATATTCGCTTACCCCGTTGAGGAAAACGGAAAACGAATGTTGAAAGAAATTTAGTTTTACGGCTTCGCCACTCGTATCGTCAAAAAAGCAAAAAGGCGTCGATAACATATGATAAAAAAACCTATAAGAAGTTTTAAAGATTTGGATGTCTATCAAAGTACTTATCGCGCATCTTTGACAATCGCCGGTAAAATTTTGCCGAAGTTACCTGATAGTGAAAAACATGATCTACGTAGTCAATTAAGCAGGTCGTCAAAAGCAGTTCCACGATTAATCGCTGAAGGGTTTGCTAAAAAACACCAGAAGCTAGGTTTTCAGAAGTATCTTGATGATGCAATGGCTGAATGTAACGAGACAATTGTCAGCCTTGAACACACTAAAGATATTTACTCATTGGAAACTGAACTATGTATTGTTCTTGTTGACGTTTATGATAAAGCCGCCCGCCAACTATTTAATCTAGCCGAAGCATGGGATTTGTTCAAGAATAGAAGACGAACGACGAAGCCGTATAACGATACGGGCAGCGATGCCGTTTAACGTTCAACGTATTTAACAGATAAGGAGTACTTATGAAAATCAAGGACAAGCTAAAACATCTTGAGCAGCTAGAGAAAGAGGCCCGTCTCGGCGGTGGCGAAGCGCGGATAAAAGCACAACACGACAAAGGCAAGCTGACGGCGCGCGAGCGCATTGACCTGTTACTGGACAAAGGAACTTTCCGGGAGACCGACATGTTCGTCACGCACCGGTGCAGTGATTTTGAGATGGAAAAGACCCGGATCCTTGGCGACGGTGTGGTTACGGGTTACGGACGGATCAACGGGCGTCCCATATGCATATTTGCCGAGGATTTTACCGTCTTCGGCGGCTCGCTTTCTATCACATATGCGCAAAAGATCTGCAAGCTTCAGGATTTAGCGGTGAAGACGGGGTGTCCAGTCATCGGCCTGAAGGATTCCGGCGGCGCCAGGATCCAGGAGGGAGTGGACAGCCTTGCCGGATATACCGACGTATTCCTGCGTAATGTCCTCAGTTCGGGTGTGGTGCCTCAGATATCGGCCGTTATGGGGCCATGCGCAGGCGGTGCCGTCTACTCTCCAGCCATGACCGATTTTGTCATTATGGCGGGTGGTTCCTACATGTTCTTGACCGGACCGGATGTCGTCAAAGCCGCGACCCACGAGGACGTGACATTCGATGAGCTGGGCGGTGCGATGGTCCATAACGAAAAGTCCGGAGTGGCGCATTTTGCCGTTGACACCGAGATAGAGTGCATCGAACTGATAAAAAAATTAATGTCCTACATCCCGCAGAATAATCTTGAAGATCCGCCGAAGGTAAGCTGCAGCGATGATGTTAACCGGGGCGACAAGGAGCTTGACACTGTGGTCCCTGACAGCCCCAACAAGCCCTATGACATGCTGGACGTCATTCATAAGGTCGTGGACAACGGTGATTTTCTGGAAGTGCACAAGCACTATGCGCGGAACATGATCGTCGGTTTTGCGCGGTTCAACGGGCAGTCGGTAGGTATTGTCGCTAACCAGCCGGCGGTCCTGGCCGGCGTTCTGGATTGCGATTCCGCAATGAAGGGCGGACGGTTCGTAAGATTTTGCGACTGCTTCAATATACCGATCGTCACCTTCGTTGACGTGCCTGGGTTCCTGCCGGGGACGGCACAAGAATGGGGGGGCGTGATCAAGAACGGTGCTAAACTGCTTTACGCGTTCTGCGAAGCGACCGTTCCCAGGGTGACCGTGATCACACGCAAGGCCTATGGCGGCGCCTACTGCGTCATGAGCTCGAAGCATACCCGCGCCGACATAAATTTCGCGTGGCCCAGCGCCGAGATAGCGGTGATGGGTCCGGATGGGGCCGTGAAAATATTGTATCGCAAGGAACTCAAGGAAGCAAAGGCGCCGCGCGATCTTGAAAAATCACTGATCGATGACTACACCGATAAATTCGCGAATCCCTTCGTGACCGCGAGCAAAGGATACATTGATGCAATCATCCGACCGTCAGAGACAAGACCGCGCATCATCGAATCGCTGGCGATGATCGAGAACAAACGGGATAAGAACCCTCCTCGAAAGCACGGGAATATACCGTTATAAAGATCGTCTGTCGTTATGGGGCATAGCCGCTCGTTTCATTTTATTCAATTTTTTTGGTTCAGATCGTTGACGTATAACGAAGCCGTACAACCATACAGGCAGCGATGCCGTAGAACGTTCAACGGAATTCATAAAAGCTATGTTTAAAAAGATCCTGATCGCTAACCGCGGCGAGATCGCGGTAAGGATATTAAGGGCATGCCGGGAAATGGGTATCGCCACTGTGGCTGTTTATTCGGAAGCCGATCAAACAGGGCTTCATGTGATCTATGCGGATGAGTCATATTACCTGGGGCCGGCGCCGGCACGCGACAGCTACCTCAAGATCGAGGCCTTAATCGCCATTGCCCGGGAAAGTGGCGCTGAAGCCATTCACCCGGGGTACGGGTTCCTGGCCGAAAATGAGGATTTTGCACAAGCCTGCGCCGATAACCGGATCGTGTTCATCGGTCCGAGCGCCCGCGCGATCCGACTGCTGGGAGACAAGATCGCTTCCAAAAAAACGATGGTATCGGCCGGCGTTCCCGTCGTTCCAGGCAGCCCGGGTGCCGTAACCGGCGATGCCGAAGCGTTGAAACTCGCCGGATCAATCGGCCTGCCTGTTCTCATAAAGGCATCGGGCGGGGGCGGCGGCAAGGGAATGAGAGTCGTGCGGGGTGAAAAGGATCTGCCGGCAGCCCTGAAACAGGCACGCGGCGAAGCGCAGTCCGCCTTCGGTAATCCAACCATCTTTATCGAGAAATTTCTCGATGCTCCCAGGCACATAGAATTCCAGATCCTGGCGGATGAACACGGCAATGTCATACACCTGGGGGAACGCGAATGCTCGGTCCAGCGGCGGCATCAAAAACTGATCGAAGAATCGCCATCCGCGATCATGAACGGTAAGCTCAGAGCCACGATGGGTGAAGCCGCCGTAAAAGCAGTAAAGGCGTCTGGTTATACCAACGCCGGGACCGTCGAGTTCATGGTCGACAAAGGTAAAAAATTCTATTTCCTGGAGATGAACACGCGGCTTCAGGTCGAACACCCGGTTACCGAGCTGGTTACTGGTGTCGATATCGTGAAAGAACAGCTGAGGATCGCTGCCGGCGAAAAGTTGAGCTTGCATCAGGAACAGGTACAGATCACGGGCGCGGCTATCGAGTGCCGCATATCGGCCGAAGATCCGGCGGCTAATTTCGCTCCCTCAACGGGCAGGATCAAGCACTGGCTGGGACCAGGAGGGCCGGGGGTCAGGTTGGACAGCGGAGTTTATGAAGGATTCGAAGTCCCGGTCTATTACGATCCACTCATCGCCAAGCTGCTGGTGTGGGCGTCCAGCAGGGAAGAGGCGATCGAAAGGATGGAACGAGCGCTCGGCGAATTCAATATTGATGGTATAAAAACGACCGTGCCTTTTCATCGTCTGGTAATGGCGAACGAAAAATTTAGAAGCGGCAATTATGATACGACGTTCATTGACAGCGAATTGGGAGCCATTGTATACGAAAAGAAAGATCAGGAAATCGCCGCGATGGCAGCGGTCGTGTTCAAGGTCAGAAAAGAACATGAAGCTTCGGCCGGCATATCGGGCGCTGACCACGGACCGGGGATAAATCCCTGGAAACAGGCCGGAAGGCCGGTCCTATAACATGGCTTACAGCGTAAAGATCGATAACCTGGAATTCAAAGTCGATGTTAAGGCGACGGACGCGGGTTACTCGTGTACCGTTAACGGGAAAGAACTCGCGGTCCGGGTTCTTGAGAAGGGGCGTCATGGTGAACTCTTATTTATGATCCAGAACCACCCCTTTATCGTGTCTTCAAGTCCTGACGGCGATCTCATCGTAGTCAATGGCATGGAATACGCTTGCGATGTCATCGACGAGCAGATCAAAAAACTACTCATGGCGAGCCCGGATGCATTGCATAAAAAGGAACTGGTCATTGTGGCGCCCATGCCGGGTTTGGTCATTGATATCGAAGTGCAGGAAGGAAACCCGGTAAAGCAAAGCCAGGGGCTGCTCATCGTTGAAGCGATGAAGATGCAGAACGAGATCAAAGCGCCAAGAGAAGGCGTTGTAAAAAAGATCTTTGTCCAGAAAGGGCAGACCGTGAATAGTAAAGACAAACTGGTAATAATAGAGTAATTGAGTAAAAAAAAGGAGTTATACGGCATGGCCACTCGTTTCGATTTACGGCATCGTCATACGGGGATTAAACAAACATATAACGACAAACGTCTTACGATACGAGCGGCGACGCCTTATAACGTAAAACAAATGATATCGTAATGCTATTCACTCCTGATAACATTAAAGATCTCGAATACACGCGGGATCTCGGCGATCCGGGCGAATATCCCTTCACGCGCGGCATCTACCCATCGATGTACTCGGGCCGCTTGTGGACAATGAGGCAGTATGCCGGTTTTGGCACGGCCAAAGAATCGAACAAACGATATAAATACCTGATAGAACACGGCCAGACCGGATTATCAGTCGCATTCGATCTGCCGACCCAGATGGGCTACGATTCCGACCACCCTTGCAGTGAAGGTGAAGTGGGTAAGTGCGGTGTCGCGATCGATACGCTCGGCGACATGGAGACCTTATTCGACAGCATACCCCTTGACCGCGTAAGTACATCAATGACCATAAACGCAACCGCTTCAATCATCCTGGCCATGTATGTTGCCGTCGCCGAGAAACAGGGCGCGTCGCCGGCGGTTCTTGAAGGCACGGTGCAGAATGACATTCTAAAAGAATATATAGCCCGCGGAGCATACATATATCCGCCAGCAGCTTCGCTGAAGCTGACGGTTGACATAATTACCCATTGCAGCAAATACCATCCCAAATGGAACACGATATCGATCTCGGGTTATCATATCAGGGAGGCCGGCGCGACCGCTGCTCAGGAAATTGCTTTTACCATCGCCAATGGCATCGCTTATGTTGATGCCGTTGTTCAACGCGGAGGACTTGATGTTGATTCATTCGCTCCGCGCATCTCGTTCTTTTTCAACGCTCATAATAATTTTTTCGAAGAGATCGCAAAATTCCGCGCGGCGCGCAGGCTGTGGGCCAAAATAATGAAGGAGCAGTTCCTGGCAAAAAACCCTAGATCATGGATGCTCCGTTTCCACACTCAGACCGCGGGTTGCACGTTGACTGCGCAGGAGCCTGAAAACAATATCGTGCGCGTTGCCCTGCAGGCACTCGCGGCCGTTTTTGGGGGAACGCAAAGTCTGCACACGAATTCTTATGATGAAGCGCTGTCTTTGCCGAGCGAACAGGCAGTAAAATTGGCGCTGCGCACGCAGCAGTTGATCGGTTATGAAAGCGGGGTTTCCGAATTTGTAGACCCGCTGGGCGGCGCTTATTGCATCGAATCCATGACCAATGACCTGGCGCACGAAGCACTGGATTACTTGGCAGAGATCAAGGCTATGGGGGGTGCCATAAGCGCAGTCGAGAACGGTTATTTCCAAAAAGAGATCCACCAGAGCGCCCGTCAGTATCAAAAGCGGATCGAAAGCGGCGAGATAAATGTTGTCAGTGTCAACAAATTTGCCGGCGAGAAGACGAATGGATACCCGGTCATGCGCATTCCCGCAAAAGCGATTGGGAAGCAGTTGAACGCGCTTAAAAAGATCAGGCTGAAAAGGGACAGGGCGCGCGTTGGATCGGTATTAAGCAAACTGTCAAAAGCTGCAATAAATAATGAAAATCTGATGCCCCCGATCCTGGATTGCGTCAGGGCATACGCAACTGTCGGTGAGATTTCTGACTCGCTGAGAGAAGTATACGGGGAATATAAAGAGAAAAATATATTTTAAATCCGAAGCACTAAATCCGAAATCCCGCTTCGTGTCGAATACTCAGCATGAGACATAAACAAATTCTAATGACCGAAATCCCAAAAATATCCCCCCCACCTCAATCCTCCCCCTCGAGGGGGGAGGGAAAGGGAGGGGGTGCGTTTGGAATTCGGGTGTTTGAATTTTGGATTTGTTTAGGATTTAGATATTAGAATTTAGAATTTACTGAGAAGGAGGTAAAATGATATTTGGGATTCCCAAGGAGCTGCCGCCATTCAAGGAGACGCCCGAATACCGGGTGGGTCTTTCGCCGATGGCGGCGAAAGAGCTGATATTATGCGGAGCTCAGGTCTATGTCGAGAGCAAAGCCGGCGAAGGCGCTGGTTTTTCCGATGATGAATACCAGAAAGCCGGAGCCAAAGTAGTTTTTTCGAAAGAGGAAGCATATATACGTTCGGACATCATCCTGAAGGTCCGGAGGCCGCAACAGGAAGAATACCAGTTCATTAAGGAGAACCAGGTGATCATGGGGTTCATGCATCTTGTGACGGCGCGCAAGGAATTTTGTACCATGGTGAACGAAAAAAAGATCACGCTCGTCGGATATGAGATCATTCAGAGGAGTGATGGCAGGCTGCCGATCGTGATCCCAATGAGCGAGATGGCCGGAAAACTGGCGGTGCAGCTGGCCGCAAGGTTACTGGAATCGCCAGGTGGAGGGCGAGGAATCCTTTTGGGCGGTCTGCCCGGCATCCCGCCGGCAGAGGTCGTCATTCTCGGTGCCGGAACGCTTGGCCGCACAGCCGCAAAATGCTTTGCCGGGATCGGCGCCAATGTCTATGTAGTGGATGTCATCCGCGACCGTCTTGATACCCTTGCCCGGCACTCTGAAGGCAGCAAGATAACGACCATGTTCGCGACCAGGCACAATATTGAAAAACTGGTCAAATTTGCCGATGTTCTGATCGGCGCCGTATTGCTGCCTGGCAAACGGTCGCCGATCCTCGTCACCAATGATATGGTGCCGACAATGAGGAAGGGTTCAGTAATTATCGATTTCTCGATCGACCAGGGCGGGTGCATTGAGACCGCCCAGGTCACGCCGACCGGTAAGTTCATATACACGGTCCATGATGTCATTCATTTCTGCATGCCCAATGCCACCACGCTGGTCGCCAGGACTGCCACTCACGCGATCTCCTCCGGCATCTACCCGTATTTAAAGATCATGACCGAACTCGGTTTTGAAAGGACGATCCGGGAATACCCGGAGATAAACCTGGGTATCTACGCTGAACAGGGTGAGATCAAGAAGGAGTACCTCGTATGAGCTGGTTCAATGACTATAAAAACAAAAGATGTTCGCTGACGGAAGCCGTCTCTGTTGTCAACAGCGGGAACCGCGTGTATATCAGCGGGAACGCTGCTACCCCGTTTAGCCTTATGGAAGCGTTATCGCAGCGAAGAGATGAGCTCAAGGACGTGGAGATCACGCACGTACTGCTCTTCGGCGATGATCCTCTTTCAAAACCCGGCATGGAAGGGCATTTCCGTCACAACTCGCTGTTTGTTGGGCCAGCTGACCGCAAAGCGGTCAACGAGGGCAGGGCTGATTACATACCGGTCTTCCTGTACGAGATACCGGACCTGTTCTATTCGGGATTGCTGCCGCTCGATGTCGCCTTCCTGCATCTTTCACCACCGGACGAGCACGGCTTCATGAGTTTGGGCGTCGAGTGCCTGTGTTCCAAGGCGGCGGCAGAGACGGCCAAGATCGTTGTTGCCCAGGTGAACGACCGGATGCCGAGGACGCTTGGAGATTCCTTCATGCATATTTCACGGGTTGCAAAAATCGTAGAGATCTCGAGGGACCTTCCCGAACTCGAGAGCGCTCCTTTTACCGAAGTGGAAAAGAAGATCGGACAGAATATCGCCGACCTGGTCGAGGATGGAAGTACGCTGCAGCTTGGGATCGGGGGTATTCCCAACGCCGCCCTGAAAGCGATGTTCAGTAAAAAAGACCTTGGTGTGCACACGGAAATGGTGTCCGACAGCATTATCGAAGCGATCGAGGCGGGGGTCGTGACCGGCGCCAAGAAAGTTCTGCATCCTTACAAGGTGGTCGCTACCTTCTATCTAGGATCCCGGAAAATGTACGAGTTCATCGATAACAACCCCACGTTCGAAACGCATCCTTCCAATTATACAAACCTGCCTTATATTGTTTCGCAGAACGAAAAAATGGTGGCGATAAACTCAGCGATCGAGGTCGACATTACGGGCCAGGTTTGCGCGGATTCGATCGGAACAAAGATCTACTCGGGGTTCGGCGGACAGGTCGATTTTATCCGGGGCGCAGCGCAGTCAAAGAACGGCAAACCCATAATCGCCTTGCCCACGACCGCGAAGAACGACACGGTCACGAAGATCGTTCCGACACTGCAGGTGGGCGCCGGAGTTGTAACCACGCGAGCGGATATTCACTACTTGGTGACCGAATACGGAGTGGCGTATCTGCATGGAAAGAACCTGAGGGAAAGAGCGCAGCTGATCATCGGAATCGCTCATCCCAATTTCAGACCAATGCTGGAAGAAGAGGCGAAGAAACGAAAGATCTTATGAAGCTGGAGCATATCGGCATCGCGGTCAGGAGCATCGAGGCTGCGTTGCGGACATGGCGGGACGCGATCGGCCTCAAGGTAGTCAGCGTCCAGGAGGTCCCGAACCAGAAAGTACGAGTCGCCATGCTGCAGTTCGGCACGTCGCACATTGAACTTCTTGAGGCGATATCCGAAGACAGCACGATAAGTAAGTTCATTGAAAAAAAAGGCGAGGGGCTTCATCATATCTGCATCGAAGTGACCGATATCGAAGAGAAGCTCCGACAGTTGAAAAAACGCGGGGTCCTGTTGATCGATGAAGCTCCGCGTCCCGGCGTAATGGCGTCAAAAGTCGCATTCGTGCACCCCCGTGACACGGGTGGTGTGTTGATCGAGTTGTGTGAAAAATAGGCAATGATGTTATGTACGCAGAGGAGGCATTATGAATGACGGCGTCAAGAAATACGTTGACCAGGCGAAGAAAGCACTGGGCGAACGCGAACGTTATATCAGGGAAGAGGTTAAAAAGTGGCGTTTTGACACGATCGCCGTTCATGGCGCGTATTCGGTCAAGGAAGCGATCGAGAACAACCAGGGTGCGATCATCGAACCCATCTTCCTCAGTTCAGCGCAGGCATACCGGGACAGCGATGAAATGGAAGCCGCGCAGTCATATCTGATCCCGAGCTGGGCGTACAGCCGGATCCATAATCCATCAGTCGGTTATCTCGAGGACACGCTGGCGCTGCTCGATGGATACGGTTATAAGGGTGATACGGGCTGCTGCGCAGCATCCTCCGGCATGTCGGCTATCGCCAGTGTTACTGATCCATTGCTGGTAAAATTGACGGATAAACCAGCCGAAGCGATAAATTTTGTCGCCAGCTGCCAGGTGTACGGCGGCACGTTCCAGCAGTTCAATGTGCGAAAAATGCAGGAACGGGGGATCGAATGCCGTTGGGTCAAAGATCCGAACGATCGCGACGAATGGGCCTCAAAGATCGACAAGAACACCCGTTTTCTATTCGGCGAACTGCCATCCAACCCGGGATTGGCTTTCTTCGATCTGAAGAAAATGATCGATCTCGCGCATGAAAACGGCGTACCGTTCATTACGGATTCCACGATCGCCACGCCGGCGCTGCTGCGGCCTATTACGTTCGGCGCGGATATTGTCGTGCATTCAGTGACCAAAACGATGACGGCAGGCGGGTTAACTATCGCCGGTGCCGCCATTGCCCGTAAGAATATCATGTCCAGGATACCAAATGATCAGCTGAAAGCGGATTTTACCAGCTATATCAAGCTGTACCCTAATCGCGATATGGGATGGAGTTTATCGCCGTTACAGGCGATCCTGTCGTTGAATGAGATCCGCACGCTCCGCACCAGGGTCGATGTCTTGAGCCAGAGTGCAATGAAGGTCGCAAAATTTCTCGAAAAGCATCCCAAGGTTGCACGGGTCAATTACCTCGGTCTTGAAAGCCATCACTTGCATGAGATCGCCCGAAAGTACCTCTGGCTGGTCGACGCGGAATATGACGAGCGGTACCAGAAGCCGGTCAACCGGTACGGTCACCTGCTTTCGTTTCAGTTAAAGGGCGGCGTCGCTGCGGCGCGCGCCACGCTTGACGGTCTGAAGAGGATATGGCGCGCCACTGATCTGGGCCGGATAAAATCGATCGCGACGATCCCCTCGATCTCGACCCATCAGCAAATGGGCGAAAGTTGCCGTTCCCTCGCTTCGATCCCGCCTGATCTGTTCCGCCTTTGTGTCGGCGCAGAACATCCCGATGATCTGATCGCGGACCTTGACCAGGCGATCGGGAAAGCCTGATACCCGCCTCGATATGGCATCACCGTTTTATTACAGTACAAACAAGAAAGCGCCGTTGGTCTCTTTGAAAGAGGCGCTTTTGAAAGGGCAGGCGCCCGATAAAGGTCTGTACATGCCATTGCGTTTCGAACCGATCCCGCTGGATGAAATATTCGCGTTCAAGGCTATGCCTTACTCCGAGATCGCTTTTAACGTGCTCAAGCGGTACACGCGCGAATTGATCCCGGATGAAAAACTGCTCCAGCTTTGCCACGAATGTTATGATTATGATGTCCCGCTGGAACACGTTCGTGATGAATGCTATATAATGAGGCTCGACCAGGGTCCAACCGCTTCTTTCAAGGATTTTGCGGCGCGCATGATGGCGCGGTTGATGCGGTATTTTCTCATGGAGGATAAGAGCCGGCTCGTCATTCTCACCGCGACATCGGGAGATACCGGCAGCGCAGTCGCGCATGCGTTCCATAATGTTGACGGTATGTCCATGGTCGTCCTGTTCCCCCAGAAAGAAGTGAGCGACCGACAGCGCAAACAGATGACCACGCTGGGGGGAAACGTTTCGGTCATCAGCGTCGCAGGAAAGTTCGACGATTGCCAGGCCATGGTCAAACGCGCGTTCACGGATCCGGACCTTGCCACGGTCCGTTTCTCATCCGCCAATTCCATCAACATCGGAAGGCTGCTGCCCCAGGCGGTGTATTATTTCTACGCTTTCGCGCGTCTTTCAAAAAAAGAGAGGGGAAAGGATCGAACCGTCGTCTATGCCGTTCCTTCCGGAAATTTTGGCGACATGATGGGCGGGCTCATCGCGTGGCGCATGGGTCTGCCGGTCGAAAGATTCGTCATCGCGACAAATACCAATGACGAATTCCCCGAATTCATGAAAACCGGCAAATACCATAAGATCGAACCGTCGCGCGTTTGTATTTCGAACGCCATGAACGTCGGGCACCCCAGCAATCTAGCCCGGGTAATTGATCTGTACGGCGGCCGCATGGACGAGACCGGCAAGATCGACAAGGACCCGAACCTCGAAAAAATGCGCTGCGACATGCACGCCTTAAGCATTGATGACAACGAAACCAGGGAAACGATACGAACAGCGTACCAGAAGCACAAACTGATGCTCGAACCCCATGGCGCGGTCGCCTGGGCGGCATTGGATAAATACCTTTCAAACATCGACAAACCCGGTCTGGTTGTTTCCATCGAGACCGCGCATCCCGCCAAGTTCCCGGAAGAGATCACAAGGATCACCGGTACAGAACCGGTTTTACCGCCGAGCTTGCAGGGTCTGGATAAGAAAAAGGAAAGCTTTCTGTCTATCGGGAACAACTATGAGGAGTTAAAAAAGATCCTTGCCAGTATGTTCAAAAAGTAATGGTCCATGAAATACATCGTTATCCTCGGCGACGGCATGTCGGATTACCCGGTCAAAAAATTAAACGGCGAGACGCCCCTCATGGTCGCGAAGAAACCATCGATCGACCGGATCGCCCGCAACGGCAGGTGCGGTCTTTTTGTCACCGTGGAAGCGGACATGCCGCCAGGGAGCGAAGTGGCGAACCTGACCGTGCTCGGCTATGACCCGAAGACCTGTTATGAAGGAAGAGGCGTTCTGGAAGCGGCGAGCATCGGCGTCGAACTGAAACCGACCGATATTGCCGCCCGCTGCAACCTTATCTGCGTGCAAGACGGAAAGATAAAGAACCATTCAGCCGGACACATTACAACGGAAGAGGCCGTAGAACTGATAAAAGAGGTTGACCGGCGCCTGGGCGGCGAGATCGTGCGTTTTTATCCGGGGTTAAGTTATCGGCATCTGCTCGTGTTGACGCAGGGTTCGAAAGATCTTGAATGTTTTCCTCCGCACGATAACGTCGGCAGGCCGATAGAGGAGATCCTGATCAAACCGCGCAGCCCTGACGCTGAAAAGACCGCGCAACAGTTGAACGATCTGATACGCCGCTCGAACGGCATACTTGTGCAGCATCCGGTCAATGAAAAGCGAAAAAGAGAAGGTAAGGACGAGGCGAACTACATATGGCCCTGGTCGCCGGGACGACGGCCAACAATGAAGACCCTGCAGGAAAAGTACGGGATCAAAGGAGCCGTAATATCCGCCGTCGACCTGATAAACGGCACCGGTATTTACGCCGGCATGGATGTTATGCAGGTAAAAGGCGCCACAGGGTTATGGGACACGAATTATGAAGGCAAGGCAGAAGCGGTTTTGAACGCGATCGCGGACCACGATTTTGTGTACTGCCACGTGGAGGCGACGGACGAGGCCGGGCACGGCAAGGACCTTGGATTAAAGATAAAAACGATCGAGTATCTTGATAACCGCCTGGTCGAACGGGTGCTTAAAGGTCTCGAAGAGAAGAATATCGAGGCGGTCGTCGCGGTCTTGCCGGATCATTCAACGCCGGTGGAATACGGGATCCACGTCAAAGACCCCGTCCCGGTGGCGATCTGGGACCCGCGCCGACCGGCTGATCCGGTAGTTCGTTTTGATGAGGAATCGGTGAAAAGTGGTTCACTGGGCATGATGCACGGCGCGCAGTTTATGGAGACATTACTTGATTACAAGCGCTAAATTCGAAATTCTAATTTCCGCTTCGTGTCGAATACTCAGCATGAGACATAAACAATATCTAATAACCGAAATCCCAAAAATATCCCCCCCACCTCAATCCTCCCCGCTCGCTGAAAGTCTCGAGCACTGCGAGAGAAGGGGGGAGGGAAAGGGAGGGGGTGCGTTTGGAATTTGGGTATTGGAATTTAGAGATTGTTTCGGATTTAGATATTAGGAATTTGAATTTACCAAGGAAGGAGGTCTAATGATCGGGATTGTCGGCTATGGTTCATATTTGCCTCGATACCGGATCAAGGTTGAAGATATAGCGCATCAATGGGGCAGGGATGCGGATACTATTAAAAAAGGCTTGCAGTTAAAAGAAAAAACCGTGCCAGGAATGGATGAGGATACGATCACGATATCCGTGGAAGCGGCAAAAAATGCTTTGAAAAGAGCCGGTATTGATCCGGAAAAGATCGGAGCAGTTTATGTCGGCTCCGAATCTCACCCCTACGCGGTAAAACCGTCTGCGACGACAGTTGCCGAAGTGCTTGGGATCGTGCCGGAAGTGCATATCGCGAGCTTTGAATTCGCCTGCAAGGCCGGCACCGAGGCGATGTTCGTCGCCTACGGCTTGGTAAAAGCAGGTTTGATGGAATATGCCATGGGGATCGGTACCGATACTTCGCAAGGCGCGCCTGGTGATGCCCTGGAATTTTCAGCCTCTGCAGGTGGCTCGGCATACATTTTCGGCAAAGACAAGGTCGTGGTTGATGTTGTGGAAACATATTCCTATGCCACCGATACTCCGGATTTCTGGCGCCGTGAGCACCAATTCTATCCGCGGCATGGCGGACGGTTCACCGGTGAGCCGGCTTACTTCAAGCACATCTATAATGCCGGACAAGGGATATTGAAGAAAAGCGGTCTTAAACCGGCTGATTTCAAGTATGCGATCTTCCATATGCCCAATGGGAAGTTTCCCATGAGTGTCGGCAAAAAGCTCGGGTTCACGAAACAGCAGATTGAACCCGGATGGATAGTTCCTTTCATGGGAAATACGTATTCAGGCTCTTCTCCTACCGGTCTTTCCGCGGTCCTTGATGTGGCTCAACCCAATGACATGATCTATCTCGTTTCGTTCGGGTCCGGCGCGGGCAGCGATGCTTTTGTCTTCAAGGTCACCGAATTGATCAATGAAGTGCGCGATCGTGCTGACAAGTTAAAGGACATGCTGGAGAATAACCGGATCTACCTTGACTACGGGCAATATGCCAAACATCGCGGCAAGATAATCATGGCGGAATAGTTACAAATCCTAAATCCGAAATACTAAACAAATGCTATCGGAAAAAACGTCTTACGTTATACGTCCTGGCTGCCCGTATCGTTATACGGCGTTGTTATACGGTACTGGATCGTCCCTGACGACAAACGAAGAACGATACGAGCGGCGATGCCGAATAACGAATAACAAGATACCAATGGTTTAGGATTTCGATATTAGGATTTAGAATTTCCCAATGAAGGAGGTTTTATGCGTGAGGTTGTAGTAATCGGCATCGGGATGACAAAATTCGGCGAACTATGGACAAAATCCCTCCGCGATATATACGTCGAAGCAGCGCTGAAAGCGATAAAGGACGCCGGTGTTGACAGGATCGATTCGTTATATGTCGGCAGCATGACACCAGGGCTTTTCGTCGGACAGGAGCACATCGGTGCTTTAATGGCCGATTATCTGGGGTCGGCACCGGTACCAGGGGTGCGGATCGAATCTGCCTGCGCATCCGGCGGTTTTGCCTTCCGACAGGGGTTCTTCGAAGTAGCATCGGGCATGAGCGATATCGTCCTGGTTGGCGGCGTTGAGAAGATGAACGACGGCGCGGATGTCACATACGCGCTGTCTACCGCTGCTGATCAGGAATACGAATGTTATCAGGGTATCACTTTTCCCGGTCTATACGCGATGATCGCCAATGCATACTTTGCCAAGTATGGGGCATCGCGCAAGCACCTGGCAATGGTTGCCGTTAAAAACCATCACAACGGGTCCATGAATCCGAATGCCCAGTTTCCGGTGGAAATTACGGTCGATGACGTGCTTAAGGCGACGATGGTGGCTGATCCGATAACCGTTATGGACAGTTCACCGGTTTCGGATGGCGCAGCGTGTGCAATCCTGACGACACTAGATATTGCGAAAAAAATAAAGAAACCGGCAATAAAAGTGATCGGTTCGGGCGCTGCCTCTGATACACTTGCTTTGCACCAGCGCGACGATATCCTTGATCTTAAAGCCATCCGCGTGGCTGCTGAGCGCGCCTATAAAATGGCCGGATTGAAGCCCGAGGATATCAGTTTTGCCGAGGTCCATGATTGTTTTACGATCGCGGAGTTGTGCATAATCGAAGAGCTCGGATTCGCGAAGAAAGGGAAGGGCGCGGAATCCACGGAAAAGGGCGAAACGGCATTGACCGGCAGGATCCCGATCAATACTTCAGGCGGGCTCAAATCCAAAGGGCACCCCGTAGGCGCGACCGGGATCGCGCAAATAGTCGAAGTGGTGGAACAATTGCGCGGTACAGCCGGAAAACGCCAGGTAAAAAATGCCAAGATCGGGTTGACGCAGAACATGGGTGGCTCGGGCGCGTCGAGCGTGGTACACATCCTTCAGGTTGTTTGACGACCCATGCGCTGGGAGCAACCGCGTGGGCTTTATGATAATCATGAATAGAAATACTAAATTCGAAATCCGAAATCCTAAACAATTTCGAATGACCAAAATTCTAAATATATCCCCCCCACCTCAATCCTCCCCCTCGAGGGGGGAGGGAAAGGGAGGGGGTGTGTTTGGAGCATTGGGATTTTGGATTTATTTAGGATTTAGATATTAGGATTTAGGGTTTTCCATAAAGGAGGTATAATGCCTTCACCGAGATACCGACGCGAGATGCCGCAGCGGTACCGTCTGGAAGCGGCAAAATGCAAATCTTGCGGCAAGATATTCTTTCCGCCAAGGTTGATCTGTTCAAAGTGCAAATCGCAGGAATTCGTTCCGGTCCGACTTTCCGATCATGGCAAGATCATTACGTACACGATCATCAGGGTAGCCCCGGACCAATTCAATACCCAGGTGCCGTACAGCGTCGCGATCGTTGAACTGAAGGACGGAGTGAGGATCACAACTCAGGTCGTGGACTGCCGCCCTGAGGATGTGGCGATCGGCAGAACCGTGAAACTCGTATTCAGAAAAATCCAGCAGGAAGGACATGCCGGGATCATCTGCTACGGGTACAAGGCAGTATTAGTATAAATTCTAAATACGAAATCCGAAACTCCGCTTCGTGTCGAATACTCAGCATGAGACATAAACAATAGCTAATGACCAAAATTCTAAAAATATCCCCCACCTCAATCCTCCCCCTTGAGGGGGGAGGGAAAGGGAGAGGGTATGTTTGGAACATTAGGATTTTGAATTTGTTTAGAATTTAGAAATTTAGCCAAAGGGAGTCTATGTATAAAATTGAATCCAAGATAAGAACAGACAGCACCGACTTCAGGGAGAATGCTGCCGCCAGTGAACAGGCCGTACAGATTCTGAAAGACAGGCTGGCCATAGTAAAAAGGGGCGGTCCCGATTACATGCATAAGAAGCACAAGGACAGAGGGAAAATGTTCGTTCGGGAACGGCTTTCGCTGCTGCTCGACCACGGGACACCGTTCCTCGAATTAAGTACGCTCGCAGCATGGGACCTTTATGATAATGAACACCCGGGAGCCGCGATCGTTACCGGGATCGGAGTGGTGAACAACCGCGAGGTCATGATCGTGGCCCATGATGCTACGGTCAAGGGTGGTACTTATGTTCCCGAAACTATAAAAAAACATATTCGCGCACAGGAGATCGCGATTGACAATCGCCTGCCGTGCATTTACCTGGTCGATTCAGGCGGGATCTTCCTGCCCATGCAGGTCGGTACTTTCCCGGACCGGTTCCACTTTGGCAGGATCTTCTACAACCAGGCGATCATGTCCGCGGCTAATATCCCTCAGATATCAGTGGTCATGGGTTTCTGTACCGCCGGTGGAGCATACCAGCCGGCGATGAGCGACGAAGTGGTTCAGGTAAAAGGAGTCGGTACGATCTATATCGGCGGTCCGCCTTTGGTCAAAGCGGCAACGGGCGAAGTGGTGAGCGAAGAAGATCTGGGAGGCGCAGATGTTCATTGCCGGATATCCGGCGTTAGCGATCATCTTGCCGCCAATGATGAACAGGCTATCGAAATCACCCGGAATATCGTTGAAAACCTAGGTGCCACGCAGAAGTTCCATCTGGAAAGATCGGCGCCGGAACCACCTCACTATGACCCGCGGGAATTATATGGAGTTATCCCTAAAGACCTTCGGAAATCGTTCGATATGCGCGAAGTCATAGCCCGTCTGGCCGACCGCAGCGAGTTCCAGGAGTTCAAAGAACTTTATGGTCCGACCCTTGTATGCGGTTTCGCCAGGGTCATGGGTTACCCGGTCGGCATCCTTGCCAATAACGGCGTGCTTTTTTCAGAGTCTTCCCAAAAGGGAGCGCATTTCATCGAATTATGTTCGGTGAGAAAGATTCCGCTGTTGTTCCTCCAAAACATCACCGGTTTCATCGTCGGCAAAAGGTACGAGCATCAGGGGATCGCCAAGGACGGGGCTAAGCTCGTGCACGCGGTCGCGAACGCGCAAGTCCCGAAATTCACCGTGATCATCGGCGGTTCGTACGGTGCGGGCAATTACGGCATGTGTGGCCGGGCTTATGACCCACGGCTGCTGTTCATGTGGCCGGCAGCCAAGATCTGCGTAATGGGCGGCGAACAAGCTGCGGACGTATTGACCGATATCAAAGTCAAGGCGCTCCAGAAAGAAGGGAAGAAACTCAAGCCGGAAGATGTTGATGAGATCCGGAAGCCGATGCTTGCAAAATATGAATTTGAATCAAGCGCTTATTACTCGACCGCGCACTTGTGGGATGACGGTATAATCGATCCGCTTGATACCCGCGAGGTGATCGGTCTGAGCATCGCCATGAGCCTGAATGCGCCAGTGCCCGATCACCGGTTCGGCGTGTTCAGAATGTAATCCGCCAAGGTGGAAATCCTAAGCACTAAATTCTAAACTCCGCTTCGTGTCGTATACTCAGCATGAGACATAAACAATGTCAAATACTCAAAATTCAAAATCCAAAAGATATCCCCCCCACCTTAATCCTCCCCCTCGAGGGGGGAGGGAAAGGGAGAGGGTGTGTTTGGAATTTCGATTTTTGGATTTGTTTAGGATTTAGATATTCGGATTTTGGATTTTACTAAACGGAGGATCAATGACGAAAATATCTTTTAAAGAAGCGATCAAGGATCTTGATGATCCATGGCAGCCGAAGGAAGTTGCCTACATAAACGATACGGCTTTGCGCGTCGCGAAAATTCACGGTGAATATCACTGGCATACGCACAGCAAAGAAGATGAATTTTTCTATGTGCTTAAAGGTAAAATCAATATCGATTCCGAGAACCAGAGCATTGAACTTAACGAGGGTGATGGTTTGGTTGTCAAAAAAGGGATAAGACATCGTTCGCGCGCCGTCAAACCAGCATGGATCCTGCTTGTCGAGCCGATCGCGACCAAAACCAAGGGCGAAGAGCCGGCATGACAGGCTTAACCTGGAGGTAGAACCATGTCCAATCCAGCATTCGAAACGGTCCAGCTAGATCTAAATATTGAAAAGACCATCGCTTACGTTATCCTTAACCGACCCGAAGTGCACAATGCCTTCAATGACATCATGATCAAGGAATTGACGCAGATCTTTCAAAAGATCGATTCTGATGTCGGGGTTCGCGTCGTCGTGCTTCAGGGTGCGGGCAAATCATTCTGCGCCGGCGCCGACCTTAATTGGATGAAGAGGGTTAAGGATTACTCGTATGTGGATAATCTCAAGGAATCGATGGAACTGGCAGTAATGTTCGACACGATGTATTCGTTGACAAAACCGACGATCGCCAAGGTCCAGGGAAACGCGATCGGAGGCGGTACGGGTCTGGTGGCGGTATGCGATATGGCGATCGCTGCCAGCGACGCACGGTTCAGTTTCAGCGAGGTAAAACTCGGGTTGATACCGGCGTGCATATCGCCTTATGTCATAAAAAAATGCGGTGAGGGAAAGGTCAGGGAGCTGTTCCTGAGCGGGGAAAGGATCGCGGCTGAAAAAGCGATGTCAGCGGGGCTGGTGAATATCGTGGTCCCGCCCGGCGAGCTGGACAGCGCGGTCGATGATCTGGTCATTAAACTGCTGAGCAGCGGTCCTGAAGCGATCAAAAAATGCAAAGAACTGATCACGAAACTGCCGACATTGAACCATGACGAAGTGAAAAAGTATACTGCCGAGGTCATCGCGCATATGCGGATGTCCGAAGAAGCTCAGGAAGGCATGAACGCTTTCTTGGAAAAGCGAAAGCCGCATTGGAACAAATGAAAAGCGCGTGGTGGTATGGCAAATATGCCTAACATGACCTCTTGGGTGCAACCATGAAATGTCATCTATGTGGATTTGAAAATCAGGATAACGCGAGCATGTGCAAGGAATGCGGCACGCAACTCGCCGGATTCGTGCGCCCGTCGGACGTATACCGGCTTATAACCGCGATGTCGGTCGAACTGGTGGGCTACCGGTCGCTTTTCAATATACTTGAACATGATACCGCGAAAATTGTTGCCGGAGAGTATATCGCTCGCATTTCGGATATTATCAAGAAATACAATGGTTTCATACATCGTTGCGAAAGTGACTATATCCTGTGTCTTTTCGGCGTCCCCGCGATCCGGGAAGACGACCCCGAGCAGGCGCTGACCGTAGCGGCTGAAATGTTGAAGTCAGCAAAAAGCATAAACGAACTCCTTGCCGGGAAATACAAGGCAGCGATCTCGCTGACGCTGCGCGTTGGCATCCACAGGGGCAAAGCTATTGTTAAAACGAGGGATAACAGACCGGGAGAGTATGCTGTGATCGGGGATGTCATAGACATCGCCGTAAGGATAAAGGACTACTCCAGTCACGACGACATTCTAGTGTCGGAGTCAGTATTCAGCGCCACCAGGTATTTGTACGATTACGAGGCACTGCCGCCCGTCCCATTGACCGGCACACGCGATCGCAACAAGATATTCCGTCCGATTCGGTTAAAACCGAAGCCTGATCCAAAACACGGCATCTCAGGATTGTATTCCCCGCTGGTCGGTAGAGATGACGAATTGGGTACTCTGAACGGATACGTATCAGCGCTGGAAGAAGGCCACGGTGGTTTTGTTTTTATCATGGGTGACGCCGGGATCGGCAAAAGCCGGCTATGGATTGAAATAAAGAAAATGACGGTTCAAGGTCAAAAAGCGGTCCAGGTATTTGAAGTAAACGGCCAGTCGTTCACCGAGACCGTTCCCAACCACGTGATGATCTTGATAACCAAGCTGATCTTTGATGTGTTAGATAACGATCTGCCCCAGATCGTGGGAGAAAAGATCATAAAAAAAACGCGGGAGATCGCAGCTCAGGATTGGAAAAGGATCGCTCCGTATATCGGTTCCTTACTGGGTGTCCGTTTCCATGGCGAGCTCGATGAACTCGTCAGTCATCTTGACGCTCATGAACTCAGGCAGCGGACCATGTCCAGCATCAAGGAATTGCTCCTTGCGATCGCAATGAAACAGCCATTACTGTTAGTGATCGATGATTTCCATTATATTGACAGCGCTTCCCTGGAATTCATAGAAGCATTGATGGCCGATTATTCGCGCGATCATCCTGGCGAATACAGCAACACGGATAGGTTCTTTCCGATCATGTTCATTGGTGTCGCCCGCCGCGACAAAGAAAGATCATTCTGGGCGGCCAAAGAACGCCTGCGCGAAAAAATGAAAGACGATTACCATGAGATTTTACTGGCGCCGCTTGAGCCGTCAATGAGCTTACAGGTCATTGATAATCTCTTGACCCTTAACGAGATCCCGGACGACTTTAAGGCCAAGATCGGTGTCGCCGCCGCTGGAAATCCATTCTACATTGAGGAAATGATCCGCTCTTTTATCGATAACGGAGCGCTCTTCTATGATGCCGGCATATGGCGTTTGAGCAAGAAGAGCGAATCAATAGAAATACCTTCCAATATCCAACTGGCGATATTCTCGCGCCTTGAGCAGCTTGGCGATGAACGGGATATTCTGGAAAAAGCCGCCGCGGTCGGCAGGATCTTCCAGGAACGCATTTTGGAATGCCTGGAGGGGGTTGACCGGCTGGCACTGTCAGTAAAGTTGGCTTCGCTCGAGGACCTGGAATATATCAGCAGGATCCCGCACGTGACCGAACCCGAATATATGTTCAAGCATCCCCTGGTCCGGGAAGCCATTTACAACAGCATGTCCGCCGGACAGTTGAGAAGCTTGCACCGCCAGGTGGGCGAGTGCGTCAAAACTATTCACGCCGATGATCTTTCCGGATATTACGAGGTCCTGGCGCATCATTACTACATGGCCGAAGAATGGGATAAATCATATGATTATTCCATGAAATCGGCGAAGAAGTCGATGAACTACTATCTTAACCGTGAAGCGTTGTTGTTCCTTAACCAAGCCCTGCGGAGTATCCGGCTGACCAAGGAGGCGTTCGGGGAAAGACAGTCCGCCATGGCGATCGAAGCGATCAAGGAAAAAGTGAAGATCCTTCTCTTGATAGGCGATAACGATAAGGCGCTGGCCGAATTGAACAAGGGAATGGCGATCTCCCAAAAAATAAAAGACAAAAAATGTGAAGCCGATTTTCTTTTAATGCAAAGCGAGATACATGGAGCCACGAGCGCGTACGATCAGATGCTGACAGCGGCAGAAAGCGCGCTCTCCCTGTACAAGACGATCGGTGATGCCAAAGGGCAATCCGAGTGCTACAATAATATTGGCGTGGTCTATAATAATCTCGGTTCCTATGATAAAGCGTTCGAATTCTATAATCATTCCCTCCGCTTGATGGAAGAGATCAACGACCGCCAAGGAATCGCCATCAGTCTGAACAACATCGGATACGTACACCACCAGCTGGGTAATCTTGAAAAAGCATTGGACTATTACAACCAGACCTTCGTGATCATGAAAGAGATCGATAACAAAAGGGGTGCCGCAATCGCTCTCGACAATATCGGGACCGTGCACATCGGACGCGGCGAATATGAAAAAGCCATCGAGTGCCATGATCGATCGCTCATGATCAAGGAAAACATCGGCGACCGCTGGGGCGAATCAGCCAGCACCAATAATATCGGCTACGTGCACTATTTGCTGGGGCATTACGACCAGTCACTGCACTATCACCTGAGGTCGCTCAAAATAAAAGAGGAGATCGGCGACCAAGGGGGACAGGCGATCAGCTTGAACAACATCGGTCACATATACCTGGTGTGGGGTGATTACATCAAGGCTTTCGACCACTACACTGCATCGTTGAAGATCTCGGAACGGGTGGGTAACCGTTTAGGCATAACGGTGAGTATCCTCGGGATCGGCCAGCTTTTCAGCGCACAAGAACGGTTCGTTGAAGCCCGTGATTATCTGGTAAGAGCCGAGCTGCTGGCCCGGGAGACAGGCAACAAGGATTATCAAAAAAGGGTTTCGCTCGCTCTATGCAGCCATCTGCTTCTGACGATAACCGCGGCGGGCGATGAGAGCGCATCGGATATCATAAAACGGGCGCTGGAATATCAGCAACGCGCCTACAACCTGGCTGTGGAACTGAAATCAAATGCCGATATTGCACGTTCCATCACGCTGAAAGCGCGCATTTTTGCAGTGCAGGGAAAATTCGAGGATGCCCAAAAAGCTTACCTGGAGGCGAGAAAAGTGTTCGAAGAGCTGCAGTTGCCGCTCGAACTTGGCGAAGCATGCCATTATTATGGTCAAATGCTGTGCCAGCATGGCCAAGAGTGGGAAGGAGGCGAACAGTTGGAAAAAAGCAGGAAAGTCTTCCGGACCATTAATGCCCGGGACTGGTTGAGAAGACTGGGCGATGATAAGAACTGGGAGAAAGATCATGTTTAAGAAAATACTGATCGCCAACCGCGGCGAGATCGCTATCCGCGTCGCGCGTGCCTGCCGGGAACTCAATATAAAGACGGTCGGCATCTATTCTTCCGTCGACAAAGAATCTCTTCATCTGAGGTACTGCGATGAAGCGGTGGATATCGGTGAACCGGCGCCGCTCGCGAGCTATCTGAACATCAAACGTATCTTAGGGGCGGCCCGGGAGACCGGTGTAGAGGCCATCCATCCGGGATATGGATTTCTTGCGGAAAATCCCGAATTCGCAAAAGCATGCGAAACAGCACGGGTCGTGTTCATCGGGCCGTCGTCGCGTGCGCTGTCGCTGGTCGGGGACAAGGTGGCGTCAAGAATAACGGCCCGGGGCGTGGGTGCACCCATCATCCCGGGTATGGAGATGGTGGGCGTGAATAACGCGGATTTCCAGAATAAAGCGCAGGAAGTAGGATACCCGGTTTTGATCAAGGCTTCCATGGGAGGCGGCGGCAAGGGCATACGGATCGTGCGCAATGACGGGGAACTGCTGGAAAGCGTGGAGGCCGGAAGGCGGGAGGCAAAAAGCGCTTTTGGCGATGAATCGGTTTATCTTGAAAAGTACATTGAAAGACCGCGCCACGTCGAATTCCAGGTGCTGCGTGATTCCTTTGGAAATGTTGTCCATCTTGGCGAACGCGAGTGTTCGATACAGCGCCGGCATCAGAAGATCATAGAAGAGACACCCTCACCGGCGCTGACACCGGAACTTCGGGAAAAAATGGGCGAGACCGCGAAAAATATAATCGCGGCCGTTGACTATACGAACGCCGGTACCGTCGAATTTCTCCTTGATGCTGATAAAAAATTTTTCTTTCTCGAAGTTAACGCGCGTGTCCAGGTTGAGCATCCTATTACTGAGCTGGTGACCGGTCTGGATATCGTAAAAAGGCAGATCATGATCGCGTCAGGAATGAAACTGGATGTGAAGCAGGAACAGGTGGTGCAGCGTGGTCATGCGATCGAAGCGAGGATTTACGCGGAAGACGCGGAGAATGGTTTTCTGCCTTCACCCGGTGTAATATTGTATCTAAAGGAACCGCAGGGTCCCGGGATCCGCGTTGACTCAGGCATTTATCAAGGATGGAACGTGCCCCCTCATTATGACCCGATCCTGGCAAAATTGATCGTCTATGATGAATCGCGGCAAGGCGCCATCACCCGGCTTATCAGTGCGCTGAAAGATTACACGATCCTCGGTATCAGGTCCAATTTGGGATTTCTGAAGCGCATTGCCGAGTCATCTCAATTCAAGGATGGTGCGTTGCATACTCATTTCATTGATGAAAATACGGATGCACTAATGCCGCGCCATGCCATGCTGGAGATGGCTCTGGTCGCGGTTGCGTTGAAATCGACCGGGAGCGCGGCGGTTCCGGCGACCATGAGCGGTATTGGATCGCTAACTTCAACGCCATGGCAGGAACTTGGTGAATGGGAATTAGGTGCGTCATGAAGATCATCATAGCATATGAAGGAAAACCATACACCATCGAAATGGTAAAGGATGGCTCAAAGAACAAAGTGACAATAAACGGCGACCGATCGTTCAATATCGACTCGTACGATGTCCGTTCAAATTCCCTGACGTTTGTATGCGATGGCAAAATGAGTTCCGCCTTCATTGCCGGCGATCGAGAGCGAACGTATATCGCCATTGATGGCGAGTATTATGTCTTTGACCAGGTGAAAGGAACCAAGGGAACGACGGCAGATCAGAAAGGCGACTCCGTAGCCTCCCCGATGCCCGGTCTGCTCGTTAAGATCCCGGTATCACCGGGCGACAAGGTGCAGAATGGAACGACCTTAGCGATCGTAGAAGCGATGAAAATGCAGAATGAACTGCATTCCCCGCGCGACGGGGTTGTCAAAAGGATCAATTTCAAAGAAGGCGATCAGGTGGACGCGTTCGTACCGATCGTCGAGCTGGAGGCTCAATCAAACGCAATTGCCTCTCTACCTCCAAATTAGTAACATATACGCAATTATTGCGTCTCTGAACGAGTTAGGCGATATATTTGGTTTATGTTACTTTGATCTATAGGCGGGCAATATGAAACTTGGTATTTTAGGAGCAGGTTCTATGGGTAACTTGCATTTCGATTGCTACAAAGGAATGCCTAATATAGAGGTTTCTGCTATCTGCACCCGATCAAGTGAAAAAGCCGCGAGCCTCACCAAGAAATTAGGTGTTAAAGTAGTCACGGATTTTGATGAAATAATTAATGATATGGCAATTGATGCAGTAGATATTTGCTTGCCGACTTATTTGCATAAAAGGCATGTCATTTCAGCATTACAGGCAGATAAACATGTATTCTGCGAAACTCCAATTGCACTTGATATAGATGAAGCCATTGAAATGCAGAAAATCGCTAAGGAAAAGAAAAAGATATTCATGATAGCCTTACTCATGAGAAATGTAGCGGAATACGGAACTGTAAAAAAGATTATTGATTCGAATGAATTAGGCAAACCATTGACTTTTCGAGCATATAGATTCAGCAAACCATATCCAATAGATCATTATCCTGGACCAGTAATTGAATTATTAAACTTTGACTTTGATTTTATAAACTGGACTTTCGGACTACCCAATTCAATTATTTCAAGTAGGATTGTAAAAGAAGAACGTCACGAACACGCCACAATACTATTAAAATATAATAACGGATTGTTGGGACTTGCAGAAACAAGCAATATTATGCCCGAGAGCTTTCCTTTTAGCGCAGGAATCAGAATCATTTGCGATAAAGGAGCAATAGAGACCTTTTTTACTATTGATAAAAACGGCTATCCAGATTTTACGACAATCAAGTACCCTTCACAAGGGAATCCAGAAGAATTGAATTTTGAAATCATTAATCCGTATGAAGAGGAATGCAAACTATTTGTTGAAAGTTTAAATAAAAGAGAAGAAAATAATCTGTTATCTGCGCAAGCAGCCATAGATGCTCTCACTATATGTCTTAAAGCTAAAGAATCTTTAGAAAAAGGAAAAGAGGTATTTTTTGGATAGAAAACCAAAAACATCGCCCAACACAGCATAAAAGGATCCTGCCTTATGGCACTCCCTAAATTTTGGCATCGCCGAAACCATGTATTTGTTGGAAACGTTAGCCATTCAGACTTCGTTTGTGCCAATACCCTTAGTGCCATGCCCGCGGACGAATTGATACTTGACATTGTGAATATTTATGAATATAATTGAATGCATTTAATAATGGAGGTTATTATGCCAAAAACAATTACCATTAGATTGAAAGACGATATTTACGATCTTTTCAAAAAAGCCGCAGATGGCGAAAAAAGAAGCATATCCAATTTTATTGAATGGGCTACCTATTCTTATCTTTATGAAGAGCTCTTTGTTTCCAATAATGAAATGAAGGATATTTTAAAGGATAAGAGTAGTTTGAATGTCGGAATAAAAGAAGCAAAGCAAGGGAAATATCACCTTGTTAAATGAACTAAAAATAGCAGAAACCCGGCATTTTCAGGATAAGATTAAAATTGAACCTTTCAAGAACGCCTATAACAAAATATATAATTATGTTTATACTCAATTAAAAGAAAATCCTTTCTTTGGTAAAAATATCAAGAAACTTAAAGGCGATTATAAAGAACTTTATAGATATCGAATAGGAGACTTCCGATTGTTTTATTTGATTTATGAAGACAAGCGGTTGGTAATCATGGTTGATATAGACCAAAGAAAAGACAGTTATTAAGGGCTCCACCTATTTATAAAATTGAAGAGCACTTAATAAATCCGCAGTTGAAATAGGAGGTTAAAATGAGTCATTGGTTACCCTGGAAAATCAGACCAGACATAACTGTGATTTTATTTTTAGCCGTTGTTATGGTTTTTGGGCAATCAACCGATGACAATGGCGCAGCGCAAGAGGGGATCAGCAGCGTTGTTAATGCCAATAACCGATTCTGTCTGGAACTTTATGCGAATCTTAAAAACGAAGAAAAAGGGAATATATTTTTCTCCCCCTACAGTATTTCCACGGCTTTGGGGATGGTTTACGAAGGGGCTCGGGGGCAAACCGCCCAGGAGATTCAAGCGGTTTTCCATTTCTGCGAGGATGAAAACATTCGTAAACCAAATGTTGCTGAGATCTATGAACAGCTCAACAAGAAGGATGCGAAATACAAACTTAACACGGCAAATGCACTCTGGGTGCAGCAAGGTCATAATCTGTTAAATGAATACGCAAAAACAGTTGAAAAATACTATTCGGGAAAGGCGACAAACGTTGATTTCAAGGGAGCGGCTGAGCAGGCACGTAAAAAGATCAATAAGTGGGTCGCGGATAGAACTAATGATAAAATCAAGGATCTCTTCCCGCCTAATTCTTTGACTCAATTTACCAGTCTTGTCCTTACCAATGCCATTTACTTCAAAGGCACCTGGGTCATGCAATTCGACAAGAAAGAAACGCAGGAAGAGGATTTCAAGACCGGTAGAGGCGAAACCGTAAAGGTTCCGATGATGCGAAGGACCGACGAAAATGCGAGATTCAGTTATGCCGAGACAGAATACCTGCAAATCCTGGAAATGGACTATGAGGGCGGTGAATTAAGCATGCTTATTCTGCTTCCTAAGAATATTGATTTGGATACGCTTGAGGAACGGCTTACGGTCGAGAATGTTACTGAATGGAAGAACAGCCTTCACGAACAACGCGTAAAGGTATTCGTGCCTAAATTTACATTCACCACAAAATATTTACTTAATGATAATCTCAAAGAGCTGGGTATGCCTTTGGCATTTTCAGAAGCAGCTGATTTATCGGGGATCGATGGAACGAAATCTCTATTTATCCAGATCGTGGTCCATCAGGCTTTTATTGACGTGAACGAAGAAGGGACCGAAGCGGCCGCAGCGACGGGCGTGGCAGTCGGCATTACATCGGTCGCACCACCGGTTCCGATTTTCCGTGCTGACCATCCTTTTATATTTATGATCTTGGAAAGAAGCGTGGGCAATATTTTGTTTTTAGGCAGAGTGAGCGATCCAAGGCAGTGATCTTGCCTGATCCCATTGAAGAGCAGTAAAGCGGATTCTATTTGGGAAAAAATCAAGGAGGCAATATGGTTTACAAGAATATCGTGATTGACACAGCAGACAGTATTGCTGTACTGAAAATCAATCGTCCAGAGGTTATGAACGCGGTAAACATTGAAGCTATACTGGAGATCGAGTCGGCAATGCATGAACTCAATGCGAACAAGGAAGTTATTGTCATAATCATTACCGGTGAAGGCAAATCCTTTGTATCCGGTTCTGATATTTCGCGGCTGGCGGTAATGGATGCCCTGGCCGCAAGGGAATACAGCCAGGTCGGGCAGAGGGTCCTTAGCTTCATCGAAAACATGGAAAAGGTTGTGATCGCAGCGGTCAATGGTTTTGCGCTTGGTTCAGGATGTGAGATCGCGATGGCATGCGATATCAGGATCGCTTCGGAAAAAGCCAAGCTTGGGCAACCCGAGGTAAAACTCGGTTTGATACCCGGGCATGCCGGCACTCAGCGGCTGGCGCGTATAGTTGGCATTGGTAAGGCGAAGGAGCTCATTTTTACCGGTGACCTTGTAGATGCGCAAGAAGCCCTGAGGATCGGCCTGGTCAACAAAGTTTGCGCACCTGAAGCGTTACTTGAAGAGACACGCAATTTAGCCCGAAAAATCATCGAAGTCGGACCAACGGCAGTGCGCTTCGCCAAAACAGTGATAAACCGCGGGATCGATTCTAACCTGACGACCGCTAATTCGTACGAAACCGAAGCTTTCAGTATTTTGTTCTCGACCAACGAGGCAAAAGAGGGAATGAAAGCTTTTCTTGAAAAAAGAAAACCAAATTGGAAAGCGTAGGAGGTTTTAATGTCCTTGGATGAAAGACTGCAGAACGTATCCGTCATAGGAGCGGCAGGTAAAATGGGCAGCGGCATCGCCGCTTTGATCGCGCAGGAGATCGCCCGACTCAAGTTCAAGCCCGAAAACCGGGACAAGGTCTACCGGTTGAACCTGATCGATATAAGTGAAAAAGCGATCGACGGACTGAAAGGTTATTTGAAAAGCCAGCTTGTGAAAGCCGCCGAGAAAACGATCGTCCAGCTGCGCGATGCCTACAAAGATCGCGATGATCTTATCGAGAACAGCGATATCGTGAACGCCTATATCGATGACGCGAGTCAGAGCCTTAACTATGGCACTGAACTGGCGCTGGCTAAGAACAGCCATATCATATTTGAGGCGATCGTCGAAGATCAAAAACTAAAAGTGAAGATCTACAAGCAGCTCAGTAAGATCTGTTCGCCCGAGACCGTTTTTTTAACGAACACTTCAAGCATTCCCATCGGGTACATAAACGACAACGCGGGACTGGGAGGACGGCTTATCGGTTGCCATTTCTACAATCCGCCGGTCGTTCAGAAACTGGTCGAAGTGATCGCTCCGGAGAAAACCACTGATGAGTTGAAAGAATTGATGCTGGACCTCGGCAAAAGACTGCGCAAGACACTGGTGAATGCCAATGATATTTCCGGTTTCATCGGTAACGGGCATTTCATGCGCGATGGTTTGTACGCGCTGGCTGAGGTCGAACGCCTGAAAAGCAGCTACAAGTATCCCGGGGCGGTGTATGCCGTTAACAAGGTCACCCAGGACTTCATGCTGCGTCCGATGGGAATATTCCAGCTTATCGACTATGTGGGCATTGATGTTTTCCAGCTGATCCTGAAAGTCATGCGTACCCATCTTCACGATGAAACATTGCGCAACAAGATCGTCGATAAAATGGTCAAACAAGGGATACGGGGCGGCCAATTCCCTGATGGGTCGCAGAAAGACGGATTCCTTAAATATGAAAAGAGCCGGCCTGTGGGCATCTATGACATCCGCAAAATGGAGTATGTCGCATTAAGCGATGAATGGCGAAAGAAATATGACGCCAAACTGGGCGGATTGCCGGTCGGGTTTGTACCCTGGAAAGCGCTTCTTGGTAATCCCAGGAAGGACGATCTGCTCAAGAGCCATTTTGAAAATCTCAAGAAGATGCAGACGCCCGGAGTCGATCTGGCTTTGAACTTCATGAAGAGAACGAAAGCGATCGGTGAACTGCTGGTAAAACAGGGGGTTGCAAAGTCGGCCAGCGACGTCAATGCCGTACTGATCAACGGGTTTTACTGGGTGTATGGACCGATAAACGAGTACGTTTAATTTGAAAATTCGGAGCTCTAAATTCGAAATTCCGCTTCGTGTCGAATACTCAGCATGAGACATAAACAATATCGAACGACCAAAATTTTAAAAATATCCCCCCCACCTCAATCCTCCCCCTCGAGGGGGGAGGGAAAGGGAGAGGGTGTGTTTGGAGCATTAGAATTTAGAGTTTGTTTAGGATTTAAATATTAGGATTTGGGATTTCTCCTGAAAGGAGCACTATGTCTTTTTTAAGGAAAAAAATATACGCCTGTGCAGGGTATAATACGATCGCCATGGGGACAGGCCGGAAAGAATTCCATCCCAAAAAAGCAAGGCCTGGTATCGAGCATTACATCAAGGAAGCGGGACAAGGGGCGATCGATCAGATAAAGAACCCGGCGGCCCTTGACGAAGGCGTGATCGGGAACTTCGCGGCGGAGCGGTTCTGTCACCAGGGAAACCTGGGTGGTTTTTTCCCCATGATCCATGAGACTTTCCAGTACAAACCATGCATCCATGTCGAAGGGGCATGTGATTCTGGTGGCCTTGCGCTCGTCACCGCGGTGAAGACGATCCTGTCCGATCTTGCTCAATCGGTTCTCTGTATCGGTGTGGAAGTGCAGAATACGGTAAAGGCTATCTACGGTGCGGATTACCTGGCCGCCGCCGGCTGGTTTTCCGGGGAACGCAAGAAAGGACATGCGTACTTTTTCCCCGATGCCTTTTCACAGCGCGCCGGCGCCTATATGAACAAGTTTGGGAAGGAAAAAATGCGTGAAGGTATGGCGCAATGGTATGTCAATGCCATTGAAAACGCCCGGAAGAATCCCAAGGCCCAGGAATATCATAACAACATGCCTGACCTGCATGCCATCGGAATGACCGCTCCCAATCCTAAAGCATTCTGTGAATTCATTAACGTATTCGATTGCTCCAAAGTCTCAGACGGCGGCTCGGCGATCATATTCGCTTCCGAGGAAGGACTGAAGAAGATCGGCGTTGATCCGGGACTGGCGGTTGAGGTCGTGTCGTTCGCACAGGTACAGGATAATATCACGACCGCACCCGCGGACCTGACCAGACTGCGGACCTGCGAGATCGCCGCCCAGCGCGCATATGAACGGGCCGGGATTTCACCGGACAAGCTGGGTGTGCTGGAAGTCCACGATTGTTTCACGGCAGCCGGCATCATGGCAATTGAAGCAGCCGGTTTTGCCAAGCACGGGGAAGGCGCAGATTATGTAAAAGCGGGTCAGACCAAGGCCGGCGGTTCCATACCCACGAACACGACCGGGGGTTTGATCGGTTACGGCCATCCCACGGGTGCGACCGGTGTAAGGCAAGCCGTCGATGTCTCTCATCAGCTCATTGGGGTGGCCGGTGATTGCCAGATCAAGTTCAATCCACAAAGACCTTACGGCATGCTATCGAGCATGGGTGGCAACGACAAAACAGTGGTTACTATGGTGTTCAAGAAAGCGGGATGACGTATGGCAGCATATGACCGCCTAAAACAAGGTAATAAGCAGCGATCGATGCATTTTAAAGTGAAAAAAACATGATCATCGGCAGCAAGCTCTATTATGAGGACGAAGTTGATTCAACGAATATCTATGCCAAGAGTTTGTTGAAGACGGCATCCGACGGCACGATCGTTCTTGCCGATCTGCAGACCGCGGGCAAAGGCCGGCTCGATCGGCCATGGTACTCGCCAGTCGGCGGGATCTGGATGTCGGTGATCCTGAAACCCGAAAAGCCCAATCTGATACCCGTGCTGACGTCGGTTTCCTTATGCGAAACATTCATGACGTACGATATACTGCTTGGTCTGAAGTGGCCTAACGATGTGACGCTCAACAAGAAAAAGGTCGCTGGAATATTGTGCGAGGTTGTCGATCAAAGCGTTATTGTCGGCATCGGGCTGAACCTGAACATCAAGGAGTTCCCGCCGGAATTACGGCATACCGCAACATCGGTCTTCATCGAGACTAAAAAATCCTTTGACAAGATGGCGGTTTTCCAGATGCTCTGCAAGGAGATAGACTACAACTATATGATGCTTAAAGGGGATCACGTATCGCACTTGCTGACAAAATGGCGTCATTACACGATCATGTTGGGAAAAGACGTGATGATCGAACTGCCCGGCAGAAAAGTGACCGGACGGGTTCTTGACATAAGCAGCGACGGCGGACTGGTGATAATGAAACCGGATAACACTATCGAGCGCATCCTCGCCGGCGACTGCCAACTGGTGTCCATGGAAAAAGCAACCAGAGACGATCACGCAAAACCAGGGACATGATCCAAATATACACGGGAAATGGCAAAGGCAAGACCACGGCTGCGCTGGGCATGGCATTGAGGGCGGTTGGTCACGGCAAAAGAGTGATCATGATACAGTTCATGAAAGGACAGATCAAGTACGGCGAGCTCAAAGCCGCCCGCATCCTTAAGAAACTGGTCATCGAACAGTACGGCAGAAAAGAGTTCGTGGACAGGGACCGGCCTGCCGCTATTGACCGCGAGCTCGCACGCCGGGGGATGGACAGAGCATGGCAGGTCTTGAAGGACCGGCATTACGGTATTATCATTCTGGATGAGATCAATGTCGCAGTAGAGTACGGATTGGTGCCGGCGGCGGAAGTCATCAGGTTCATGCGCAAAGCGCCTAAAAGGACTGAACTGGTGCTCACGGGTCGGTATATGCCGCCCGAATTCATCCGATATGCCGATCTTATAAGTGAAATAGTTGAAGTGAAGCATCATTTCGAAAAGGGCGTCCAGGCGCGATGCGGTATTGAATATTGACGTCCCCATATAAAGTCGCTATAATAGCGATCACAGGAGGTTGATCTATGATATTTTCGATTGAAAACATTTGGGAAAAATACGGCAACAAATACAGGGCCATAAACATCGGTTCACTCGAAGCCAGGAGATTGAAAGACGAACAGTCAAAGGGCTTGCTTGATGCCAACACGAACCAGATACTGGAGGCGCTCAAAAAGCTCGTGGGCGGCAGGATAAAGCTGAAGAGTTGAAAATTCTCTTGGGCATAACCGGTTCCATTGCCGCCTACAAGGCGCTGGAACTGATCCGGTTGATCATGAAAAACGGCGACGAAGTGAAGGTCGTGCTGACCGAATCGGCCTGCCAATTCGTGACGCCTCTTTCCTGCCAGACATTATCACAGGACGAAGTTTACCACGAGCAATTCGTCCTGAGCAAAGGAATAAAACATCTGGCCTTATCCGATTGGGCGGATGTCATGGTCGTGGCACCGGCCACCGCCAATCTGATTGGCAAGGCGGCGTCTGGCATCGGCGACGATCTGCTGACAACGATTCTTCTGTCGTTCCCCAAGCCGATTTTACTGGTGCCGGCAATGGACGAGGGCATGTGGCAGAACAAAATAATCTCGGAGCGTGTCGCGCAGCTAAAGTCGGTCGGATTCCATATTCTAGAGCCCGATGTTGGGCCTTTAGCGTCCGGGAAGATCGGTAAAGGAAGATTCCCGTCAGTCCGTCTCATTTACCTGACGATCAAGACCCTAATGATGAAACGACTATCACTGACGGGTATGAAATTTTTGATCACCGGCGGCCGCACCGAAGAGGAGATCGACCCGATACGCGTGGTAACCAACCGTTCGAGCGGTAAGATGGCGCTTGAGCTATTCGACGCGGTAAACAGTCGGGGAGGCATGACGCGTTTGATCCTGGGGGAGATCGGCGTCGAAGCTCCAGCGTGTGGCGATATCATTCGCGTCAGAACGGCAGCCGATATGTTGTTTGCCTTGAAGGATAATATAGAATGGTGCGATTGCCTGTTGATGAGCGCGGCCATTGGTGATTACCGGCCCAGGAACAGAAGCGCCGGTAAGCTGCACGGTGATAAATTAAGCATTCAATTGGTAAAAAACGCCGATATGCTCGTGTCCCTGGTACCGTTCAAGAAGAAGAAAATATACGTAGGATTTTCACTCGAGGTCGCTGACCAGTTGAACCGGGCAAAGCAAAAAATGATGACAAAAGGTCTTGACCTGGTCGTACTTGACACTGCCCAGGCGCTGGGCGCCGATTCCGCAGAATTCCATTTATTAAGAAAGAAAGGCCGTATCGTTAAGCTCGGTCACCAAACCAAGCAGGAGGTCGCTCATATCATATTGGATGAGTGCCAGGCCCTGCTGCGTCCGAGAAAATGATATAGCAAAATAGCATAATCAATAATGGAAGAAAAAAGAGTTCCTCCCCATTCACTGGAAGCGGAAAAAGCGGTCCTTGGCGCCATGCTTCTCGACAGCAACGCACTGGCCAAGGCCATGGAGATCCTGCAGGAATCACATTTTTATTCACCAGCCAACCAGAAGATCTTCCGGGCGATCGTGGAGCTGTTCAATCGTAATGTCGCAGCCGATCTGGTGACCTCGACTGACTGGCTGAGGCAGAACAAGGCGATCGACGAGATCGGCGGTCCAGAATACCTTTCAGCGCTTGTGTCCGAAGTCATAACCACCGCCAACATCGAGCATCACGCCCGGGTTGTGCTCGACAAGGCGCTTAAGCGGAGCGTGATCCAGATATCCATGGAACTCTTAAAGAGCGGTTTTGAGGATACCGAGAGCGCGGCTGAAGTGATCGATTACGGCCAGAACCTTATTTTCCAGATCAAAGAAAAAGGATTGAGGAAAGAACCGGTCCACATTCGCAATTACATCATGCAGATCCTGGAGAAAGCCGAATCGATGCGCGGCGAGCGCCTGATCACGGGCGTCGAAACCGGGTATTTTATCCTTGACGAGGTGACATCCGGTTTTCAGAAAGGGGATTTCATCGTGGTCGCGGGGCGTCCGTCCATGGGCAAGACGGCTTTTGTTCTGAATGTTGCGGCTTTCGCGGCGATCAAGAACAATATCCCCACCGCGATATTTTCGCTCGAAATGGCGGGCGAATCCCTCGTGCAGCGTCTGCTGTGCAGCGAGGCTGAGGTCAACCTTCGCGACTTGCGGCGCGGCCGGTTGTCCAACCAGGACTGGGTTAACCTCGCGACCGCGGCCGGCAATCTGGACAAAGCTCCCATTTTTATCGATGATTCGGCCAGCGCCTCGGTGCTTGAGCTGAAAGCCAAGGCCCGCAGGCTCAAAGCCGACAGTAATATTCAAATGATCATGATCGATTACATGCAGTTGCTGGAAGGATCGAAATCCGCCAAGATGATGAACTCCAGGCAGCAGGAGATCTCGGAAATATCCAGGGCGCTTAAGGGACTGGCCAAAGAGCTGGATTGCCCGGTTATCGTGGTCTCTCAGCTCTCGCGCATGCCGGAACACCGCGAAGACCGGAGGCCGCGTTTGGCCGATCTGAGGGAAAGCGGCGCCATCGAGCAGGATGCCGACGTCGTGATATTGATATACCGCGAAGAGGTCTATGATCAGAATACGGAAAAGAAGGGGATCGCCGAGATCAATATCGCCAAGCAGCGCAATGGTCCGACCCGGACGTTTGAACTGGGATTCTTCGGCGATCATATGCGGTTTGGCAATCTGCTGCAGCGCGAAGAGATGGCGTTGGAAGAAGGGGGGTATGAACCTTTTTAGCTCGATCGCGAATTACGCTCTGTTCTTTATCAGGAGCGTATTTTTGCCCTGGCGCCTGCACAAGACCGGCTTCCTGATCCTTGAACAGATCTACGATGTCGGCTTCGGTTCTCTGCCATTGATCCTTGTGATCGCGACGTTCGTGGGACTGGTATCGACCGTGCAGACCCTCTACCAGATCGTGGGAGCCGGTACGGTACCGAAATATATTCTGGGCTACACGGTTGGCCGGATGGTGCTCATCGAGCTGGGACCTGTTCTCACCGCGCTTATGGTCAGCGGCCGCTGTGCATCGTCGATGGCAGCGGAGATCGGGACCATGCGCGTGACCGAGCAGATCGACGCGCTCGAAGCCATGGCCATAAATCCTTACCGTTTTCTCAACCTGCCCCGTATCATCGGGACGTTCATCGCTGTTCCAATACTGGCGGTCATCGCCGAATTCGATGCTTTACTCTGCGGGGGCGCGTATGCTCATTTTTTTCTCGGCGTGCCGTTCAGCGTGTTCAATTACGGCCTTATCCATTTTTTCTTTTCGCGCGATCTATACGGCGGTTTGATAAAGACCCTGTTCTTTTCGATTGTTATCGCGACTTCTGGCTGTTATTTCGGGTTCAATGTAAAAGGCGGAGCGCGGGGAGTTGGGAACGCATCGACCAAAGCGGTGGTTACCGCATCGATCATGATCCTTATCCTCGACTTCCTGGTCGCCCTGATCGTTTTCCGGTGATGCTTTGAGCAACCCTTTAAATACGACCGGCCCGTGATTAAGGTCATCGAAGTATCAAAGCGGTTTGACGATCTTATCGTACTGAATAAGGTCAGCTTCGAGGTCGGGGACGGCAGGTTGGTGGTGATCCTTGGCCCATCCGGTACCGGAAAGACGGTTCTTTTAAAGTCGATCATCGGACTGTCCCCGCTTGACAGCGGGGAAGTGTTCATCGACGGGCAATCGGTTCAAAAGGCCAGCCAGTCGCAGTTGTACGAGATCCGGAAGATGATCGGTTATGTTTTCCAGGGCGCAGCGCTCTTCGACAGCCTGAACGTCCGCGATAATATCGCGCTGCCGCTAGACGAACACACTCAGCTTGGTTCCCGCGATATCCGGAAAAAAGTTACCGAAATTCTGGCGATCGTCGGACTGCCCGGCAAGGAGCGTTTATATCCCCGTTCATTGTCCGGCGGCATGAAGAGGCTCGTTTCGGTCGGCCGCGCCTTGTCCCTCGATCCCAAATACATTTTTTATGATGAGCCGACAACCGGTCTCGATCCGATCATGAAGGACCGGATCGTGAAATTGATCGTGAATCTCAAACGGGATTACAAAAAGAGTGGCATCGTGGTAACCCACGACCTGGAAACAGCACGGGCGATCGGGGACGATATATTCATGCTCAAGAACGGTGAAATCACGAAATTAGAGAAGATAGGAAAGGAATACTATGGGTAAGAAAGTCAAGGAAACACTGGTCGGCATTTTTATCGTTGTGGGCGTTGTGCTGTTCATAGTCATCTACACCTGGCTTACCGGTCGCATCGGCATGCGCAACACCCGGGAAGTAAAGGTGTATTACAGCGACGTGGGCGGTTTGAGGGTGGGCGACCCCGTGCTGATATACGGTATTGAGAAGGGAAAGATAAGATCGCTCACCATTGAGAACGCCAGGGTATTGGTGGTGGTGTCGGTCAGCAAGGATATACCGATACCGGAAGACTCTAAATTCTCGCTCCGGTCGGTCAGCTACCTGGGCGGCGACAAGTATGTTAAGATCACGCCGGGCGTAAGCGCGAAGCCCGGCACGGTTTTTGAAGGCGAGGGCGAATCCTTCGATCTTGAATCCATAGCAAGCGAGCTTAAAAATGCGATCGCCGCGATCCAGGATTTCAAGATGCCCGACATGAGTAATGTTGGCGATCAGATTGCAGTGGTCGTTGACAAGAATGTTAAGAGCCTTGCCCTGATGGTCGCGGAGCCGACCGAACGGCTGGGTACGCTCATCGCGCGGATGGATTCGGTTACGGCCATGATGAAAGGCGAAGGGACGATCGGGCAGCTTCTGAGATCCGATGACCTTTATCAGGAACTGCGCGAGACCAACCAGTCGCTTAAAGCCCTGGTCGACGACATCAAAGCCAACCCCAAGAAATATCTCGACGTTAAACTTTTCTAGATCAACGCGACCGCCGGTCATGAAAACTCAGTTCGTATGCCAAAACTGCGGCGCCTTTTCCATGAAGTGGATGGGTCGCTGTCCTTCCTGCGGGACTTTTGATTCGATGGTGGAAGAGCAATTGGATGAAAAAAGCGCGTCGTCGAGACGGAAGTCAGCATTCAAGCCGGCACTTTTATCCGACATACCAATCGGGCTGGAGGAGCGGCGATCCGTTGGGCTTCATGAGGTCGATCGTGTGCTGGGCGGCGGTTTTGTTAAAGGCTCGGTCGTTTTGCTCGGCGGCGATCCGGGCATAGGTAAATCCACGCTTACCCTGCAGATCGCTGAAAAAATGGCATCAGGCAACGGAAAGGCACTGTACATAAGTGGCGAAGAATCATCAATCCAGGTGCGGCTCCGCGCTCAGCGTTTAAAGATCGCTGGTGACGGAATCGTTTTCCTGCCTGAAACGGAAATGGAATCGATTCTTGAACAGGCGGAAACCATGATGCCGGCTTTCTTGATCATTGATTCGATACAGACCGTCTATAAATCGAGCATGAACTCGTCTCCCGGCAGTGTCGGGCAGGTCCGGGAATGCTGCAGCGATATCATGAAGTTTGCCAAAGACAGGGGCATACCGACCATCATTATCGGCCACGTGACGAAATTCGGCGCGATCGCGGGGCCCAAAACGCTGGAACATATTGTGGACACGGTACTTTATTTCGAAGGTGAAAAAGATCAGCAGTACCGGATCCTGAGAGCGTCTAAGAACCGCTTTGGTTCCACGAACGAGATCGGTGTCTTTGAGATGACCGCAGATGGACTGGTCGAAGTCGAAAACCCGACCAGCATCTTCGTGACCGATAGTCAGGCTTCAGGATCGGTTATCGTCAGTATCATGGAAGGAACGCGGCCTTTACTCCTGGAGGTGCAGGCTTTGACAAATCCCACTTATTTTAACTATCCGCAGAGAGTGGCGACGGGGATCGATTACAAGAGACTGACCATGCTACTTGCGGTCCTTGAACGCAGAGTGGGTATCAATGTTTTTGGTCTGGATTGTTTCCTTAATGTCGTGGGCGGCATTAAGGTCTTTGAAACAGCAATCGATCTAGGCATTATCGTTGCGGTTGCATCGGCGGTCAGGAATAAACCGGTTGCCAAGGGCACGGTGATTATCGGCGAGGTCGGACTTGGCGGCGAGGTCCGGTCAGTATGGGGGATAGAGAACCGTCTGCGGGAAGCCGATAAACTCGGTCTGCAGACTGCGATAATACCGGCTAAAAGTCCTTCACCGCAGGGCATAAAATTGAACGTGATACGCGTCGCTGAAGCGCGTCAAGCAGTGGAACAACTAATGAATTCGTAGGAGGATCTATGTTGCTATTCAAGCACGAGGACAAATATGTCCTTGATTCATCAAGCATTCTGGACGGAAGGGTGATACAGCTTTTTGAAAAGAAATTCTTTGAAGGAAGGATCCTGATTCCGATGACGGTTCGGACGATCATAAGAAGGACTATGGGCAGCGATGCCGAACGGCATCTGAATAACTTGAAAAAAAATATGCACGTGGAATTTGTGGACAAAGAAACCACCACGGGTCTTTCCGAAGAACTGTCAGTACTAAAGATGGCAGCAAAGCGCAAAGCCCGCGTGATCACTACTTCAGACGAACTTTGCCGTAAAAGCAAGGAATTCCCCAATATCCGGGTCATTGATCTCAGGGAACTGTATCGAGCGCTGACACCGATCTTTGCACCCCAGAAAATGATGTCGGTCAGGATATTGAAAAGGGGCTTGAATCCTACGGAAGGGGTGGGGTATATCGAGGGCGTCAAAGTCGTGGTGGAAGACGGAGCAAAGTATATCAGCCAGACGATCCAGGTCCGCGTGACATCCATGCTTTCCCTGGAAACGGGCAACCTGGTGTTCGCCGTCACGGCTGACAAGACGAATCAGCCGCAGCAGCAACAACACCAACAGCATCCGCAGCAACACCAACAGCACCCGCAGCAACACCAACAGCACCCGCAGCAACACCAACAGCACCCGCAGCAGCACCAACAGCACCCGCAGCAGCACCAACAGCACCCGCAACAACACCAACAGCACCCGCATCCTCATTCTCACCCGGTCCAACAGAAAAACCGTCAACGCGGCAGCTATAACGATGGAAACCATCGACCGTCTTCTTGAAAAGCTGACATCCGCTGCGGCGATCGGCTACGCCGGTGACGCACCGCAGCTTGTCATCGAGGAACTCAAAGCTGCAGGACTCACGGCCGCACTCACGAAAGACCGAAGCGTTCATGCCATTGTCAACGGTACTGATGGACGTGACGTCATCATCGCCTGTCACCTCGATGAGATCGGTTTTGTAGTTACTGGCATAGATGGCAGCGGTTTTATAAAAATAAACGAGGTAGGCAAGTCGGATGTCCGCATATTGATCGGCCAGGAGATGTTGATCCATGGTCGCGAAACCATTGCCGGATATATTGGCGCAAAACCGCCGCATCTGCTGAGCCCGGCGGAAAGATCCCGGGTGTTTCCGTTGCCGGACTTGTTCGTCGATACCAGCATGCCGGTCGATGCGTTGAAGTCCATTGTCCGGATCGGAGATATGGTGACGTTCAAGAACCGGTATCAAAAGCTCCATGATTCGTTGCGCAGCGCCAAAGCAATGGACAATCGGGCGAGCGTTGCCGCCGGCATTATGGCGCTCGTCGAATTGCAGAAACATCCGGTTAAGCCAAACGTGCATTTCGTGGCGACCAGCCAGGAAGAATTCAGCGGGCTTGGCGCGCGGCTATTGTCGCAGCGGGTGCACGCCTGCTGCGCCATTATTGTCGATGTCACGTTCGGCGACCAGCCCGATTTGCCGGAAACCGAGGTATTCCCGCTGGCAAGCGGTCCGACTCTGGGCCGGGGTGGAACCCTGCCCGCGAAGTTCTTTAAACTGCTCGTACAGTGCGCTCAGGAACTTGGTATCCCATACCAGGTCGAGCCCTTGCCCACCAATACCGGCACCGACGCCGACAGCATCGCTTTCAGCGTCGATGGGATCCCCTGCTGCCTGCTGGGTATCCCGGTGCGCAACATGCATACGCCCGTCGAGGTCGTATCGCTGCAGGACATCGAGCGCACGTCGCAGTTGATCGTCCATTTTGTCAAAAAACTGTAGCTTCCTTAACGCAGGGTTTCCTGCTTTGAATATCGAAGGGCACGTCGTAAACGTGCCCTTTTTACTTTCTCGTAATCCGGGTGCCGTACTTGACTTAAAGAGCGAATTTATTACAATAGACAATGGGTAAAATTATGATTCTGCCGGCCGATGTGAGAGGTAAGATCGCGGCCGGCGAGGTCATCACCAGACCTAATTCGATAATCAAGGAACTGATTGAGAACGCGCTCGATGCCGTTTCGACACGGATCGAAATCGAGATCGAGGACGGCGGGAAAAAAAAGTGCCTGGTCAATGATGATGGTTCCGGTATGCCCCACGATGACGCGCTGCTGTCGATCGAGCGTTTTACGACGAGCAAGATCAACTCCCTGACCGACATCGAGAACATAAAAACATACGGATTCCGCGGCGAAGCGCTGGCCAGCATTGCTCAGGTTTGCAGCGTTGAGATCGAAACCTCGGACGGGGGAGAAGGCACGCGGATCGAGATCAAAGGCGGTGAGATAAAAGCGGTGCACGAATCGCACCGTCGCCGCGGGACCAGGGTCAAGGTGACAGATCTGTTCTACAATTTGCCGGTCCGTTTGAAATTCCTAAAATCATCGGATTGGGAGCGCAGGCTCATTGTCGACACGGTAAAATCTTACTCTTTAGTTCACCCGACCGTCGGGTTTTCATTGACCGAATCCGGACGAACGCTGCTCATAATGGGCCCGGCGCAGTCAGTCGAGGAGCGTATTGCTTTTCTTTTCGGATACCTGCAGGATACAATGGTGCGCGTCGCGTCTGACGTGGATACTTTCTCCTTTAACGCTTTCATATCCAAACCGGACTCGGCAGAAAAACGATCGGTCAATCACATCTTTGTGAACGGCCGTCCCGTCAAGTATCCCCGGATCTACCGGACAATACTCGAGGCCTATCAGAACCCGCAGAATACCCCGAGTTTCATCCTTTTTGTCATGGCCGACCCCGCCTTTGTCGATGTCAACATACACCCGGCCAAGAGCGAAGTGAAGTTCCAGGATGAACGTTACGTTGCGGATGTCCTGCTTCAGGCCATAAGGAAGAAACTACAGACGCATACGCTGACCGCCGGTTATGTCCCCGGCGATGACTCGGCAGCCATTTCTTTAGATAAAAAATATGTCCGGATAGTGCAGGATAACCTGATCCCATACGAAACAGGCGAGCAGCAGGTTTCGGCGCTGCCGCGGGAGCCGGCAGAGTTCTGGCAGATACACAACATGTACATCCTGGCCCAGACCAAAACGGGGATGATCATCGTCGACCAGCATGTCGCACACGAGCGGATCCTGTACGAGGCCCTGATCAGCGGCAAGGTCGCGTCTCAGCGGTTGTTGTTCCCGATCACCCTTGCCCTTACTCCCGATGAATACGAAATTTACGCCAAGACCAAAGACCTTCTTAACGACCTCGGTATCGAGTTCAAGGAGTTCTCGGACCGGACCCTGGTGATCGACAGCATCCCCGTCGATGCCAGAATAGGTCGCGAAGATCTGACTGACTTTTTTAGTGAGATCGGCGGTCTCGGCTCCTTGATGAAGGAAAAACTGGAAGTTGCAAAGATAGTGGCCTGCAAAAGTGCGGTCAAGGCCGGCCAGAAGTTATCGCTGATCGAGATGCAGACGCTGATCGACAGGCTGTTCGCGTGCGAGAACCCCTACACCTGTCCGCATGGAAGGCCGATCGTCCTGAAATTCTCACTGGACGACCTGGCGAAGAAGTTTGGCAGATAGATGTTAAATCCTAAATCCGAAATCCTAAATCCTAAACAAATCCTAATTTCAAAATTCCAATGCTCCAATTTATGTCATCACTTTCGAATTTTGGATTTAAAGGATTGTTTCGATATTAGTGCTTGGAATTTAGAATTTCAGATAATCAGCGAGCCCATACTTTAAAGCGACAAATATGATGATTCTGCTGACATTAACGATAATCGCTTTCCCGCAACGAGGTCTCTGGCTGCGGGCTATGTCGATCGCGGATTCCACGAAGATCCCGCGGATCTGCGCGATCATGGATACGCTGCATATCACTGACGTATATATCCAGGCCGTTGTGGGCGGTTATGCCTACTACGACTCGCGTGTCCTGCCGCGGAGCGAGGTGCTCGTGCGCGCTGCCGGGCCGGACTACCAGCCGTTCGAGACCATGTACCGGATTTGTAAGAACCGTGGTGTGAGGGTTCACGCCTGGGTAAACGCACTGCTTGCCTGGTCCCTTGAGAAAAGACCTGATTCGTCAAGCCACGTGCTGTTGCAGCATCCGGAATGGTTCATGCAAGACGTGTTCGGGCGACGCATGTCAGACTACCCATACCAGGACTGGCGCCGGTTCGGCATTGAGGGTTTGTATCTGGATCCGGCGAATCCCGCGGTCCGCGAATACATTGCGGATATTGTACATGATATTACCAGCCGGTATGATGTGAATGGGATCCACCTGGATTTCATACGATATCCGGGTATCTGGTGGTCTTTGGAACCAACCGAGCAAACATGTCTATTGTCGGGAATGATATCCGACACTCTGCAATGGATGACCTTGATTCGATACTGCCAGCTGCCGTTCAAACTGCGATGGATGACCTGGAACACCTGGCGGATGATGAAAAGCAGGGAAGGAAACATTGATGCCGCGGTCAGTCAGGCGTTCGGTGGGACGGCCGTCAATATGAAATCGTGCGCGGTCACGGCGAACCCGGCTAACGCCCGGTATAAATACGGACAAGCGTGGTGGCAATGGCAGGATAAAGTTGTTTTCCCTCTTTTGATGTCCTACACAGAAGATGTCGGACTTTTCCAGGACATGACTGACTTTGCTGCCGCTCATGATGCGGGCGCGGTTATGGGAATAGGGGTGATCTGGCCAAATATGGAACGGGAAGCCGCGTATGAGCAGCAAACTGCTATCCGGCGTGGTGCTGGTTTTTGTTTTTTTGATTTCGAGTCACTCGATACGCTCGCTGACCTGTCAGTGCTGTTAGATACGGTTAATATCGTCTTTGACAGTCTGACGATCGACTCGACCCGTTACCGTCCGGTCAATTCAGTATTTACAGACCGCCCGGCTTCGGTTTATGGAAGGTCTGATGGTCATTATCATGATCTGGATTCTGCTCTGGAATTCGCTCGTTACATCATGTCGCTGTCTTTGAACCGGCCACGCGATCTAAGTAGGCTGGGGCTCGATAGTGCTTCATGTATGCAAATGATACGTTCTGATGCGGCTGCGTTTGAATATGTTAACGGTGAGGTATTTCCGCTGGGAACGATGCTGATCGAACCCCCCAGTAGACTTATATCGTATGACTCACTGTGCCGGAGCCAGGGTGATTCGGAACAGATCAATGCGAAGATGAATAAAACGGATCAGCTGGTCAGCCACCGCAAGGTTTATCCGTTACCGCTTGACCGGTTCGCCAAAGCGGTGTTCAATGCAAAACCAGGTGTCAGAACAATGGTCGAGACACCGGACTGTGCTTACGCGTTTATAGTTGACAAGATCGTTGAAGACAGCGTGTTAATACCGGAATTCCAGGTGCCGGCTGATCTTAGGTCGCTCTTTTCTTTCAACACCGCCATGATAAAATTAGATAAATTGTTAAAGTGAGAATATGAACGACAAAAAAATGATTGAGGCGGATAAGCTCGCGTCATGTATTGATCAGACTATCCTGAAACCGGATGCGTCGCTGTTCGATATCGATGGTTTCGCAGCGGGATTCTGGAAGTACCATTTTTTATGCGCCTGCGTGAATTCATGCTGGATCGGATACGTGCGCGGACACATCCCTGCCGGAACAAAGATCTGCAGTGTTGTCGGTTTTCCCCTGGGCGCGTGCCATGACACGGTCAAGATGCACGAAGCGAGGGAGCTCGTCGCGCTGGGATGCGATGAGATCGACATGGTCATGAACATCGGCAGGTTCAGGAGCGGGGACTATGATTACGTGGGGAAAGAGATAAGCGCGGTGGTAAGCGCGGCTGAAGGCCGCGTCGTGAAGGTCATCATCGAAACTTGCCTGCTTGACGAACAGGAGAAAGAAAGCGCAGCAAGACTGGTGAAGGAGAGCGGCGCTCATTTTGTAAAGACGTCAACGGGATTTTCGACCGGCGGTGCCACGGTCGAAGACGTAAAGCTGCTGCGGAACGCCGTGGGCGTTGATTTTGGCGTGAAGGCATCGGGCGGGATCCGTGATCATGCGTTTGCCTGCGCTTTGATCAAGGCCGGCGCGAGCCGTATCGGGACATCGGCCGGCGTTGCGATCATGAAAGAGGCATGGAATAGAGAAGGATGATAGTGATATAACTATGATTTACATCACCGTAATCTCCGGTTAATCATTGGAATCGAAGATTTCTGGTTTTTCCAGAAATCTCAAAATAAACCCTTGACAATCGAACATTATTGAGTAAAATAACCTATTGTTGTGAAGTCTATTATTAAATAGACTTAAGTGTAGTTAGGAGGTAATTATGAACAAAATAGTGGTTGTGGTTTGTTTAATTGTCATTTCCACCACGTGTTTATTCGCACAGGTCGGCCAGGATTCCATTTATCTCTGGGATAACGATTGCGGCAAGGTCAGCCAGTTTTACCCTGCTGTAGGGACCACTAATACACGCGGATTCATCTGCTGGCAGGACGCGCGTACCGGTGATTACGACATATGGCGGACCTACAGGAATTGGGTTGGTACTTTGATCGGCCCGGACCGCTGCATCAGCCCGGATGATGGCGGATGGCGGCTGCAGAGTAGTATCGATGTGGAAGGCAACCCGAGCACCGGTGTCGTATATACCTGGGAGGATTCGCTGTACCGGGGAACACCTGCGCCGACACGGATCATGGCCGCGATTTATAACGGACCTCCGTTCGTGGTTTTTTCCAACGCGATGTCCCACAAAAACCCGTCGGTTTCCTGCGCGAACAACGGTGATTTCGTGATATCGTTCACGTCCTGGGCATCCGCGGTTTCGGCCATACGCGCGATCCGATACAATGCTTCCGGTGTCCAGCAGGCTACCTATTCGCTGTGGCTATCAGATTCCCTGCGTCAGTGGCCGCCCATATCGCGTGTCGCTTTCTGCGACTCCGGTTTCGTTGTGGTCTATGAGGATTCCACGACCTCCAACGCCCGATCGGTTTTCCTTGCATACCGCAAGCGGGATGGTACTAACGTCGTAAGCCGGTTAAAGGTCACGAATCCTGGATATCCGGCTGAGCCCTACAATGAATATGCGCCGGCCGTAGCGGTCAATGCTACGGGTTACGTCGTGGTCGTGTGGCAGGATGAACGCAACGGCGCGGTGAATCCGGACATATTTTACCGGACGTTCCAGATGCAGCCAGGGATCGACAATCTTGTACAAAATTCCGAAGGGGTCGTGAGCAACGCCTCTTACCGCGACGAATGGCCGAAAGTCACGGTTTTTCCAAATGGTGATTTCTTCGTAGTCTGGCACCAGTACCAGGGTACGCCGGTGACTGCATACGATATACGAGGCCGGGTTTTTTACGGCACAAACCCCAAGACAACGTTTACGCTGAACACGATCGATACCCTGAATCAGATCATGCCGGACGTAGAATGCCGCAATTCCGATACCTGCTATGTGGCATGGATGAGCAACGCGGCAGACAATTTGTTTGATGTATATTGCCGGTGTTATTTCAAATTCTCAGGACTTGATTACGGAATGGCACCGGGGTTCACTCCGGAGCTGCTCCTGACGCCGGACACAATCGGCGGAAGGAAAATATGGTACTTTGATAATGAGAATTATGACAACCCCGCGACCCCGGGCTGGGATGAGGATCCGATCGCGGAACCGGAATCTGTATACGTGGACATTGACTTTGCCATGGTCGATCAGCTCATGGAGCTCAACACCAATAACCAGTATGCGATTTTCAATATGGATACGCTGCCACGGCGTCAATTCCAGCGTGATCTATCATTGTATGATGCTTTGTTCCTCGATCTCGGCTACCGGACCGCGTACGCAACAGCCGGTGTGATCTCCAACACGCAACAGACGACAATAGAGGAATACCTGAACCCGGGGACGGGCAACGGCGGGCCGGTCATGGTCGAGGGCAATGATTTCGGATACATGTACAGTGCCACGTCGCTTTTCAGTCTGTTCCATGCCCAGTACATGGGCGATGGCGCGCCCTATACAGTGGGTAATATTGATACACTATTTGGCACGTCGAATACTTTTGCCCGAGCCGAAACGCTCACGTACAATTACAAAGACATGGCAGATAACTACCCTGACTCTTTCAGGGTGCTGGATCGGGCGAGGATCGTCCTTTATGGCAGCGGTGCGACTACTGATTATCTTACCGGCCGTTCGGTCGGCTATTCTCCTTCCTGGAAAAAGGATTCGCGCATCCAGGGTGGCACGATCCTCAATGGTTTTGCGCTTGGCAGCTTAACCGGCAGCACGCATCCCCATACTTACGCCGAGTATTACCGGCGTGCGCTCGGATTCCTCGGTCTTCAGTGCCAGCCCGAGCCCATCACTACGCTCACAGCGGTTCCTGGTACAACCGAGGGCAGGGTGACAATAACCTGGCGCGTGGTCAACGACGACACGCTGGGTGAATCGGCCGAGGGGCTGTACAAACTGAAATTCGCGCGCGCAAAGATATCATCAGAGGCAGCCTATGATGATTCCACGGAAACATATTACCAAACATGGAAAACAGTAGACAGCGCCGTGGGTCGTCTTGTTACGCAAGACCTTTCCGGCTTGCCGCCACTTGACACACTTGTGTTCGCCTTGAAGGTAAGCGATGAAGACACGCTATGGGATGCGCTGGGTGCAGAACCGCAAGTCGTCGTGTTCGGTGATTCGGTCACGCCTCACAGTCTTACCCTTGGGCTCAACTATGTCAAGGACTTTTCTAACGCCTACGAATTCCTGCACCGCCGCCGGCCGAACGACGCGGGTACCAATTACGACTCACTCTTCGTGACCTGGAGCGCTTCATATTTCTATGCAGGCTTTGCGCGATGCAACTTCCGCACTGAAGGAGATCTCTTTGTATACATGGACACGAAAACCGGAGGAGGCGACAGCACGGTTGATTATAACCTATCCAGTGGAACATCATCGTTCATACCTGCTTTCCGCCCGGATTACGTGATAATAGTTGAGGACAGCGGAAATGTTCTGTACAAACGCTATGTTTCGTCGAAAGATGGCAGGGGTAGCTGGCAGGATACGGCTTTCAACGGCGCCGTGACGATCGACAATATGGTGAACAATCTTTTATATACGGAACTAAGAGTGCTGTTTGGCGGCATGGGGTACACTTCTCCCGCACCCTTCAAACTCGTGGTGATCGTGCAGAGCGAATCAAGCAACCAGATAATAAATGCCTTCCCCATATCGAATCCTCTGGGTTCAAGCCAAAACGTTGCGGCATATTATTACTGGGATGGCGGTCTGGCGTCCGGGTACGTGCCTAATAAAAGCTACGCGATCATCGGCATCGAGGAGGAGACGCACGTACAACATGAGGGCGATGTCCAGTATATGACCGCGGTTCCCAATCCCTTTATACATGCGATCGATATCAGGATACCGCAGAGCGCGGTCCTCAACGGGCGCAAAGGAAGTTTAAAAATATATGACGTGACCGGCCGCCTGGTCAGGGTTTTTGGATTGGCCAGCACAGTACAGTGGGATGGCACAAATGATGACGGCTTGCAGCTGCCATTCGGTATTTACTTCTGCTGCCTGACGACCGATAAGGCATGCGATGTGTTGAAGGTAATTTATAGCAAATAGTGATTTGTGTTTAAGATTATTTTCTGCCCGTGATCCATATCACGGTACGTTTTATCTTTTCATCAAGTAACCGTTCCTGGATTTTGTTTAATTCACCGCTGATATTTTCATATAACCTCTGCGCTTCTAACTGATTGCGCAGCGCCTCGTCTTTGTCGCCGATGCGCGTAAAAATATCATGAAGCACCAACAATGCGATCACGAGCAGTTCCCGGTGGTTACCGGTTCGTAGATCGGCTGCGGCCGGTGACAGGACAGTCAGCGCATCGGCCGGATTCTTGCAGGCCAAAAATATTCCCGCTTCAACCAGCGCGTTGAGACCAGCCAGTCTTTTATCCTGCAGATCCGCAGATAGTGATCTTGATCCGGCGATGGTGTCGTTGTCCTCGGATAACAGGCTGTTTGACAACCGAAAAAGCGCTTTTTTTCCAAGGGTCCACGCGTGTAACCGTTTTTGACCAAGTGAAAGGCTGATCTGCAGGAGTTGATCAAATAAGTTCAAAACAACGGCAGGTTCGACGCCTGGCTCATACATTTTATGATCAGCGATGATTTCAAGCGCCAGCATTTGGATCTCAGGAACATTTTTTTCAACCGCTTTTTCCTTGGTTTCGCTGACAAATAAGATGGCGTCTGGATTTGGTTCAAAATGGAGGGCAACGGCGCAACTGGCCAGCATGCTGATGACGCCGTTGCGCCGGTCGTTGATTTTCATGAAAATATCATGGCTTTTTTTAAATTCCGCTTGGGCACCGGTGAAACCAGCGGAATTGAAAAGATCCCATCCCAATGAACGACGGATATTGCCTTCGCTATATAGATCCTGTATTTTGATGGATAATTCAAGCGCGCTTTGGTGGTGCTGGACCGCGGAGACCAACTCTCCCTGGAAGAACTCAACGTCACCGATATTGTTTTTCATGTTCATGATCTGCAGAGGTTCTCCAGTAACATGCGCCAGAGCGAGCGACTGTTCGAAAAAAGCCAGCGCTTTTTCCAGCTGCCACAACTGCGCATAGATTTGTCCTACATTGCCCAGCGCTTTGCTTTGATTGAGCGGGTCACCGATTTTTTCCGAGAGCGCAGCAGATTCCTCAAAACGCTTCAAGGCCTCATCCATGTTTCCTGAATACATCTGTGCTGCTCCGATCAGGTTCAGACACTTCGCAATATTGTCTTTCTCACCGATCGTTTCAAAAGCAGTGATCGCTTTACGATAAAATTCTACGGCTTTGGCAAAATCACCCATTCGCTCGTAGACACTGCCGATGTTCATCTGGCCAATGGCGATCTCTCCATGCAATCCAATCTTTTGACTTAAAGATAACGCCTGTGCGTAATGGTCAAGCGCCTTCGTTAGTTCACCCGATTGCAGAAAAAGATGACCAAGATTGTTTATGGCCTGAGTTTGGAGCCCGGTATCGTCGATCTTGTTGCCGATCGATTGAGCGCGGCTCCAGTAAGCAAGCCCCTTTTGGGGAATACCGAGTTCATGATAGATAATGCCAATATTATTAGCAGCCATGCCTTCATCCTTAGGACTATTGATTTCCCGGGCGAGTTTCAGGGACTTTTTCTGACTTACGAGTGCTTCCTGCAGTCTGCCTGATATCTTAAGGACCCATCCCTGTCTGCGCAGCACCTCAAGCGCGTCTTTCTTTTCATCGGTCGACAAATCTTTTTTCTTTAACAACGCGAGCGCATTTTCAAAAAATGATAGGGTTTCTTTTAAAGCGTAAAGGTGATAGGTTTTATCAGCCGCTGCTTTCAGATAGTATATTCCTTTACGTTCATCGGTGGAAAGCGAAAAATGATGGGCTAACTCCTCAAGGTGTTCCGTTATCCGCGATGATTGCACGGATTCCACCTCGTTGCCAATAAGCAGATGGAGTTCTTTGCGGCGTTTCCGCAGAAGAGAAGAGTATACAACCTCATATGTCGTGGAAGCGGAGAATTCGTAGGCGTCAGCAGTCGCTCCGCGCGCCAGCAGGCCATCAAAGTGCTGTAGTTTATCAAGATAAGGCGACAGTTCATGATCCGGGATCTTAAGGATCGCCGTCAGCAGTCCGCGGTTAAAGGTTTTACCGATAACCGATGCGTATTGCAGAATGCGCCTTTCCAGTTCGGTCATTCGGTCAATTTGGTCAAGTATGAGGGAGGAAATGGATTCCGCGATCTCAATGGTCTTAAAACGCTCGGTCGCGACATAGCCATCTTTGGTCCTGCGGAGAGCGCCCTTCTTGAGCAGCAGCCTTGTAACTTCCGCCGCGAACAGAGGATTCCCGCTGGATTTTTCGTAGACAAGCGCGCTTACAGCATCGGGAATATTCTCACCCTGAAGAGCGACCTGGCAGAATTCCCTGGTTTCGTTTGGCGACAAATTCTTAAGCGCCAGGGCTTGGCAGTATCCAGACTGGAGCCAGGGAAAAGCGTAATCCGAGCGGCACTCGAACAAAAATAATATTGGCGTATCCCGCTGGATCTCCTTCAGGAAATAATCGATCAATTCCATGCTCGTCGGATCAGACCATTGGAGATCTTCGATCCGGATAAAGACCTCGTTATGTTCAGCCTCGGTTTGAAAGATATTTTTTAGTGCCCTGAATATTTTCTTTTTTACTTCTTCGGGCGGTTCATTTTTTGTCTGGTCATATTCAAAGCCGATCAAAATACCGATATAAGGCAATATATCTTTCAGGTCAAGATTTCGATTCTTTAGCGCCAGGCTGACTACAATTCTTTTTTCCTCATCGGACGATTCCGGTTTGATACTGTACAATGCGTTCAGCAGGCTGGTGATCATCCGATACGGTATGCTGGATTCGTATGGCATGCACCTTGCGGTCAGCACCGTGTATCCACTGGCTGCAGCCATTGACTCGTTCTCCACGCCCAGCCTCGTTTTGCCGCTGCCGGGATCGCCGATGACCGGCATGATAAGCAGATTCTTCTGTTTCACCTTTTGCAGGGCGTCTTTGATCTTTTGCAGCTCTTCGCGCCGGCCCACCAGTCTGGTTTTGATCGTCACCGGCACGCTGCGGTGTTCTTGCATTGATTTTACCAGGTAATTGATGACCGGTTTCTTCTTGCCTTTGACCTTTACCGACGGCATTTTTACTGCTTCCGCGATATCGGCAATATGCTCATAGGTAAAATTGCTAATGATGATCTCGCCGGCTTTTGACACGCCCTCCAGACGGGCAGCCAGATTCACCGTGTCGCCGATAACGGTGTACTCCATACGGTCTTCGGACCCGACATTGAGGGCAACCGCCGGTCCGGTGTTGACCCCGATGCTCATCGCCAGCGGCGAGGCAAAGTTCTTTTCGCTGTTGAACCTGCTCATTTCCTCCTGCATCTCCAGCGATGCCCGGATCGCGCGTTCCGGATCATCATGATGTGCGACGGGCGCACCGAAGAGCACCATCAACGCATCGCCAAGGAATTTATCAACGCTGCCGCCGTATTTGTGAACGATCCTGACCATGCGCGTGAAAAACTCGTTGATGACGCTTGCTATGTCCTCGGCATCCATGGTTTCGGATAACGCTGTGAACCCTGAGAGATCGGCAAAAACAACCGTGATATTTCTGCGCTCGCCGTCGATCCTTTTGGAATAAGGATCGACCTTGATCTTTTCGATCACGCGTGCGGGCAAGTATCTTTTATACGCCTCGATCAGATGTCGTAGATAATCCAGTCTTTTTGACCGTTCATCAGGACCGTGGTAACCATCGGTCAATTCGCGTATGAACTTTTCAATATCCTGGTTTTCAGCCATGCTGAATTGTATACAATCCAGCGGGAAGGTCAAGCATAAGCACCTTTCTTAGTCATTGCGAGGAGTTCCGCAGGAACAACGAAGCAATCGCGGAAAAATGACAAAGCGAACCTGCGCTTGACTGGTCAGGCAAAAAGGGTATAATGATACTTCATAAGTTCGAAAGGAGAATCCGATGATCAACATACTGCTATTTTTGACCTGCGTGCAGCCTATTAAGGTCAATGAATACATCCTTGATAACGGCCTGAAATTACTGATTTACGAAGATCATTTCGCGCCGGTCGTCGCAACGCAGATCCATTACCGGGTCGGCTCGTATAACGAGCCGAGCGGCAACACTGGTATTTCCCATCTGCTGGAGCATATGATCTTTAAAGGAACAAAGAAATACGGTCCCAAGGTCTATGATGAGATGATAAAACGGTCCGGCGGCGAGGAGAACGGTTTTACGTCAACACACCAGACCGCTTATTTCGCCAACCTTAATAAGGACCGTTACTCGATCGAACTCGAAATGGAAGCCGACCGCATGCAGAACAGCCTTATCGACGCGACCGAATTTGTGCCGGAAAAGGGTGTGGTAATGGAGGAACGCCGGCTTGGGGAGAACGATCCATATGGCTCCTTTTTTGAGTTGATCGATCTGATGAGCTACACAACGCATCCTTATCGCAACCCGGTTGTGGGATACATGCAGGACCTTGAGCGGATCACCCGCGACGATGTATACAAATGGTACAAGAAGTACTATAACCCCGCAAACGCGATTATCGTCGTCAGCGGCGATGTTGATCCGGCACAGGTCCTGGAACAAGTGGAAAAATATTACGGGCATATCAAAGGCATAAAGACGGGCGAGCCGGTCTTTCACGAACCGCCTCAGCATGGCGAGAGGGTCTTCAAGTTCAAACGCGATGTCATGGTTCCGGCTGTCTGTTTCAACTACCATACGGTGTCCATGAACCATAAGGATTCGTACGCGCTTGATGTATTGGCGATGATACTATCCGAAGGGCGAAGCTCGCGTTTTGAGAAAAAACTGGTGAGGACAAAGAACTGGGCGACCCGTGTCAACGCTTATCCAAACCATGCCAAATACGAAGGCACGTTCACTATCTTCGGGGTTCCACAGATCAGTATCGATATCGATACGCTGCGCAATGGTATTGATGATGAGATCGGGCGGTTGCAGAGTTCGGGCATAACCGACGAGGAACTTGCAAAAGCGAAAACGAGTGCCCTTGCTCAGGCGGTGTATCTTCTTGATTCGCCGACCGGTATCGGCTACTACCTCGCTTATTGGGAAATAACCGGCGGCGGCTGGCAGGGCATAAACACCTATCAGGAGAATATCCAAAAAGTGACCAGAGACGATGTCCAACGGGTTGTCAATACTTATCTGATCGAAGATAACCGGACGGTCGGATACCTGCTGCCGCAGGGTGGGGGTGAATAATGATACCGGCCATTATGATCAGCGCGCTATTCTTGAACGGTTTTGCGATCGAACAGGATACATTGTCCAACGGTCTTGTTATTATGACCATCGAAGCGCACAAAATACCGCTTGTCTATGGTAAGATACTGATCAACGCCGGAAGCGTGTTCGATCCATCGGGAAAAGAAGGCATCGCCAACGTTACCGGCGAACTTTTGACGCGGGGTACAAGTAACCGCACCGCGGATGAACTTTTTGACGCGATCGAGTCAGTCGGCGGAGATCTCAACGCTTTCACGGACGAGGATTACTCAGGGATCTCGGGTCGTGTGTTGAGCAAGGACCTGGAACTTTTCATTTCGCTCATGGCTGATTGCATCATGAATCCGGTTTTTGATCCTGCTGAAGTGGCAAAGATCACACGTGAAGTTGCATCCCAGATAAAGGCAGATAATGACGACCCTTGGGTGGTCGGCGAAGGCAAGATGAGAGAGCTAATATTCGGTCCGCACTCTCTGAATCATGTGCCTTACGGGTTTGAGAATTCGGTAGTGACATTAAAGCGCGAGGACATCGGTGATTTTTATGGTTCTTTCTATTCCCCCAACGAAGCTTTCGTCGTGCTGGTCGGTGATTTTGACACGCCGTCGATCCTGGCGACGCTGGAAAAGTATTTTGGCGCCTGGAAAATAAGGTCGGTAAAACTCCCCGAATGTTTTGCTGCGCCGCTGATACCGGCAATAGACCGTCCTAAAGGGTTGATCGTCAAACGCGATATTTCGCAGGCGTATATCTTTCTCGGGTTCGCCGCGAGCGGTTATTATTCAAAAGATTGGATACCGACCAGGATCATGAATAACATCCTGGGCGGCAGCGGTCTTACATGCCGGATCTCCGACGCGATCCGCGAGAAGAAGGGACTTGCATATTCGGCGGGTTCGTATTACGCTCGGTTCGGGGAGGGCGGTTTTTTTGAGGCCTACGTGCAGACAAAAAGGGAAAGCGCGACTGATGCGATCTCCACGCTGGTTGGGGAGATCGCCGGGATGCAAAAGGGAGCGATTAAGAAAGAACTTGATGATGCCAGGAATTTTTATATTGGGCATTTCCCGCTTACTTTCGACACTTACCGCGAACTTGCCGATTTTGCCGCGCAGATCGAAATAGAGAAACTCGGCCTGGATTATGCTGAAACATTCCCGCGGACCGTGGAACAGGTCACCTTGGACGACATTGAAATGGCAGCGCAAAAGCACCTGTCTCCGGGCGCTTATTACCTGGTCGTCGTAGGCGACCTGGATCCGGAAGATATTGAGGTCGAAGGGATCGATTGGATACGCTGATAGAAAAAAGCTTAGCTTGGTTTGCAGCGACGGATAGCTTTAAAGAACGCTTTTACGATCCGCGGGTCAAATTGACTGCCGGCGTTTTCCTTCAGCCGTCTGATCGCTTCTTTTTTTGACAGCGCCTTGCGGTACGGCCGGTATGTTGTCATAGCGTCATACGCGTCGGCAACCGCAATGATCCTGGCGCCGACCGGGATATTGTGTTTTTTCAACCCGTTAGGATAACCCGTCCCATCGTATTTTTCGTGTTCCGATCTTATAATATAACTTGCCTTTGTCAAATGGTTTATGTCCCTTATCATGTTGTAGCCGATATTTGGGTGTTCTTTCATAAGCTCGTACTCATGTGTTGTCAGTGATGAAGGTTTTGTCAAAAGAAAATCGCTGATCCCGATCTTGCCAATATCATGCAGATAACCGGCGTAGTTCAGTTCTTTCTGCTCGTTCTGGGTGAGACTCAGATGGCGGGCAATCTGGTTGGCATATTTACGCACCCTTTGCGAATGTCCTTTTGTGTACGGGTCTTTGGCTTCGACAGCTGAAACCAGGGCTTTTATTGTTTCGAGATAGCTGTTTTCCAGAGATTCGTACAGCTGGCTATTTTCAATGGCTATGGCTGCGACCTGGGAGATAAGGGTCAGGAGCTTGATATCGTTTTCGTCGAACATATTCGGTTTGTAGCTTTCGATATTTATCACACCGGTCGCAATGTCATAAATCTTTAGCGGTACGCAGACTTCAGACCGTGTTTTTGTGTCAAAAATGAGATAACGGCGCTCTTTCCGCACATCGTTTGACAGGTACGGTTTGCCAGTCATCGCGACGTGCCCGGTGATCCCCATATCCGGCTTTATACGCAGTCGCCGTACCGCCACCGGGTATGGTTTCTCCGCGGCCCGGATGATCAATTCGTTGGTTGTTTCATCGAATAGCAATATGGCCACGCGCTCATAGCCGAAAGTATGCTTAAGGTGAAAGATAATGCGCTTAAAGACCGCTTCAGGGTTCATGATCGAGACCAGTTCGTTGCCGATATTGCAGAGCATTTTTAGATCTTTGATGGTTTTTGATAATTCGGACGTTGTTTTCCTGAATTCCGTTATATCCGCAGCTATTCCCAGCGTGCCGATATATTTACCCTTGTATTTCAACAGGCTCTCCGTCGTTTTTATATGTACCCGCTCACCATTTTTATCGAGCAGTACCAATTCAAACGGTTTTTTCGTACTGCGGCCAGCGCGGCCCGCTCGGTCCGAAGCAAGCGCGGCTTTCATTGATTCCGGCGCAACCAGTGTGGTAAAATGCTTGCCCACCAGTTCACTCGCTTTAAAGTGACCCATGGTCTCGACATATTTGTTGACATACCTGATATATCCCCGGTCATCGATGATATAGATCGCTTCCTTGATATTATGAAGGAATTCTCGAAAGTAGCGCTGGATGATATCTTTGAGACTGGTGTCTATGGTCTTGAAATTCCCGGGCATTATTTATATTCTAGCGATTTAAGTCTCAATGTCAAGACAAGAACACTTTTTTGTCATTGCGAGGAATCCTTTTTCTTTCTGTCATTGCGAGGAGCGCAGCGACGCGGCAATCCAGGATAAAAGAAACAACGGGGATTGCTTCCCCTCGTTCTTCGGGACACCAGTTATCCCCCCCGCCCCCGTATCGAGTACGGGGCAGGCTCTTGCCCTCCCTCCCACAGGGACACCATTCATTGCAATTCATCTATTTTTTCCACGTTGCCTCGAGGGGGGAGGAAAAAGGAGGGGATGTAAGGTGGCGCACAAAGAATGCCCGCAATGACCAGCTTGTTGACAGAAGTCATATTATCGGTATAGTTTATCGGCAATGTCCTGGATCGATATCGTTATGCTGATTCTCTTTGTGGTATTGATGGTCCACGGAGCGATCACCGGTCTGATCAGAAGCTTGTTCGACCTTGCAGGAATAATCGTAGGTTATCTGCTGGCGATCAATTTTCACAACATTTTGAACATCCCAAAATACATCGCCATAGTCCTTATCTTTCTGGTCACAGTCATCGCGGTATCTATTGCCGGAAGGCTGCTCTCAAAGCTCATACGGCATACGCCTCTGGGGACTTTCGACCGGCTCGCCGGTGGATTTCTCGGTCTGCTGAAAGCTTATGTTTGCGGATTCGTTTTTCTGATCGCGCTATTGTTGCTGGGCAAATACGACGATGTCATGAAGCAGTCGGCGTTCGGACCGTGGGTCATCAGTAGCGGTGTATATACCAGCAGTTATGTCCTACCCGGGAAATGGTCCGACTGGATAAAAAAGGTGGCGTTTAAAAAAGAGCTTGTTGTCAGCGCACGTTGTCGCCGGTTGTCATGATCGCAGCCCGCAAACATCGTATCATAACGTTCTTATCTGATTTTGGCACGCGTGATTGGTTCGTACCCGCGGTCAAGGGTGAGATCCTGCAGAAAAATCCCGATGCGCTGATCATAGACATCACCCATGAGCTTGCTTCTTTTTCTATACGCGAGGCGGCATTCATCCTTATGAACACGTATCACAGTTTTCCGCCAGGAACTGTTCATCTCGCGATCGTGGACCCCGGAGTTGGATCGCTGCGTCATGCCATTATTGCCTGCTCCCACGGGCATTATTTTGTCGGTCCTGATAATGGGTTGTTTTCCTATATATATAGCGGCAGCACCAGTGTCTACGCGATCAAGGACAAAAAATCCGCCAGCCGGACATTCCATGCCCGGGATATCTTTGCGCCGGTTGCGGCAAAATTGTCCCGGGGGATAGAACCCCATGCGCTGGGTGTGAAATTAAAAAAATTCGTATGCTTTACATTCCCACCCGTCGTCAAAAAAAATCGGTTGGTAAAGGGGGAAGTTGTTTATATCGACCGGTTTGGCAATTTGATCACGAACATACCCAACAACAACATGGTCAGGCAGTTTATTATGAAAGATAGTTACAGGGTACCCGTCGGATCGCACTATGGGCAGGTAAAACCGGGAAGGCTTATCGCGCTGCGCGGCAGTGCGGGATATTACGAAATAGCGTCGTACCAGGGGAATGCCGCACGCAAGACCAGCGCGGGGATCGGAATGAAGGTAGTCGGGTATTTGTGACACACTTTCCGTCATTGCGAGGAGTCCCGCATCCTTCAGTGTTTTTTAATGCCAAGCGGGAGACGAAGCAATCTCGGATAAAAGAAACAACTGGGATTGCTTCGCACAAAGATCGCTCGCAATGACAAATTGGACTGGGATTGCTTCGTCCGCCATACTACCTGGCGGACTCGCAATGGCAATGTTCTTGTTGACATAACTCAGAAATTGGTTAATATTAACGACATGAGAAAATACCTGTGGTTATGCGCTGTTGTTGTGTTATACTGCAACAAACTGCCTATTGGTGATGATGAAATGAACCAGCGGGGTGGTTTTGAAGGGCAGGTCCTTGAACTGCAGACCATAAATTCTTTCACCGAGAACAAGAAGATCGCATTGGGAACGTCAGGCAACCTTGTCATTGGCAAGGGAGACAACTACGAGTCTCACATTATTTTGAAGTTTACGTTCTCGGACACGTCCTTCGAGGGACTTGACGAAATCAAACTTGTTATGCGGATAAACAGCTCGTTTGACAATGATACGGTACCGGTGGGGATACACATCCTTACCAATTCGTTCACTGAAGATGAAGCAACCTGGGAGAAAAGGTCCAATACCGCAGGGTGGGATTCTGCCGGCGGGGACTATGAAGAGCAACCCCTGCGGAACGGTGTCATCATAGGCGATTCGATGGTGGTCTACTTTAATTATGTCGAATTGAACCGCATCAAAACGGCCCAGGGTATAATCCTCATACCTCAGGATTCGGGGTTCGCCTACCTTTATTCGCGCGAAGGAGGACATGCCACCACCTTTCAACTTGTCAAAAACGGCGAGGTTGCTGTCTACAGCACCACTGGTGACTGTCACGTTCTCAATGGACCCCTCCCATTCTATGTTGAGAACTGGATCGGTTCCGGGATCGCTTCGAGAAATTTCATTATTTTCAACTATGACAGCACGCTGGCGGATAAACGGGCGATCTACGGGGAATTGCGCTTCACGTTTGACAGCTTCTTTTCCCGACTTGATTCAGTCGAGATCGGCGTCAAGGAACTGAACGAACACGCGTCCGGGTTCGATACAGAATTGGGTCCGCTGATCGCATTGAAAAGCGTTTCCGTTGATGACACAATATGCACGATCGATATCGTGCACTATGTCCAGCGAATGATCGATTTCCCGGATTCTAATTTCGGATTATGCCTTTACATTACGCCAGAAAACTACGATCTGTCAACGGTCAAGATAACTGATGGTTCATTCCGGCTGAAGGTCGGTTATCTTTCGCCTCCCGAACCGCGAGACTGATAGAATAATATGATAACCCTGCTTTTCCTGGTCCTTACCGGCGCCTCTGTTTTTTCTCTTGGTGGTATGGGCGAAGACCAGAGCGTTTTCCGCGACGATTTCGTCCGCCGTTTGAATAACGCTCAAATCGGTTTCTCGCTAAGACCGGAGTTCGAGATCCTGAACGAGAGCACGGATTTCCGAGGGTTATTTTGGACCAATCCGTTCGTTTTTAACCTAAAGATCCCGGTGACCAGCACGATCGTCGCGTCGGTCGGTAACCAGGAACGGTTCAATCAGGCTTTCGATACGTATCTCGAGAACGATCAGCTGAACGTACACCTGGTGAGCGAAGGCGGCGTCGAAGAAATATATGGACAGATCAATAACCGGATCGGGACTGCCGGCGAGTCCGGAATACCGGTGGCTGAGGTTTATTTCCGTGGTTCCTATCTTTTTGGCGGGACCCGCGAGATGTGGACGTACACCATCAGCGATTATTCGATCGCCGACACTTTCGTCTATAAATACCTTGGGTGCGTGTTTGGTGGCGGCGTTTCCGTTTCGATCCTGTCGTGCGCGTTTGAAGGTCTTGGGTTCCTTGACATGGATATGAACAACAGTGATACAGCATTGTCCAAGGATCTGCCCGAACGTTTATCGATCGGATTGCATCCCAGCATGAATGAATATCAGATTGATCTGGTCTATGAACATCCATTCTGGTCCGATTCGGGTTTTCGGTCGGTTAACCGTTTTTTGGCTGGGATCCATAAAAATTCCATTGGCATTGCTTATGCGTATAATCCCTGGTACATCCCTGGCGTCACCGAACACAGGCTCGCGTTAAACAGCAGATATAGTTTTAAGGGCCTGGGATTTGGCGAACTTACGGTATCAGCGGCAATCCGGAACAAGAATTCGATCAGGGAGATCGCCATCGTTCCTGAATTGAAATTTGTGATCGAGGAAATTTTCGCCCGCAGAAAAAAATAATGAAAAAAAATAAGATCCTGATCCTCGACGACGAGGAAAGCCTGATCAAATGGCTTTCTTACGCGCTGGGAGAAAAAGGATTTTTCGTTTTTGCCACCACCGAGCCGAACGAGGCGCTTGCCCGGCTGCGCGCGGAAAAGTTCGACTGCATTATCAGCGATATCAAAATGCCGCATATCGATGGTTTTGCTTTTTTGAGAAAAGTGAGATCGATCTATCCTTCTGTTCCCGTCATCTTTATAACCGCCTATGGATCCATGGAATCAGCGATAAACGCGCTGCGGGACAAGGCCAGCGATTATATCCTGAAGCCGTTCGGGATCGAAGAGATCCTGGTCAGGATCCGGGCCAATCTGACCGGTGATAGACCGGCATTGACCCATATAATCGGCGAAAGCCGGCAGATCAAAAATATCCTTTCGCTGGTGGACAAGATAGCGGCTACCGATATCACGGTTTTAATCCTTGGCGAATCGGGCACCGGCAAGGAGCTGATCGCTCACGCCATCCATGACCGCTCCAAGAGGGTGAAAAGAAGCTTTGTCAGCTTATCATGCGCGGCCCTGCCCGAGACACTCCTGGAGAGCGAGCTCTTCGGGTACAGGAAGGGCGCTTTTACCGGTGCTGTGGGTGATAAGGATGGTCTGTTCATGACGGCCGACCAGGGCAGTTTTTTCATGGATGAAATAGGTGACACACCCCAGACCATACAGATGAAGATTCTGCGATTGCTTGAAGAACAGGAAATAACTCCCCTGGGGTCAACGCAACCCGCAAAAGTTGATGTCCGGCTGATTGCCGCGACCAATAAAAATTTGCTGGAAGAAGTTAAACTCGGAAATTTCAGGGAAGACCTGTATTACCGGTTGAATGTCATTCCCATAGTCCTGCCGCCTTTACGCCAGCGCAGGGATGATATCATAATGCTGGCAGAGCATTTTTTGTCCTCGATCTGCAAGCGCGAGAACATCGGGGAGAGAAAGCTGTTAAAAACCACGGTCGAAGCTTTGCACGACTATGACTGGCCGGGTAATGTACGGGAACTGAAACACGTGATCGAAAGAGCGGTTATCCTGACGGATTCGTTCTACATAAAGCCTGAGCATCTTGCGCTGCAGACGGCTAAAAGCAAGAGCCTTGACGAGATCGAAGACACCGAGATCCAGCGGGTGCTTGCCGAATGCGACGGGAACATGACCGAGGTGGCGAAAAAACTGGGCATCAGCCGGGCGACCCTGTACCGGAAAATACATAGTAAATAACCGAAATGGCTTAATACTAAATGTAGTCGCACCTTTTAAGGTGTGTAAAAATGAACGCAGGTTTAAACCTGCGGCTACCTGTAACATTAAAAAATTAAGACGTTAGTAAACGGAATAACTTGATAGCCTACAACCTATATCGCAAACCTAAAGGTTTGCCCTACAAAAAATGTTGACATAATGCAGGGCAAGGTCATGACCCCGCACAGCGGGGTTTCAACCTTGCAAATTTTTTTTTGGGGGGGCAACGTAGAATATCTATTTTGCGCCGACCTGACAGACCGTAAGAATAATTCCCTTTATACCCAAACCCGAAATTCTGTACATCATCGCCGGACCGCTGGGCGCTTCGGTCCAGGGTACACCGGACAGCGGATCATCTCCTATTGTATTGCTGGCTTCATAGCCGATAATGCCGGTCGGATTGGCGATCAATACCGGCAAGCCATCCATTAAAGCATCGTTCCCGGGATTAAACGGATTCCGAACATTATCACCCATCATTGAATTAGGTCCATACATCGGCTTTGGTTGCAGCGCTACTGCCATGTCTGGTTCTGGGCCGGTATAAGCGGAATTTGCCACGATAATTGTTGTCGTAAGGTCACCAGGGAACATATTGTCCGCCCGGATATGAAAATCTTCAACAATGATCTGTACCGTGTGGATATTCTCTTTTACTGACGCTTCATTTGCCCGGTTTTTCAGCGCCATAAAGTTTGGTATGGCGATCGCGGCAAGGATGCCGATAATGACCACCACGACCATGAGTTCGATAAGAGTAAAACCATATTTTGAGCATTTAACAACATAAGAGGGGGACTTTTGGTCCCCCTCTTTTGCAGTAACAAATGATTGCATCTTATTACTTGGATACACCTGGCGTCATGACAATCGAAAGAGGACCCTTAATGCCTAAGCCGGTAATACGGTACATCATGGCTGCTCCAGCACCGGCTTCTGTCCATGGTGCGCCAGTGACCGGATCGTCAGTTGGTGTATTGCTGGCTTCATATCCTGTTACACCAAGGACTCCGCCTATTGCACATCTGAGATCTTGCAATGCGACGTTTGTAGGCGTGAACACATTTTTCACGTTATCACCGATCATGGAAGTAGCACCATAAGGTGGCAAAAAGGCTGCGGCTACACACATATTACCTTCAGGACCCATATAGGCCGGGTTCGCAACAATGATTGTCACACCCAGATCGCCCGGATACACGCCATCAGCGCGGTTATTAAAGTCCTCGACGATGGTCTGGAGAGTGTGCATATTCTCCTTTAATGACGCTTCCTTGGCTCTCTGCTGCATTGCCAGGAAGTTGGGGATGGCGATGGCTGCCAGAATACCGATGATCACGACCACCACCATCAGTTCGATAAGGGTGAATCCCCTATTCTTCATTTGTTCCTCCTTTTATTAAATATTCGCTAAATTATGGCGCGAATATCCTTTGTTAATGTCTTCCCTGTTATGTCCCCTTTAAGAAAGGTTCTTTCAACCCACTTTCAGTCAATGGCCCTGGGACATAAGAGCCTATTATGTAAATAATACACATAATTCCCACTTTGTCAACCCTTTGATTTCAAGAAGACTGAAATCATCGATTACGGTGATATTAATAATCAGCACTTCTTGATTTTCAAAGATCATGGCTTAGTTTTAAGCCTTTTACATCTACCTTATATATATGCAAAAGGCATGCCAGTATTGGGCTGTAAAAGTATCGATTTTTAATGATATTTTATCTTGCAAGTGTCTCATATTAAAAAAGTGTCTCAAAATGAGACGTTTAAGTCTCGAAATGCCCTGTCATTCCGTGCATGCTTGTCCTCTGACTTGATCAGGGGGAGACGGGATCCAGATATGATAAATAATGGATTCCCGCTGGAGTTTATTCCTGCGAAGGCAGGGGCGGGAATGACCATTAACCAGTTTTAGCTACTCTTTTTGCCATGTTGATCTAACTTTTCCGCTTCTCAGCACATATTCAAATTTTTTTCCGTGCGGCTCTAAGGGAATTTTTTTGATGATCCCGGCGGTCACCAGTTCTCGCAAGGTTATCGGAGCTCTGCCAGTCTGTTTCTTGAATATCTCTGTTTTTCTCTCAATTAATTCAATATCCCGCAGCATTTTGATCTTATCTATATAGTAAACAGCGATCCCGCGTTCAACCTTATCACGGGAGTTATTGTAGATATCCAACCAGATAGCAAACGCGGATTCAAGATCGCCGATCTTATTATACAGCGTGAATGCTGCCCAGCGCTTGATATATTCTGGCGCGCCCGGCTTCTGACTGGCGAGACGGAAATAGGCCTCTGCAACGTTATAATCAACCAGAAAAACATAATGGATAAAGCCATAAGCAAAGGGGTAGCGCCAGGCAAAAGGGTTTTGCGCCATGCCTTTTTTAAGCAGTTTTTTCGCTTCGTCCGGCTTTTGGGCATCGTGTGTGAGCATTAAAGCACCCAGGGTATAAGCGTGGTCAAAATCGGGATCCAGGGTCGTTAATATATCCAGGATGTGATACATCAGATCGTACCGCCGGTCGGTTATCCGGTGCTCGCCGTAATACTGGATGAACCGCAACCAGATAATATCGGCGAGCGGCGCGTAGTAACCAAGGGACAGAACCCTGACCGCAAGCCCTGATGGGAAGTACATGAGTTCGCCGATTAACTCGTGAGGCGAACGTGATATGTCGATTTTGTAGGCGAAGCTGGCGATGAGCGCCAGGAAGATGATGATGTAGATAAATCGCTTAACCATAAGTTATTCGCTGAGAGCGCAGAAATATCGCAGAAAACGCGGAAAAGAACGCAGAAAACACTTTTCTTTTCTGTCATTGCGAGGAACGCAGAGACGAAGCAATCTCGAAAATAGGAAGAACAGCTGGGATTGCTTCGCACAAGGATCGCTCGCAATGACGGCCTTTTTTGTCATTGCGAGCGATCCCGCTTCCATATCAGGTTTATTATAAGGCTGGAGACGAAGCAATCTCACTTTTATAACTCCTCATACAAATCCATTAATTTTGGATTCAAAGTACTGATTAATTCTGTTTTTCTTTTTCTTGGACCGCCCTTGATCTGTTTTTCCCGTGTAATGGCATTATATACATTATCATATACTTCATAATATAATAGTTTCGTTATGTTATATTTTTTAGTAAAACCATCGATTAACTTATTTTTGTGTTCATAGACTCTTTTTTTCAGATCATTTGTCACACCCGTATAAATGACAGTATTATTTTTGTTTGACATCAAATAAAGATAATATTGCTTAGAATTAGTCATTATATTTTAAAACTGAGATTGCTTCGTACAAGGATCGCTCGCAATGACAGAGGAACGGACTGAGATTGCTTCGTACAAGGATCGCTCGCAATGACAGAGGAACGGACTGAGATTGCTTCGTACAAGGATCGCTCGCAATGACAGAGGAACGGACTGAGATTGCTTCGCAAGAAGAACGCTCGCAATGACGAAGGAACGGCTGAGATTGCTTCGCACGAAGAACGCTCGCAATGACATATTGGCTCTCTGCATCCTTACTTGAACTCGCGTCTTTCGAACACGATCGTCGTCACGTACAGCAAGAACACCGTGTAGATCAGTCCGTAGCATATTGAGAAAAGGATCTGGTCGGCGTGGAGAGGTAAATTATGCACGAATTCCAGCCGGTAATTGAAGTTCTCAAGATTGGGGAGAAGGTAGTAAAAAAGCAATGATAAGTATTTTATAAAACCTGTGGCGGTCTGTTCGGCAAAAAGCTTGATGTCCGGCGCGGCGTGACCAATAACAAAAACTATCACGGCGCCGATGGAGGAAAGCGCGGGCGTGGAAAATGATGAAAAGAGCAGCAGGATGCCCGATAGAACCATTATTTCCAGTAATTCGAAAGGGATATTGGCCAAAAGTGACAGAGCCGGTCTTCCTTCATTGATAAAGATGATGATCTGCTGGATGATCGCCATACCCAGTTGCAGGAGTATGATCAAGATCACGAGTCCCAGAAATTTGCCGATTATGATCTCGAGTCTCCTTACCGGTCGGGCCACAACCGTGTAGATCGTGCGGCGCTCGATATCTTTGTAGATCAAGGCCGAACCAATGATGATCACGGTCAGCACGCCCAGCAAAGAGGAGATTCCCAGGCCGAAATCACGGATGAGCTTAACGGATTCGCCAAGCGCGAACGGCGTCATGAAAAATGATGCGATCAATAGAATAACGCTGAAAACGACAAGGATCAGCAGCACCTTCTGGCGAAGGCCTTCCTTCAGAGTATTTTCCGCGATCGCCCAGATCCTATACATTGGTTGCTTCTTTCGGTTTTGACTGTACCTGCTGCATGAACCATTCTTCCAGGGATATTTCGTCGGTTTTTGTGCCGCGTTTCAGCAATTTGTCGAGCGAGCCGATTTTCAGGATCTCGCCTTCTATGATTATCCCGATCCGGTCGCAAACAGCTTCAGCATCGGGTAGGATATGCGATGAGAAAAATATCGTCGTGCCTTTATTCTTCTGCTCGAGTATTATGTCCTTGACCTCCTTGCGGCCGATTGGATCAAGGCCGGTCAGCGGCTCGTCCAGCACCAGCAATTTTGGATCACTGATCAATGCCTGCGCGATACCGATGCGCTGGAGCATGCCTCGTGAATATTTTCTCAAGGCTACATCGCGCGATTTACTGAGTCCAACTTTCAGTAGCAGGGTAATTATTTTGTCCTTATAATCCCGGCAGTTTGCCAGCAGGGCATGATTTTTCAAGAACTCATATCCGGTCAAGTGGTCATAAAAATATGGTGATTCCGGGAGGAATCCCATATTTTGCCTGACATCAATGGACTCAATGGAGCTGCCCATAACAGTGACTGCTCCGGTATCGGGACGAAGCAGTCCGGTTATTATCTTTATCGTGGTCGTCTTACCGGCGCCGTTGGGTCCCAGGAAGCCAAAAATCTCACCGGGATAGATCTCCAGCGAGATGCCTTTCAGGATTTTCTTCTTCTTTGTCCAAAAATGCGCCTGAAACGATTTGTGGACGTTTTCAAGCTTGAGGATCGGCTCCATGCGTTTAATTATATCCAGCCAAGGCCTTTTGTAAAGAAGTTAATGTTTTTTGTCATTACGAGGAGTTTCGAGTTTATCGAGGGACGACGAAGCAAACCAATATATAGCAGAAAACAACTGGGATTGCTTCGCACAAAGATTGCTCGCAATGACCATCACTTTATCACTGCGATGAATGCTTGTTTTCCGTCATTGCGAGGAGCGTTGCGACGAAGCAATCTCATCTTTTATAAATCTTCATATAAATCATTCCATTTTGAATTATTCTTGTTTATTAGATCCGTTTTCTTTTTTCTGGAACCACCTTTTATTTGTTTTTCGCGCGAAATCGCATTGTATGAGTCTGCTAAAATTTCGAAATATACTAATTTAGAAATATTGTATTTTTGTGTAAAACCTTTAACCATTTTGTTTTTGTGCTCGTAGATTCTCTTTTTTAAGTCATTTGTGACACCGACATAAATTGTGGTGTTATTTTTATTCGACATAATATAGATATAGCATTGTTTTGGTTTGTTCATTTATTTTCACAATGGCTGGGATTGCTTCGCACAAAGATTGCTCGCAATGACGAAGGAACGGCTGGGATTGCTTCGCACAAAGATTGCTCGCAATGACGAAGGAACGGCTGGGATTGCTTCGCACAAAGATTGCTCGCAATGACGAAGGAACGGCTGGGATTGCTTCGCACAAAGATTGCTCGCAAT
>Ga0299912_10000033_pt1 | contig 167426 bp, 142 predicted proteins | sample RVTome_2_FD_207667 | JGI IMG/M metagenome (GOLD analysis project Ga0299912, IMG submission 207667) | Soil microbial communities from uranium-contaminated site in the Upper Colorado River Basin, Wyoming, United States - RVT95D214 (version 2) ... | reverse complement strand
TCAGCATTTCTCAACTCTTCATTTTTAAATTTTCGCCGGGGAATAAAGAGTGAACCAGGGTGAGCGCTTCTTCGATCACGGATTTTAATCTCGCTTCCTTGGGGTAGAGAGAATTCGTCGTCATCACATTAAGTCTTTCCCCGTTTGCAAAATCTCGGCGACAAATTGATCCCCAATCCGCAAGCGTTCTGCAACCTCTCGGGGGGTTAGCACAATCGGCGAAAGAGGCATAAATTTTCGCAAGTCTCTAACCAGTCCCAGCACCGTCGCGATCCGGTCGAAAAATTTTTCCTGGGTCTCGGCAATCACGAAAATGTCCACATCGCTGTCCGGCCCGGCTTCGCCCCGGGCCATGGATCCATAAAGCAGAACCCGCTCCGCGCCATACTCCCGGCGAATGCGCTTCCCGATCTCGCGCAGCCGTTCCATGTCGTCAAGGGCTGGCTGCAGCTCGCTCATCGCTCCGCCTCTCCGGCCGGGAGTTTTTCGCTGCTCCCCGGCTGCAAAACCTCTTTGACCATGGCCTCCCGGTTGAGCTGGTTGGTGCCTTCGTAGATCTGGGTGAGCTTGGCGTCGCGCCAGCACTTCTCGATCCCCCACTCCCGGATCGGCCCCTCCTCCCCCAGGATCTCCATGGCCTTGCGGCAGGTCCCCATTGCCAGGTCCGAGCCGGCCACCTTGGCCAGCGAGCTCAAGATCACCGCCCGGCTGCGCACCGCGCCGGTCACGTCTCGGCTGGTTTGCTCCTTTGCCGCGGCGTAAAGCTTTTTCCAATCCAGCCGGTCGTGGAGGGGCGGCCAGGTGCGGAGCGCCCGGGGGAAGAGTTTCATCCCCAGCCGGGACCGCGGCTGGCGCAAGCGGCGCGGCGCGTGGAAGAAATCAAAGAACATGGTCGCGTCCATCACCGCCTGCCGGGCCAGGTGAATGTCCTTGATCATGTCCGCCAGCCGCATCTGCACCCATTCTTCTTCGATCAGCCGCCGGCCGTTGCGGCGGGTGGCCTGGGCATACGCCCACGCCCGCTCGAACGCGCCCCGGGCAATGCCGGTGGCGATGGCGCCCACCGGGCCGCGCGAGGCCGAGAGCACGGTCAGCGTGTGATACATGCCCTCGCCCTCGACGCCCAGCACGTTTTTCTCGGGCACGAACACGTCCTCGTAGATCACCTCGGCCGCCGGGCAGGCCCGCTGGCCCATCTTCTGCTCCCAGCGGCCGATGGAAAGCCCGGGCGAGTCGGCCGGGACCACGAAGGCGGTGAAACTTTCCAGCGGCCGCAACTTGTCCACCGCCGCGGTGACAAAGTGGCAATGGGCCACGCTGCCGTTGCTGATAAAGCACTTGCGGCCGTTGAGGAGATAGCCGCCGCTCACCTTCTTGGCCTGAAGCGTTAGCCGGGCTTTGGCTAATCCCTCCGCGTCCTCCACGTCGGAGCCGGCCGAAGGCTCGGTGATGTCCAGGGCGAACAGGTGCGGCTCACCCCGCTTTTCCTTTTCCACAATCGGGGCCAGGAACCGGTCCAAGATCTCCATGTCCATGGCCAGGCCGACCGCGGAAAACCCGAGCGCATGCGCGCCGAAGATGAGGGCGATGCCCGCGCACCCCGCGCACAACTCCTCGATCAGGAGCGCCATGCCCGTGGTCAGGTGGCCCTCGCCGCCCGCCGGTTCGGGCACGCCCAGGCTGAGCATCCGCAAGGGCAGGCCCTTCTTCACGATCTCCCAATCAAAGTAGCGGGGGTCTTCCTTGACCCTGGCGTCGAGCTCGAGGGCGCGCGGGTAAACCTCGGCCCGGGCAAAACGCCGACCGCGCTCCAGCAAGCCCCGGAGCTTCTCCACGTAGGCCGGGTCGTATTCTTTGAGCACCGCGAAGCGCGGCGCCATTTCTTCGAGGCCGGGCGACAGCTCCGGCAACTGGTCCCAGGGGATCATAGCGCAATCCTAGCATCAATCGTAGTTCGGGAAAGACAAATTTTCAACTCGGAGGGGGAGGGAGGGTTTTACCGTCCAGACACCCCGGCGTCTTCTTATACAGATATGTAACTTAAAACTGAAGCTCTGACCCCCAATTCACCAATTCAATCGCGTAAGGGTTGAAAGGATCTTCGGAAAATCGCGAACCGTGAACCGTGAACCGTGAACCAATCTACTCCCATTCAATCGTGCTCGGGGGTTTGGAGGAGATGTCATAGACGACCCGGTTCACGCCCTTGACCTCGTTGATGATGCGGCTCCCGATTTTGCCGAGCACGGCGTGAGGCAGGTCGGCCCAGTCCGCGGTCATCCCGTCCAGGCTTTTCACCGCCCGGACCGTGACCACGTTCTCATAGGTGCGCTCGTCGCCCATCACGCCCACGGTCTTGACCGGGAGGAGCACGCCGAAGTATTGCCAGACCTGGCGAGACAGCCCTGCGGCCTCCAGCTCGTCGGTGATGATGCGGTCGGCCTGGCGCAGCACCGAGAGCCGCTCCTCGGTCACCTCTCCCAACATCCGCACGGCCAGGCCCGGGCCCGGGAAGGGCTGACGCAGGATCAATTCCTCCGGCATCCCCAGCTTGAGGCCCACCTCCCGCACCTCATCTTTGAATAGCTCGCGCAGCGGCTCCACCAACCGGAGCTGCATCTTCGCCGGCAGGCCGCCCACGTTGTGGTGGCTCTTGATCGTGGCCGAGGGACCCCGAAAGGACGTGCTTTCAATCACATCCGGATAAAGCGTGCCCTGGCCGAGGAATTTGACGCCCTTGATTTTCTTCGCCTCGTCCTCAAACACCCGGATGAATACCTCGCCGATCGCCTTGCGCTTGGCCTCGGGGTCCGCGAGGCCCTTGAGTTTTTTCAAAAACCTCTTCCCCGCATCCACCGTGCGGAGCGGGATCTGGAAGCGGTCGCGGAAAAGTTGGACCACGGCCTCGGCTTCGCCCAGCCGGAGCAGGCCGTTATCCACAAAGATGGCGGTCAGCTTATCGCCCACCGCGCGGTGGATGAGCACCGCGGCCACCGAGGAATCCACCCCGCCGGAAAGGCCCAGGATGATCTTCGATTTTCCCACCTGCTCGCGGATTTTTGCGACCGTGCTTTCGATGAAATGCTCGGGGGTCCATTGCCCCTGGCAGGCGGCGACGCGGAAGAGGAAGTTTTTCAGCATGGCCAGGCCCTGGGGCGTGTGGGCCACTTCCGGATGGAACTGGACGCCGAAGAGTTTCTTTTCCGGGTGCTTCATGGCGGCGATGGGCGAGTTGGCCGAATGGGCGATGGCGGCGAAGCCGGGGGGCATCTTCTCGATCCGGTCGCCGTGGCTCATCCAGACCCGGACCTGGCCGGGCGGGAAGAGGTCGCGGGGATGCGGGTCGTGGTGCAGCCGGTCGGCCGCGGGCGAGGCGGCTTCGGCGAAAAGGTCGGCGAAGAGGTCGGTCTCGTCGTCGAGGAAAAGCTCGGCCGGGCCGTATTCGCGTTTGGCCGACTTGGCGACCTGGCCGGCGAGGAGCTTGGTCATGAGTTGCATGCCGTAGCAGATGCCGAGCACGGGGATTCCGAGCTGGAAAATTTCCGGGGAGCAATGGGGGGCGTCGGGGTCGTAAACGGAGGCCGGGCCGCCGGAGAGGATAATGGCGCGGGGGGTGAAGGCGCGCACCTGGTCGAGGGGCAGGGAGAAGGGATGGATCTCGCAATAGACTTTCAGCTCCCGCACCCGCCGGGCGATGAGCAGGGTGTATTGGGAGCCGAAATCAAGGATGAGAACTTTTTCTGTGTCAGCCATAACAATTGCTTCAATTCGTAGGGGCACGGCGTGCCGTGCCCCTACATCCGTTCACGTTTACAATTGGATTATTCAACCCGATAATTCGGCGCTTCTTGGGTGACCACCACGTCATGCACGTGGCTCTCGCGGAGCCCCTGGGGCGTGATCCGAATGAAGCGGGCCTTCTTGCGCAACACCTCGATGGTGCGGCAGCCGGTGTAACCCATGCCCGACTTCAGCCCGCCCACCAACTGGTAAATGGAGGCGGCCAGCGGCCCCCGATAGGGCACCCGGCCCTCGATTCCTTCCGGGACCAGCTTGCCCAGCGAGGCCCCGGTCTCCCGGTCCTGGTCGAAAAGAATATCTTCCACCGTGACCTCCTGGCCGTAGCGGATCGAGCCCCCGGTCTTCATGGCCGAGAGCGAGCCCATGCCCCGATAGATCTTGTAGCTCCGGCCTTGATACAAGATCAACTCGCCCGGAGACTCGTCGGTCCCGGCAAAAAGCGAGCCGACCATCACCGTGCTCGCGCCTGCGGCCAGCGCCTTGACCAGGTCCCCCGAATACTTGATCCCGCCGTCGGCGATAATCGGCACGCCCGAGCGGGCCGCGGCTTTCGCGCACTCGGCCACCGCGCTGATCTGGGGCACCCCCACCCCGGCCACGATCCGGGTGGTGCAGATCGAGCCCGGGCCCATCCCCACCTTGACCGCGGCCACCCCGGCCGCGATCAGGTCGCGCGTCCCTTCCGCGGTGGCCACGTTGCCGGCGATCAACTGGCAGTCCTTGAAGCGTTTGCGGATGGCCTTGGCCTGCGCGATCACACCTTGGGTATGACCATGCGCCGTGTCCAGGCAGATCACGTCCGCCCCGGCTTCGAGTAAGAGCTTGACTCGGGTCAGATCCTCCGGGCCAACCCCCACCGCGGCGCCCACCCGCAGCCGGCCCAGTTTATCCTTGCTCGCGTCCGGGTGCTTCTCGGTCTTCTCGATGTCCTTGATCGTGATCAAACCCTTGAGCCGATACTGCTTGTCCACCACCAACAGCTTCTCGATCCGGTGCTTGTGCAACAGCTCCTTGCTCTCTTCCAGGCGGATCCCCTCCCGCACCGTGACCAGCCCCTTTTTGGTCATCAGCTTCCCCACCTTCTGCTCCAGGTTCTTCTCGAACCGGATGTCGCGGTTGGTGAGGATGCCCACGAGCTTGCCGTTCTTGGTCACCGGCAGGCCCGAGATGTCCCGCGCCTTCATGATCTGGAGCGCGTCCACCAGCTTCTGGTCCGGGTCCACCGTTACCGGGTCCACGATCATGCCCGACTCGAACTTCTTGACCTTGACCACCTCCGCCGCCTGCCGCTCCGGGGCCAGGTTCTTGTGGATGATCCCGATCCCGCCTTCCTGGGCCATGATGATCGCGGTCTGGGCCTCGGTCACCGTGTCCATGGCCGCGCTGAGGAGCGGAATAGAAAGCTCGATCTGGCGGGTGAGCCGGGTCCGGGTGTCCGCCTCCGCGGCCAAAAACCGCGAATAGCCCGGGAGCAGGAGCACGTCATCAAAGGTTAACGCCTCTTTTAACGGCAGTTGCAGCATGAACATTCCCCCCTGTTACTTGGGTTGGAAAAGGATGATCTACTTTATCCCAGTTAGCCGGCACTTTCAAGCCTGGGAAGGCATGAGGCAAGAGGCCGGAGGCTTCAGGCCTCAGGCACTTATGATGCGGTCTCGATCCATCTTACTCGGTTAGGGGCAAGGATAACAAGGCGATTTCGGAATTCTTCGACGGCGTGTTGGGCCAGGAAGGGAACGAGCAAGTCAGCGACTGCGGCCGGAGTTGGAGGATGAACCTTGACCCGGATCACACCCGGATGGCGGCTGAGCGGAAGCACCACCCAATCGCCGAAGTGCTCGTCCAGGGTGATGAGAATTCTTGCCTGGGCAATCGCCTGACTTAAAATTTCCCCGTCATCGGCGCGGTCCTGCCCCGCCTCTTTAGCCCGGACTACATCATGGCCTTGCGCGCGCAGGCGGGTGGCCACTTCGGCTTGAAACATCTGATCCAGGTAAAGGCGCAAGCGCTCAGGAGGCAACCGCTTTTTCCTCGGTGTGTTCGATCAGATCGCGGGCATAATTCAGCGCGGCCTGAAGATCCTCGGGTTTTAGCTCCGGATAGCCGCTTAAAATCTCTTCCCAGCTCTCGCCTTCGGCCAGCAGGGCCAGCAGCACCGAGACCGGGATCCGGGTGCCACGGATGACCGGCTTGCCGTTGCAAACCGCGGGGTTGATTTCGATGCGTTCGGCTTTGGGCATCGGCCTAAACTCCTGATCCAAAGTATAACAAGTTCAATAAAAGGAAACAAGCCCGAGTGAGCCTAATTTTTTCTTAATTCATGCCGGAGCGCGTTTTCGAGGTCAGGATAATGGAATTGGAAGTCGCTGGCGAGGAGTTGGGCCGGGGCGATGCGGACGCCGTCCAGGAACAGCGCCTGGCCCATCTCCCCGAAAATCAGGCGGATGATGGGGGCCGGCAGTCGGAAAAGGGCAGGACGGCGCAGGACTCTGCCCAGGGTCTTGGCGAACTCGGCGTTGGTCACCGGGTTGGGTGAAGCGGCGTTGACCGGGCCGGAGATGCTTTCGGTTTCGATCAGGAACTGGATGATGCGGACCAGGTCGGAGAGCGCGACCCAGCTCATGAATTGCTTGCCGCTGCCCATCGGGCCGCCCAGGCCGAACCGGAAAGCCGGGAGCATGGCCGCAAGCGCGCCGCCTTCTCCGGCCAGGACCATCCCGAAGCGGGCGTTAATTACTCGAATCCCTGCCCTCCGCGCCGGCTCGGTCGCTGCTTCCCAGGCCTGGCAGACCTCGGCCAGAAAGCCGGTGCCCGGAGAACTGTCTTCCCGGACCACCTCGTCTCCCCGATCGCCGTAAAACCCGATGGCCGAGGCAGAGACCAGCACCCGCGGCTTGTTTTGCAGCCCGGCCACTGCCCCGCACAAAAGCCTGGTGCTCTCGACCCGGCTCTTCAAGATTCGGTCTTTGCGCTCGAACGTCCAGCGTCCGGCCCCGATATTTTCGCCCGCCAAATGCACCACCGCATCCGCCCCTTCCAGAGCCGCGGCGTCAATCCTACCCTGGGATGGATTCCAGGCAATCTCCGTAAGTTCCAGCGGCGGCGGCCGCCGCACGAGGCGGTCCACCCGATGGTCTTTCTCCTGGAGAAATATTGCCAGTCGGCTCCCGATCAGTCCGGTCGCGCCGGAAATGACCACCCGGCGGCCGCGGGTAGCATTGCTTGAACTCATCTGTCCTTTTCCTTCCGCTTGAGCTAAAGCCTACCATAGCGAACCGCACGGGTTTTATCAAATTTAGTTAACATTGGGGTCAGGCCCCAAATGTTAACATTTGTGCTTTTCTTGGCCGCCATGTTAGAATGCCGCGCCAGGAATGGTTACCGGATGAGACAATCGGTTTTGGCCGCGAAGGGGTTTTGCTTATTCTGCATCGTTCTGATCAATGTTTCACTGGCTGGGGCCGGAGCGGCCGAGGCTCCGGAGGAGCCGGCGAAGATCGAGCAGCCGGCGGAAGCAGAGGAAGCGGCCGGCAAAGAGGCGCTGGCCGGGCTGGAGAAGACGCCGCTAGGTCCGGCGCTCCAGTGGCTGTTTAACGAGGACCGCAAATATTTTATCCTGCCGATTTTCAGCACCGGGCCGGACACCGGCTGGATGCTGGGCCTGGCCTGGTATCACACCGACCTTTTCGGCAAGGACAAGCGGGACCTGGTGCTGGGCGCGATCATGACCCAGTCGGGCCAGAACAACTTCATGTTCAGTTGGGCCGAGCCGGGCATCCCGTTGAAAGAGGGCCGGGTCGCGCTCTCGTTTTTCTACTCCGACAACCCTTCCGGCGGCATCCGCTATTTCGGCGAGGGCAACCGCAGCCGTTACGAGGAGGTGGCTTCCAACTATCGGGCCAACGTGCGGGGAGTCGGGCTGGCCTACATTTACGATTTCAACCAGCGCCTGACCTTGTTCAGCCATTACGGCTACTCGTTGAGCGAGTTCGATGACCCGACCGAAGACTTCGACCTGGCCGGCGACCGTTTTTCTTCCCGGCCGATCAGCGAGGTCCACCCGGGGCTATTTCAGAGCGAAGAATTCCAGGAGGGTTATCGGACCGGGGAACTGGCGGCGATTTTATCCTACGACAGCCGGGAGAAGAAGCGGCTGATGCGGATCGGTCCGGGTTACAAATGGAAAGGCAGTTTTTCCTGGGCTGACCGCGACTTCGGGGGAGATTACGACTGGATTGTAGTCAATTCTGAATTGAGCCACTACCTGGCCCTGACCCAGTCCAAGAAACACCTGCTCTGCTACCGCGGCGCTTACACCCATAGCTGGGGCCACGTCCCTTTTGACCGGGTGCCGGGAATCAGCTCCGGCACCAACCGCGGCTATTACTCCGGCCGGTTCCGCGCCGACCATGAGATTGAAGGCAACCTGGAATACCGCTGGTATCTGACCAAACATTTCGGGCTGGCCGCGTTCGCGGACTCGGCCAAGGTCTTCCAGAGCGGCGAAAAGATCGGGGACGCCCTGTTCACTGATTACCACCCCGCACTCGGCGGCGGCATCCGGATCGTGATCCCGCCCGAGATCATCTTCCGCCTGGATTACGGCGTCAGCCCCGAGCAGTCCAACTTTTACTTTACGCTCGGCGAAACCTTCTGAGACCCTCTCGTCCCCTCTCCCTGCGGGAGAGGGTTAGGGTGAGGGTGACCGGCTTAGACCGCCTCGATGGTGGAGGGCGGCTTCTGGGCGATGTTGTAAGTAACGCTGACCACGCCCGGGACTTCCGAGGTGATCCGGTCCGCGATCCGGGTCAGGGTGCGGAAGGGTAAGGCGGTGGGGGTGCCTGTAATCGCGTCAGTCGAATCCCAGCAGCGGACTTCGATCTGGAAGCCGAATTCCCTTTTGCCTTTGCGCATGCCGGTGACCTTGTCCTGGTGGAGGATGGCCAGGTATTGGAAAGCCTTGGTCCCGGCCAGCTCCGCTTCCACGATCCGCGTGGCCTTTCGGACGAGTTCCACCCGCTCGGGCGTGCACTCGCCGATCACCCGGGCGGAAAGGGCCGGGCCGGGGAAGGGCGGCCGGTCAGACACGGACTGGGGGAATCCCAGGGCTTTAGCGATCCGGCGGATGCCGGTCTTGCGCAACTGGATCACCGGCTCGAGCACGATGTAGCCGTAGCATTTCTCTGTGTCAATGCCGAGCTGGGCCAGGATGTTGTGCTGGCGCTTGATCCCGGCCACGGTCTCTTCCACGTCGGTGTAGTTGGTGCCCTGCAGGAGGAACCTCGCTCGACTTTTTTTCACCAGCGGTCCGAACACGGTCTTGTAAAAGGTCTGGGTGATCGCTTCCCGCTTTTCTTCCGGGTCGGTGATGCCTTTGAGCGCGCGGAAAAACTGTTGGCGGGCGTCCTTCACCTGCACCGGCACGCCCATCTTTCGGAACAGCGCCGCCACCTGTCGGGCCTCGCCTTCGCGCATCAGGCCGTTCTCGATGAAATAGGTCTTGAGCCTCGAACCCAGGGCGCGGTGGCCCAGCAAGGTCACCACCGAGGAATCCACGCCCCCGGACAAAGCGTTCACCGCGCGGCCGCTGCCGACCGCGGCCTTGATTTCCGCCACCTGGTCCGCGATGAAAGCCGCGGGTTTTAAATCCTTGAGTTTGATCTCCTTGATCTTCATGCCTGGCCCCCTTTCCTTTTGACCTTTGCCGCCGGTCCAATTTTTTCTCGAGGATCGGCGGCGATTCTAACAGATCGCTCCCGGCCGGGCAAGGTTTTTTTCTAGTTGACAGGGCGTTGCCGATGTCCTAATCTTTTCGCCGGTTCGAGGAAGCCTAGTGGCACCCGGGTAGTTCTTCCAACCCGAACCGGCGGTTCAATTTCAGCTTCTCAAAGCAAGCGGCTTGTCCCGGGAGGATTCACCGCCTCTCGGCGGTAGCGACCTCGGTCAAGGTAAGATCGGACAGGAGCAGAACATGAAGGGAATCCTGGTGCTGGAAGACGGGCAAGCGTTCGAGGGCCTTTCCGTCGGCGTGGACGGCGAACGCATGGGCGAGGTGGTGCTGAACACGGCGGTGGTCGGCTACCAGGAGCTGATGACCGACCCGGCCAACGCCGGCAAGATCCTGGTGCTTACCTATCCCTTGATCGGGAATTACGGAGTGGCGGGAAAGTTCAACGAGTCCCGCCGCTCTTGGCTGGCGGCCCTGGTGATCAAGGAGAAGACGCGGATCTGCTCCAACTGGCAGGCCGAAGATCCCTTCGATCACTTCCTGGCCGAGCAGCAGGTGACCGCGATCAGCGGGATTGACACGCGCACCCTGGCCGTGAAAATCCGCGATCAGGGCGAGATGTGGGGGATTGTAGCGACTAAGCCATCGAATCCGGCCGCTCTTCTGAAAAAGCTGAAAGCCCATAAGGAGCACGCCGACCAGGATTGGATCCGGGAGATTTCCGTAAGCCGCATCACCAAGATCAAAGGACCGGGGAAGGGTCCCAGGCTCGGCGTCCTCGACCTGGGCGTGACCCACAGCCTGGTCCAGCAGCTCAAACACCTGGCTCGGGAAATCTGGTTGTTCCCTTTTCGCACCAGCGCCGAGAAGATTTTGGAGGCGGGCCTGGACGGGCTGATCATCTCCAACGGGCCGGAAAATGATGCTTCCCTCCCCGAGATTGTGCCCACGGTCAAGGCGTTGCTCGGCCGAATCCCCTTGTTCGGGATTTCCACCGGCCACCAGATCATCGCCCTGGCGCTCGGCGGCCGGCTCCAGCGCCTCAAGGTCGGCCATCACGGCGTCAACTACCCGGTCCGCTCCCCCGCTTCTTTCAAAGGCGAGATCACGGTGCAGAATCATTCCTGGGTGGTGGACGCCGATTCGATCAAGGGGCGAAACGAGGTCGCCGTCACCCTGCAAAACGTGAACGACGCGACCATCGAGGAAATGGAGAGCAAGGCGCTCCGGTTTATTTCCACCCAGTATTATCCGTCGAGTCCCGGCTTTGAAGAAATCCATCCGGTGTGGAGCAAGTTCACGGGGATGATCGCGCCGGAGAAAAGGAGTTAGCATGCCCAAGCGCGCGGACTTGAAGAAGATCCTGATGATCGGGTCCGGTCCGATTGTCATCGGCCAGGCCTGCGAGTTCGACTATTCCGGCTCCCAGGCCTGCAAGGCGCTCCGGGAAGAGGGATACTTCACCATCCTGGTCAACAGCAACCCGGCCACCATCATGACCGACCCGGGTCTGGCCGACGTCACCTACATCGAGCCGCTCACGGTCGAGGCGGTGACCGAGATCATCAAGCAGGAGCGGCCGGACGCGATCCTGCCGACGCTGGGCGGCCAGACCGGGCTCAACCTGGCCTTCTTCCTGATGAAGGAAGGGATTCTCAGCCGCTACGGGGTGGAAAGCATCGGCGCCAGCGTGGACGCCATCTCCCGGGCGGAGGACCGCGACCTGTTCAAGCAGGCGATGCACGAGATCGGAGTCAAGACTCCGAAGAGCGGGATTGCCACCGGCGTGGAAGAGGGCATGAAGATCGGTCTGGACATCGGGTTCCCCTTGATCCTGCGGCCCGCCTATTGCCTGGGCGGCGCCGGCGGGGCCACCGCTTACAACAAGGAAGAGCTGGAGCAGGCGCTCTCGAGCGCCCTGGAGATCAGCCCGGTGCACCAGGTGCTGGTCGAGCAATCGGTGCTGGGCTGGAAGGAGATCGAATTCGAGGTGGTCCGCGACTGCGTGGACAACGTGATCATGATCACCTCCATGGAGAACGTGGACCCGATGGGCGTGCATACCGGGGACTCGATCGTGGTCGCGCCTTCCCAGAGCCTGACCGCGGAGGAATACCTCCAGTTCGTGAACCTCTCCAAGAAGATCATCCGCAAGGTCGGGGTCACCGGCGGCGGCGCCAACATCCAGTTTGCGCAAAACCCGGACAACGGCCAGATCGTGATCATCGAGGTCAATCCCCGCCTCTCCCGCAGCTCGGCCCTGGCCTCCAAGGCCACCGGCTTCCCCATCGCCCGGGTCGCCACCAAGCTGGCCGTGGGCCTGACCCTGCCCGAGATTCTGAACCAGGTCACCGGCCGCACCACCGCCTTTTTCGAGCCGACCGTGGACTATTGCGTGTTCAAGATCTGCCGCTTCACCTTTGAGAAATTCCCCCAGGCCGAGCGGGTGCTCAACACCTCGATGAAGGCGGTGGGCGAGGCCATGTCCATCGGCCGCAACTTCAAGGAGGCGCTGCAGAAGGGCATCCGGTCCATTGAGACCGGCCGCTTCGGGTTCGGGGCCGACGGCAAGGACCGGGTCAAGGACGCGGAGCTGAAGAAGCCCGCGCCGGCGCTGCTCCGGGAAATCCAGCAAAAGATCCGGGTGCCCAACGACGACCGGCTGTTTTATCTCCGCTATGGCTTGAAGCTGGGGATGAGCGTGGACGAGCTTTACGATCTCTCCAAGATAGACCGGTGGTTTCTCGACAACATGAAGGAGCTTACCGAGCTGGAAGCCAAGATCGGGAAATACCGGAACGCCCGGCCGACCGGCGCGATCAAGCTGCCGGCCGACCTTCTCAAGACCGCCAAGAGCAACGGCTTTTCCGACGTGCAGCTCGCGCATCTGCTCAACTCGACCGAGGCCAAGGTCCGCGACTATCGGAAGCGGCACGGGATCCAGGCGGTTTACAAGCTGGTGGACACCTGCGCCGGCGAGTTCCGGGCGGAGCGGCCTTACTATTACTCCACTTACGAGACCGAGAACGAGAGCGTTCCCTCCGGCCGCAAGAAAGTGGTGATCCTGGGCGGCGGCCCCAACCGGATCGGACAGGGAATCGAGTTTGATTACTGCTGCTGCCACGCTTCCTACGCGCTCCGGGAAGAAGGCATGGAGAGCATCATGATCAACTGCAACCCGGAGACCGTTTCCACCGACTACGACACCTCGGACAAGCTGTATTTCGAGCCGCTCACCTTCGAGGACGTGCTCAACATCGTGGAACTGGAAAAGCCGATCGGCCTCATCGTCCAGTTCGGCGGTCAGACTCCCCTCAACCTCTCCGTGCCCCTGCACCGGGCCGGGGTCAAGATCCTGGGCACTTCGCCCGACTCGATTGACCGGGCCGAAGACCGCAAGCGCTTCCAGCAACTGGTGAAAAAGCTCAAGCTCGTCCAGCCCGAGAACGGGACCGCCTCCTCCTTCGAGCAGGCCCGGCGGGTGGCCGGGGTCATCGGCTACCCGGTGGTGGTGAGGCCGTCCTACGTGCTGGGCGGCCGGGCCATGGAGATTGTTTATGATGACCATGACCTGGCCGGTTACATGGAAAAGGCCATCCAGGTCTCGCCGGACCATCCGATCTTGATTGACAAGTTCCTGGAGGACGCGATCGAGGTGGACGTGGATGCCATTGCCGACGGCGAGCGCTGCGTGATCGGCGGGATCATGGAGCACATCGAGGAAGCGGGAATTCATTCGGGCGACAGCGCCATGGTCCTGCCTACTTACACCCTGGGCGCGGAGATCCTGGAGCAGATCCGGCTCAACACCGCGGCCCTGGCCAAGGAGCTCAAGGTCAAAGGGCTGCTCAATATTCAATATGCGGTCAAGAACAATGTGGTCTATATCCTGGAGGTGAACCCCCGGGCCAGCCGCACGGTGCCTTTCATTTCCAAGGCTATCGGGGTGCCGCTGGCCAAGCTGGCCACCAAGATCATGCTGGGCCAGACCTTGCCTGAGCTGGGCTTTACCCAAGAGAAGCCGATCCCCTACGTAGCGGTCAAGGAATCGGTCTTTCCCTTTATCCGGTTCCCGGGCGCCGACGCCATCCTCGGCCCGGAGATGAAGTCCACCGGCGAGGTGATGGGAATTGACACCACCTTCGGCATGGCTTACGCCAAGAGCCAGATCGCGGCCGGGCAGAAGCTCCCCACCCAAGGCAGCGTCTTCATCAGCGTGAAGAACCAGGACAAGCGCCACTTGGTGTTCGTGGCCAAGAAGCTTGTGGACCTGGGCTTCCAGATCATCGCCACCTCCGGGACCGCCGAGGCCCTGGTCCGGAACGGGATCGAGGTCGAGGTTTTGCCCAAGATCCACGAGGGCCGGCCCAACATTTTGGATTACATCAAGAACGACAAGGTGGATTTGATCATCAATACGCCCGCGGGCAAGGCCACCAAGGAGGACGAGACCAAGATCCGCAGCCACGCCATCCTCCACAGCGTGCCCCTGATCACCACCCTGGCCGGCGCCGAGGCTTCGGTCAACGGCATCGAGAGCCTGATCCGGCAGCCCCAGATGCAGGTGAAGTCGCTCCAGGAATACCATCGCGACATTGGGGTCAGAGCTTCACTTTACACTTAACGGTAGAGTAAGAATTCGAGGTTTCCGATTTTTTTCTTGACGGCAAACGGCGCCAGAGTGTAGAATCGCTTTGAGCTTGAAGGTTGGTTAATTCCGTTAGATTCTCATTTCCGGAGAGGAGGGGAGAGGCGTTCATGGATGAGGCATGGCTTGGCGAGATTCCATCAGGGCCAGCTTCTCAGGCGACCGTTAGGCAACCCCTCGCGCTTCGGTGGTATCGGCCAAGTTCCACTGCGTTAAGTGTAAAGTGAAGCTCTGACCCCCATGCCTGGGTCTGGGAGGGTCGCGGCGGCGGCTCGGATAAGCCGCGAAGAAAGTTGCTAAAAATTACATCGGGGGGCTTGACAAGCGACTTCAGAAGTGACCCCTATGCTCTAATAATATAATCATCAATTAAATAGGCATTAATGAGAGGAGGAGTAATAATGAAGATCAAGATGAACAAGAATATGTTTCCTAGGATACCAATTATTATAATTATATTATTAACTATTATTATTTTTTATAAGCCCAACTATGAAAAATATATAATGATTTTCTTTGCTATTCTGTTTGTAATCGCAATGATATTTTACAGAAAATATTTGTATAATATGATAATAAATTTACCAGCGAGCTTTATTTTATGGATTATAGCAGCTATATTTATACCTTTATTATGGTATTTTATAATATATCTTTTGAAAAATACTAAATATCTTCAATATATCGTCGCATTTGCAGTGATAATTTCTTTTATTATAACTATGTTAGGGATTCCCATTATATTAAAATTGTTAAAGAGGACAAATATTAGAAAATAGCTATATTAAAGTTGTCTATAATATATAAAAGATCGGGATAAGAGCTTCACTTTACACTTAACAAGGAAGGTTTTTAATTGAGCAATGAAATGACCATGAGTTTCAAGCACGATAACAGCGGGCAGGTTCTGGCTTACTGCGATACCGGCCTAACCTCCGGCTCGGATTGCACGGGAGCAACTCCGGTCAACCCGGTCTATGTCTACTCTTACAACGAGATTGGGAGATTGGGGTCAGAACTTCACTTTACACTTAAGGCTTGACAAGGACTGAAGGCTTTGTCATGATGGCAGCATGGCCCGACCCTGGCGCATCCAATTTCCCGACGCTATTTACCACGTAACCTCGCGGGGCAATAACCGCCAGGACATCTTTCTGGACGAAGCCGACAAACACCTTTTTCTCGACACCCTTGCCACGGCCAGCTCGCGCTTTGATCTTCAGCTTTTCGCCTTCTGCCTGATGAGCAACCACTTCCACCTCTTTCTGCGCACGCCCCGGGCCAACCTGAGCCGGGCCATGCAGTGGCTGATCGGCACTTACACCCGGCGATTTTTTGGGAGACACCACCGGGGCGGGCACTTGTTGCAGGGGCGGTTTAAGGCGGTACTGGTGGTGGACGAGGGGCACTGGCTGAACCTGTCCATGTATTTGCACCTGAATCCGGTGCGGGCGGGGATGGTGGCGGACCCGGCGGAATATGAATGGTCGAGTTTTCGGGATTACACGCGGGGGCGTTCGCGGTTTGGGTGGCTCAAGCCGGGGGAGATTTTGGCGCAGTATGGCCAGAGCGAGGCGGGGCAGAGGCGGCGGTACCGGAAAGAATGCCTGGCATTGGCCGGGAAGCGGGGGAAGGTTTGGGAAGAAATCCGGAGCGCGGTGGTATTAGGCCCGGGTGCGGTGGTGGAGGAGTTGATAAAGAAGTATGGGCCAGCGGGTAGGTGGGAAGCAGTGCCGGCTTTTGTGCAAGTTAAGCGAGAGGCGGTGAAGGTTGAGGCAGAGGTCGGCCGGGTGGCGGAAGTGTTTGGGGTGAAACGAGAGGAGATGATGCGGCGGCGGCGGAATTTTGTGCCGCGGCTGGCGGCGTATTATCATTTGGTTGAGCATTGCGGGCTGGGGGCGACGGAGGTGGGGAGGGTGATGGGGGCGAAGGCGGCGGCGGTTTCGATGGGGACGAGAAGATTCAAGGAGCGACTGGGCCGGGAGCCGGGGTTGCAGAAACGCATGGAAGCATTAAGTGTAAAGTGAAGCTCTGACCCCAATGAAGGTAAGCGTCATCATCCCGGTCTATAACCGGGCCGAGCTTATCGCCCAGGCCGTTGAAAGCGTGCTCCGCCAGAGCTTCTCGGACTTCGAGCTCCTGGTGGTGGACGACGGCTCCAGCGACGGCACCTGGGAGGCCCTCCAGCGCTGCGGTCCCAGGATTCGGGCCTTGCGCCAGGAGCATCGAGGCGCTTCCGCCGCCCGCAACCTCGGGATCCAAACCGCGGCCGGCGAATACCTCGCCTTTCTGGATTCCGACGACCTCTGGCAGCCGCAGAAGCTCGCCCGCCAGGTGCAATACCTGGACCAGCATCCGGAGGTCGCGCTCGTGCACTGCGACGGCTGGGTGATCAAGGGTCAGGACGTTCCCGCCGATTTGGCTTCTCGCGCCACCTTCTATGCAACGCGCCTGCCTCCGCATGGGCCCGAGGCGCCGGCCCGGCTCATGAGCACCCCCATCATCACCTCGCACCTGATGGTCCGCTCCGAGGCGGTGAAACGCGCCGGCGGGTTCGCCGAAGACCTCTGGCTTCATGAAGACGCGGACTTGATCCTGCGCCTGCTCGAAGCCGGCCAAGCCATCGCCTATTTGCCCGAGCCCCTGGTCGTCAAGCGCGACCTGCCCGACGGTTTGGCTCAGCACCAACTGGCTTACATCCTGGAGTCCATCAAGGTGCAAAAGCGGAGCTTCAGCCGCTCCACGGTCCTGCACCCCATTTTGGTCCCCACCCTGGCGCGCTCCCATCGCCTCGCCGCCTGGGCCTTGTATCAAAACTCCGACCGCCTGGGATTCCTTTGCCATTGCCTTGCGGCCTGGCGCCTCCGGCCCCGATCGCTGCGCCTCCCTCTCGCTCTCCTGGCCTTGCTCCTCCCTCATCCCAGGGGCTTGGTCTTCTTGATCCGACTCTGGAAAATGGGGAACGCTTCTCCGCAAAAATTGTCTTAATTGCTGGATTTTGGCCGGGCCGGGCTTCCCCCATTTTTTGCCTACACCGCATATTTTCGGCCGGTGTAGGGGCGCCTCATTGCGCCCGCTCCCCTGCAAGGGCGCGATCAATCGCGCCCCTGCCGGGGATTCCGAAAAAAATGGGGGTGGGCAAGTTGGCCGGGCCGGTTGACAGCCCGGCAACTCGGCTTAAAATAGAGCCATTAACGGGTTTCCTGGCCCGCCGCGGAGAATGGCCGGGAAGCCTCTTTCTTATCGGTGCCGATCAGCCATGCGGAATTTTCAAATTATCTTGATGGCGGCCATGATCCTCCTCTGGGCCGGCCCGAGCCTGGGCCAAACCCGGATGCCCCAACTGCCCCCGCCCAATTTAGGCCAGCCGGCTGAGCCATCGCCGGCGCCAGCATCGGTCCCTGCGGCGGCAGCCGCCGCGCCCGGGGAAATGCCCGCGGTCACTATCTCCGCCAGGCTGGACCAGACCGAAGTCCATGCCCGCGACCCCTTCCGCTGCACCATCACCGTTTCCTGGGACAAGAAGCCGGCCGGGCAGACCGCGGAGCTGGACTTTGATTTCCCGGACCCGCCCCGCTCCGAGGGCATCCGGGTAACCGGCAATTCCTTCAAGGCCAGCGCGGTTGCGGACCAGGGCGCGGTCCACGTGGTCCGCGAATACACCTACGAGCTGGCGGCGGACAAAGAAGGCAAGCTTTCGATCGGTGCGACCGCCGTGGTCTTTCGCCGGCGCGGGGGAGGCGACGAGCAGAAGCTCATGACCCACCCGCTTGAAATCACGGTGCTCAAGCCGAGGCTGCGATTGACCGAGGTCATCAGTCCCCATCGGGCCAAGCTGATCATCGTTGGCGCGCTGGTGCTCGCGGTGGCCGGACTGGTTTTGATCGTGGTCCGGGACCGGAAAAAGAAGGCGGAAGTAATATCCGAGCCGATTGAGACCCTGGAAGACCGTTGCCTTCGGCAATTGAAAGACAACGAGACCCACCGCATCGCCGGCCATTATGCCGAGTATTTCCTGGGCCTGGCCGCGGTGCTCAAGGGTTATCTGCGCGAGCGCTACCAGATCCGCACCCAGGGCCAGACCACGGACAAGATCGCGGACGCCCTGAAACAGGCGGCCGATCAGGAAACCGCGGACGCGGTGCGCAACACGCTTCATCTCTGCGACCGGGTCAAGTTCGCGGGGGCTCAGCCCGGCCCGGCCGAGATGGACCGGGCCTATGAAGCCGCCCGCTCACTAATCGAAAGAAGTAGGGGCATGGACTTCGGCGAGCTCAGTCGAGCCGCATGCCAAGCCCCTACCTCCAATTAAGGAGGTATAAATTCATGCCCCAGGACATGCAGGCCATCCACGAGAAAGTGCAGCAGCAAAGCCAGTTCGTGGACAAGATCTTGGCCGAGACCGGCAAGGTGATCGTGGGCCAGCGCCGAATGCTCGAGCGGATCCTGATCGGGATCCTCAGCAACGGCCACATCCTGATCGAGGGCGTGCCGGGCCTGGCCAAGACCATGACCGTGCGCACCATCTCCGACTGCATCCGCACCAGGTTCCAGCGCATCCAGTTCACGCCCGACTTGTTGCCCGCGGACCTGATCGGCACCTTGATCTTTGACCAGAGGACCGGCGCCTTCACTCCGCGCCAGGGTCCGATCTTTGCCAACCTGATCCTGGCCGACGAGATTAACCGCGCCCCGGCCAAGGTGCAGAGCGCGCTCCTGGAAGCCATGCAGGAGCGGCAGGTCACCATCGGCGATCACACCTATCCCTTGCCCGAGCCTTTCCTGGTCATGGCCACCCAGAACCCGATCGAGCAGGAAGGGACTTATCCCTTGCCCGAGGCGCAGGTGGACCGGTTCATGCTCAAGATCCTGGTCGGCTACCCGGACAAGGCCGAGGAGCGCCAGATCATGGACCGGATGACCGAGCTAGAGACGCCCACGGCCGAGCCGGTGATCACGCCGGAAGAGATCCTGGCGGCGCGCCGGGTGGTGAGCGAGATTTACGTGGACCCCAAGATCAAGGACTACATCGTGGACGTGGTGCTGGCTACCCGCGAGCCCAAGCGCTACGGGCTGGATTCGCTCGAGGGCCTGATCGCCTGGGGCGCTTCTCCCCGGGCCACGATTTATTTGACGATGGCCGCCAAGGCCCACGCCTTCCTCCGCCACCGCGGTTACGCGACCCCGGAAGACATCAAGAGCATCGGCGCCGACGTGCTCCGCCACCGGATCATTGTCACCTACGAGGCCGAGGCCGAGGAGTTAACCAGCGAGGACATCGTCCGTCAGGTCTTTGATCACGTGGAGATACCTTAGAGAAGCCGGAAGAGTTCCACGCAAAGACGCGAAGACGCAGAGTTTAAGGATTGAAGAATCAGTTTAACATAACGGCAAAACCGTCTCCTCAAACCGGAATAGCCGCCAAGAAGCCAAGCCGCAAAGGAGTTGTCCATTGCTTGGCGCTCTTTTTCATGGGTCGGAATGTTGCAGAGCTTGGCCGGAGAGGCACCCTTGCGGCTTAAGATCCTTGGCGTCAAGTCTCTTTATTCTTTTGTCGAAAAGAGCTTGGCGACTTTGCGTCTTGGCGTGAAAAGTTTTTCTTTTTTTGTAAAAGGAATTGGATATGGCCTCGACAACTCAAATAAGTCGTAACCACGGCGACGACCGGCTGAAGGAGATTTTCAAGAAGGTCCGCCGGATCGAGATCACCACCAAGAAGGTGGTGAACGAGGTCATGGCCGGCGAATACCACAGCGTGTTCAAGGGCCGGGGCATGGAGTTCAGCGAGGTGCGCGAGTATTACCCGGGCGACGACGTGCGCACCATTGACTGGAACGTGACCGCCCGCACCGGCCGGCCCCACGTCAAGGTCTTTTCCGAGGAGCGGGAGCTGACCGTGATCCTGATGGTGGACGCGAGCTCGTCCCTGGCCTTCGGGACCCGGGACAAGACCAAGGGCGAGCTGGCCGCGGAGCTTTCGGCCCTGATCGCTTTCTCCGCCATCGAGAACAACGACCGGGTGGGCCTGATCATCTTCACCGACCGGATCGAGCGCAGCATCCCGCCCAAGAAGGGCCGGCGCCACGTGCTCCGGGTGATCCGGGAGATCCTGTCCTTCCGGCCCGAGACCAACCGCACCGACCTGGCCCTGGCGCTCGAATACCTCTCCCGCATCCAGCGCCGGCGGGCGGTGGTCTTCCTGATCTCGGACTTCATCGCGCCCGACTACAGCCGCGCCCTCCGGGTCGCCAACCGCCGGCACGATCTCATCGCCATGACCCTGTCCGACCCGCGCGAGCGCGAGATCCCGCCGCTGGGCCTGGTGGAGTTGGAGGACGCCGAGACCGGCGAGAGCCTGTTGCTTGACACTTACGACCAGGCCACCCGCGAGAGCTTTGCCGAGCTTTTCGGACTGCGCCTCAAGGAGCGGGTCAGGCACTTTCGGGGCATGGACCTCGACAACCTGGAGCTGGGCACCGCGGAGAATTATGAGCGGCCTTTGCTCCGTTTCTTCCGGGAGCGCGCCCGGAAATTCCGTTAGCGAGGACGAGATGGAACGACGTTCTACCGTCATTTTACTGGTCGTCAACCTGGTCTTAGTCACGATCGCGGTCGTGGCCGGAGTGCTGGTGGTGTTCCGCCTCTTTTCCTGGCCCCAGCCGGACGTCGAGCGCCACCGCCGCCTGGCCGCCACCCTGGAGGCGAACGGGCTTTACGACCAGGCGCTCGCGGCTTACGAGACTTATCGCACCGAAGCGGCCCTCTCCCCGGCCGAAGATGCCAACCTCCATTTTCAAGAGGCGGAGGTTTTTGAGACCAAGCTGGGCGATTCGAGGTCCGCGCTCGGGCATTACCTGATGGCCAAGGAACTCAACCCCAAGGCCGGTTGGGCCCCGGAGGCGGAGAAGCGGATCGTGGCTTTGCTCGAAGGCATGGGCCGGAGCCTGGACGCGCAAAACCGTTTGACCCAGGCCACCGCGCTGGAACCCAAAGCCGGCGCCAAGCCCGGGCAAGTGGTGGCCAGGCTCGGCGGCCGCGAGATCACCATGGCCGAACTGGACCAGGACATTCAGGATTTACCGGCCGACGTGCAAAAGGAGTTTGCCCACCCCACGAAAAAACGCGAATACTTGAACCAATATTTATTGGAGCAGATGCTTTACCATTCCGCGGTGCGCAAGGGCCTGGCCGAGAAGTCCGAGGTCAAGGAGAGGCTGGAGCGGATCCGGAAGAACGTGCTCGCCCAGATGGCATATGAAGAAGAGATGAGAAAGCGGGTCCAGGTCACGCCGGAAGAAGTGAAAAAATACTTGGCCGAGCACCCGGATGAATTCAAGGACGCCAAAGAAGCCACGGAGCGGCTGTTAAAGGAAAAGGAAGCCCAGGCCCGGCAGGAACTGATGCAGGAGCTGGGCAAACTTCAGGAAATAAAAGTCTATGAAGATGTCTTTTCCAAATAAGCAGGTAAGGGCATGGCATTCCATGCCCCTACCTGCGCGCTTGGCCGACCACGAGCGTAGGGGCGCAATTCATTGCGCCCTCGATTCGTCGTCCGGGAAACGGGCGCGATTAATCGCGCCCCTACTCCTGGGCTTGGGGCTGCTGGCGGCAGAGCCGCAGACCCAGGACCAGAACCCAGCCCCCCTTCAGATCGAGCCGGCCCCGGCGGAAACCGTGGCGCCGATCCCGGTCCAGTCGCCGGCGCCGGCCGGTCCGGCCGGTCCGGTGCGGGTCAGCTCCAGCCTGGACAAGGCCATCATCACCGTGGGCGACCTCATCACCTACACCTTGGAAGTGGAAGCGCCGGAAGACTCGCAAGTGGCCATGCCCCAGCCCGGGGCCGAGTTGGGCGGATTCATCATCCGGGATTACACGCCGCCGGAGAAGAAGAAGCTCGACCGCGCCGTGGTTGTGAAAATGACCTACAAAATCACCGCCTATGCGACCGGCACCCTCGAGATCCCGCCGCTGCCGGTGATCGTCCAAGCGCCGGGCGGCCTGGTGACCGGGCTTTGGGCCGAAGGCGTGCAGGTCCGGGTGGTGCCGATCTCGAACCCGGACGACCTGGAGATCCGCGACGTCAAGCCGCCGGTCCTGATCCCGATCAACTGGCGGCCTTATTACCTTTTCGGCGGCATCGCGCTCGGGCTCGTGATCCTGGCCGCGGGCGTGCTCCTGTATCTCTACCGCTGGCGGCCCCGGCCGGAAGAGCTGCCGGCGCCGGTCAAGCCCGCGCACGAGCTTTTCTATGAAGAGCTGCAAGCGCTCCTGGCCCTGAAGCTCATTGAGGCCGGCGAGGTCGAGGCCTTTTACACCAAGCTCAGCGAGATCGCGCGCCGCTACCTCGCGCTCCGCTACCGCATCTACGCCCTGGAATGCACCACCACCGAGATCCTCGACCGCCTGCGGGACAAGAGCCTGGAGATGCGGGCCTTCTCGCGGATCCAGTGGCTGCTGGAAGAGACCGACCTGGTCAAGTTCGCGCAACACCTGCCGGCCGAGGGAGAACGCAAGGAGATCGCGGGCAAAGCGAAAGAGCTGGTGGACTGGACGCGCGAGGCGGACCTCTTGCCCATGGGCGTCGCGGATGCTCCGCCGCCGGCCCCGGAAATGAGAGCGAGCGCCTGAGCCATGTTCCGCTTCCACGATATCTGGTTTTTGCTCGGGCTCTCGCTGCTCCCGCTCCTGATCTGGATCTACCGCCGGCTGGAAGCCCGGGGCCGGCCGCGGCTCAAATTCTCGGACCTGGGGCTGCTCCGGTCGCTCCGGCCCTCGCCCAGCCTGCCCCTGCGGCATTCGGTGATCGGGCTGCGGGCGCTGGCGCTCCTGCTCCTGGTCGCGGCCCTGGCCCGGCCCCAGAGCGGCACCCGCGAGGAAGAGGTCTCGAGCGAAGGCATTGACATCATGATCGCGCTCGATGTCTCCACTTCCATGCAGCAGCAGGACTTCGAGCCGGAGAACCGGCTGAACGTGGCCAAGCTGGTGACCCGGCAGTTCATCCTGGGCCGCAAGAGCGACCGGATCGGGCTGGTGGTGTTTTCGGCCCTGGCCTTCACCCAGTGCCCGCTGACGGTGGACTACACCATCCTGCTCGACCTGGCGGACAAGGTCAGCTTTACCCGGCCGGAGCACGACGGCACCGCCATCGGGAACGCCCTGGCTACCGCGGTCAACCGGTTGCGCGAGAGCCGGGCCAAGAGCAAGGTGATCATCCTGGTGACCGACGGCGAGAACAACCGGGGCATTGACCCGCTCCAGGGCGCGGAGCTGGCCAAGGCCATGGGGATCAAGGTTTACACGGTGGGCGTGGTCAACCCCGGCGGCATGATGCAGGCGGTGGATGACTTCTTCTTCGGCCGGATCCTGGTGCCGGCCGCGGGCCGGGTGGACGAGAGCCAGCTCCAGGAGATCGCCAAGACCACCGCCGGCCGCTACTTCCGGGCCACCGACCGCAAAGGCCTGGAAAAGACCTTCTCGGAGATTGACCAGTTGGAAAAGTCCCAGGTGGACGTGACCCAGTATTATCGGTATTCGGAGAATTTTTCTCCCTGGCTGCTGGCGGCGATGGGCCTGCTCCTGGTGGAAATGGTTTTGGCCCACACGCGCTTTCGGAGGATTCCATAAGTCCTTCGATTCATAAGTTCGATTACGAACTTATTTACTCAGGACTTAGTGCTGAGTGAGCAAACTCATCGAGCAAGCAGAAATGATATGTCATCGTATTTGCGAATCGAAGCACTAAGGGAGTTTCGGCGAACCCACCCTTCGCCGAGCCGAAGGGTGGGCTACATACGGAAATGAAGTTTGCGAATCCCAACTTTCTCTATCTCTGGCTCCTGCTTCCGGCGCTGATCGGAGGATTCGTCTGGTCCGGCCGGCGCCGGGCCGGCCTGATCCGATCGTTCGGGAACCCGGACCTGCTCGAGCGCATCGGCTCCGCGGTGCATCCTCCCCGCCGGCGGCTCAAGCAAGTCTTTTTCGTCCTGGCCGTCTTCTTCCTGGCGCTGGCGCTGGCCCGGCCGCAGTGGGGCGCGAGCCTGACCCCGATCAAGCGCGAGGGCGTGGACCTGGTGGTGGTGCTGGACGTGTCGCTGTCCATGCTCGCCCAGGACATCAAGCCCAGCCGGCTGGAGAAAGCCAAGCACGAGCTCTCTAAGCTCCTGGACCTGCTCCAAGGCGACCGGGTGGCCGTCGTCGCTTTTGCCGGAACCAGCTTCACCCTTTGCCCGCTCACCCTCGACTACCAGGCGGCCAAGATGTTCCTGCAGACCCTCAACCCCGGCGTGATCCCGGAGCCGGGCACCGCCATTGCCGACGCCATCCGCACCGGAGCCGCGAATTTTGACCCCAAGAGCAAGAAGTTCAAAGCTCTGGTCCTGCTCACCGACGGCGAGAACCTGCGGGAAGGCAAGGAGCAGGACCCGGTGGCCGCCGCGGAAAAGGCCGCGGAGCAGGGGGTGGTGATTTACACGGTGGGCATCGGGTCCGGCCGGGGCGAGCCGATCCCGCTGGTCAACGAGCAAGGGGAGGTGGCCTACAAGCGCGATCCGAGCGGCCAGCCGGTGATGAGCAAGCTGGATGAGGAGAGTTTGCGGAAGATCGCGCTGGCGGCCGGCGGCAAGTATTACCATGCCACGCCCGAGGAGATGGAGTTGACCAAGATTTACGAAGCGATTTCCGGGATGGAAAAGAAGACGTTTGAGGAACAGTATCACGTGCAATACCAAGACCGGTTCCAGTGGCCGCTGGCGATGGCGGTGATGCTGTTGTTTGCCGAGGCGGTGATTCCGGAACGAAAGTTGCGCAAGCCATGAAAATCCAAAATCCCAAATCTAAAATCCAAAATTGTATCCTGGTGCTGGGAGGGCTCTCTCTCTTAGGGTTGGGCGGCCCGGTGGTGGAGAAGACCCGGGAAGGCAACCGGGCTTACCAGGCGGGCCAGTTCGATCAGGCGCAGAGCCTTTACGTGGAGGCGCGTTCCGGGGTGGAGGCGAAGAGCGAGGACGCTTTTCGGCTGCACCTTAACCTGGGCGACGCGCTCTATCAGCAGAAGAAATACGGGGAGGCGCGCAAGGAGTTCGAGCAGGCGCAGGCGAGCGAGACGATGGAGTTGCCGGCGCAGTCGGCCTACAATATCGGGAACACTTATTTCAAGGAAGCGATGCAGACCCGGGACCAGAACCAGGCGCTGGAGCTTTTGAAGCAGGCGGTGGCGAGTTACTGGAAGACCCTGGAGCTGACCCCGGATGATGAGGACGCGAAATACAACCTGGAGGTGGTGCGCCGGCACTTGGACGTGAAACAGCAGCAGCAGCAACCGCAGCCTCAGCCCCAGCCGCAAGCCGGGAACACGGCGGAGAAGCAGGAGCAAGAGCAGGCCCAGGCGCAGCCGCAGCCGCAAGCGGGCGGCACGGCCGGGGAGGAGCCGAAGCCGGCCGCGGGCGAGCAGAAGAAGCCGGAGGAGTTGAGCCAGGAAGAAGCGGAGCGGCTGCTGGACGCGATGCAGGCGCAGGAAGAGGAGCAGCAGAAGGAGCGCTTTCAGATCAACGCCGAAGGCCGGCCGGGAGGCAGGGACTGGTGAAGCGGGCCGCGGCCATTTTTCTCTTCTGGCTGATCGGGGCCGGGGCCGCCGGGGCCCAGGTCCAGTTCAGCGCCGAGTTGGATCGGACCCGGCTTTACGTGGGCGAGCGGACCGTCCTCACCGTGCGCGTCCAGGGCAGCGGGATTGACGCCTCTTCCCTTCGCCTCCCGGACCTCGCCCCCTATTTCCAGGTGCTGCGGCAATCCACCCCCCAGCACTCCTCGCAGATCACCATCGTCAACGGCCGCATGCAATCTTCCGAATCCCTGACCCTGGTCATCCAGCTCGAGGCGCTGAAAGCCGGCCGCGCCGAGATCCCGGCGCTGGTGATCTATGCGGGGGCCAACTTTTACCAGACCGACCCGATCGCGGTGGAGATCCAGGAGCCGGCGCCGGCTGCGGCCGGGGAGGAGCGGGAAGGCTGGGTGCCGGCCGAAGACCCTTACCTGGAGGCGAAGGTGGACCGGGCCGAGGTCTTTGTGGGCGAGCAGGTGGTGGTGACCTGGACCATTTATTATCGCCGCGATATCTATAACCTGAGCTGGGGCAATCCGCCCTCCTATCGGGGTTTTGCCGCGCAAGACCTGGACCAGGCCCGGCGCCTGGACCAGAAGATGGAGAATTACGGCGGCGCGCTTTATCACGTCTCGTTCCTCAAAAGCACCGCTTTCTTTCCCTTGCAGAGCGGGGACATGACCATCCCGCCCCTGGAGATCCGATACGAATCCGCGGGCGGCCGGCGCGACTTCTGGGGCCAGCTCCTGACCGAAGGCCGCACGGTCAGCTCCCGGCCGATCGCGCTCAAGGTGCTGCCCCTGCCCGAGGAAGGCAAGCCGGGGGGCTTCAGCGGCGCCGTGGGCCAGTTCACCATCGCCGGCCGGCTGGAAAAGACCGAGGTTCCGGCGCACGATTCGGCGCGGCTGATCTTCACGGTTACCGGCGACGGCTACGCGGACTTTGTCACCGAGCCGGTGTTGCCGCTGCCGGCCACGTTCGAGGTCTATCCGCCGGAGGTGAACCGCACCGCCGGCAACGTGGCCGGCCGCTTCCAGACCCGCAAGGAGTTTTCCTGCCTGATGGTCCCGCGGGAAGCCGGCCGCTTCGTGATCCCGCCCGCGCGCTTCGATTACTTTGATCCGGCGAGCAGGACTTACCGCTCGGCTGAGAGCCCGAGCTACACCTTGACCGTCACCCCGGCGCGGCCGGCCGCGGCGGCGGCCGGCCCGTCGCTGCGCGGCGACCTGACCCGGGAAGAGGTGAAACTCTTGAGCGAGGATATCCGCTACCTCAAGCCGGACCGGACCGCGCTTCCCCGCGAGCGCCGGCTCCACCGCTCGCCGGCGTTCCTGCTCCTGCAAATCCTGCCGGCGCTGCTCCCGGCGCTGGCTTTGGTCTGGCGCATCCGGCAGGAGCGACTGAGCACGGACCTAAGCTACGCCCGCATGCGCCGGGCCTTTTCCCAGTCCAAGAAGCGCCTGAAGCAAGCCCAGCGCCTGCAAAAGGCGGGAGAGGCGACGCCGTTTTACGCCGAGCTCTCCCGCGCCCTCACCCGGTATTTCGCCGATCGCTTCAACCTGGCCGCGGCCGGGCTCACCTCCGAGCGGATCGAGGAAGTGTTCCGCGAGAAAAGCGTGGAGGACTCGATCCGGCTAAAGTTCCTGGATCTGCTCGGGGTTTGCGACCGCGCCCGCTTCGGCGCGGCCCCGACCGAAGCCAGCGCTTCCGCCGAAGCCTTGCGCCGGGCCGGAGAGGTGATCGCCGCGCTGGAGAAGAGCCGGCCATGAGAAGGGTTGCACTATTGCTTGGGGCCGCGGCGCTGTTTTGCGCGTTCCCCGAGGCCGGCGCCGAATCACCGGCCGCGCTTTACAACGCGGGCAATGCCGCCTATGGCAAAGGAGATTTTGCCGGAGCCGTCGAGGACTACCGCGCCGCGCTGGGCCAGGGGGCGTCTTCGGCGGACCTCTATTACAACCTGGGCAACGCTTGCCTCAAGGCCGGCCGGCTCGGGCCGGCGGTCGCGGCTTACGAGCGCGCGCTGCGGCTGGCCCCGCGCGATCCGGACCTGGCCCACAACCTTCGCTTCGCCCGGGTGCAGATCAAGGGCAAACTTCCCCAGGTCGAGCGAGGCTTCTGGCTCCAGACCTGGGACCAGGCGCGGGACAGCTTCAGCCTGAACGAACTCCTTGCCCTCCTTTCCGCTGGATGGTTCCTCCTCGGCCTCGGTCTCGCCGGCCGGATCTTTTTCCGCCCGGCCCCGCTTCGCATCGCCGCGAGCGCGACCCTGGGCGCCGGGCTTCTGCTCCTGATCCTCTTCGCCCCGCTCACCCTGGCCAAGCTGGAGCAGGAGGTCTGGAACTCGCGGGCGGTGGTCCAGGCCGAGCGCACCCCGGCCCGCTCCGGCCCGGGCCCGCAGAACGCGGAGCTGTTCGAGCTGTTCGAGGGCATGGAAGTCAATGTCAAGCAGTGCGAGTCGGGCTATTGCGAGGTGCGGGTGCCGGGAGGGCTGATGGGCTGGATCCAGGCCGGGACCTTCGAGATCATCTGATCTTTTCCCCGCTGGCGCGAATTTTTTTCCCTCAACCTTCGTGCCCCTTCGCGTCTTTCGTGGATAAATCCTAAATATTTTTTTTCTTGACTTTGGCTTCCAACTATGCCTATTATTTTGCTATTCCGAGCTTGGCTCGATTTGCGGATCCGGGCCGCCTTTCAGGGCCGATTACGGGAGGGATAACCTCCTAATAGGGGAATTAAGTATGGTGGCCACTGAATTCTGATGGAGATAAGAGGAGCACTCATGTCAGTCTGGGATGCATGTAAGATGGAGGAGAAGATATTCAGGATACTAGACGTTCAATCACACGAACCAGAGCATCACTTCGGGCGTCCATTTATGACGCCGTACCAGATTGCTATCGCTTTCAAGAAGATGTACCCGGCTGAGTTCGAGAATATCGGCAAACCTCTTGGCGGCAGAAATATAGGACAACATGACTCTCTCGCCCAATACATAGCCCTCGAATTATCTCGTCGCATTCGTGATGGTAATATAACCAATGTAGAGGGCCGCTTCTTGCATCGCCAAAACTTGCGCACACTCAAGTATGACGACAACGGAACAGAAATTGAATCCTCGTTAATGCAAAGCTATGACCTGTCGATGTTTAGACGAATTGATTGATGATAAACATGCCAAGAATCCGAAGTTCCGGGGACAGCATTCCTAATTCGGGAGATAAATACCGTATGATGTTCCCCGAATTGGAAGATAGATAAAGAGTGATCAAGAATGACCTTTCAGAAATCAAAAGGATCAATTTGGAGAAAATGGGATCTTCACATTCATAGTCCCTTATCTGCGCTCAACAATCAATATCCAAAGTTGCCTGACGGTTCACCGGATTGGGAAAAATTTATATATGCTCTTGAACAAGTAAAAGATATAGATGTTATAGGAATTACAGACTATTTCACTATAGATGGTTATAAAAAGGTGATGGAATATAAAAATGGGGGAAGATTGTCAAATATTGCTTTAATATTGCCTAACATAGAGTTTAGATTAGATTGTATAATTTCAAGCCGCAAAGATGGAAATGCACCCAAAAGGATTGATTATCATGTAATATTATCAGATAAAGTCTCATTTGGGGATATTGAAGATTTTTTTCTCCATGAGTTAGATGTTTGTGTTGAAGGGAAACCACAATTTCAAGATGAGAAATGGAAATTAAAGAGATCTTCTCTGGAGCAGCTAGGAGCTAAATTAAAAAGCGATCATGTTCCCTTTCAACAATATTCCGATTTCATTGTTGGTTGCATGAATGCAGTTGTTAATCATTCACAGATTACTGATAAATTATTCTCTAGGCAATCAAAATTTAAGGATAGATACCTTTTAATACTTCCTACACAATTACCCGATTTAATTCCGTGGGACGGCCAAGATCATCAAACACGTAAAATTCTTATTGAAAAATCAGACTGCCTTTTTTCTTCAAATAGAAGGACGAGGGATTGGGCAATTGGGAAAGGAGATCTTACTAAAGAGAAGTTTATTGATGAATTTCAAACATTAAAGCCTTGTTTGCATGGCTCCGATGCACATTCCTTAGACCAGATCTGCAAACCAGATGAAGAAAGATTTTGTTGGATAAAAGCAGATCCAACTTTTGATGGCCTACGTCAAGTTGTTTTCGAGCCTGAGGATAGGCTTATAATACAGAAAGACTCACCAGAACCAAGAAAGAATATATACTCAATTTCTAATATGTCAATAAGCAATTCAAAGGGTTTTTTAGATGAAGATATTATTGATTTAAATAAGGATCTAGTGGCGATTATAGGGGGGAAAGGTAGCGGCAAAACGGCCTTTGTCGACTTAATAGCTAATATATTTTCAGAACATAAAAGGTCAATAAAACATGGAGCAGAAGAGGATAGCAACTCCTTCATTCAAAGAATAGAGAAGTTGAAAGAAGAATCTAATGATCATTTCAAGAAAGAGATAAAGACATCTATTACATTTGCGAATGGAGATCATTTTGAGAAATCTATCTTTGATGATCAATTTATTAGCAACTCAACTATTATTTATCTTCCACAAGGTAAAATTGAAAGTATTTGCAGTGACAAGAATAAGCTTGATATTTTTATCAAGAATATTATTTTTGAAAGCAAACATGTCAAGGGTTATACATCTCATCAAAGTTTTCAAAAAAGGATTAGCAAAATAGACGAGATAAAAGATGAATTACAGATGTTAAATGATATTATTTGGAAATTAGAAAATAAAACATCCTCACAATATGAGGTAAATATTATTTTAGATAAAAGTAAAATTGAAGGTAAATTAAAGGATAACGAGTCAAAGGTAAATAGCACATCTGCTTTATTATCTGAAGCGGAAAAAAGCAATATTAATAATCTGGAAATGAAGATAAATGAATTGAAAAGCAAGGAGCAGAAGCTTGTTGGAGTAAAAACAAAATTGATCAAATTAATCGAGGAATCTGAATATATTAAAGAAATAAATCTAAAAATATCAGAACTAAACAAAATGATTGTCGATGCCAATTTAGCTACATATAAAGTTAAGACAATCAATTATGAGGAGCCATTATCAGCTCTAATTACTTTATTAGAAGATATCAACAAAAACTTACCATTAATTACAAGAGACATTGAAGATAAGAAGAATGAGATTTCAAAGTGGAGTGGAATGGAGAAGGATCAAGCTCTTAATTACAAAGAAAGATCTCTATTACAAGCAGAATTGAAAGAAATAGATACTAAAATATCTGAGCTTAATGAGAATAAAAGAATGTTGGAAGAAAATAGAATTAAAAGATTAAGTAATTTAAAAGAAATAATCTTAGAGTTTTATTATATAAAAGAAGATTATGCCGATATCATCGAGACATTTTCAATGAAAAAGGAAGAAATTCTTGAAGGAATAATTTTCAAACCAATCCTTATTTTTGATAAAAAGAGCTTTTCTGATGGAACTGTGATGTTGGATTACAGAAAAGTAGGAAACGAAGAAATACAAGAAATTATGGGTGATACAGCATTGAAATATTTGGAATCGGAAGAAGATGAATTCAAAACAGGATTAGAAAAATGGATTGAAATAATTAGCCGGAAATCACAAGAATTAGAACTAAAAATTAAAACAGGATATGATAAACATATTTATTATCAATGGATGTTTAATAATTATATTAATATTTACACAGAAATATATTTTGAATCTAAAGAACTTGATACATTATCTATAGGACAAAAAGGGACAGTAATATTGAAATTATATCTATCTGAAGGTGATTTGCCAATAATACTTGACCAACCAGAGGATAATCTTGATAATCAATTTATAGTTAATAAACTAGTAAATGCTTTTAGGCAAGCAAAGAAGAGAAGGCAGGTAATTATTACAACTCATAATGCTAATTTGGTAGTTAATACTGACGCTGAACAAATTATTGTAGCAAATTATGAGAATGAAAAAATACGATATAATACGGGAAGCATGGAAAGAGCTGATATTCGTGAGGATATTCTTGCATTACTTGAAGGCGGGCGCGAGGCTTTTAAAAAGAGAGAAAAAAAATATGGATTAGATTGAGAAAGATCTGGAAATTCGGGGGACACCATACTTAATTCGGAAATAAGCTGATGCGCTGAGGGGGTGTCAGGGTGTCAGTAGTGGACAGTGCACGGTGCACAGTATTTCAAGAAGGGGTCCCCACCCGAAAACCCTGGGGTGGTTGCCGCGCAGGATGGGGTGGTTCGTTGGCAGGATGGGGTGGTTGCTGCGCAGAATGGGGTGGTTGGCGCGCAGAATGGGGGGACGTTTGAAGAGGGTATATCGTATGTCGTATGTAGTATGTCGGGAAAGAGAAGAAGAAGAAACCAATAGAAATTTTGCCAGGTTAAGTTGGTTCCCGGGTAGTCGGGGAGGAGTATCTGGGGATTTGGAAGGGCCGGGGCCGGAAATGGGGGTGCATCTTGGGGGCATTGGGGCAAAAAGAGCTTGAGAAATCGCCAGGTTAGCATCTCGAACAATCGTTTGATTTCAGGCATCATCCTTCACCTTTCATCCTTGATCCTTCATCATCCCCTATTAGTGTAAGTTTGGTGCAGTTTTTGGCGGGCCCCACCCTTTGCGGACAAAGGGCGGGCTACAAGGATGACGGGCCGAAATGGCTGTTCTCATTTAAATTCTGTGCCCAGTGGACGGTAAGCAGTTAAAAAACAGTGAAAAGTGATCCAAGTGGTTGACGGGCAGGAATGCCTGTCCCCCTTGAAGATTTTCAGGGTTAGCGGCCAAGTGCGAAATCCACGTAAAAGGTTGAAGAACCACAAATTTTTCTTGCCAAGCGCCAAGTAACCTGCGTAAAATAGTCGCGCCTTCAGCGCCTCGGACGAGCGCGTGCGGGAAGGGGCCGAATGCAGAAATGGTGGTGGCTGATGGGCACGGCCTGGCTCTGGGCCGGGCCGGCCGGGGCGCAAGGAACCTTTTCAGTCAACAGTCCGATCGTGGTCGAGGCGCAGAACCTGCCCGCGGTCTTGACCCAGCCGGTCTCCAACCTCCGGCTCCTGGCCGTGACCGAGGGCCGGCTCCGGGTGATCCCTTTTCAAATTGACGAGCGGATGGAAGTGTCGGTCTATCAGAGCTGGACCCGGCGGCGGGAATACCTGGCTTATGCGACCAACGCCGGCAAGCGGGTGCGGACGGACTACGACCCTGCCTTTGATTACAACGACCAGCTCGCGTTCATGAGCCGCGACCTGGGCCCGGCGATGGCGCCGAGTCAGATGCCGGCCGAGGCCCGGGTCTGTGCCGAGCTGCGGGTGCAAGAACCGGAAACGGGAAACCAGGGTTTCGCCTACCTTTGCGCGTTCGATCGGCCGCCGGCTAATGCGCCGGAAAGCTACGTGCGCGCCGATGATAGCTTCCGGTTTTACACCGGAGGGAGTTACCTCCTGGGCTTCCCGGAAGGAAACCCGGTGAATTTTAATCAGCTCCAGATCCTGGGGCCCGGCGGACCCGGCCCGGACCTGGTGGACCGCTTCAAGACGCGGCTGGACGTGGCCGTGGCCCTGGGACTTTCCGCCTACAGCCTCAGCGAAGAGGACTTCCATTATTACGGCCGGGGGATCAAGGTCGGGCCGATCCGGATCATCGTGGAGACCGAGTCGGTCCTGGAGAGCTGGTTTAACGCGCAGATCCGGGTGATCAACACCATCACCTTTTACTCGGACCACGTGGAATACCTGCTGAATACGCGGCCGCCGGTCTATTGCGGACCGGTCAACCAATCCACTTACACCCTGGCCCTGGACCTGAGCTCGGAGGCGGACCAGATGACCTTCCTCAGCGAGAAGAACCCGAAAGGGGTCCCGGTGGACGGCACCCTTGAGCCGCAGGAGCTGGGGATGAATTACGGTCCCACCGAGTGGGTCGCGGTGACCGGCAAAGCCGGGACCATTTTTTCTTACCTGGCCCTGCCGGCCGATCTCCCGCTGCACAAAGACCTCTACTATAACGATCAAAGCAACAAGCCCGATCCGCCGGAAGAGGAATCAGGGATGATGGGCAAGTTCGGGTTCGTGGTCCGGCACCTGGAAAAGATCGGGCACAAGCCCAAGCCTTTGCGCCTGGTCTTCTGGTTCCGGCCGGAGCCGTATCAGCCGGGAATGGAAAAGCCCTACATGGATTCCTTTCGGCGCCCCCTGACAGTGTTCACCGACAACCGGGAACTCTTGGCCGAGCTTCCCGGGGCTCCGCCGGCGCCGGACCAGCGCAAGGAAAAGGACCAGCCCGTCCCCACGGCCGAGGAGAAGCCGGAGGAACAGAAGGTGACCCGGGCGGTGCTGCCCAATTTCTGGCTGGACCCCTACAACATCGGCTACGGCGGGGGCCCCAGTTACGTGGACGCCGACCTGTTGGGCACCGGGACCATGCTCAACCTCATGTTCATCAGAACCGACCGCAACTTCCAGTGGTACCTGTTCGACATCTCCAAGATCCCGGGCACCGGATACCTGGAAGACCTCCGTTTTTTCCTGGAGCTGCAGGAGTTCCCTTCCGAAAGTTTCTTCGGCCAGGGCAACGCTGCGCCCAAGGACCACCGCTCCCTGTATTGGTGGGTGAAATACGAAGGCTCGGTGACCTTCCGCAAGCACTTCCTGGACCATTACGGGGTGGACACCGAGCTTAGCTGCCGATTCATGACCCTCAAGCCCGGACAACAGGCCCGTTCCGGCGGCATCATTTACGACCGATTGGAAGACCATTTCGGCTTAAACGACGAGATCATGGACGAGCGCTGGGGGCCGCCTACCTATGGCCGGGAGGGCGGCTACGACAACCGGATCCAGCTCGACTTTTACCGGGATTTCCGCGACGATTACCAGGTCCCCCACCGGGGCAATTACCAGAAGTTCACCGTCGAGTTCGTCCATCCCATGATCGGCGCCAACTACAACTTCACCCGCCTCGAATTGGACCTGCGCGGATACCTGGAGCCCCGCTGGCTGAATAACCTGCCCATGGACCACTGGTTCAGCGACCGCAGGACCTTCCTGACCAAGTTCTTCGGTCCCAACAAGCGCCGCTCCCTGGCCGGCCGGGTCGTCTTCACCCACCTGATCTCCCCGGAGATTGATTTCCACGGCCGGCAGATCCTCGACGTCCCCTTTTACGACCTCACCTCCCTGGGCGGCGGCTCTAATCTCCGCGGCTTTTTCGGCGACCGCTTCCGCGACTACGACGCCGCCTGGATCAACCTCGAATACCGCTGGGCCTACTGGAAGTTCGTGGACTGGGCGCTGTTCGTGGACACCGGGGTGGTGATGCATGATATCTTCGAGCTTAGGAGCTGGCAGCAGTCCTGGCACTGGGGCTACGGCTTCGTCATCCGCATCCACGTGCCCCCGGCGGTGATGGCCACCTTTGATATCGGCTACTCCATCGAGGAGCAGAACTACCTGCACCAACCCAACTGGGCGTTCTGATTGAAAAGTAGGTCGTAGGGGAAAGAAAAGATCATCCACAGATTACGCGGCTCGACTGCATTCGGCAAGCTCATGCCCCGAGTTGGTCGAGGGGCCTTCGATTGGCTCAGGCTCCGAGCCTGCCGAGGAGAGCTCGCCGAAGTCAGATTGCGCAGATTCAATTCCATCAAAACGTGAACGTTGCCGTGAACGTAAACGGGAAGATTTCTCCACGAAGCACACGAAGAGCACGAAGCGAGGCTTGAGGCAGGAGGGGCACAGACATTCCTCTGTGAACTTTGAACTGAATCCTGTCCCCTTTCCCCTTAAGTTTAAAGTAAAGTTCTGACCCCGATCTTCAGAAACATTCGAGGCGCCATTGTCAGGAAGAGTCCAGCTTACCGAAGGAGGAGAGGTATCGCTTGCGGCAGATACTCTGAAATTCAGCTTATAGCATCCGCCTCTTATACGCCAGGGCCAATAATCCAATACATTACCAGCATGATCAGTGATTCGATTCCCGAGTGGCGGACTGCTTTGGGGCATAAAGACCAGTTCATAAGTGCCACTGGTTAAAACATCAGTTGGATTGACAATGAGATTTTGTTCATCGGCGCTGAGGGTAAGAGAGCTTGGGATAATACTTCCGATCTCACAGGTTGAAGCATAAACCAATCCTTGCAAGAAAACCGGATCTGTGGATGAGTCGGACAGAGCGGGGATAGTAGAAGGGTTAAGAGGTTCAGAAAAAGTGATGCTAAGGCTCTGGTTGGCCGGCATGGAATCATCCCCGCTCAGCGGCACCGGGCAGGTTCCAACCGGTGGACCCGGAGGACTGGGAAGGCAATGATATAAATAGCGAAGAATGACAAAGTTTTGCGGTTCGGTATCCACAATAGAAGGAGGTATGCTGTCAAACTTCGCCGTGATTTTTTCCACCGCAATGTCCGAGGTTCCCCAGATGGCCATGACCATGATCTCGTTGGGGCCTTGCTCAAAGGGGACGCGATTGAACTCGAAGAGGGTGTCGCCGGGAAGGATGGCTTTCTCTTCAATCAAAATGTCATTGACGTAGAGGGTGACTTTGTCCGGCGAAGGAGTGACCGAACCGGCCACCCGGGCCAGGTTAAAAGTCGTGTTTTCTGGCGGATAAGAGATGGTAATGCCGGGCGCGGTGGTGGGATCGAGCATATAAGTGATCAGGTCAATGCCCGGCGGCTCGGTCGGGCCGCAGGTCGGGCAGACTGGCCGGGCTTTGAGGTAGGAGAGAGTGGAGCCGGCGGGGGCGGCCGAAATTGTCAGGGTCTGCCCCCTATCCCGCTTTGGCGATCCGGCTCCTCCTTTTTGTTATCATATCTCGTTTTTAAATAATATGCTAATATTAATAGTATAAGGCTAATATAAATAGGACTTTGGGGATAGCCTATATCGATATTTTCTAATGCAAGAAGTAATCTTGTCGCATGCATAAACAATAAAAGTACAAAATCAATAACAATCATAAGTCTTATTAATTTTATCAGATTTATGTATTTCAATAGCACTATTTGAGAAATAGCAATTAAAATTGATGCTATGTCTATTAGATCTTTTGGAGGAATGGGGGACCTCATCATTACCATCTCCCATGAATTCTGGGGACACCATACTTAATTCCCATTATTAGGACATTTGTCCATTGCGCTGTCATTACCGAAAAGCGCCTCGATCAATATGGAATTCTACGCTCCGGGCATTTCCAAGTCAAGCATTTTCTTCACAAGATTTGACAGGGGAATTGTTATGGAAAATCAAAGGGTTGGGAGATGTTTCGCTGGTTGACAGGCAGGAATGCCTGTCCCCCTGCCAGATTGATAAGTTTGAGCTTTTCTGAAAATCTGCGTAATCGGCGAAATCCGCCTTCGCGGAGGACATAGCGCTCCGGCGGAGTCTCTCTGCGGATGCTCCTCTTCTTCTTTTTACTTGTCTTTTACCTTTCGTGGATTGGGCGTCAGAGCTTGGGGGCCTGTTGCCTAAAACGAATTCAGGGGGATGATGTAGGGGCGCGGCTTGCCGCGCCCAATCAAATCGCGGTGTTGGGCAGGGCAAGCCCTGCCCCTACAACCCGAAATGCCATCCCAAATGATTTGGGCCCTTGGCATTTGACATTCATCGCTGTGTATCATTCGCTTCTTTGGAAAGGGCTTTTCCGATCTCCTCCACCTCTTTTTCCAGCCTTTCGATTTCTTTATCAAGATCCATGTTCCCCAGATTTTTCAGATCAAGCTCGGGCAGCTCCGGCAAGCCCTCGGAAACCGGCTTTGAATTGGCGGAAGAATTCAGGAGCGCGGCCAGGGACGCTCGGGTTGGTTTTCGCGGCAATTCCGGACGGCTTTGCCCGGAAGCCTGGTCCGGGTCGCGCTCTTGCATCTGGCGGGCCATTTCGCGGGCGGCCTCGCGGAGGACCCGCGCCGCTTTTTTGCCGCGTTTCCTGGGCCGATCGGCCTCGGCGCAGAGGCGCATGGCCTCCGCATGAGGAAACCGGGAGCTGCCGATGTGCTCGGGGATTTTGTAGTTCCTGGGCTGGCCCGGGCCGGTGGGAGTTTTGGCCGGGATGCAATAGCCGAGGCGGGCGAGTTCGGCGATGGCCTGGCAAAGGCTGCGGTTGCCGCGGATGCCGGTGCCGAGCCGGAGGTCGCGGTAGGGGACGGAAGCGATGCGGCTTTCCGGCTCGGCCCGGTGGCACAAATAGGACCAGACCAAAAAGGCGTTGCCCGTGAGCCGGGGCCGCCAGAGGTCAATGAAATATTCCTCCACCAGGTCGGCCGGATCGGGGCTGAGATCGAGCTGAGAGGTTTTGCGGCCGGCCGATTTTTCCATCAGCCGGACCATTCGGTTGAGAATTTGTTCGGGCGTCATTTCAAAGGACCTCCTGGTCGGAAAATACTTTTCACCGCGGATGAACGCGGACAAGGAAAGAAGAATCCGCGACCGGGGCGGTCGCGGCTACATTTTGGTTATGCGGGGGCGACCCCGCCTGCGCATCCTGGGCGCGATGAATCGCGCCCCTGCCTTCCGCCAACTGCGAACCGCCAACCGTCAACCGATTTCTTCCACGTTCACGGAATGACTGTCCACTGTGGACTGTGCACTGTGCACTTTTCGCCGAGAAGCGGCGAAACCGTCCATGTCGTAGTAAGGAAGAATCGTGTCCTGGTAAGTGCGAATCGTGTCAGGGTAAGGGCGGAAGGCGTCTGGATAAGGAAGAATGTGGTCCTGGTAAGGACGATCCGGACAGTTGACGGGTCGTTATGAGGGCGGAATTTGGCACCCATTTCGAGATCGCACTCAAAACGAGCTTGAGAGAAAATTTCTTCGAGAATTTTGCAATACTTTCCGAAAGTTGTGTTGCGGGTGCCCCCACCCGCACCCCTATCCGCGCTCCCGGCCCAATCAATCAAAAAAGCCATTACAAAACGCCAAGTTAGCAACATGATCGTTTTTCCGATTTCAGACTTCATCTTTCACCCTTCACCCCTCTCTATATATGTAAAAATGGTGCAGTTTTCCGGCTGCCGCCGGTTGAAATATGGCATTCCCGTTGGTCAGGCCGGCGAGTCGCCAGCCAATCCCCAATCCGAAATCCCCAATCCAAAATCCAAAATCCAAAATCTAAAATCCCAAAGGGTTGCCTCTTGCCTCATGCCTTTTTCATTGGACTTGCCAGGAATGGGCAAGTGTGTTAGGGTAGGTCATCTCCACAGGGGGGAGGCCGGGCCATGAAATTTATGGGAGATGCGGACGGGATTGCCGAGCTCAAGACCATGAAGGAAACGCGCCTGGACTGGCTCAAGTATCTGCTCAAGGAAGCCCAGACCAATTTCGACAACACCGCCACCTTCAAAGGCCAGGATAATAAAACCACTTATAAGATCGTTTATTCGCCCCAGACCGGCGAGTTGAACGTGGAGAAACTAAAATAGCAGGAGCGGGGTTGATGCCCAAAAAGATCCTGGCATGGCTCCTCGGGCTTTCCTTGCTGGCCGCGGCCGCGGCGGCCCAGTCCCCGGCCCCGGCCCCGTCAGAGGCCCAGGTGCAGCTTCGGGTCCTGGAATTGATCCGCTTGATCGAGGAAAAGCCGAATGGGGTCGTGGTCAACGAGCAGGTCAAGGTGATCCAGGAGCCGGATCGGCCGGCCTTTCATCCTGACGGGACCCGGAACCAGGATTTCACGGTGCGGCCGGATACCGAGCACCCGGCCCTGGCCGGGATCGTGCATGAGGAAGAGAACCGCGAGCGCTATGTCCAGGAATTGGTCCGGATCGGCAAGTCCGCGGTCCCGGCGCTTTGCCGGGCTTTGACCAACGAGGGCTATGAGTTCCGGCCGCTCTATGCCCGGGTTTTAGGCGAGATCGGCGACCTGCGGGCGGCGCCGGCCCTGCTCAAGTATTACGAGGACGGCCGGAACCAGCTCAAGGTGGCTCAAGCCGCGGCCAGCTTGGACCCGGGCCTGGCCGCGGACGCCGAGACCAAAGGGAATGCGAAAAAGCAGGCGGCCATCGCCGCTTTGGAAAAATTATCCGGGCAGAAGCTGGGCGACGATCCTGCCAAGTGGCAAGCCTGGTGGGAGAGCCAGAAAGACAAGGTCCAGCCCTTGCCGGTGCCGGTGCATTATTCCGCCAATCCTCCTGAAGCTTCTTCTCCCCGGTAACACGGAAGGGCGATTCGTCCATGACCAAACTCTTCCGGCGGTTTCGGTTTGGCCTGGGCCTGGCCTGGGCGCTCGCGCTGGTGGCCTGCGATCCCGGAGATGGAGGAGGCGGGGGAGGAGGAGGCACGAAACCGCCGCCACCGCCGGTCTGCGGGACCGGGATCGCCGAAGGCCCGGTGGTGGCCGGCACGGCCACGGGTCGCCTTTATTACCTGAAGCGGGAGGTGGATCCGGCGCAGGGTCTGGGTTCCAAGGCCGCGGCTTTGCGGCTGCCGGTGCGGGAGGCGGAGGTGGAAGCGATCCGCGAGTCGGATTGCCTGGTCACCGGCGTCGCGGTGACCGGCCCGGACGGGAGTTTCAGCCTCACCATCCCGGACGGGCAGAGAGCCTTGATCCGCGCCTATGCCCGCCGCCAATCTTCGGATTACAAAGTCCAGGTGCAGAGGAGCAGGAAGGACCTTACTTTTCAAAGCGTCTCCTCGCCGACCCTCACCGCGAGCGACGGCATGGCTCTGCCCGACCTGGTGGCCGGGCTCGATGACCCGGACCGGCCGGCCGGGGCTTTCAATATTTTCGAGGTGCTCCTGGACGCGATTGACCAGGTGAAAACCCTGAACGCCGGCTTGACCCCGCCGCTGATCACCGTGTATTGGTTCAGCGGCAACAATTCCTCTTATACCTCCTTTAATCCGGCCAATGACTCGATCCAACTGATCGGCGGCCGCGCCGGGCTCCAGGACTCCACCGACACCGACGAGTTCGACGATGCGGTGATCCTTCACGAGTTCGGTCATTTCCTGGTCCGGCATTACTCCCGCGATGACAACCCCGGCGGTTATCACGGCGGGGAGGACCTCGATCCCCGACTGGCTTACGCCGAAGGCCTGGCTACCTTCCTCAGCGCCATGCTCCGGAACTTGCCCGATTACATTGATACCTATGGCAACGCCGACGGCACCACGGACCTGTTCCTTTCCGAAAACCTGGAAGATTTCAGACTGAGCCTGAGCCCCCAGTTTTACACCGGGATCGGAAGCGAAGAGTCGGTCGAGATAGTTCTTTGGGATTTCTACGATGATACCAACCTCGGCGAGGCCTTCGACGCGCTGAGCGCCGGGGCGGAGGGCATGTGGGACGCCTTGGGGAGCATGACCAGCCAGAGCTTCACCTATATCCTGGACTTGGCGGACGTGCTGGCAGATTTGAACCCCCCGTGGGCCGCGGCCATCGAGGACATCTTGGCGGCGGAGAACATGGATGACCTGGATTTTTTCCCGGAACGGCTCGACGTATCCGGTCCGGTGATTCGAACGGGTTCCATTGATTCCACCTATGTATATGCCAACGGCCAGACCAACCTGGGGAACGGTTCCCATTCCAGCGATTTCTACGGCTTCGTGCTCACTCAATCCGGTCAGTTCACGGCCAGCCTCACCATCACCGGACCGGTGGACGGCCTGACCCTGGGCGCGCAACCGCGCGACCTTGACCTTCGCCTCTACAACGGCGCCGGCACCATCATCGCCGCCTCGGAATCGGCCAGCTCCGCGGTGGAATCCATTTCTTTCAACCTGTCCCCCGGCGAATACCTGCTCGAGGTGGCCGGTGATTTTCGCATCGCCTCTTTTCCCTTCGACAACCCTTACCAGGGCCAGACCGCGGACTACCGCCTGACCGCAGGATTCAACCCCAGCAAGAAGCAGGCGCCGATCCCGCTCCGGCTGGAGGTGGCGTCCTTGCAACCGGGCATCGCCCGGGTCACCCTTTGGGCCATTTCGCCCCTCGCGGCGGAGGAGGTGAAGCTTGAGCTCCTGCTCCCGCGCGGCGCCGCGCTTCTGGATGGCCAGCCTCGCGGCCTTTTTCGGCTGAAGCAGGGTGAGTCGAGGACTCTCTCGGTGGTGGTGGAGCTGGATGAAGAACAATGGACCGCGCTGGCCGGCCGGGCCAGCATTCGCGCCGGCCGGCACCGGTTCGCGCGCGAGGTTTATGCCGCGACGGATTGATCCCCCGAGTGAAAAAAGTTATAGTGAGATCAAGGTAAGCGGGTATGGCCGGCTCAAGCGAACAGATCGCGCGGGAATTCGCGGAGAAGGTGCGCCAGAAAGCGCCGGACCAGATTCGCGAGATTTTTTTCTGCGATCGTGAAGCGCTGCGGGAAGGGGTTCGGTTGTGACCGACGCCCGCATTGGCAAGTTCGGTGAATTCGGCGGCCAGTTCGTGGCCGAGACCCTGATGCCCGCGCTCCAGGAGCTGGAGGCCGCCTTTCGCCGCTACCTGCCGGACCCGGAATTCCAGGCGGAGCTCAAATACTACCTGAAGGAATACGTGGGCCGGCCCACGCCGCTGTATTACTGCGAGCGGCTGAGCGAAGAGTTGGGCGGGGCCAAGATCTATTGTAAGCGCGAGGATCTTTGCCACACCGGCGCCCACAAGGTCAACAACACGCTCGGCCAGGCGCTCTTGGCCCGGCGCATGCACAAGCCCCGCCTCATCGCCGAGACCGGCGCCGGCCAGCACGGGGTGGCCACCGCCACCATGGCCGCCCGCTTCGATATGACCTGCGAGGTGTTCATGGGCACCGAGGACATCGAGCGGCAGTCGCTCAACGTCTTCCGCATGAAGCTCTTGGGCGCCAAAGTCACCCCGGTCCGCTCCGGCACCTGCACGCTCAAGGACGCGCTCAACGAGGCGCTGCGCGACTGGATCACCCACGTGGAGAACACCTACTATTTGATCGGCACCGTGGCCGGGCCGCACCCGTATCCTGCCCTGGTCCGCGACCTGCAAAGCGTGATCGGCCGGGAGACCCGCGAGCAGATCCTGGCCAAGGAAGGCCGGCTGCCGGACCTGCTGGTCGCCTGCGTGGGCGGCGGCTCCAATGCCATGGGGCTTTTCCATCCGTTTTTGGAAGACCGCTCGGTGAAAATGGTCGGCGTGGAAGCGGCCGGGGAGGGGATCGGCACCGGCCGGCACGCGGCCAGCATCACCGGCGGGGCGGTGGGCGTGCTCCACGGCAACAAGACCTATCTCTTGCAGGACGAGCACGGCCAGGTCCAGCCCACGCACAGCATCTCCGCCGGACTCGACTATCCGGGGGTGGGGCCGGAGCATGCCTGGCTGAAAGCCACCGGCCGCGCCGAATACGTGGCGGTGACCGACCGGCAGGCGCTGGACGGGTTCAAGGTGTTGACCGAGAAGGAAGGGATCATCCCGGCGCTGGAGAGCGCCCATGCCGTGGCCTGGGCGGTGGCAGCGGCCCCGGCCATGCCCAAGGACGCCATCATCATCATCAACCTCTCCGGCCGGGGCGACAAGGACATGCACACGGTGGCCAAGGCGTTGGGAGTCAGCCTGTGAAAGAAGGCTTTAGGCATTGGGCGTCAGGCTTTAGACTTTAGGCATTAGAATTTGGACCGTAGATTTTGTGTTACATTATTGAATAATTTTTCCGGCTGACTAACGCCTAACGCCTAAGGTCTAAAGCCTAATGTCCAACGCCTAAGGCCTGCTTCAGAAAGGAGAAATGTCATGCAAAAGCAAGAAGTCGGCAAGGTGGTTCATTTCTTCGGCAAGGTGAGCGTGGCCGCGATCAAGCTCAGCGACACGCTCAAGGTGGGCGACCGCATCTCCATCGAGGGCGCCCACACCAACTTCGAGCAGACGGTGGACTCGATCCAGATCGAGAAGCAGGTCCTGACCGAGGCCAAGGCCGGCGATGACGTGGGCATCAAGGTCCAGGACCGCGTCCGCGAGCACGACACGGTGTATAAAGTCTTGCCCTGAAGATCCGTTTGTCTGATCTTAAGCTTTCCCCTTTGCCGGTCTCGGCGCGGGCCAGACTTTTGTCCAGGCCGGCAAGGGGAGCCGCTACTTCAGTTTTTCCTTCTCAAGCCGGTTCGGTTAATCGGCCGCAGTAAAAAATAGGTAAGACGTTCGGTCAGCGGATTTTATCCCAGAAGTGGGCCTTGGGGGCCTGGACCTTGCCCGGGTACCAGCCCTCGGCGCCCAGGACCCACTGGTGCTCGACGGTCACCACCTTGCCGAAGGGCAGGACATCGTCGGAGAGGAAGGTGACGCGGATTTGGGCCTGCTCGCCTTCCGGTTGGATGTCCCGGATGCGGTAATCGAGGACGCGGTTCCTTTCGAAGCGGCGCTCGCGCATGGGCGGGAGCACGGTGTCGAGGAAATCGTAATATGTCTCACGATTGGGGAAGAAGCCGCGGAGGCCGGGTTGGTCGTAGTAGCCGTCGAGCTGCTTGAGCTCTAGGAAGTCGTAGAAGCGGGTGGCGGCCTGCCAGAGCTCGGGGTGGTCCGGGTAGTCGGCCAGCGTCGGGCTCTGGCGCATGCCGCAGGCCGGAAGGGCCAGGAGAAAGGAGACGGCCAGGAGGGCCGAAAGCTTGGTTTTCATGAAGCCACTATAACAGAGAGGATGGGACCAGGCAAGTGGGATCGGGAAAGAAACTTTGGAATACCAGGGACAGCCGCCAGTGTTGCAAAGGAAAAAATAAGAATACCGGGGGCTGTCCCTAGTATTTGTTCAATAATTTTGCCAATTTATATCCTGTGATTCACCCGCCTCTATCCACAACATATAGTGTGTCAATTGCTTGCCTATACCAAATATTGGAAATACAACCTATGGATTTCTAAAAAATTTCTATAGATTGAGAAAATGCTTGACATTGTTGTGGAGTTTCTTTAAATTAAAGTGGAGCAAATTGGAGCCAAATGGCTAAAAATGGATAGCGAAATCGCCATGCTCTCTCCGACTCGTGTCTTCCGCGGCACCTACGAGCACACCATCACGCGGCAAGGCCGGATCATTCTTCCCTCCCGGTTTCGGGAAGTGTTGGATGATCGCCAGTGCAACCGGGTGATCATGGTGCGTTTCCCGAACCGGCTGGACGTCTTTCCGGAAGATGCCTGGCAGGTGCGGGAAGAGCAACACCGCCTGCTCGATCAGGATGACGACCGCGTTTTCAGCTATCTCCATTATCTGCGCGCCAACCAGCTCGAGGCCGACGTGGACCGCCAGGGCCGGATCCTGGTGCCCCCGCGCTGGCGGACGGCGCTGGGTCTGGACGGCAACCTGGAGGCGGTGCTGATGGGCGCGCAGACGCATTTCGAGATCTGGCCCAAGCCGCGCTGGGAAGAGGCTTACCGGCAATGGGAAGAGAGTTTTGCGGCCAACCGCGGCTATCTCGCGGAGCTGCACCGGAGCCAAAAATGAGCGCCACCGCCATGCGCGTGAAGCCCGGCCCGGTGAGTGTGATCGAGATGGAGGGGGATTTTTCTCCCACCGCCATGGTCGAGTTCCGCAACTGCCTGGCCGAGATGGCGGAAGAGGGCCGGCTTTGCGTGGTGCTGGACCTGGACCACCTGGTCTGGATTTCCGAGCGGGGCATGGGCTTTCTCCTGGAGAGCTGGACCTGGCTGCGCCGGAGGGGCGGCAACCTCAAACTGGCCACCGGGCTTTGCCGGGTCGGCGGCCGGCTGCACGACTTTGGCGTGGATCATTTGGTCGAGCGCTACGCCAGTGTGGGAGAGGCTCTTGCCAGCCCTTGGCCGGAGAGGGGGCCGGGTTTGAAATCCGGCCCGACCGGAGATGGAGGCCGCCACGTTTCATGAGCCGGTCTTATTGCCAGAAGTGCTTGAACTCCTGGCGGTGCAGCCCGGCCAGGTGGTGGTGGACGGCACCGTGGGCGGGGGCGGCCATGCCCGGGCGCTCTGCGAGCGGGTGGGGCCCGGCGGCCGAGTCATCGGGATGGACCGCGACCCCGAGGCTTATGCCGAAGCCGAGAAGCGGCTTGCCCCTTACCGCGACCGGCTGGTTCTGATTCAAGATAATTTCGCCCGGCTGGGAAAAGTCCTGGACGGGCTTTCGGTTGCCAGGATTGACTCGGTTTTGCTTGACCTAGGGACCTCTCTGCACCAGCTCAAAAGTGCAAAGAGGGGATTCGGGTTCGGCCAAGAGGGACCGCTGGATATGCGGATGGACCCGGCCGAGGCCCGGGGAGCTAAGGAATTGTTGCAAGAATTAAGTCTCGCCGAACTGGAGCGGAATTTCCGCCAGGCGGGTGAACGGCGCTGGGCCCGTCCGATCGCCCGGGCCATGGTCCGCCGGCGGGAAGCGGGGCGCCCGCTCCAGACCACCACCGAGCTGGCCCGGCTGGTGGAGGAGGTCATCCCCCGCCGGGCCTGGCCGCGTGAGATCCATCCTGCCACCAAGATCTTCCTGGCCCTGCGGCTCCTGGTCAACCAGGAAATCGAGAGTCTGGAAGCCGGGCTGCGGCAAATTCCGGACCGGCTGAAGCCTTTCGGCCGGGTGTGCGTGCTCACCTACCATTCCCTGGAAGACCGGGTGGTCAAGGACTTTTTCCGGGAGGAGGCGCGGGGATGTGTCTGTCCGCCCAAGCTCCCGGTCTGCCGGTGCGGGAATCAGCCCCGGCTGCGCATCCTCACCCGCCGTCCGCTCCGGCCGCGGCCCGAGGAAATCGAGCGCAACCCCCGGGCGCGCAGCGCTAAGTTGCGGGCGGCGGAGAGAGTGGCGCTTGAGCCTGGAAAAGGAGCGCGGCCATGACCGCCACGGTGGCCGGCCGGGCGATTCGCTCCGGGACCCTTTCCCGCCAGCGGGTGCGGCAGGGTTGGGTGCTGGGGCCGGTGTTGCTCACGGTGGTGGTGCTGGTGGCCGCCACCTTGTTTTATGTCTGGTGCCGCTTGCAGGCGGTGCGCGTGGGCTATGAGCAATCCCGGACCGCGGAGACCCTCCAGCAGATGGAAAAAGTGAACGAGGAGCTGCGGGGTGAGGTGGCCCGTTTGAAATCGCCGGAGCGCATCGAGCGTTTGGCCCGGGAGCGGCTGGGGCTGAAGTATCCTTCGCCCGAGCAGATCCGCATCCTGGACCCTTGGGGCGAATAGGAGGAGGGTAGTTCCGATCCATTCCCAGCGGCGTCCCCGGACCTTCCCTGGGCGGGAAGAAGCAAAGCGGAGCGGAAGGGCGGCCGGGCGGCTTGCGGCGAGCTCCCTTCGGTCTGAGCCTTCAGGGTCGAGGACAGCCGAGCGGCGAGCCCGGGGCCCAGCGGCGGCGGCGGCGGTAAAAGCGGATTCGGCAGCGCAAGCGCAAGAGGTGCAAGCCGGCGGGCGTCGCTGGGACTGGATCGGGACCTGTCCCTCTCGGTAGGAGGGGACAGCATTCAGATGCTGTCCCCAAGGATGGATGAATTCCCAGATTGGAAAATGGGTCAAAATACGGATCCTGATTATCCTGGTGCTGTTTTACGGCCTGGCCGTCACCATCTTGGCCCGGGCCTATCAGTTCCAGGTCCTTGAGGCGGATAAGCTCTCCCGCCGCGCCGAGCAACAGCACCGGCACCTGGAGCGGATCATGCCCCGCCGGGGCGTCATTTATGACTCGGCCCGGCGCGAGCTGGCCGTCAGCAAAGAGAGCTATTCCGTTTTTTCCCGGCCGGATCAAGTCCTCAACCTCGCGGATACCGCCCAGCGCCTGGCCAAAGCCCTGGGCATGAGCAGCCGGGAAATCCGGCAAACCCTGGCTTCCCCTGACCCCTTTGTCTGGGTCATCCGCCAGACCGATCCGGAAAGCGCGGAGCGGGTCCGGCTCCTGAAGCTGCCCGGGGTCGGGACGGTTCCCGAGAGCCGGCGCTATTACCCGGGCGGATCGCTGGCCGCCCATGTCCTGGGCTTTGCCGGAGTGGACTCGCAAGGGCTGGAAGGGATCGAACACGCTTACGACGGGATGCTGCGGGGCGAGGCGCGTTACCTGATCACCGAGCGCGACGCCCGGGGCGAGTCCATCTTTTTACCCGGTTCCGGCTGGGAGCAGGAGAGCCGGGGGACCGACCTGATCCTGACCCTGGACAAGTCGCTCCAGTTTATCGCCGAGCGCGAGCTCAAGCAGGCCGTGGCCCAAAACCGGGCCAAGGGCGGCAGCGTGGTGGCCATGGACCCCCGGACCGGCCGAATCCTGATCCTGGCGGTCGAGCCGGGCTTTGATCCCAACTCTTTTTCCCGGTTCAACCCCGCGGTTTACCGCAACCGGGCGGTGACCGACGCCTTTGAGCCGGGAAGCATCTTCAAGGTGTTTATCGCCGCCGCGGTGATCGAAGAGAACGTGGCCCATGCCCACGACGTCTTTTTCTGCGAGAACGGCGCTTACGCCGTCGCCGACAAGGTGATCAGCGACCTCGAGGCCCACGGCTGGCTCACGCTCCGGCAGGTGATCGCCTACTCCAGCAACGTGGGGGCCAGCAAGCTCGGGCAGAAGCTGGGCAAGGAGCGCATGCACGATTACATCACCCGCTTCGGCTTCGGCAGCCGCACCGGGATTGACTTCCCGGGAGAAAGCAAGGGCATCGTCGCCCCGCCGAAATCCTGGTCGCCGGTGGGGGTGGGCACCATCGCCTTCGGGCAAGGCGTCGCGGTGACCGCGCTGCAAATCGTGACCGCGATCAGCGCGGTGGCCAACGGCGGCATCCTGATGAAGCCTTACCTGGTGGAGAAAGCGGTCCGGCCGGACGGGACCGAAGTGGTCCTGCACCAGCCGGAGCGCGTGGCCCGCGTGCTCTCACCCAAAACGGTCAAGGAAGTGGTTTCGATCATGGAGAGCGTGGTCCAGGGCGACGGCACCGGCCAGCGCGCGGCCATCGAAGGCTACCGGGTGGCCGGGAAAACCGGAACCGCCCAGAAAGCCAAACTCGGCGCCCGGGGTTATGAGCCGGGCAAATACACCTGCTCGTTCCTGGGGTTTGTCCCGGCCAACGACCCCCAGCTGGCCATGATCGTGGTGATTGACGAGCCCCAAACCGATTATGCCAGCGGCGGCCGGCTGGCGGCGCCGGTGTTCCGGGAGATCGCGCGCCAGGCCATGGTCCAGCTCAAGGTGCCGCGGGCCGGCGAAGGCGGGCCGGCGATTGCCCGCCGCGAGGGCGCTCCCGATGAGGCGGAAGGAATTCGCGAGGAATTGACCACGGCGGACCGGGAATTGTTGTCTAAACTACAGACAGCCGGGCAGGTGATGCCGGACCTCTCCGGGCAGACCATCCGCCAGGCGCTCAAGCAATTGGCCGATCTGGGGTTGCCGGTCCAGGTGCAAGGCTCCGGCCGGGCGATCGGCCAGGAGCCCTTGCCCGGCGCGAGCCTGGCCGACTGCTCGGAAGTGGTGGTGCGGTTTCAGCCGTAGGTAGAGATGAGCGAGCGATGCGTTTATCCGAACTAGTTCGCGGCCTCGCGGGCGCCCGGGTCCTCGGCTCGGCTGTCCTCGACCCTGAAGGCTCAGACCGAAGGGAGCTCGCCGCAAGCCGCGACCCGGAAGCAGAGGTGCGCGGGATCAGCTATCACTCGGGCCGGGTGAAAGCCGGGGATCTCTTTGTCGCGGTGCCGGGGACCAAACGGGACGGGCAGGAATTCATTCCCGCCGCGCTCCAGGCCCAAGCCGCCGCGGTCCTCCTCGGCCGCGAGCCACGCGCTTCTTTGCCGGTGCCGGCGGTGATCGTGCCCCAGGTGCGCCTGGCCATGGGCCAGTTGGCCGAGCGGTTCTATGGCCGGCCCTCGCAAAAGCTCAAGCTGGTGGGGATCACCGGCACCAACGGCAAGACCACGCTTGCTTTTCTGCTGGAAGCGATGGCGCGCCGGGCCGGAGCGCGGCCCGGGGTCATCGGCACCGTGAGCAGCCACTGGCAGGACACCACCATCCCCTCGGAGCAGACCACGCCCGAGTCAGTGGACCTGGTCAAACTTTTGGCCCAAATGGCCGGCCAGGGCGTGAGCCACGTCTTCGCCGAGGTCTCCAGTCATGCCCTGGACCAGAAGCGGGTGGCCGGCCTTCATTTTGCCGCCGGCGTGTTTACCAACCTGACCCAGGATCACCTGGACTACCACCCGGACATGGAGGCCTATTTCGAGGCCAAGCGGCGCCTGTTTACCGAGGCGCTGCCCGGGGCGTGGGAGCTGGACCGGCCTGAGCAGAAGCCGGCCGGCCCTGCGATTATCTCCCTGGATGATCCTTATGGCCGGCGGCTGGCCCAGGAGGCCGGGCCGGTCATTAGCTATGGCGTCAAGTCCGCGGAGGCGACTTATCGGGCCGAGGAGGTAGCCGTGGGATTGGAAGGAATCCGGTTCCGGCTGGTCGGGCCGGAAGGCCGGGTCCTCCTTTCCTCCCCCTTGCTGGGCCGGCACAACGTGATGAATGTGCTCGGCGCCGCGGCGACGGCGAGGGCTTTGGGCTTTTCGATCGAAGCGATAGTGGAAGGCACCAAAAACTTGCGCAAAGTGCCGGGACGCCTGGAGCCGGTGCCCAATGACCGGGGCATCGTTGTGCTGGTGGACTATGCCCATACCCCGGACGCCCTGACCCATGCGGTTGCGGCCGGCCGCGAGTTGACCCAAGGCCGGCTGATTACCCTCTTCGGCTGCGGCGGCGACCGCGACCGGGGCAAGCGGCCGCAGATGGGGCGGATCGCGAGCCGGGGTTCGGACCGGGTGATTGTGACTTCGGACAACCCCCGCACCGAAGAGCCCGGGGCGATAATCCGCGAGATCGAAGCCGGGATTGTGCAGAAGAACTACCGGGTCGAGCCGGACCGGCGGCGGGCGATTGAGCTGGCCCTTTTCGAGGCCCGGCCGGGGGACCTGGTTCTGCTGGCGGGTAAAGGTCATGAAGATTACCAGATCCTGGGCACGACCAAGGTCCACTTTGACGACCGGGAAGTGGCCGCGGAGGTTCTGGCCCGGGGTGAAGTGAAAAAGTCATGCGCCTGAAAGCTCTAGAGATTGCCGTGATTTGCCGGGGCCGGGTGCGCCGCGGCCGGGCCGAAAACCGGGTCGGCGAGATCTGCACCGACAGCCGGGCGCTCCAGGCCGGCCAGTGTTTCCTGGCGCTTAAGGGCGCGCGCTTTGACGGCCACTCCTTCCTGCGGAAGGTCGTGCAAAAAGGCGCCTCGGGCCTGATCGTGGAAGACCGCCCGGGCCTGCATCTTCCCGGCACGGTCCCGGTGATCGCGGTGCCGGATACCCTGGCCGCGCTCGGCGACCTGGCGGCTGACTGGCGCCGGCGCTTTGACGTCCCCCTGGTGGCAGTCACCGGCAGCACCGGCAAGTCCACCACCAAGGAGATGATCGCCCACATCCTGTCCGGCCGCTACCGGGTGCTGAAGAACGAGGGCAACCTCAACAACCTGATCGGACTGCCGCTCTCTTTACTCCGGCTGAGGCCCTCGCACCAGGCCGCGGTGCTGGAGATGGGCATGAACCGGCCCGGCGAGATCGCCCGGCTGACCGCGATCGCCCGGCCGGAGGTGGGCCTCATCACCAATGTCGGCCCGGTGCATCTGGAGGGTCTCGGCGATGTGGAAGGCGTGGCCCGGGCCAAGGGCGAATTGGTGCGAGGACTGGGTAAAGACGCCTGGGTGGTGGTTAACCTGGATGACCCGAGAGTGCGAAAAATCATGCGGCGTCACCCGGGCCCGAAGGTCGGTTTCTCCCGCCGGCCCGAGGGCGGCCGCGATTGGCAGGAGTCGCTCCATCTGACAAGCTTTCATCCCTTTGAAAAGGGCAAGCGCCGGGGAGTGGAATGGACGGTGCAGCGCCGGAGCCGGGGCCAGGCCGTGGGACCGGCGGTCCGGTTTCATTTGACCACTTTGGGCTGGCACAACGTGGAGAATGCCCTGGCCGCGGCGGCGGCGGGACGGCCGCTTCAGCTCTCGCTGGCCGAGGCGGCGCGCCGGCTGGAAAGTTTCTCGGGGCTCAAGGGAAGAAACCAGTTGCTCGAGCTTCCCGGCCCGGTCCGGCTGGTGGACGACAGCTACAATGCCAACCCGGTCTCGACCCCGGCCGCGCTCCAGAGCTTCAATTACTGGCGGGGGCGGAACCGGGGCATCGTGGTTCTGGGCGACATGCTGGAACTGGGGAAGTTCACGAGGCCGGCGCACCTAAAGGTCGGGGCCAGCCTCGGGCCGATGGGATTCGACCTGGTGATCTTCCGGGGCGAGCAGGCGGGGGCGATGGCTCTGGCGGCGCGAAAGGCGGCTCGACTGAGCTCGCCGAAGTCCGGCGTCTCGGCAAAGCGCATCCGCGTGGCGGAGAGCAATGAGGAAGTTGTGGCCTGGTTGGCAAAAGAATTGAAGGCCGGGGACTGGGTGTTGGTCAAAGGCTCGCACGGCGTCCGCTTGGAGGAAGTGGTTGCGGGTTTGCGGAAGGAACGGGGGTAAGGGGCGTTGCTTTATCACCTGCTTTATTCGCTGCATGATTCCAGCATTGTCTTCAACGTCTTTCGCTACATCACCTTCCGGGTGGGCCTGGCCGCGGTCAGCGCGTTCCTGGTGAGCGTGCTGGCCGGTCCGTGGCTGATCGAGAAGCTGAAGGTATGGCGGGCCGGGCAGGTGATCCGCGACGATGGCCCGGAGACCCACTTGCAAAAAGCCGGGACTCCGACCATGGGCGGCATCCTGATCGTGGCCGCGGTGGCATTTGCCACCCTGGCCTGGTCCGACCTGCGCAATATCTACATCTGGACGGTCCTGATCATCACCTTGGGCTTAGCCGCGATCGGCTTCTGGGACGATTACCTCAAGATCATCCGTCAGAACAGCAAGGGGGTCTCGCCCCGGCGAAAGATCCTGTTCCAGGTGTTGGTGGCCCTTTTCGGGCTGGCCTTCATGCTCTACCTGAACGGCTACGACCTCCGGCTCTCGGTTCCGTTCTTCAAGGAAGTCACTCCCCAACTCGGGCTGTTCTACATTCTGTTTGCGCTCTTGGTGATTGTGGGCAGCTCCAACGCGGTCAACCTCACCGACGGTCTCGACGGACTGGCCATCGGCCCGGTGGCGATCGTGGCCGCCACCTATGCGCTCTTTGCCTACATCGCGGGCCGCTCCGACTACACCAGCTACCTGAATCTGACCTACGTGCCCGGGTCCGGCGAGCTCGCTATCTTCTGCGGCGCCCTGTTCGGAGCGGCGCTCGGCTTTTTATGGTTCAACACCTACCCGGCCCAGGTCTTTATGGGTGACGTGGGCGCGCTCGCGCTGGGCGGGGCGATCGGCGTTGTCGCCGTGGTGACCAAGCATGAGTTGGTGCTGATCATCGTGGGCGGGCTGTTCGTGGCCGAAGCGCTTTCGGTGATCGTCCAGGTCTTCTGGTACAAGCGGACCCACCGGCGGGTCTTTCTGATGGCGCCCTTGCACCATCATTTCGAAAAAAAGGGATGGGCCGAGCCGAAGATCATCGTCCGCTTCTGGATCGTGCAGATCATCCTGGCGCTGGTCGCGATCAGCACCTTGAAGCTCAGGTAAGGAATGGAACTGCAAGGAAAACGCGCGCTGGTGGTGGGGCTGGCCAAGTCCGGGGCAGCCGCGGCCCGCTTGCTCGCGCGGGAAGGGGCCGAGGTCCGGGTCAATGATTTAAAGCCCCGGGAGACCCTGGCCGAGTCCTGGGATTCCCTGGCCGGTCTTAAGATCGAGGGCTTCTTCGAGGGACATCCGGCCGAGCTCTTTCATTGGGCCGACCTGATTGTGGTCAGCCCGGGCGTGCCCCGGTCGCTGCCGGGCCTTTTAGAAGCCGGGCGCGCCGGGAAAGAGATCATGAGCGAAATGGAATTCGCGGCCCGCCTCCTGGCCGCGCCGATCCTGGCGGTGGGCGGGACCAACGGCAAGACCACCACCACCACCTTGCTGGGCGAGATGGCGGCCGCGGCCCTGGGCCGGGACCAGGTCTTTGTCGGCGGCAACATCGGCACTCCGCTTTCGGAACTGGTGCTGGCGCGCCGGCCGGTGCAGGCGGCAGTGGTGGAGGTCTCCAGTTTCCAGATGGAGTTCGCGCAAAAATTTCATCCGCGGGTGGGGATAATGCTCAACGTGACCGAGGACCACCTGGACCGCTACCGCGATTTGGCCGACTACGCCGAAACCAAGAGCCGGATGTTTGTTCGCCAGACGCCGCAAGACTTCGCGGTGCTCAACGCCGACGACCCGCCGAGCGCGGCCATGGCCCGGACCACCCGGGCGCAGGCGGTATGGTTCGGACTTTCCGATCCGCCTCGTCCCGGGATGCGGCTCCAGGGGCGGAGCCTGGTCTGGGAAGGCGCGGACGGGGCCCGCTTTAAGCTCTCGCTCGAGCGCTGGAAGCCGGTGGGCCGGCACAACCTCTTGAACGCGATGGCGGCGGCGGCCGCGGCATTGTGCTTCGGCCTGGCCCGGGATAAAATTCAGGAGACATTTGACACCTTCAAGGGTTTACACCACCGGCTTCAGTGGGTGGCCGATGTTCTTGGGGTAAGCTATTATAATGATTCCAAGGGGACCAACACCGGTGCGGTGGTGATGGCGGTGCAAAGCTTTGACCGGCCGATCATCCTTCTCGCGGGCGGGCGGGCCAAGGGCTGCCATTTCCAGTCGCTGAAGCCGGAGTTTTTAGGTCGAGTGAAGCTGGTCGTGGCCTTTGGCGAATGCCGCGAGCAGATGGCCGAAGAGCTTTTTCAGCCCGGCGCCTACCGGATCCTGACCAAGGCGACCTTGGCCGAAGCTTTTGCCGCGGCTTCCCAGTCCGCCGAGTCGGGAGACGTGGTTCTGCTCTCTCCCGCCTGTGCCAGCTTTGACCAGTTCCGCGATTACCAGGACCGGGGCGAGCAGTTCCGCCGGCTGGTGGAGTCGCTGCCATGAAGCTCTTCAGCCGGGAACATCACTTCGACAGCTTATTGTTGGTGGCCGTGCTGCTCCTGGTCGGGATCGGCATCATCATGATCTACAGCACGTCCTCGATCCTGGCCGAAGAATCGTTCCAGGACCCCAACTTTTTCCTGCGCCGGCAGGTGATCGCCGCGGCCGCGGGCCTGCTGGTCATGTACGTGGCCATGCACGTCAACTACGAAGTTTACAGCAAGCTCACTCTTCCCCTGCTCCTGGTGAGCCTGGTCCTGCTGGCGGTGGTGCTGATCCCCGGCATCAGCCCGATCCGGGGCGCCCGGCGCTGGCTGGTCTGGCAGGGGTTTTCCTTCCAGCCCTCCGAGCTGGCCAAGCTGGCCATGGTCCTCTACCTGGCCCAGTCGCTCACCCGCAAGCAGGACAAGATCCGGCGGTTCAAGGAAGGCTTTTTGCCCTACCTCCTGGTCTCCGGGGCCATGATCGCCCTCATCTTTCTCGAGCCGGACCTGGGCGCCGCGCTCACCCTCGGGCTCCTGGTCTTCGTCATGCTCTTTGCCGCCGGGACCCGGCTCAGCTACCTGATCTCCGCGGTCCTGGTGGCCTCGCCCGTGGTCTTTTACCTGCTGGCCAGCAAAGACTGGCGCTGGAAGCGGATCCTGGCTTACTTGAGTCCCTGGGATTATGCCCAGGATGCCGGCTGGCAACTGGTCCAGTCGTTCCTGGCCTTTGGCCGGGGCGGGATCATGGGCGTCGGACTGGGTGACGGGAGGCAAAAGCTTTTTTACCTGCCCGACGCCCACACCGATTTTATTTTCTCGGTGGTGGGCGAGGAGTTGGGGCTGATCGGGGTGGTGGCCGTGGTGCTGCTTTTCGGCATCCTGATCACCCGGGGCATTCAGCTATCGCTGCGGGCGGCAACCCCGTTCGGAGCCTACCTGGCGCTGGGCTTGATGGCGATGATTGCCTTGCCCGCCCTGATCAACATGGCGGTGGTGATGGGCTTGTTGCCCACCAAGGGGCTGGTCCTCCCGTTTATAAGCTACGGGGGCAGCTCGCTCCTGATCAACCTTTTGGCCGCGGGCATTCTCCTCAATATCTCGGCCCGGAGTTATTCGTGAGGGGCAAAAGGGATCCGATGGGTAAGCGGCTCTTGATCGCGGGCGGCGGCACCGGGGGCCACCTGTTTTCGGCCATGGCGGTGGCGGAGGAATGGCTGGCCGCGGATCCGGAGAACCAAGTGCGGTTTATCGGGACCGCCACGGGGATCGAAGGCCGCGTTCTGCCCGAAGCCGGCTATTCAATTGCCTTCATCCGGGTCCGTGCCCTGGCGGGAAAAAGTCTCGGGAAGAAAGCGAAAGACAGCCTGGTTCTGCCTTTGAGCCTGTATCAATCCTGGCGGGTGATCCGGCGCTTTCGGCCGGAGGTGGCGCTGGGCGTGGGTGGCTTTGTCTCGGGCCCGCCCCTGCTGGTCGCGCGGCTCTTGCGCCTGCCCACCGCCATCCAGGAGCAGAACTCGGTGCCCGGGAACACCAACCTGATCCTTTCTCGGCTGGTGGACCGGGTGTTCATCAACCTGGAGATGACCCGGGCGAGCTTTCCGGAAGCCGATCGCGCCGGCCGGGTCGTCGTAGCGGGCAACCCCATCCGCCGGGCGATCCGGGAGAAGATCGAGGCCGGCCGGCAACATCCGCCGAACCATGCGCGGGTCTGCCTACTGGTGGTGGGGGGCAGCCAGGGCGCGCGCCGGCTCAACTACCTGGTCATGGAAGCCATGAACTACCTTAAGGAATTCAAGGACGTGATCAAGATCATTCACCAGACCGGCTCCGGCGACGTGATCGGGGTGGTGAGCACCTATGCCCGGATGGATTTCCGCGCCCGCGTCCAGGAATTCATCACCGACATGGCTTCCGCCCTGGCCGAAGCCGACATTATCATCTCCCGGACCGGGGCCGGGGCGATGGCGGAGATCGCGCTCGCGGGCAAGCCGAGCATTTTGGTCCCCTTCCCCTATGCCACCGGGGACCACCAGACCAAGAACGCCCAGGCCATGGTGGATGCGGGCGCGGCCTCGGTGTTCCTGGAGCAGAAACTGACCGGCAAGCGCCTGGCCGAGGAGTTGCGCCCCCTGATTGAGAACCCGGCGCTGCGGAAGGAGCGGGGGGATAAAGCCCGAGCCTTGGCCAAGCCGGACGCGGCCAAGACCGTGGTGCAGGGCCTGTATGATTTGCTGGCCACTCGAAAGAAGACTTGAACCATTTCGACAAGCTCAAGGCAAGCCATGATGGGGCATAAAGTCAAGCGGGTCCACTTCGTGGGCATCGGCGGGATCGGGATGAGCGGCATCGCCGAGGTGCTCTTGAACCTGGGCTACCAGATCTCCGGCTCGGATCTTGTAGCCAGCGAAGTGACCCGGTCGCTCGAGCGCCTGGGCGCCACCGTGCACCGGGGCCACTCCGCGTCCCACCTGGCCGACGCCGACGTGGTGGTGACGAGCTCCGCGGTCCGCGCCGACAATCCGGAAGTGGCGGCGGCGCTTCAGCGGGGCATCCCCGTGATCCCTCGCGCCGAGATGCTGGCCGAGCTGATGCGGATGAAGCAGGGCATCGCGGTGGCCGGCACCCACGGCAAGACCACCACCACCTCCATGCTCGCCACCGTGCTCGGGGCGGCCGGGCTCGACCCCACGGTGGTGATTGGCGGCAAGCTGGCCGGCCTCGGTTCCAATGCCCGGCTCGGCCAAGGCGAAATCCTGGTGGCCGAGGCCGACGAGAGCGACGGCAGCTTCCTCAAACTCACGCCCACTTATGCCGTGGTCACCAACATTGACCCCGAGCACCTTGACCACTACGGCCACTTCGAGGCGGTGAAAGAGGCTTTTGTGGATTTTATGAACCGGGTGCCCTTTTACGGGATGACCGCGGCCTGCGGGGACCATCCGGTGGTGCGGGAAATTTTGCCCCGGGTCACCCGCCGGGTGGTGACCTATGGCGAGAGCGAAGCGGCCCAGGTCCGGGGGCTCGAGATCGTCGGCGAGCGGGGAGGCTGCGCCTTGACCGTGGTCAGCGAGGGACGGGGTCTGGGCCGGATTCATCTGGGCATGCCGGGGAGACACAATGCCATCAACGCCCTGGCCACGGTGGCCATCGGCCTGGAGCTGGAGCTGCCTTTCCCCATCATCGCGCAGGCCCTGGAAGGCTTCAGCGGGGTGCACCGGCGCTTCGAGGTCAAGGCCACGAAGGCCGGCGTCACCGTGGTGGACGATTACGGCCATCACCCGGCCGAGATTGTCGCCACCTTGCTCGCGGCCCAAGAATATCAAGAACAAAAGGGCGACAGGTTTCAAACCCGTCGCCCACGGATCATCGCGGTCTTTCAACCGCATCGCTACACCCGCACCCGGGACTTGCTCGGCGAGTTCACCCGGGCTTTTTCCATCCCGGAGCTGTTGGTGCTGACCGAGATCTATGCGGCGAGCGAGGACCCGATTCCAGGGGTGAGCGGAGAGCGCCTGTTCGCGGCGATTGCGGCGGAGCGTTCGCCGCAAGGTCTCCGGACCTGGTTCGTGGCCGAGCGGGCCGAGATCGTGGAGCGGCTTTTACCGGAGCTTGGTCCGGGAGACCTGGTGTTGACCTTGGGAGCCGGCAACATTTGGGAAGTGGGCGAGGAATTGGTCGCCCGCTTGGAGGGAAAGGAATCATGACCGCGAGGGTATGGGGCGATTTCCACGCGCTGGCCGAAGCGCTGCAGCCGGGGTGGGAAGGAGAAATCCTGGAACGGGTTTCGATGCGGAGCTACACCTCGTTCCGGATCGGGGGCCTTTGCGAGTTGATGGTGTTCCCCAAGAACGTCCAGGAGCTTCTGACGGTGATCGGGCGGTGCCAAGAGCAGAAGCTGCCCTGGCGGGTGATGGGGGCCGGCACCAACCTCCTGGTCCTGGATGGAGGGGTGGAGGAAGTGCTGGTCAATCTTTCCAAGAGCTTTCGCCAGATGCGGTTGAGCCAGGACGGGCAGGCGACCGCGGAAGCCGGCCTGCGCCTGGCCCGCCTGGTCAAAACCTGCCAGGTGTGGGGTTTTTCCGGCCTGGAGTTTGCCGCGGGCATCCCGGGCACGGTCGGGGGCGCGCTGGTGATGAACGCGGGAGCCATGGGCGCGGACATGGCCGGGGTGGTCGAACAGGCCAAAGGCCTGCTTCCCGAAGCGGGTCCCTTCCGGTGGAGCCAGAAGCAGTTGAAATTTTCTTACCGGCACCTGAAGCGGCCCGACCATGCGATTTTCACCGAGGTCTCCTTCGTGCTCCAGCGGCGGGACCCGAAAAAAATCCGGGCCAAGATCCTCCAGGGGTTGCAGGAGCGCCGGCAGCGCCAGCCGCTCCAATTCCCCAGCGCCGGCTCGGTCTTTAAAAACCCGCCCGGCCATTACGCCGGCCAGTTGATCGAGGCCGCCGGGCTCAAGGGCCTGCGGCTGGGCGACGCCCAGGTTTCGGGAAAGCACGCCAACTTCATCGTCAACCGGGGCCGGGCCCGGTCGCGCGAAGTGCTGGCGCTGATCGAAAAGATCCAGCAACGCGTGCGGGAGCACAGCGGGATCAAGCTGGAGCTGGAGATCGAGGTGATCGGGAAAGAGTAGTCATGGGAAACCTCAAGGCATTAGCTCTGGGCGTGATCATGGGCGGGGTGACCGGCGAACGGGAAATCTCGCTTCAGAGCGGGGCCGCGATCGCCAAAGCCTTGCGCGCCCGGGGCTACCCGGCGGCCGAGGTGGTGGTGACCGAGCGCGTGGTGGAAGAGTTGCAAGCCGCCCGGATCGAGGCGGCGTTTCTGGCCTTGCACGGCGGCTGGGGGGAGGACGGCCGGATCCAGGCGCTGTGCGAGCTCTTGGGAATCGCTTACACCGGCTCCGGAGTCCTGGCCTCGGCGCTGGCCATGCACAAGGAAAAAGCCAAGGCGCTGTTTCGGGAGCAGGGCATCCCCACTCCCCGGTTCTGCCCGGCTATCTCACCGGAGCAGGTGATGGAAGAGATGCCAGGCCTCTGGCCGCTGGTGATCAAGCCGGTTTCCGAGGGGTCCTCCCTGGGCGCGAGCATTGTCGAGAAAGAAAGGGATCTCGCTCCCGCCCTGGCCGCGGCCCGCCGCTACGGCAGGCATTGTCTGTCCGAGGAGTTCATTGCCGGCCGGGAAGTAACCGTGGGGGTGTTGGACGGCGAGCCGCTGGGCGTGGTGGAGATGATCCCCCGGGAAGGGTTTTACGATTACCGTGCCAAGTATCAAAAGGGAGAGACCGAATACCGGGCGCCCGCGGAACTGCCGGCCGAGATGGCCGGGATCATCCGCGAGCTTTCTCAGCGGGCCTTTCAGGCGCTGGGCTGCCGGGGCGGGGCGCGGGTGGATTTGCGCCTGCACCCGGAGCGCGGCCCCTTTGTCCTGGAGGTCAACACCATCCCGGGCATGACCGAGCTGAGCCTGCTGCCCAAGTCGGCTGCGGTCATGGGGATCGGGTTTGAGGAGCTGGTGGAGCGGATGCTTCGCAGCGCGGAGAACACTTGAGCAGGGGAAAAGCGAGCATGGCCGCCGCAACTAAAAAGCGCTCCCCCGCGGGCAAGCGCAAGAGCCGACCCGCCCGGCGCTTTTTCCTGGCCGCTCTCAAAGTCTTCCTTTGCCTGGTGGTGGGCGCGGCGCTGGGTCTCCTCGGCCGCTTCGGTTACCAGGGGGTGCGGCACTCGCCCCGGTTCGCGGTGCGCACGGTCACGATCCGGACCGGGCCGCGGGTCAAGGCCGAGGATGTCCGCAAGCTGAGCGGGATCATGGAAGGCAAAAACATTTTCTCTTTTTCTCTGGTCGAGGCGGTGCACCAGATCGAGTTCCATCCCTGGGTGCGCCGGGCCACGATCACCCGCAAGCTTCCGGACCGGGTGGAGATCACGGTCTTCGAGCGCAAGCCTTTGGCCCTGGTGGCGCTCGGCTCGCTTTACTATGCGGACCAGGAGGGAGAGGTCTTCAAGCGGGCGCTGCCGGGCGAGCCTCTCGATTTCCCGGTGATCACCGGCTTGAGCCTGGACCAGGTGATCAGCGATCAACCCGCCACCGCCCGTCAGCTGCGGAAAGTGGAGGCGGTGCTGGACCTGGCGCAAGGCTCCAGGGTCTTGCCGCTGCGGGAGATCTCCGAGGTGCACCTCGATCCCACCTACGGGGTCACTCTGGTCACCTTGAGCGACGGGCTGCGGATCCGGCTGGGCGATGAAGATTTTCCCGAACGCTGGCGCCGGCTGGAGCGGGTGCTGGCCGAACTGGCCGGCGACTGGGGCAAGGTGGAGATCGTGGATTTGAATTTCAAAGGACAGGCTACCGTGAAGCTGCGGTCCGGCTACAAGGTGGCGATGAATTAATTTAGTGGGCACTGGGTTGAATCCAGTGGCCCGAGGGAGCGGAAGATGGCCAAGCGGGACAAGCAAATCGTGGGTCTGGATATCGGCACGACCAAGATCTGTGCGATCGTCGGGGATTTGACCCCCGAGGGCATTGACATCGTCGGCATCGGCACCTCGCCTTCGCACGGCTTGCGCAAAGGCGTGGTGGTCAACCTCGACGCCACCGTCGAATCCATCAAGCAGGCGGTGGAAGAGGCCGAGCTGATGGCCGGGGGCGAGATCAACACCGTCTATGCCGGGATCGCCGGCGGCCACATCAAGGGCCTCAACAGCCACGGGGTGGTGGCGATCAAGAACCGCGAGGTGAGCGAGATTGACATCAAGCGGGTGGTGGACCAGGCCCGCGCCGTCTCCATCCCCATGGACCGCGAGGTGATCCACATCCTGCCCCAGGAGTTCATCGTGGACGACCAGGAGGGGATCAAGGACCCCCTGGGCATGTCCGGGGTGCGGCTGGAGGCCCGGGTGCACATCGTCACCGGCGCCATCACCTCGGCCCAGAACATCGTGCGCTGCTGCAACCGCACCGGGCTCAACGTCGCCGACATCGTGCTCGAGCAGCTCGCCAGTTCCGAGGCCGTGCTCACCCCCGACGAGAAGGAGATCGGCGTCGCCCTGGTGGACATCGGCGGCGGCACCACCGACCTCGCCATCTGGCACCAGGGCTCGCTCAAGCACACCTCGGTGCTGGGGCTGGGCGGCGACAACATCACCAACGACATCGCCGCCGGCTTGCGCACGCCCACCGCGGAGGCGGAGAAGATCAAGAAGAAATTCGGCTGCGCCACCACCCAGTTGGTGGGCAAGGATGAGACCATCGAGGTGCCTTCGGTGGGCGGCCGCAAGCCGCGGGTGATGCCGCGCCAGCTCCTGTGCGAGATCGTGGAGCCGCGGGTGGAGGAAATCTTCGCCCTGGTCCGGCGCGAGTGCGCCCGGGCCGGGTATGAGGACACCGTTGCCTCGGGCGCGGTGCTCACCGGCGGGGCCGCGCTCATGGCCGGGATGGAAGAGCTGGGCGAGCAGGTGTTTGAGATGCCGGTGCGGGTGGGCCGGCCGCTCGGCATCGGCGGCCTGGTGGACGTGGTCAACAGCCCCATGTATGCCACCGGGGTCGGGCTGTTGATCTACGGGAGCAAGCACCGCTCGCAGCGGCGCTTCCGCATCCGCGACGACAACCTCTTCCAGAAGGTGATGGAGCGGATGAAGGAATGGCTGGTGGAGTTCTTTTAGAAGGATGAAGGGTGAAGAGTGAAGGGTGAAGGATGAAAAAGTGGCATTAACCGCGGCGGGAGGTTGCGGCTAAAGTTTGTTCGAATTGAACAAGAAAGCGGAAACAGGAGGAGGAAGACGATGCTGGAATTTGTGGAAGCGGAAACTCATGCGGCCAAGCTGAAAGTGGTCGGAGTGGGAGGCGGCGGCGGGAATGCGATCAACACCATGATCGCCGGCAGCCTGCAAGGGGTTGAATTCATCGCGGCCAACACCGACGCCAAGGCCCTGGAGATGAACTCGGCCTCGGTCAAGGTGCAACTGGGCCAGGGACTGGGCGCCGGCGGCAACCCCGAGGTGGGCCGGCAGGCGGCCCAGCAGAACCGGGCCCAGTTGGAAGAGGCGCTGGCCGGCGCGGACATGGTGTTTGTCACCGCCGGCATGGGCGGCGGCACCGGCACCGGCGGGGCGCCGGTGATCGCCCAGCTCGCGCGGGAGGCGGGCGCGCTCTGCGTGGGGGTGGTGACCAAGCCCTTTGACTTCGAGGGCCGCAAGCGCTCGCGCTACGCCTTGCAGGGGATCGAGGAGCTCAAGGAGCACGTGGACTCGCTGATCGTGATCCCCAACCAGCGGCTGCTCAACATCGTGGGCAAGAACACCACCGTGCTTGAGTCATTCAAAAAAGCGGACGAGGTGCTCTTGCAGGCGGTCAAGGGCATCGCCGACCTGATCGGGGTGGGCGGCCACATCAACGTGGACTTTGCCGACGTGCGCACCATCATGAGCGAGCGGGGCATGGCCCTGATGGGCACCGGCTCGGCTGAGGGCGAGGAGCGGGCGGTGGAGGCCGCGCACAACGCCATCTCCAACCCCCTGCTCGACGACGTGCGCATCGAGGGGGCCAAGGGCGTGCTCATCAACATCACCGGCGGGTCGGACCTGACCCTGCACGAGATCAGCGAGGCCTGCAACCTGATCCGGGAGGAGGCGCACGAGGACGCGCTCATCATTTTCGGCGACGTGATCGAGCAAAGCCGCAACGGCGCGGTCCAGGTGACCGTGATCGCCACCGGGTTCCAGGACTTCAACCGCGACATGCGCATGCGTTTCAAGCCCTCGGCCGCGGCCGAGTCCCGGCCCAACCTGGACATCCCCACCTTGATCCGGAAGAAGCAGTCCGAGGGCGGCGCGAGCAAGGCCCGCCGGGTCCAGGCTTACCTGAAAGAGGAGGCCAGCGAGGAGGAATACGACATCCCGACTTTCCTGCGGCGGCAGAGCGATTGAAAAGAAAAGTTCACGGTTCGGGGTTCCTGGTTCACGGAAGGAGAGTCACCAGAGTATCAGGAGTTGATCCATGACTCGATTCGGAAGACGCGAGCGGTTAAAGATTTTCTACCGGGTGGCCTGGGTGGGCATCGCCCCCCTGGTCCTGATGTGGGCATTCTCCTGGCTCAACCTGAATCCCAGAAACCCGACCTTTTTTCTGGACGACTTTTACGCGTCCTATTCCGGCAGTGGACTTTTCGCCTATCGCGGATTAGCTGAAATTCGCCTGGAATCGCATTACTCAGTTCTAGATACCTTTCAAGCCGGCCAAAAGATTGAATCGCCCGTTGAGCAATCCACCGGCTACCTGGAGGATTCCGAAAAGGCCTATTCCTTGATCTGGGTCGCTATTCCCAACCCGGTTACCGAATGGCGGCGGTCCAAGATCGAAGCGGCGATCAATGCCGTCCGGGTCAAAGACGTGGCCGGCTGGATCGGTCCGGCCGGAAGAACCTATCAACTCAAGTTTTCCAAGCGCCTGATCCTGTGGTCGCGAATCCTTGACAGCCAGGCAAGCTATGAAGTGGCGGTCCTAAACGACGCCGGCCAGGAAGTTGCCACGGCCATTTATGACGCCACGATCGGCCTGCTCTTCGAGCTTCGCACCCACACCGGCGCGCTCGGCAGCCTCTCCCTCCTGGATACCAACTTCCTGATCAGCCGCAACCGCTACTGGCAAGGCGGCCTGGCCGTCCTCTTCGGAGTCCTGGCCGTGCTCTACCAATTCACCCTCCGCCGGCGCCGGATCGCGGATCAGCCCAGGCTCTTCACCCTGGAAGCTGACCTGGTCATTTTCGGGGTGCTCGCCATCTGGACCGACGCCTTTTACGATATCTGGTTCTTCCACTCCCTCTGGAGCCCGGGTCTGATCGCCATTCACCTGGCGCTCGCCGGTTACGTGTTCTGGCGCTTCGGCTGGTGGGGCATCTTCCCGCTGTTCGAGGTCTTCTGGTCCCTGGCCTACTTTGCGGCCCAGGATTCCCTGGAACCCCAGTTCGCCTATAACCCCGCCCTCATCCTCACCTGGGTTGGCTGTCTTCTCTTTGCCGACTTTCGCAAGCGCCTCGCGTAGTGAACAGTGCTCAGTGCACGGAGCACAGTGCACAGTGAAGAATCCTTCAATTGCAAAACTGGAGCCGCGACGGAAAGGACGGGTCATGATTTTTGACTACTTCCCCGAAGAATGTTACACTATCAAATTAAGAAAAAACCCATGAAAAAATCTTCTTCCAAACTGAAAGAAATCGAAACGGCCATTAAACACTTAAGCCCGGAAGAACAAAGGAGACTGCTTTCCAGGTTTACCCGGCTTTTCCAGACTCAAAAAATCGGTCCCGAGGATCTGGGATGGCTGAAGGCCGCAGAGCAAGCTTTCTCGTTCTGGGATAACCCGGAGGATGAAATTTACGATGCCTTATAAGCATGGAGATGTCATCCTGATTTCTTTCCCCTTTTCCGATTTAAGCTCCAGCAAACAACGCCCCGCCCTGGTGATCTCCAGCGAAGAATTCCATCGGCAATGTCCGGATATAATCGCCTGTGCCATTACCTCCCAATCACCCACCAGCCTGGCCTCCTTTGAATATCTTCTCTCGAAAGATGACCTTTCTCAGGCAGGTCTTCCCAAGCTTTCCAAAGTCAAATGCGGAAAAATCGTAACCCTGGACCCTCGCATCATCCGCAAAAAGCTCGGAAAGCTTCCATCTTCGACCCTGTCCGAAATCCTGTCCCTCATTCACAAAATTGTTTAAGTCCTTTTTCTCCCTCCAAAGTGAAAAGATAGAAAACCTTGCCGCGACCGCTCCGGTCGCGGATTGCCAGGGAGATGGCTAAGCAACGCGGGATGATTGCCTGATCGCGGCGAATCCAAAATTCGCACCTGTCCGGTGTTGCAATTCATTGCCGCCTGGTATAGATTGAACTTAGTCCCGCAAGGAGGAGCTTGGAATGAAACCGATTGCGAGCCGACTCATCTTTCTTTTCCTCGCCGCCGCCCTCCTGGCCCAAACCCCTAACCCTGACCAAAAGAGTGCTCCTCTCTCGGACGACATTTTTTCCGCAATCAAAGCCGGAAATATCGCCCAGGTCAAAGCGTTGGTCACACAAAATAAGGCTTTGCTCAAGGTTCTCCAATCGGAATATGGCCCGACACCGCTGCTGGTAGCGGCGGAAGAAGGCCAGGCGGAAATCGTTGTTTTTCTCCTGGAGAACGGTGCCGATGTGTTTTACCGGGATGGCTGGGGTTTTACCGCCTTGCATTATGCCCAGAATAAGGGAATTGCCGAACTTCTGCTGAAGCAGGGAGCAAAAGTAAACGCTCAAGGCAGGTATGGTCCCACAGCCTTGCACAAGGCCGCAGAGAATGGACGAAAGGATGTAGCCGAGCTTCTTCTCGCTCACGGAGCCGACGTCAATGCTGGAGCAAGCAGTGGTTTGACTCCCCTCCACCTCGCAAAGAATAAAGAAATCGCCGAGTTGTTAATCTCCAAAGGCGCGGACGTGAATGCCAGGGCGAATGAAAACATTGATACCCCTCTGCATAAAGCAGTCGACCGAGGAAGTCAGGATGTGGTGGAGGTGCTTTTGGCGAAGGGGGCAAATCCAAATACTCGAGCACGTTACTATTGGACGCCTTTGCACGATGCCGCCTGGTTGAAGAGCAAAAATATCGCACAACTTCTTCTGGCCCATGGCGCCGACGTCAATGCCCGGGACGTCTTTCTAATGACGCCATTGCATTATACAGCCATGTCGGGAGATAAAACAGGAATCTTGGGTTTTCTTGGGGATGGACCCGGTTGTGAAGAGCTCAGAAGATCAGGATTTGTGGCTTATAACAGTCATAGCACCTCTCCTCAGCCACAGCTCACTCAGAAGCAGGTCACACGCAAACCGGCTGATGTGGATATGGCAAATTTACTTCTCAGGCATGGTGCGGAAGTGAATGCAAGGTCCGACTTGAAATTCACGCCTCGGGGACTGGCCGTTTGCCTCGGAAATAATCCCTTGGCGGATTTCCTGCGGCAACAAGGTGGAACACAATGACGACTTGATCCATCGGGGGCGGCTTGCCTTCCGATGTTTCGACTGAACCTGTTCGTCTTCACGTTGTTGTAATTCCGGCTATAACGCGTTAAGATACCTTTGAGTCCGGGCAAGGAGTGAAAGCATGGCCGCAACGGATACGCTGAAGATCGCCGGCCGGGAATTTAAGTCCCGACTGTTTGTGGGCACCGGCAAGTATGCCAGTTTCGCCCAGATGAAGGAAGCGCTGGAGGTTTCCGGCACCGAGGTCGTTACCGTGGCGGTGCGGCGGGTGAATCTCACCGACAAGTCCAAAGAGTCGCTCCTCGATTACGTGGACCCCAAGCGCTACACCCTGCTTCCGAACACCGCCGGCTGCTACTCGGTGGACGACGCGGTGCGCACGGCCCGGCTGGGACGGGAGGCCGGGTTGGGCGAGCTCATCAAGCTCGAAGTGATCGGCGATGAGAAGACCCTGTTCCCGGACACGGCTGGCTTGCTGGAAGCGGCGAAGGTTTTAATCAAGGAAGGCTTCACGATCCTGCCTTATACCAACGACGACGTGATCGTGGCCAAGCGCTTGGAGGATATCGGCTGCGCCGCGGTGATGCCTTTGGCCGCGCCGATCGGCTCGGGGTTAGGTATTCGTAATCCATATAACATTCGGCTGATCATGGAGGCGGTGAAAGTGCCGGTGATCGTGGACGCCGGCGTGGGCACGGCCTCGGACGCGGCCATTGCCCTGGAGCTCGGCTGCGACGGAGTGCTGATGAACACCGGGATTGCCGGGGCCAAGGACCCGATCGCCATGGCGAGGGCGATGAAGCTGGCGGTGGAGGCCGGCCGGCTGGCTTACCTGGCCGGCCGGATTCCGAAGAAGCTTTATGCCACGGCTTCGAGTCCGATCGAGGGCACGATCGGATGAAGAGGTTTACCACAAAGGCACAAAAACATTAAGTTCTAATTATGAATTACGAATTTTATTTTGTGCCTTTGTGTCTTTGTGGTTAGAACAATGTCCGGACCGGATTTTCGGGTGTATTTGATCACCGACCGGAAGCAGACGCAGGGTCGGGAGTTGCTTGAGGTTCTGGAAAAAGCGTTTCGGGGCGGCGCGCGGGCGGTGCAGGTCCGGGAGAAAGACCTTTCCGGTCGCGAGCTATACGAGCTTGCCGAGCGGGTTCAGAACCTGGCGAAAAAGTTCAAGGCGCGCGTGCTGATTAACGACCGGGTGGACATCGCTCTGGCGTTGGACCTGGATGGTGTCCAGGTGCCGGCGGCGGGCTTCCCGGTGGCGGAGGCGCGGAAGCTCCTGGGGCCGAAGCGACTGATCGGCGCTTCCACCCATTCGCTGGCCGAGGCCCAGGCCGCGGAGAAAGCCGGCGCGGACTTCATTACTTTCGGTCCGGTTTATGCCACGGCTTCGAAAGCGCGCTACGGTCCGCCGGTCGGGGTGGCGGCCTTGCGGGAAGCGGTCAAGCGGGTCTTGATCCCGGTTTTCGCGCTGGGCGGCATCGGGCCGAATCATCTGGCCGAGGTCGCGGCGAGCGGCGCGTTCGGGATGGCGATGATCTCGGCAGTTTTGGCGGCCTCGGATCCTGAGCAGGCCGCGAGAAGTTTGATCGAGCAATGGCAGGCAAAAGCATGAAAGGGACGCGGATGAAGCATTTCGTGCGGATCATGATCGTCCTGGCGCTGGTGGGGTGGCTCTTCGGGTGCCAGCGGCGGGCGGACAAATTTTACGAGTTGGGGAAATTCTTCGAGGACCGGCAGCAATACGGCCAGGCTGCGGTCGAATACCAGAAGGCTTTGGACGAGGACCCGACCTTTGTGGACGCCCAGTATCACCTGGGCCGGGCTTACCGGGGCGCGAACATGCTCGAGCAGGCGGAGGCCGCTTTTAACCAGACGATCAATCTCGAACCCAGCCACGCCGACGCCCGGATTGACTTGGCGGAAATTTATTTCACCCAGGGCAAGCTCGAGGCCGCGCGGGAACTGGCGCTCAAGGCCATGGAGTTGACTCCGGACAACAGCAACATTGATATTCTGCTGGGCGGGGTTCTGTTGCAGGAGGAGAAATTCCAGGAAGCCGCGGGTCACTTCGAGAAGGTCCTGCTCCAGGAGCCCAAGAACCTCGAGGTCCACTACGCGCTGGCGTTCGCCTATTTCTTTGATCCGGATCGGGACCGGAAGCTGGAAGGGCTCCAGGAGCTGCATCAGGCCGGAGAGATGGGGTATCCGATCTCGAAGGCGCTCGAACGCTTTGATCAGGAGCTGCGCAAGCAAAATTCTTCGCTGCAAGTGCTGGAGCAAAAGCTGAAGGCGAGCCAGGCCCAGCCGCAGGCCGGGAGCACGGCTGAGGCCGCACCCCAAGCTGCGCCGGAGGCTGCACCCGAGGCGGCCCCCGAAGCCGCGCCCCAGCCCGCGCCCAAGGAGACTCCATGAGCGTGGCGCCCACCTTGCTCGACCGCGCCCGCCGAGGCGAAGTGACCCCCGAGATGGTCGCGGCCGGCCGGGCCGAAAACGTGGAGCCCGAGTTCATCCGCGAGGGCGTGGCTAACGGCACCATCGTCGTCACCCGCAACCGCGTCCGCCAAAAAGTGGAGCCTCTGGCCATCGGCGCCGGGCTGCGCACCAAGGTCAACGCCAACCTGGGCACGAGCAAGGACCGGGCCGACCTCGAATTCGAGCTGGAAAAACTCCGGGTCGCGGAAGCGGCCGGGGCGGACACGGTCATGGACCTTTCCACCGGCGGGCCGATCACCGAGATCCGCCGGGCCATCCTGAAGCGGACCCGGCTGCCGCTGGGCACGGTGCCCATTTATCAGGCCGCGGTGGAAATGGTGAACCGCGGCCATCCTTTCCTGGACATGACCGGCGATGACCTCTTCGCCGCCATCCGGCTCCAGGCCGAGGACGGGGTGGATTTCGTCACCGTGCATTGCGGGGTGACCGAGGAATCGGTGGAGCGCCTGAGCCGGGAGGGCCGGGTCCTGGACGTGGTCAGCCGGGGCGGCGCGCTCACCGTGGAATGGATGCGCTATCACGAGGCCCAGAACCCCCTCTTCGAGTTTTACCCCCGGCTCCTGGAAATCGCCCGCGAGTTCGACCTGGTGCTCAGCCTGGGCGACGGGCTTAGGCCCGGCTGCCTGGCCGACGCCACCGACCGCGGCCAGATCCAGGAGCTGATCGTGATCGGCGAGCTCTGCGACCGCGGCCGCGACCAGGGCGTGCAGGTGATGATCGAAGGCCCGGGCCACGTGCCCCTCCACCAGATCGAGGCCAATGTCCTCTTGCAAAAACGCATCTGCCACGGCGCCCCCTTTTATGTGCTCGGGCCCCTGGTCACCGACATCGCGCCCGGCTACGACCACATCACCTCCGCCATCGGCGGGGCCATCGCCGCCATGGCCGGGGCCGACTTTCTCTGCTACGTCACGCCTTCCGAGCACCTGCGCCTGCCCTCGGTGGAGGACGTGCGCGAGGGCGTGATCGCCGCCCGCATCGCCGGCCATGCCGCGGACATCGCCAAGGGAATTCCGGGCGCGATCGAGCGCGACATCGCCATGGCCCAGGCCCGCAAGCGCCTGGACTGGGAGCAGCAGATCCAGCTCAGCCTGGACCCGGCCCGGGCGCGGGAGCTCAGGGAGTCCAGCCCGCCCCTGGAAGACGACGTCTGCACCATGTGCGGCGAACTCTGCGCCATCCGCCACGGCAAGGTCTCCTCTTGAAGGCCAGCCGCGGGGGAAAACGCATACAATTTTGGATTTTAGATTTTGGATTTTGGATTGAAAAGGCTGCCGCCAATCCCCAATCCCCAATCCCCAATCCCAAATCTAAAATCTAAAATCGAAATGTATCCCCAAACATGAACTTTGATCTATTCTTCAGGAATGCCACCATCTTGGATGGCTCGGGCCGCGAACCCTACACCGCCGACCTCGCGGTCAGCCGCGACCGGATCGAGGCGATCGGCCGGCTGGAAAAACTCTCGGCCCGGCGCGTGGTGGAAGCCCAGGGGCTGATGCTGGCGCCCGGCTTTGTGGACATGCACGGCCATTCCGACTATCACCTGCTCGCCCGGCCTCAGGCCGAGTCCAAGCTGCTCCAGGGCGTCACCTTGGAGGTCGGCGGCAACTGCGGTTACTCCGCGGCGCCGGTGCGGGGCTGGCTGGCCCACGAGCGGCTCAACTCGCACCTGCGCTTGTTCGGGATCCGGGCCGACTTCCAGGACATGGCCGAATACCTCGACCGCCTGGAAGAGGCGCGTCCTGCCATCAATTACGCGCCGCTGGTCGGCTTCAACACCGTGCGCGCCGCGGTCATGCAGATGCGGGAAACCGCGGCGGCCCCGGAAGAGCTAAAGGTTATCCAGGAGCTGATCGCGCGGGCGCTTTCCGAGGGCGCTTGGGGCGCAAGCGCCGGACTGATTTATCCGCCGGGCTGTTACGCCACGCCGGAGGAGCTGGCCGCGGCGCTCCAGCCGGTGGGCGAGGCCGGCGGTCTTTTCGCCTGCCACATCCGGAGCGAGGGCCGGGCGCTGGTGGAGGCGATCGAGGAAGTGATCGCGGTGGCAAGAGCCGCAGAGGCGCCGCTCCAGGTTTCCCACCTCAAGACCTCGGGCCAGGAGAACTGGCACAAGCTGGACCAGGTCTTTGCGCGGATCGAATCGGCGCAAGCTTCAGGCCAGGTTATCCGGGCCGACCGCTATCCATATATTGCCTCTTATACCGGCCTTTCCTCCTCGGTGCTGCCGGAATGGGTCTTTGCCGGGAGCCAGGAAGCTTATCTCGGCCGGCTCCGCGACCCGGCCGCGCGCGAGCGCATGCTCCGCGAGATCAACGCCGATCACCCCGACCCCGAGTTCTGGGACCGGGTGGTGATCGCCCAGGTCTTCAGCTCGAAGAACCGCGGCTTCGAGGGCCGCACGGTCCGCGAATCGGCCCGGGAGCCAGGTAAGACGCCGCTCGATTTTGTCTGCGACCTGCTCTTGGAGGAAACCGACGGCCCGACCGCCATCTGCCATACCATGTCCGAGGATAACCTGCGCCGGATTTACGCCAAGGACTGGGTGATGATCGGCTCGGACTCCGCGGTGCGCGGGCCGGAAGGCACCATGGCCGAGGGCAAACCACATCCCCGGGTCTATGGCACCTTCCCGCGCGTGCTTGCCTGGGCGGTGCGCGAAAAAGGCATGCTCAACCTGGCGCAAGCGGTCAAGAAAATGGCCGCGGACCAGTGCGAAGCCCTGGGCATTCCGCAGCGCGGCAAAATCGAGCCGGGCTTTTTCGCCGATCTGGTGCTCTTCGATTTTGAGCGGCTGAAAGACCTGGCGACCTACGAAGACCCGCACCGCTATCCGGCCGGCATCGAGCTGGTGGTGGTCAACGGAGAAATTGCTGCGGAGAAAGGTCGTGCCACCGAGGCCCGGGCCGGCCGGGTGCTGCGCAAGGTCGCGTCCCCGCGGGTTTAGGCTTTTTCCGCGCAGGGAATGCAGAGCACGCGGCCCTTCACCTGGCGGGCGCGGGTGTCCATGACCGGCTCGCCGCAAGACCCGCAAATCACGCTTTTGCGGATTTCGGCCGCGGCCGGCAGGTCAATCGTCTTTTCTTCAATGGCAAAAAGCTCGTCGTTGCTCGCGGAGAGCAGCCGCTCGGTGCGCTCTTCGCGGCTGGAGCCTGAGGCGAAGGCATCGGCCTTGAGCGAGACCCGCACGGCTCGACCACGCTCGCCGGTGCCGGCTCGGCCACGCTCGCCGGTGCCCGCCTTGCCCGAGGGCCGGAGCGCAAAAGTGAATACCTGCTTCCCGTGGTCGCGGAAAAAGAGGTTGCCCTTTCCGAAAGTAACGCCGGTCAAGACCTGGACCGCGTCCGCGGCGCAAGAGTTGTTCTCCACGATCGCGATCAACTCCTCGTCCTCGGAACGCCGCGCGCCTAACCGGGTCAGCCCGATCTTGGCCGCGCGATAGCCGATGAGCAGGCCCGGGCAGAAGTGGCCGTGAAAGGCGATGGCCGCTTCAAGGTCTTTCGAAAATTTTCCTGTCTTGGTCATCCCGCTTTTACCGAGCACGAGGGCGCGATGAATCGCGCCCCTACCTCCTCTGTTCCGGTTCTGAATTTTGACCCGGCCGCAATGGGCAGGTCTCGCACCAGTCGAGAGAAGGATGATTGAACGGGCAGGCCGAGACCTCGCGCTTAAGGCCCGGGCAGAAGACGCTTTTCTTCTGTGGAGACGGCGCGGTTTTTGATTCCGGCTGACTCACGGCTCAAAGGCCGGGGGCTTGAGGATCGGCGGCCGCTGGGGTTTTTCCGAACTCTTCTGCACTTCCACCTCTTCCAGGAGCACGCTCGGGGCCACGGTGGCAACCGGCACGTAACCGGACTCGGCCCCGCAATAGCCGTTGAACACCCCCAGGTCCTTGCCCGTGGCCACGATCTTGTTGATGCTGATCAGCGGCGTGCCCACCAGCTCCACCCCGCGCACCAGGGTCTCTTGCCCGGTTGCCGGGTCCACCTGGTAGATCAGCCGGGGCCGGTCGCGGAACCCCTGCATTTCTTCCCGGCCGGTGCGGGTGTCGCCGCCCAGGGTCTCGCGGATGATCAGGCCGAAGGGCTTGTCCTGCTTTTTCACCAGCTCGATCAGTTTTTGCTTGAGCGCGGCGTCGTCCAGGGTCTGGCTGGAGGTGACGATCAGGTTGCCCATCCGGGCCATGGGGTCGGTCTCGCCGTCGCTGCGGCCGTGGCCGTTGGAAAGATCAAAGCCTTTGATCGGAGTGCGGGACATGAGGTAGTTCTTGAGGATGCCGTCCTGGATCAAGGTTATGGCCTGGGCCGGCACGCCTTCCTGGTCGTAATGGTAGTAGCCGACCAGAGTGGTCGAGTCGAAGGTGCGGCGGGTGGGGTCGTCGGTTACGGTGAGGAAGGTGGGGATCACCTGCTGGCCGACCTTGTCCTTGAAGGTGAAGCCCTCGCCGGGGTTGCGCATGCGCTCGCCTTCCAGGCGGTGGCCGATGGCCTCGTGGAAGAGGACGCCGGTCACCTGCGGGGCGAGGATGGCCGGGCCGTTGTAGGGCGAAAGCGCCGGGGCCGCGCGCAACTTGAGCAACTCCTCGGCCAGGGCTTTGGCTTCGGCCACCAGCGCCGCGAGGTCGGGCTTCTCCTGGATTTCGAGGCCCAGGCTCCGCCGGAAGTTGGAGACCTCCAGCCCGTCGTCGGCCCGGCTTCCGGCGTCCATCCACCAGTTGAAATAAGTCTGCTCCTGCACCACCTCCGAGCCTTCGCTGTTCACGTAATAATGGGTGTATTTCTCCGCGGTCACGGTAAAGCTGTTGCTGAAAATCTGGTCGTAGTCGCGGAAGACCGCGGTCACCTGCCGCACCGCCTCGGCCCAGGCCTCCGGGTCAAAGCGGAACTCGACGTGCTCGCCCTGGAAGCGGCTGGGCTTCTCCTGGGTGAAGCTCGGCAGGTCCGCGTCCTCCAACAGCTCGTAGGCCTGCCGGCCCTTTTTCTGGTGATAGGCGTTGAGCGCGGCCTTGTAGCGGATGTCGCTCAGGCCCCAGAGCGCGTCGCGCACGCCTAAAAGGTCGTCGTCCAGCGGCACCTGGATGGACTCGATGGGCTGAAAGTCCGAGTCCGGGTCGTAGCGGAACTCGAACCCGCCCCGGCCCGAGCTGTCGAACTGGTAGTCGCCCACCCGCACGTCGGCATAGACCTCGCGCCGGCGGCTCTCCCGGTCGGAGTAAACCGTGCCATAGGAGCCGGTCAGGCTTTTCACCGCGTAGTCCGAGAGCAGGTAGCCGATAAAGTAAGGCGGGTCGAAATCCTTTAGCTTGAGCTTCTCGCGGGAGCGGTCGAGCTCCCGGTGCAGGCCTTGGAGGATGACCGCGCGGTCTTTTTGCCAGTCGGTTTCCGTGTTGATGGACTTGGATGGCGGCTTCCTGGCCGTTTGGCCGGGGGAGGAAACGATGAGGAAACTAAACAATGCGACCAGGAGGGCAAGACTGCGCCTTCCCGGTTTTTCCTTGTGAAAGATCATGCTGATTTCCTTTCTCGGCTTGGCCGTTTTTAGCCGACAAACCTCAAATTCAAGATATCACCGGGGCTCCCGGAAGTCAAAGAACGGTTGACCACCTGGGATGCCTCGGTTACAATAGCCGGGATTCTGGAAAGGGGTAGAGGAAACATGCGCTATACCGAAATGTTTTTGCCCACCTTGCGCGAGGTGCCGACCGAGGCGGAGGTGGTTTCGCACCGGCTCATGTTCCGGGCCGGGATGATCCGCAAGCTGGCGGCCGGGATTTACTCCTGGCTGCCGTTCGGGCTGCGGGTGCTGCGCAAGGTGGAGAACATCATCCGGGAGGAAATGGACCGGGCCGGCGCGCAGGAGGTGTTGCTGCCGGGGGTGCAGCCGGCCGAGTTGTGGCGGGAGACCACCCGCTGGGAGGCCTACGGCAAGGAGCTGCTTCGCCTCAAGGACCGGCACGAGCGCGACTTTTGCCTGGGCCCGACCCACGAGGAAGTGATCACCGACCTGGTGCGCAACGAGGTGCGCAGCTACCGGCAGATGCCGCTCAATCTCTACCAGATCCAGACCAAGTTCCGCGATGAGATCCGGCCCCGCTTCGGGGTGATGCGCGGCCGCGAGTTCGGGATGAAGGACGCCTATTCCTTTGACGCGGACGAAGCCGGCGCCGAGGCCGCCTACCAAAAGATGTTCGACGCCTACACCCGGATCTTCGAGCGCTGCGGGCTCAGCTTCCGCGCGGTGGAGGCGGTGACCGGCACCATCGGCGGCAAGTTCAGCCACGAGTTCATGGTGCTGGCCGATACCGGCGAGGAACAGATCGCGGTCTGTGAAAAGTGCGGCTATGCGGCCAACCTGGAAAAGGCCGGGCTGGGCGAGCGCGCGGCCGCGAAGTCGAAAGAACCGGAGGCGCCCTTGACCAAAGTGCCGACGCCGGGCCAGAAGACGGTGGAAGAGGTGTGCGCGTTCCTGAAGGTTGCGCCCGCGCTCCTGGTCAAGACCTTGATCTTCGACAGCTCGAAAGGACCGGTGGCGGCGCTGGTCCGGGGCGACCGGGAGTTGAACCCCAACAAGCTCGAGCAGGCTGCTGACGCGGACTGGATCGCCATGGCCGGGCCGGAGCTGATCGAGAAGGTGACCGGCGGGCCGTTGGGTTTTTCCGGGCCGGTGGGCCTCCCGGTCCCGGTTTTCACCGACCGCGAGGTGGCCGCGATGAAGAACTTCGTGACCGGCGCCAATGTGCGGGACATGCATTACACCGGCACTAACCCCGGCCGCGATTTCGATCCCGGCAGGGTTACCGACCTGCGGGTGGCGGCGGCCGGCGACCCCTGTCCCCGCTGCGAAGGAGTTCTCCAGTTCACCCGGGGGATCGAGGTGGGCCACGTCTTCAAGCTGGGCACCAAGTATTCCCAGGCCATGCGCGCGACCTACCTGGACGCGGAGGGCAAGGAGCAGTTGATCGTGATGGGCTGCTACGGCATCGGCACCGGCCGCACCGTGGCCGCGGCCATCGAGCAGAACCATGACCAGAACGGGATCAGCTGGCCGGTCCCGCTCGCGCCCTTCCCCGTCTATCTCCTGCCCATCAACCTGAGCGACGAGAAGAACCGGGCCGCGGCCGAAAAGCTTTATGCCGATCTGCAAACGGCGGGCCTGGAGGCGCTCTACGACGACCGGGTCGAGCGGCCGGGGGTCAAGTTCAAGGACGCGGACCTGCTCGGCATTCCGCTCCGCATCGTGGTGGGCGAGAAGACCCTGGCTAAAGACTCGGTCGAGTTCAAGCTGCGGCGCGAGACCGAGCCCCGGCTGGTCAAGCTGGAACAAGCCGTGGCCCAGGCTCTTAATCTAATATTTGGGAGCCTGTTGCCCAAATGCCGAGGGGCGGTCCGTAGGGGCGACCGGCCGGTCGCCCCTACCCGGTAACCCTGCGATTTGATGATGATGGAAAAGCGAGGCGAAACCGAGAGTTGATTTGGGCGACTGGGGGCCTGAAATGGCCCCGTTCCGATGGCCTGTGGATCTGTGGATAACCCGAATGATAATATAACCAACAGGCCCTTGGGGTCTGACCCCAAATGTTAAGGACAGGAAGAGTCGTGGCGGGCGGGTTGCCGGATAACTTCAGTAGAAATATCTCAAGGGAGGCGAGTATGGAGGATGGCGGATTGACGCGCAATCGAGGTGAAGGGCATTTTATGCTGTTGAAATACAGCCGAGCAATAACAGTGGTGCTGGGGATCATGCTGATTGCGTTATCCTGTCCGGTTTACTGGTCCCGAGTGCTGTTGTGGAACTTTTCTAACGTAGACGACTACACGAAGTTTCCCGAGCGCGTTATCGACAACCAAGCGCCTGTGTGGAATTTCGAGCAGGCCCCTGACCCGACCAGGGTGGCGGCGGCTTTTGAGAGCGCGGTTGAGAATCTCCCGGCAATAAAGGCTAAGTCCCTCAATGGCCTGCTCAATCGTACAAAGACTACATCATTCATCGTTATCAAGGGCGATACAATACTTTATGAGTGGTACGGCAATGGTTATTCACGGGACTCGATAGTCACTTCCTTCTCTGTGGCAAAGTCCATCGACTCCGCCCTGGTCGGCATAGCCATTGATGAGGGTCTAATCAAAAGCGTGAATACTCCGATCACTGACTACATCCCCGAACTGCGGGGAAATGGGTTTGAGAATGTGACGATCAAGGACCTGTTGAGGATGAGCGCGGGTATCAGATACAAGGATTGGAACAACGTGCGGACCTATTATCACCCCGACCTCAGATCGGTCGCGCTCTCAGTCAGGATCATAGACCCGCCGGGAGAGTATTTTCTCTACAACAACTACCACCCCTTACTGATCGGCATGATCCTGGAGCGTGCTGCGGGAATGCCAGTGGCTGAGTATCTGGAGAAAAAAATCTGGAAGCCTCTCGGTATGGAATTTCAAGCTTCATACAGCATAGACAGTATTGAGAACGGGTTCGAAAAAATGGAGTCCGGCATTAACGGGCGCGCCATCGACTTCGCCAAGTTCGGGCATCTGTTTCTGCGCGAAGGCGACTGGAACGGTAGAGATATTATCAGCCGCGAGTGGGTAATCGAGTCGACCGCCCCTCCCCTCCCCGCTGATAAACCCGGCTACTACGACATGGGCCAAGATAAAGCCGCCTTTGCCCAACGTCCCGACCTTTATTACAAGTACTTCTGGTGGGGATATCGCGGCGCAGAGGGCGACTACGATTATGCGGCGGTGGGCCACTTGGGCCAGTTAATCTTCATTTCACCGAAGAACGATGTAGTCATAGTGCGGTTCGGGAAAAAATCGGGCTTGCCCGGTAGCCTCGACTGGACCGATCTCTTCCGAAATATGGCAAGTATGCTGAACTGATTTCACACAGTCCATGGAGGGGCTAAAGATGCCAGTGACTCCTTCCTTAAACTGGGCAGACTGATCAGCCGGGTGATTGATGTTGACCTTTATTGATAAAATTATTGTGTTCATAACATTTGGGGTCAGACCCCGAATATTAGATTAACAAGGAGTGATGATGATGCAAGGGAAGGTTTTTTCCCACCTGAAGTCCGCGGTCATCGTAGTCTTGCTTGCCCTGCTCGTGGCTCAGTGCCTGCGGCTGCGCAAAGTGCCGACGGTGGTGCGCGAGCCGCAAGCGCCGGGGGAATCCACCCTGACTTACACCCCTCCGCCTCCGCCGCAAATTTCCCTGGAGACGGTGGTCGGGCTGGTGGACCTGATCAGCCTGGTCACGCCGAAAGTGGAGAAAGTCACGGACCGGGTTTTTCTGGCGCGGGGGTTCGCCCTGGGCAGCTCGATCCTGGTGATCACCCCGGCCGGGCTGGTGGTCGTAGACACTACGGAGAACCCGGAGGCCGCCAGGAAAATCCTGGCCGAGTTCCGCAAGAAAAGCGACCTTCCCATTCGTTACCTGATTTACACCCACGGCCACCTGGATCACATCCAGGGCGCGGGCGTGTTTAAGGAGCCGGGCACCGAGGTCATCGCCACCCGCGATTGGGTCAAGTTCGTGCAGCAAGACCGAGAGTTGCTCAAGGATTTCATCCGCCGGGGCCGGCTGAACCAGGCCGGCCGGGCGGCGCCGGAGCACGATGCGGTGAAGCTGCCGATGAAAAGCCCGTTCGGGTGGGGAGGAGAACCCCCTGAAGTCGTGATGCCCACCATCACCTTTGACCAGGAATATAAATTCGAGTTGGGCGGGGTTCGCTTCGAGGTTTTTCACACCAGCGGCGAGACGCCCGACCACCTGATGGTCTGGCTGCCGGAAGAGTGCGTGCTCCTCTCCGGCGACCTCTACTACCATTCCTTCCCCAACCTCTCCACGCCCATGCTCGAGCCCAACCGGCCGGTCCGGGGCTGGGTCGAGTCGCTGGAGCGGATGATCGCGCTCAAGCCCGCTTATCTCGTGCCCTCCCACAGCCAGGCGGTTTACGGCGAGGCTGAGATCCGGGAGCATTTGCAGAACTACAGCCGCGCCATCCGCTTCGTGCATGACGCGGCGGTGGCCGGGATCAATGCGGGCAAGAGCGAGGACGAGTTGGTGCAGGAGGTGAAACTGCCGGCGGAACTGCGCGAGCTGCCTTACCTGCGGGAGACCTACGGCCGGGTGGACTGGTCGGTGCGGGGAATTTATCGTAGTTACGTGGCCTGGTATGACGGGCACGGCTCCGGGCTGAATCCCTTGCCGGCAGAGAGCTGGACGCGGGAACTGGTGGCGCTGGCCGGCGGAGCGGACAAGGTGCTCAGCCGGGCGATCGAGGCGCAAGAGCAGGATGAGCACCAACTGGCCCTCCAGCTTTGCGACCTGGTCATCCAGGCCAATCCCCAGGACCAGGTGGCCCACCTGGTCAAGGCCTCGTCCCTTGACTACCTGGCGGTAGGCTCGACCAACCTCAATGCCTTCGGCTTCTACCGTTCGGCCGCGGCGCTCGAGCGCCAGGCTGCCCAGTAAGGCAGGAGCATGGTCAATTCTTTAGTGATCGTGGCGATTTGCCTGGCCGGGTTCGGACTGGCTTACCGCTTTTACAGCCGCTACCTGGCCGAGCGGGTTTTGGGACTGGATCCTTCCCGCAAGACCCCGGCCCAGGAGTTTGAAGACGGGATAGACTTTGTGCCCACGCGCAAGGAGGTGCTGTTCGGGCACCACTTCGCCTCCATCGCCGGGCTAGGCCCGATCGTGGGACCGGCGGTGGCCGTGATCTGGGGCTGGCTCCCGGCCCTGCTCTGGATCGTGCTCGGCTCCATCTTCATGGGCGCGGTCCATGACCTGGCCGCGCTCTACCTGTCGCTCCGCCACCGGGGCGTCTCAATCGGCGCGCTCACCGAGCGCATCATCGGCCGGCGCGCCCGGGTGCTCTTCCTCTTCCTCATCTTCTTCATCCTGGCCCTGGCCATGGGCGTGTTCGCCAACAAGGTGGCCCTGCTCTTCGCCACTCCCCTGGATCAGGCCGGCCAGCCCGATGCGGTGCTGCCCACCGCGGCCCTGATCGGGATCGCGCTCCTGATCGGGGTCCTGGTCTACCGGGTCAAGCGCCTGGGCCTGCTCCCGCCCACCCTGATCGGTCTGGTGCTGATGGCGCTCACCATCTGGCTGGGCACGGTGTATCCCATCACCGGGATCAGCTATAACGAATGGATCGCGCTCCTGCTCGGCTATACTTTCGCGGCTTCGGTGCTCCCGGTCTGGCTTTTGCTCCAGCCCCGGGACTACATCAACTCCTTCCAGCTCTACTTCGGGCTCCTGTTCATCTTTGCCGGCCTGGTCGTCTATCACCCGCCGATGGCGGCCCCGGCCGTGAATTGGCATCCCGAAGGCGCTCCGCCCATGCTCCCCTTCATCTTTATTGTCGTGGCCTGCGGCGCGCTCTCCGGCTTCCACAACCTGGTCAGCTCCGGCACCACCGTGCGCCAGCTCAAGAGCGAAGCCGACGCCCGCTTCGTGGGCTACGGCGGCATGATCACCGAAGGTGTGCTCGCGCTGGGGGTGCTGATGGCCTGCGCCGCGGCCCTGCCCGATCGGCAAAGCTGGCTGGCGCAGTATCCGAACTGGCGGCTGGCCAACGAGGGAGCATTGGGCAACTTCATCGGAGGCGCGGGTATCATCCTGACGCATCTGGGCATCCCCGAGCACCTGGGCCGGACCTTCACCGCGGTGGTGTGCGTGAGCTTTGCCATGACCACCCTGGACACCGCCACCCGCCTGCTCCGCTACAACATCGAAGAGATCGGCAAGAGCTTCGACCTGCCCTGGCTCAGCCGGGTGCTGGGCAACCGCTTCGTGGCTTCCGCGTTCGCGGTCGCGGCCATCGGCTACTTCGCGCTGATCAAGGTCGCGGGCCGCTCGGTGGGCGCCGTGCTCTGGCAGCTCTTCGGCACCTCCAACCAGCTCCTGGCCGGGCTGGGCCTGCTCATGGCCGTGCTCTATCTCCTCAAACAGCGCCGGCCTTACCTGCCCTTGCTGGCGCCGATGGTGCTGGTGTTCCTCTTCACCATCTCGGCCATGCTCCTGAAGCTCCTCGATTTCTGGCGCGGAGGCGATTGGGCGGTATTCGGAGTGGGTCTGATTATCCTGGTGCTGGCGGGGTGGATGGTGGTGGAGGCAATTCTGGCTATCCGCGGCTACCTGGCCGGGAAAGAGCCGGATTTAGAAGAGCCCATGCATCATCACGTTTGAGCCGCGGTCAAACGCTCTCGGCCGGGCCGATCAATTCCTCCACCTTCTTGAGCAGCACATCAAAGCCGAACGGTTTGATCAGTAAGGTGTTGAACAGGGAGGTCCGCGCCCCCACCGATTCGGGATTGTGCGCAGTGAGCGCAATGATTGGGATCATCACCCAGAGCGGGTTGGCCCGGATTTTCTCCGCCGCCTCGTCGCCCCGCATCTTGGGCATCTCCAGGTCCATGATGATCAGGTCCGGAACCGCGTCCTCGATCCGATTGAGGGCTTCCGCGCCGTTGTAGGCCACATCAATCAAATAGCCTCGCTCTTCCAGTTGATCATAGGCCGCCTGAACCACGCTGGGGCTGTCGTCCACCAAGAGCACGCGCTTGGCCATCTTCTCTGGTTTTTTCCCTCCCCGTTTTCGCTGAGACGATTATATCGGAGCTTGACCGCCAGGACAAGTCCGTCTCCTTAAGTAAGAACCAGGTTCTAACTTCAAAAGATGGAAGCGATCGGTCCTTGCCCTCCCTCAGTTTTCCGGAAACCGGGGGTAGGGGCGCGATTTATCGCGCCCTTGCAGGGACTGGGCGCAATGAATTGCGCCACTACGAAGGCCGAAAATATGCGGTGCGGAAAAAAACTGAGGGAGGGCAAGGCGATCTGTCTCCTTGACTTTTCGGAGCCCACTGACTAGATTAACCTGCGAAGATGCGACGATTATTCCGCCCGGCCTGGATCTGCCTCCTGGTCCTCGCTTTCCCGCTCATCCCTATTGCCACGGAGATCATCCCGGTCTCCGAAGTGCGGCCGGGCATGAAGGGCTACGGGCTGACGGTGCTGCAGGGCAGCGAGGTGGTGCGCTTCGAGGTGGAAGTGATTGACGTAATCAAGAACGCCCGGCCCAAGCAGGACGCCATCCTGGTCCGCTGCTCCGGCCAGGGCCTGGAGCGCACCCGGATCATCGCCGGCATGAGCGGCAGCCCCATTTTCCTCAACGACAAGCTCGCCGGCGCCCTCGCCTTCGCCTGGGAATTCAGCCTGGATCCGATCGCCGGGGTCACCCCCATCGAATCCATGCTCCAGGAACTTGAGCGGCCGGTCGCCCCGCTCAACCCGAGCTTCTCTGGCGGGGCCGGCCACGGCCTCGTCCCCATCGCCACGCCGCTCACGGTGTCCGGCCTGGATGCGGGCCCGCTCGCGGCCCTGGAAAAAGAGCTCTTGCCTTACGGCTGGCTGCCGGTGATGGGCGGCGCCGCGGAGGCCGGCGCGGCTCCCGACCGGCTCGTGCTCGGCGGCGCCCTCGGCGCGCAAATGGTCAGCGGCGACATCAACATGACCGCGGTCGGCACGGTCACTTACCTCTCCGGCAGCACCGTGCTCGCCTTTGGCCACGCCTTTTACAACGGCGGTCCCCTGAGCCTGCCCCTGACCACGGCGCGCATCCATACCGTGCTTTCCAGCCAGGCGATCTCTTTCAAAATTGCATCACCGGGCCCGGTGGTGGGGCGGCTGACCCAGGACCGGCAGGCCGGCATCGCCGGCCGGCTGGGAGAGCTGGCGCCCACCATCCCCTACGCGATCCACATCCAGGGACCGGGCCGGGACGTGAGCCGGGACTACCAGGTGAAGGTGATCCAGCACCCGCTGCTCACGCCGATCATGCTCCAGGTCGTGCTCCACCAGGCCTTGCAGAGCGGCGCCGCGCTGTCGGAGCCGCACACGATCAACCTCAAGGTCACGGCTGACTTTGCCGGCTATGCCCCGATCACCTACGAGGACACGCTTTACAGCCTCAAGGAGCCTTCCCCCGGCCAGATGCTGGCGCCGGTCCGAATGCTGCTCCTGAACCCTTTTGCCAAGACCGAACTGCGCTCCATGCGCTTTGAGCTGGAAGTGCTCGACCGGATGGAGGTGGCGAGCCTCGAGTCCTTGCGGGCCTATCCCCTGGAAGTGGAGCCGGGGGAGACGGTGACGGTGTTTGTGCGGCTCAAGCCGTTCCAGGCCGCCGAGGAAGAGGCGGTGCTTCGGATTCAGGTCCCGGAGCAGGCGGAAGGGAGCTTTACTATCCGGGTGGCGGGCGGCTCCCAGATGGCTCCGGACGTGGCGCCGCCGCAGAGCGTGGATGACCTGATCGCGGCCTTGCACAAGCTTTATCCGGCCCGGTCGCTGGTGGCGGGTTACAGCCTGCCCGGGCGGGGCGTGGACCTAATGGGCCAGCGGCTGCGCCGGCTGCCGGCTTCGGTGGTCAGCGTGCTGACGCCGGCTTCCGCCACCTCGGCCCGCGCCATCCCGGAAAGCCGGACCCTGGTCCAGGAGGTCCCTTACGTGGTGGTCGGCTCGGACGAGATCCAGGTCAAGGTTCGGACTCCGCTCCGAAGGTGAGGATCAACATGAAGCGAGTGGCTCCAGTTTTTTCCGTCCTGGCAATGCTTTTCGGTTCGCTCCTGGCCGGCGCGGTTACGACCGCTTACTGGGAAGTGGACTCGTTCCAGCAGTTCAACAAGGGCGAGCCGGTGGAAGCGGTGATCAGCTCGCGGGGTGAGGTGCGGCCGGGCCTGGCCCTGGAGACCACGGCGCTTCAGGTGGAAGGGGTCTGGGATATCCTGCTCTCGTCTTCGGGCACGCTCTTTTTGGGCACCGGCAACAAGGGCAAGCTCTTGCGCCTGGACAAGGGCAAGCCGGTGGAGGAATTCGACACCAAGAAGCTGGCGGTGACCTGCCTGGCCGAGGACAAGCAAGGCAACCTCTACTTCGGGGCCATCCCCCAGGCCGCGGTTTATCGCCGCAGCGCTTCCGGCCAGGTGGCCGAGCTGGCCCAACTTGGCACCGATTACGTCTGGACCTTGCTCTACGATCCGGCGCGGGGTCTGGTGGCCGGGACCGGTCCGGAAGGCAAGGTGCTCGCGATCAGCTTAAGCGGCGAGGTCAAGACCTATGCCGAGACCGGGGCCGAGCACGTGCTCTCCCTGGTCCGCGATCCGGAAGGCACCATCTACGGCGGCACTTCCAACAATGGGCTTTTGTTCAGCATCTCTCCGCGGGGCAAATTCAGCGTGGAAGAAAGCTTTGAGGAGAACGAGGTCAAGCGGGTGGTGCTGATGAGCGATCAGACGGGCGAGTGGTTTTACGTGGCCGCCAACCAGGCCCGGGGCCGGCGCGGGCCGGCGGTTGGGCCGCCCCGAATGAAAAAGCTGGTTTTGCCGCCGGCGGACCAGGGCGGGAACAGCGAGGAAGGGGAGCCGGGCGAAGAGGAGCCGGCGGAACCGCAAGGCGAAGAAGCCATGTTGCCCGGTCTCAAAGGGATGCTGGCCGGCCGGGGTCCGGGCAAGCTCAATGGCGTGGTCTATTCCGTGCGCCTGGGCCAGGGCAAGCGGGAGCTGCTGGCGCTTTCCGGCGCCGCGGTGACCGACCTGGCGGCGGATAGCTCCGGCGCGGTCTTGGCGGCCACCGACCAGGAGGGCAAGGTTTACCGGATCGAGCCGCAAGCGGATATCTACGCGGTGGAGTTCGACCTCAAGGCCGAGCAGGCGCTGGCCCTGGAGCTGGAGGCCGGGCAACTGCGCTGGATCGGGACCGGCATGACCGGCGACCTTTTTCGGGTCACGGGCAAGCTCTCGGAGCGCGCCGAGTATTATTCAGAAGTGTTTGACGCCGGCTTCCCGGCGCGCTGGGGCAAGTTGAGCCGGCTGGCCGAGGGCAAGGTGAAGATCGAGACCCGCTCGGGCAACACCGAAGAGCCGGATTCCGGCTGGTCGGACTGGCTGGAGTTGCCCGCGATGAAGGAGATCATCGCCAGCCCCACCGCCCGCTACCTGCAGGTGCGCGCCCGCTGGCCGGGCCAGGATCACGGCGTGCTCCAGGAGTTCAACGCGGCTTATGCCGTGGCCAATCAGCCTCAGTATGTGGAGCAGGTGGACGTGGCCGCGGCCCCGGAGCGGCCGAGCCCCAAGACCCCGCCGCGGCCGCTTCCATTTGAACCGGACAAGGGCAAGGAAGGTTCTTCTTCTTCGGACCGGGATCGCGGCCCGCAGCCGGCTTCCGGCCCTTCCACCAAACTCCAGATCCGGTGGAAGGTGGACAACCCGGACAACGATCCCCTGGTTTACAAATTGTTTTACCAGCCCCAGGGGTTCAAGCAGTGGATCCCGATCCGCACCGACAAGGAGATCACCCGCACCCGCTTGGAGTGGGACACCGAGTCCATTCCCGACGGCTATTACCGGATCAAAGTGAAGGCCTCGGATGAGAAAGCCAATCCTCCGGACCAGGTGCAGGTGAGCGAGAAAGAATCGGAGCCTTTCCTGGTGGACAACCGCCGGCCGGAGGTAGCCAAGCTCAAGGTGGAGAAAGGCACGGTGACCGGAGCGGCCACAGACCAGACCAGCCCCATCGTGCGCCTCGAGTATTCCCTGGACGGCCGGGACTGGGTGCCGGTGGCCGCGGCCGACGGGATCATGGATGAGCCGGAGGAAGAGTTCGAGTTCCAGCTTCCGGCCGATACCCCCTCCGGGCCCCATACCCTGGCCGTGCGCGCCTTTGACAAGGCCGAGAATCCCGGGGTCAACCAGATCGCTTTCACCCTGCCATGACCCACCCGCGAATGTTAACATTTGGGGCCTGACCCCATGTTAAGTTACTTGAGAGTCGCGATCCTCCTGGCCGGGATCGCTGCCTCTTGCGCCTGCGCCCATTATCTCCGGCCCGGCCCGGCGCCGGAGGCCGGGTCCTTTTCCGGCATGGTGGTTTCGGCCCACCCGCTCGCGAGCGCGGAGGGGGCTGAGGTGCTGGCCCGGGGCGGCAACGCGGTGGACGCGGCGGTGGCGACGGCGTTTGCGCTGGGGGTGGTCGAGCCTTATTCCTCCGGCCTGGGCGGGGGCGGCTTCATGCTCATCTACCCTGGACCGGGGCAAGAGGTGGCGGTGCTGGACTACCGGGAGGTCGCGCCGCTCCGTGCCAGCCGGGACCTGTATCAGAAAGAGGGCAGGGTGGTAGCCGGGCTCAGCACCACCGGCCATCTGGCCGTGGCGGTACCGGGCACCGTGGCCGGACTGGCCCAGGCGCTCTCCCGCTATGGCAGCCTGAGCCTGGCCCAGGTGCTGGCGCCGGCGATCCGGCTGGCCGAGGAAGGTTTCGAGGTCAGCCCTGTGCTGGAGCAGCGCCTGATCTTGACCCGGTCCAAGCTGAAAAAGAATGAGGCCGCAGCCTCCATCTTTTTACGCCACGGCCTGCCTTACCACCGGGGCCAGGTTCTGAAGCAGCCGGACCTGGCCCGGACCTTGCGCGCCATCGCCGAACAAGGGCCGGAGGTGTTCTATCGCGGCTGGATCGCGGACGCGATTGCAAAGGACATGCAAGCGCACGGCGGGCTGATCACGCGGGAAGACCTCGACCGCTTCGAGCCCCGCTGGCGCCAGCCGGTGACCGGCACTTACCGGGGCTACCAGGTGGTCTCCATGCCTCCGCCCAGCTCGGGCGGCGCCATCCTGATCGAGATGCTCAACGTGCTCGAGGGCTATGACCTGGCCCGGCTGGGCTACCCCTCGGCCGAGACCGCGCATCTTCTGGCTGAGACCATGCGCTTTGCTTTTGCCGACCGCGCCGCTTTTCTGGGCGACCCGGCCTTGGTCGAGATCCCACTGGATAAGCTGCTTTCCAAGGAATACGCGGACTACCTCCGGGAGAGCATCCAGCCCAATCGCGCCACGCCCAGCCGGGAGATCCGGCGCGGCAACCTTTTGCCGCCGGAGAGCGCCACTACCACCCATGTTTCAGTAGTGGATGGCAGGGGCGGCGCGGTGGCCCTGACCCAGACCATCAATACCCTGTTCGGCGCCGGGGTGGTGGCGCCCGGCACCGGCGTCCTGCTCAACAACGAGATGGACGACTTTGCCGCGGACCCGGGCGCGCCCAATGCCTACGGCCTGGTGCAAGGCGAGGCCAACGCGATTGCGCCGGGCAAGGTCCCGCTCTCCAGCATGAGCCCCACCCTGGTCTTCAAGGACGGGAAGCTCTGGATGGTTCTCGGCAGCCCGGGCGGGCCCCGGATCATCACCACCGTGCTCCAGGTCATCGTCAACATGGTTGACTTCGGCATGAGCTTGCCCGAGGCGGTGGCCGCGCCCCGGCTCCATCACCAGTGGCTGCCGGACCAGCTCTACCTGGAACACGACCGGCTCTCGTTTCCCGGCCGGCGGGAGCTTACCAAGAAAGGCCACGTCCTCAAGCACTATCTCCTGCCCTGCAACGCCCAGGCGGTGATGGTCTTCCCGGACTCATCCCTCCTCGGCGCTTCGGACCCGCGCGGCGAAGGCCGGCCGGCGGCTATGAACCCATGAAAACCGGAGACGCGATCCCTTCCCGCAGCTTTCGGATGACCCAGGAGATCATCGCCGCCTGGGCCGAGGTCTCGACCGATTTCAACCCTTTGCACGTGGACCTGGAGTTTGCCCAAGCTTCGCCCTTCGCCGGCACCATTGCCCACGGCCATATCGCGGTGAGCTGGCTCAGCGAGATGCTGCACGCCTTCTTCGGCCGGCAGTGGCTGGAGGGGGGACGGCTGTTCGAGGTGAAGTTCATCGCGCCGATCAAGCCGGGCGATGAGATCATTGTGGCCGGGAGAGTCACGGCAGTGGAAGGCGGCCGCGCCTTGTGCGAGGTGTGGGTGGAAAAAATCGCCGGCCAGAAATGCGTCGCGGGCAAGGCCGAGTGCCGGGTTTCAGACTGAACAATTCAATTCAGTATTTAACACTAAGGCACAAAGACACCAAGAAAAAATAATAAAACTATTTAAACCGGGCTGCTTTGGACTGGATCTATGCGGCCATTGGGAGAGAACCCGGGCACTTCTTTCAGTTAGGTATATTCTTGTGTCTTGGTGTCTTTGTGGTAAGAAAAAAATTCAGTTCAGGGACACAACACTACACCCGGCCGAAGTCGTCCTCCAACCGCTCGATGTCATCCTCGCCGAAATATTCGCCGCGCTGGACCTCGATAAAGACCAGGGGCACATCGCCCGGGTTGAGGATGCGGTGGGCCGTGCCCAGGGGGATGTCCGCGGCCTGGCCCGGACCGAGGCTGATCTCGCGGCTGTCCAGGGTGACCACGGCCCGGCCCTTGAGCACCAGCCAGTGCTCGGCCCGCCGGAAGTGGCGCTGATAGCTCAGGCGCTTGCCCGGATAAACCACGATCCGCTTGACCTTGTGGTCCGGCTCATCGGCCAGGACCGTGTAAAAGCCCCAGGGGCGGTGGTCTGCTTCGGGTTGGTGAGGTGACTGGAGCGAATTCATCCGCTTATCCCTTGACCATCATATCACATCTCGCCGATGGCGCAGATTTATTCCTCTTAAACGTGAACCGGAACGTGAACGGAATATCAGTAGGCAGTAGGCAGGGGGCAACAGGCAGGAGGACAGCTTTAGACCCTGACACCCTGACACCACTCAGGCAGTGGACAGTGAACAGTGGACGGACTTCGGCGAGCTCAGTCGAGCCGTGCACAGTGCTGGGAGTTGGGATCCCCAAGCGGAAACCCTGGGGTGGTTGCCGCGTTGGATGGGGTGGCTGCTGAGCAGAATGGGGTGGTTGCCGTGCAAGATGGGGTGGTTGGCGAGCAGAATGGGGGGACGTTTGAAGAAAGTATGTCGTATGTAGTATGTAGTATGTTGGGAAGAGAAGTGGCGGGAAAGATTGAGGAAGCGAGAGAAACAGGAAGAAAAGGGAAAAATTGTTAAGCGGTGCTTGACAGGGATTGGAAGTTTTGATCTGAAAAGCGGTTTGGTTATGCTTGCTGAGCCGGGAGCCGTGGTCAAGAGGAACAAGAGGATGGCGGAAAATATCCCGTAAAAACAATCAGTTATACCGAGGTGGATGGTTCTTGGTTTTGGTTTCACCCAAATCATTTCATCTCTCTATAATATGGAGAAATGTTGCAGTTTTTCGGCGAGGGAGGACGGCTTTTGGGGGTGGAACCGGGGATGGATGACGCGCTGATGCGTTTGCCCCAATTCTTTGATCCATAAGCGAGGTGAGACAACGATGAGACGCCGGGTCAGAGAACAGAGAAAAACGATTTACGGAATTGCTTCGCGAAACCGGCGGCGGCGCGGTTTGGCCCATCGCAGGATCGCGGCCACGGTGGAGGCGGTGTCAAGAGAGCGGAGGGAGAAGGTGGGTGTAAGCCCGCGCGCTCGCAAGGCGGATGCTGCGGCCGGGCCGAGCGCGGCGAGGTGCACGTAGATGGGCAGGATCACCTGGGAGAGCAGTTCTTCCACTCCTTGCCGAGTGGGAAAGACGATCAGCTCCTGGTGGACCGGCACCTTGGTCAGGGCCGGCGCGGGTAGCGCCGCATAGGCCGGGACCAGGGAGACTTCGGCCCGGATTTTTTTCAGTGCTTCCAAAATTGCATGGGGTCCGGGAGCAGAGTCCGGCAGGAGGACCTTGCGGCGGCGCAAAGGAGCAACCTGCGCGCTTGAGAATTCCAGGGGGATGAGACGATCGCTTCTGATTAAATGCTCCTGGAGTGCGACCTGGGTTGCGCGGCCATAAGCGGCGATTTGGAGATAGGCGAGGGCCCGGGCATCCAGGCCCAAGGCGGCCAGGCGTTGGAAAAAGACCTGGACCGCGAGCGGATGGGCCAAGAGCAAGACCTGGAATTGCTTGATCTTTTTGATGGCGGCGTCCAGCTTGGGTGTCCGGGCGAGCAGGCTCAGGGCAGGGGAGGGCAGGCAGGTGACTTCCGCGCCCAGGCGATAAAGCTCATCCCGCAACTCCTTGGCCTCGGGCAGAGCCTCTGCAATCAAGATCCTCCGGCCCAAGAGCGGCCGGTCCTCGAACCAGCGCAGGCGTTTGCGATAAGCCGCGACCTTGCCCACCACCACCAGGGCCGGATGGCGGATCTGCGCCTCGGTGGCGCGCTTGACGATATTGGCCAGGGTGCCGGCCACCACGAGCTGCCGAGGGGTGGTGCCCCGGTGGACCATGGCCGCCGGGGTGTTGGCCGGCCAGCCCTCCCGCCGGAGCGCCTTCACGATCTGGGGCAGGGTGCGCACGCCCATGTAATAGATCAAGGTGTCGGCGCGGGGCGCGGGGATGGTGCGGACGGTGCCGTCGGATCGGCGGTGGCCGGTGATGAGGGCGATGCTGGAGGAAGCGTCGCGGTGGGTGACCGGGATTCCGGCATAGGCCGGCGCAGCGATGCCGGAGGTAACGCCCGGCACCACCTCGAAGGGAATCCCGGCCCGGGCGCAGGCCTCGGCCTCTTCGCCGCCCCGTCCGAAGGTGTAAGGATCGCCGCCCTTGAGCCGGACCACGGTCTTGCCCGGTTTCGCCTTTTGCACCAGGAGGGCATTGGTCTCGGCCTGGTCCACGTAATGGGTGCCGGCTTCTTTACCCACAAAAATCGTTTCCGCGCCGGGTGGAAATTCTTCCATCAGCTCATGGCTGACCAGGAGGTCGTAGAGGATGACGTCGGCCTGGCGGATGGCCTCGAGCCCGCGCACCGTGATCAGGCCCGGGTCGCCCGGGCCGGCGCCGACCAGGATCACCTTGCCTCGCCGGCGCGAAGAACTCCTGCGTTTCATTTGGTCCCCTGGAACCGGGCCAGGGTCTTGCGGACGGCCGGCTGGAGCGCCCGGATTTTTCCCTGGCGGATCATCTCGATCACCTGGGGCGAAAGCGCCTGGTCCCAGAAGCGAAAGCGCCGGGCCGGGTCGGGAATTTTCTTCTTGACCTGAGCGCGAAAGGCGGCGATCCATTCCAGGCATTTCCCCGCGTTCGGGTTCCAGTCCTGGTCCAGGGTTTCCCGGATCTTGCGCGCGAGCGCGGGGCTTAAGCCGCCGGTGCTGACCGCCACTTGCAGCTCGCCCCGGTTGAAAAACGAGGGGAAGAAGAGCGAGCAGTTCTCCGGGTCGTCCACCGCGTTCACCCAGAGCCGGCGGCGTTCGGCCTCGCGTTTGATCCGGCGGTTGACCTTGGGGTCAGAGGTGGCGGCGATCACCAGCCAGACATGGTTCAAATCCGCAACTTTCCAGGAGCGGGGCCGCCACTCGATTTTGCCGGAGCGGACGAGTTTTTGCAGACGCGGATCCAGCTCAGGGCTGACCACCCGGACTCGCGCCCCGGCCTGGAGCAGGGTCTGGACCTTGCGCACGGCAACCTGGCCGGCGCCGATGACCAGGCAGAGGCGGTTTGGCACGGCCAGGCTGACCGGAAGTCGAATCATGGCTGATTTATTATACCTTGATCCAGCCGCGACGGAGAGTAAAATCGAGGATGATGCCGACCAGGAAGGCGGCGCCCATGTTCCAGAGGGCGAAGCCGGCGACTACCACCATCACGTAAATCTCGCCTTTTTCCGCGCTCAGGTCTTTGATGCCGCGGGCTAACTCGGCGCCGGCGAAAAAGAGGATCACTCCGAGCACGGCTTCGGGGAAGACCTTGAGGATGATCTCGACCGAATCGCTGAAAAAGAAAGCGACCAAGAGCAGGATAGCGCCGAGGATGATGAGCGCGCCGCCGGTGCGGGCGCCGAAGCGGACGTGGCCGGCCATGCCGCCGGCGCCGTGGCAGAGGGGGATGCCGCCAAGGGGGGCGGAGAGGGCGTTGATCAAGCCGTGGGAGACGGCGAGCTTGCGGGCGGTGACGGGCCGGTCGGGGAAGAGCTGGTTATTTTCATCGGTCATGGCGATGACGGCGTTGCCGAGAGTGAGCGGGAGCTGGGGGATTGCGAGGAGCAGGGTGCCGCTGAGGAAATCTTTCCAGGTGAGCTGGGTGAGAGAGAACGAGGGCATCCGGAAGCCGATATGGATCTGAGCCAGCTCCTGCCAGAATTCATGGCTGTTGATGGCATGGGCAGCGATGCCGAGGAGGAGGAGCACGGCCATGGCCGGAATCTTGGGGTTGCTGAGCAGCAGGAAAGTGACGAGCAGGGCGAGGGCGGCGAGGGGCCAATCCGAATCCATCATCTTGACGCCATGCAGGATAAAGGAAAGGCCCAGGCCCAAGACGATGCCCCGGACAATGGGCTTGGTGGCCAGGCGGGTGACCCAGGTGACGGTGTTGGTGAGGCCGAGCAGGAGCCAGATGACGGAGGTGGCGAGCCCGGCGCCGATGACCATGGCCGGAGTGATGGAGGCGGCGTGGGTAATGGCCGAGGTCCCGATGGCTTTCATGGGCTGGATAGGGATGGGTGTGCGGTAATAGAAGCCGGCCGCGATCATGCAGAGGCCGAAGGAGAAGAGGATGCCCAGAGGGTCCATTTTGAGGAGGGTGATGTAGGCGATGACAAAAGGGATGAGGGTGCCGAGATCGCCGAAGGCGCCGGCCCATTCCATCCGGTTGAAGGAATTTTTTCCCGGAAAGGTTTTCGCAGGGGTGCCGGGGTTGGACGGGGTATCCGATGAAGGGTTGGTGCTCATGGATAATTGCTTCTTAAAAGGGCTGATCGGCGTTGCGGAAAAACTGCGACCCGCTCCCAAGCTGTTATTAATGGACATTATAAGGATGCGGTTGGAGTTGTCAAGAAAATTTACAATATTCCAGCTAACAATTTCTTAATCAGGCCGGCGAGGATGATCTCAATCGCTCGCGCCCAAACGGGTTCCTTTCCGGGCCAATCTTTCCAGGGGAAGGCGGCCATTTTTTAGTTACCGGGAAAAATAAGCCAAAGGTTTAATTTGGGTTAGAAATCCTATTTTGATCCAGGGGGAAATTAAAATTGGCTCAAAAAAGAATTAAACCGGATTCTGAATCGGGCAGAGCCAAAAGAAAAGCCAGAGGATGGCGAGGTTGGAATTTCCGAAGGACATCCATGCAAAATATCTTTAACTTGCTGTTATCATGATAAAACCCAAGAATCAGAGGTGGTGGCTTTTATTGATTTTCACATGGAAGTTGAATTCCTCAACACCAGAATTAGGTTTGAATTAGTTTTGGATTAAAAACTGATTACAGCCTCAAAAAATACTTGACAGGAATCATTAAAAATTGAAATAATTAAAACAAAAGGCCAGCTTTCCGTTTAATTAAAAGCTACGACATCTAAGGGACCGCATCTCGAATCAGCAGTTTGACTGGTTGATTTGAAGAGCTTTCAGGCTATGATAAAGGTGGCCAGGCTGTCAGCAGATGTTCGGGACCAATGACAACGTCAAAGCCCGGGAGATAATTCCAGCGCAGGATATCCGTTATCCGACCGCTCTCACTCCGAGCCCGGAGCCGGGAACTTGCGTGATTAGTGGACTTTATCCGACTCTTTGGTATTTTTCAAATTCAGTTAGCGTTTTAGCCAATTTGAGCTATCCTTTAGGTAGGAAACCCGCCAAGGGGCGGGCTACTCCCCTTTTTCGCCAACCATTCTCAGGATTCAAGGAAAGGAGACAATGACAATGGCACAGTTGGTAGCGCCGCACGGATCCAAGGTCTTGAAGCCGCTTCTCTTGCAGGGCAAGGAGCGGGAGGAAGAGCTGAAAAAAGCTCAAAAACTGCCCAAGGTTCCCATGACCAGCCGGGAGACCTCTGACCTGATCATGCTCGGGATCGGGGCCTTTACCCCCCTGGACGGCTTCATGGGCCAGAAGGATTGGAAAGGGGTCTGCGCCGAATACAAGACGGCCAGCGGGCTGTTCTGGCCCATCCCCATCACCCTTTCCGCGGAGAAGAAGCTGGCCGACGGCATCAAGGACGGCTCGGAAGTGGCCCTGGTGGACGAGGAGAGCAACGAGATCATCGGCACCATGAAAGTCGTTGAGAAATACACGATTGACAAGGCCTACGAGTGCAAGCAGGTCTTCCGCACCAACGACACCGAGCACCCGGGCGTGGCCAAGGTCATGTCCCAGCCCGAGATTAACCTGGCCGGGCCGGTCAAGGTGGTGAGCGAGAGCACCTACCCGGAGGAATTCAAGGGAATTTACATGCGGCCGGCCGAGAGCCGCAAGATTTTCGAGGAGAAGGGCTGGAGCACGGTGGCGGCTTTGCAGCTCCGCAACCCCATGCACCGCTCGCACGAATACCTGGTCAAGATCGCGATCGAGGTTTGCGACGGGGTTTTCATCCACCAGTTGGTGGGCAAGCTCAAGGAGGGCGACATCCCCGCGGACGTGCGGGTGAAGGCGATCAACGTGCTGGTGGAAAAATACTTTGTCAAGGACACGACCATCATGGGCGGCTACCCCATGGAGATGCGCTACGGCGGGCCGCGGGAGGCCCTGCTCCACGGTGTCTTCCGCCAGAACTTCGGCTGCTCCCACCTGATCGTGGGCCGGGACCATGCCGGGGTGGGCAACTACTACGGGCCTTTTGACGCGCAGAAGATCTTTAACGAGATCCCCAAAGGCTCGCTCGAGCTGAAGCCGCTCAACATTGACTGGACCTTCTTCTGCTCGAAGTGCCGGGGCATGGCCAGCAACCGCACCTGCCCGCACGGCAAGGAAGACCGGCTGCTCTTGAGCGGCACCCTGCTCCGCAAGATGCTCTCGGAGGGGTCGGAAGTCCCGGCCGACTTCAGCCGGCCCGAGGTGCTGGAGGTGCTCAAGGACTATTACGCCAAGCTGGACAAGAAAGTGGAAATTAAACTCCACCAGTTTGCCACCGGAGATGTGGAGAAGAAGTAAAGGAAATCAAGAATAGAGAGGGGGGCAGCAAAAGGAAAAGTCGGGAATAGGCTCAAAGGGAATGGAGGGTTAGGTAGCGGGCTGGATTCAGCCCCGAAATTGACGATGGAGATAGGAGGATTTATTCATGCCAAGCTTTGTGATTCCGGAGAAGTGCGACGGATGTAAGGCGCTCGATAAGACCGCCTGCCAGCACATCTGCCCCAACGACCTCATGGTCCTGAACAAGGAAATCATGAAGGCGTTCAACCGGGAGCCGGAGATGTGCTGGGAATGCTACAACTGTGTCAAGATTTGCCCCACCCAGGCCGTGGAAGTCCGGGGCTATGCGGACTTCGTGCCTCTGGGCGCCAACGTGGTGCCCTTGCGGAGCTCGGACTCGATCATGTGGACGGTCAAATTCCGCAACGGCCAGCTCAAGCGGTTCAAGTTCCCGATCCGGACCACGGAAGAGGGCAAGGCCGTTCCCGATGGCGGCTGGAAGACCGGGACCGATGACCTCAAGAGCCCGCTGCTCTTCACCGAGCCGGACTCCTTGGGGATGTCGGGCGTGGCCAAGCTGTAATCGCTGAGGAGAACAGGTTTCAAACCTGTTCCCCGCAGATCTAAGGAGGAAGATCATGGCGAATTTTCAAACTGTTGAAGTAACAACCGACCTGCTCATCCTGGGCGGGGGCATGGCCGCGTGCGGGGCCGCGGTGGAAGCGGCCTATTGGGCCAAGAAGCATGGCCTCAAGGTGGTGGTGGTGGACAAGGCGGCCATGGATCGCTCCGGCGCCGTGGCCATGGGGCTTTCCGCCATCAACCAGTATGTGGGGCTGAAGGACGGCGAGAACACGCTCAAGGATTACATCAACTACGTGCGCAACGACCTCATGGGCATCACCCGGGAAGACCTGGTGGCCAACATCGCCCGGCACGTGGATTCCACCGTGCACCTTTTTGAGAAATGGGGCCTGCCCATCTGGAAAGACGAGGCCGGCAAGTATGTGCACGAAGGCCGCTGGCAGCTTATGATCAACGGCGAGTCCTACAAGGTGGTGGTGGCCGAGGCGGCCAAGAACCACATGTCCAGCCTGGGCGACAAGGGTCAGATTTTCGAGCGCGTCTTTGTGGTCGCTCCGCTGCTCGACGGCGATCGCGTTGCCGGCGCCGTCGGCTTCAGCGTGCGGGAAGAGAAGTTCTACGTGTTCAAGGCCAAGGCGGTGCTCGCGGCCATGGGCGGCGCGGTCCACGTGTTCAAGCCGCGCTCGACCGGGGAAGGCCTTGGCCGCGCCTGGTATCCGCCCTGGAACTCGGGCTCGAGCGCTTATTTCACCATCCGGGCCGGCGCGGAGATGACCTGCCAGGAAGTGCGCTTCATCCCGGTGAGGTTCAAGGACGGCTATGGCCCGGTGGGCGCATGGTTCCTGCTCTTCAAGTCCCGCGCCACCAATGCCATGGGCGAGGACTACATGCAGACCCGCAAGCCCGAGCTGGAGAAATGGGGGCCCTACGGCAAGGTGAAGCCGGTGCCCGCCAACCTCCGCAACTGGCTGGGCATGATGGATATTCTGGACGGCAAAGGCCCCATTTACATGCGGACCGAGGAAGCCATCCAGAAGATTGCCTCGGCCGTCGTGGACGAGAAAGAGAGGAAGAAAAAACTCAAGGAGTTGGAATCCGAGGCGTGGGAAGACTTCCTGGACATGACCATTTCCCAGGCCATCCTCTGGGCCAGCACCAACGTGGAGCCGGAAGTCAAGTCCTCCGAGATCGCCGCGTCCGAGCCTTACTTCATCGGCTCGCACTCCGGCGCTTCCGGCGCCTGGGTGAGCGGGCCGGAAGACCTGCAGACCGAGGCGACCAAGAAGGCCGGCTACTTCTGGGGCTACGGCCACATGTCCACGGTCAAGGGCCTGTTCTGCGCCGGCGACGCCACGGGCGCTTCCAGCCACAAGTTCTCGTCCGGCTCCCATGCCGAGGGCCGGATCGCGGCCAAGGAAGCGATCCGCTTCATCGTCGAGAACAACACCCAGCCCAAGGTGGATAACGCCGAGGCGCAGAAGCTGCAGTCCGAGATCACCAAACCGCTGGACACGTTCCAGGAAAACAAGGGCAAGTCCAGCGACCCCAACATCAACCCCGAATTCATCAAGCCCAAGATGTTCATGTTCCGGCTGCAGAAGATCATGGACGAATACGCCGGCGGCGTCTCGGCCCAGTTCTGCACCAACAAGGTCGGCCTGGAGCGGGCGCTGGAACTGCTCGCCTATCTCAAGGAAGACTCGACCAAGTTGGCGGCCGAAGACCTGCACGAGCTGATGCGGTGCTGGGAGAACGTGCAACGCATGTGGCAGGCGGAGGCGCACGTCCGCACCATCCTCTTCCGCGAAGAGACCCGGTGGCCGGGATATTACCGGCGGGCCGACTTCCCGGAGATGAAGCAGGAGTGGCTTGCCTTTGCCAACTGCAAGTACGACCCCAAGGCCGATAAGTGGGAAATGCTGAAACGTCCGGTGGTCTCGATCGTGTAACCGGCGAAATCAGGCGGATTCCTCCCGGCGCCGCGCGCCGGGAGGAATCCCCTCTCAAAAAAGGATTGGTAGTTTTGTCCGACAGCTCTCCAACATGCCCGCACTGCGGTCAGACCATGTCCCAGTGGCAAAGTTCCCCCGAACTTTCTTGGGAAAGCGAATTTCTGTATGTGTGTTTTAACGACGAGTGTCCGTATTACGTGCGCGGCTGGGAATGGATGCAGAGCCAATACCAGGTCCGCGTGTCCTATCGCCACCGCCTCGACCCGAAGACCGGAAGGTCCGGGCCGCTCCCGGTCTGGTCGCCGGGCGCGCTCAAGGACCGGATTGTTCCGGACCACGACCGGAAAGAGTGAGCAACCATGAATTTTTCCGACCAACAGCGGTTGAAAGAAACCATCCTCCAGGAATATCCGCGCCTGGGACGGGACGATTCCTTCGCTTTTGCCTGCGGGCCCGGCGTTTCCTGCTTCACGGTCTGCTGCGCCGACGTCACCATTGCCCTCACCCCCTATGATGTCCTCCGCCTCAAGCGGGGGCTGGGGATCTCGTCCGAAGAATTCCTCACCCGCTACACCTTGATCCCCTTTGACCAGGAATCGCGCGTGCCGGTGGTGATCCTGCGCCTTCTCGAAAACGAAAAAAAGTCCTGCCCCTTTGTCGGTGCGCAGGGCTGCTCGGTCTATCCCGACCGGCCCTGGGCCTGCCGGATGTATCCGTTGGGCCTGGCCTCGCCGGCGAAGTCAGGGGAGCGGGTGCCGAACGAGCAAGAATTTTTCTTCTTGATGAAAGAAGAGCCCTGCGCCGGTCACGAACCCTCGACGGTGAGCTCGGGTCGAAACCGAGCCCAGCGCTCGGTGACCATCCGCCAGTGGCTTTCCGAGCAGGGCATTGACCAATACAACGCCCTGGGCGAGCTGTTCAAGGAAATCAGCCTCCATCCCCGGCTGCTTAAGGGCCAGAACCTGGACCCCGGCCAGATGGAGATGTTTTACCAGGCCTGCTACAACCTCGACAAGTTTCGTCAGTTTGTGTTTGAAAGCAGCTTCCTCAAACGCTTCCAGATCGAACCCGGCCTGGAAGCCAAGCTCCGGGACGATGACCTCGAACTCATGAAGTTCGGCTTCCGCTGGCTGCGCTTCGCCCTGTTCGGCGAGCCGATCATGGAGTTGAAAAAGGAAGCCCGGGAATGGGCCCAAACCCAGCTTCGGGGCATCGCGCCCCAGGAGAAACGGAGTGGCTAGCCCGTCCCGGCGGCGGCCGCTCCCAGAAGATGGAGTCATCCGATGAGTGCCGAGCAGAAAAACATCCTCGTCATCGGCGGCGGGATCAGCGGGATCACCGTGGCCCTGGAAGCCGCCGAGGCCGGCTACGAAGTCACCTTACTTGAAAAATCTCCCTCCCTGGGCGGGAGGGTTGCCCAATTGAACCTGTATTTCCCCAAGCTCTGCCCTCCCTTCTGCGGGCTGGAGATCAACTACCGCCGGCTGCGCAGCAACCCCAAGATCAAGATCCACACCCTGGCCGAGGTCACCCGGATCACGGGCGAGCCGAAAAATTATACCGCCACGGTGGAACTGAAGCCCCGCTTGGTCAACGAGAAATGCACGGCCTGCGACGCCTGCGTCGCGGCCTGCCCCAAGCAGCGGCCCAACCCGTTCAATTACGGCTTGGACCAGACCAAGGCCATTTACCTGCCGCACGAGATGGCTCTGCCCATGCGCTACGTGATTGACCCCCAGGTCTGTCCGGGGGTCTCCTGCGGCCAGTGCCTGTCCGCCTGCAAATATCAGGCGATAGACCTGATGATGAAGCCGCAGACTATCGAGCTGAAAGCCGGCGCCGTGGTCTATGCCACCGGCTGGAAGCCTTACCCGGCGGAGAAGATTGACAACTTGGGCTTTGGCAAGATCCCGAACGTCATCACCAACGTGATCATGGAGCGGCTGGCCGCGGCCAACGGCCCCACCCAGGGCAAAATCTTGCGTCCTTCGGACTTAAAGCCGGTTTCGAGCGTGGCCTTTGTCCAGTGCGCCGGCTCGCGGGACGAAGACCATCTGGCCTATTGCTCTTCGGTCTGCTGCCTGGCCTCGCTCAAGCAGGCGAGCTACGTGCGGTCCCAATATCCGGAAGCCAAGCTCTACATGTTTTACATTGACCTGCGCGCGCTCGGCCGGATGGAAGATTTCCTGGAAAAGATCAAGGCCGAGACCGGGCTTGAACTGATCAAGGGCAAGGTGGCCAAGGTCAGCGAAGAAGCGGGCACCGGCCGGGTGACGGTGGAAGCGGAGGAAGTGTTGGCCGGCCGCAAGCGGCGGGAGACCGTGGACCTGGTGGTGCTGGCCACCGGCATGATGCCTGAAGCCGGCGCTGAGTTGCCCCTGCCGGCCGTCCGCGACGAGTTCGGGTTCCTGGTCGCCCGGAACGGCGGCCCGGGGGCCGCGGGCACGGCCAAGCGGCCCGCGGATGTGGCCAATTCCATCCAGGACGCGACCGGCGCGGCTTTGAAGGCGATTCAAACTCTTGTGTCACCGGTTTAAAACCGGTGGCACTCAGAGGAAAAGATGGAAAAGAAGATCGGTGTTTACTTGTGTGAGGGATGCGGGCTTTCCGAGGCCCTGGACCTGGCGAGCTTAAATAAGCTCGCGATGAAAGAGGGCAAGGCGGCGCTCTGCAAGAGCCATCCGGCGCTGTGCGGGCCGGAAGGCTCGGCCCTGATCCGCGAGGACCTGGCCAAGGAAGGGATCAACACCGTGGTGATCGGGGCCTGCTCGCCCCGCTACAACTGGGAGGTCTTTTCCTTTCCGCCGGAAGTCATCCTGGAGCGGGTGAACCTGCGCGAGCAGGTGGCCTGGACCCAGGAGCCGAAGCACGAAGACACCCAGATGCTGGCTGACGATTACCTGCGCATGGGGCTGGTCAAGGCCAAGAAGACCGAGTTGCCCGAACCGCATCTCGAAGCCACGGACAAGACCATCCTGGTGGTGGGCGGCGGGATCACCGGGCTCAGCGCGGCCCTGGAAGCCGCGGATGCCGGCTACTCGGTGGTCCTGGTGGAAAAAGAAGCCCATTTGGGCGGGTTCTTGAACCGCCTGCACAAAAGTTATCCGCAAAAGCCGCCTTACCTGGAGCTGGAAGCGCCGCCGGTGGCGGAAAAAGTTCAGGCGGTTCAGAAACACTCGAGGATCAAGGTGCTCGCCTCGGCCCTGATCGAGGAAATCTCCGGCCAGCCCGGGCTCTTCGATGTCACCGTCGCCCGGAACGGCGCCAAGGAGTCGTTCCGCGCAGGCTCGATCATCATGGCTACGGGTTTCAAGCCTTACGACGCGGCCAAGCTCGGGCACCTGGGCTATGGTCAAAGCCCGAACGTGGTCAGCAGCGTGGAGGTGGAGGAAATGGCCAAGACCGGGGCCATCCGCCGGCCCTCGGATCACAAGCAGCCTCAGAGCGTGGTCTTTATCCAGTGCGCCGGCTCCCGCGACCCTGCCCACCTGCCTTACTGCTCGGGCATCTGCTGCATGAACACGCTCAAGCAGGCGGTATATCTCCGCGAGCAGAACCCGGAGGCGCTGGTCTATATCATCTACAAGGACATGCGCGCCCCGGCGCAGTATGAGAACTTCTACAAGCAGGTGCAGGAGCAAAGCCCCCGGACCTTTTTCACCAAGGGTGAAGTGGCCGCGGTCAAGCCGGCCGCGGGCGACAAGCTCCTGGTCGAGGCCGAGAACACGCTGGTGGGCGAGAAGATCGAGATCGAGGCAGACCTGGTGGTGCTGGCCACCGGAATGGTGCCGGTCTCGGCCGATGGGCCGGCGATCCGGGCTTATGAGGACGCGGAGAAGGTGATTGCCAAGGGCGACGCCGGCGAAGTGCAACTGGCCGAGGCCAAGAAGAAAGTGGAGGAGCTCAAGTGCCACCAGGGCACGGCTATCCTCAACCTGACCTATCGCCAGGGCCCGGACCTGCCGGTGCTGAAATACGGATTCCCCGACTCGCACTATATTTGTTTCCCCTATGAGACCCAGCGCACCGGCATCTACGCGGCCGGGGCGATGCGCAACCCCACCGACAGCCGGGCGTGCATGGAAGACGCGGCCGGGGCCGCGATGAAGGCCATCCAGTGCGTGGAGCTTACCAGCCAGGGAAGATCGGTGCACCCGCGCGCCGGGGACACCTCTTACCCAGATTTCTTTCTGCAACGTTGCACCCAGTGCAAGCGCTGCACCGAGGAGTGCCCCTTCGGGACGCTGGATGAGGACGAGAAGGGCACGCCCAAGCCCAATCCCAACCGCTGTCGGCGCTGCGGGGTGTGCATGGGGGCCTGCCCGGAGCGGATCATCTCCTTTGCCAACTACAGCGTGGACATGATCGGGTCCATGATCAAGGCGATCGAAGTGCCCGAGGAAGACGAGGAGAAGCCGCGGGTGCTGGCGCTGATCTGCGAGAACGACGCCTACCCGACGGTGGACATGGCCGGCCTGCACCGGCTCAAGCTCAACCCCTACGTCCGGTTCATCCCCTTGCGCTGCCTGGGGTCCATCAACCTGGTCTGGATCGCGGACGCGCTCGCGCGCGGGATTGACGGGATCCTGCTCATCGGCTGCAAGTATGGGGACGACTACCAGTGCCACTACATCAAGGGTTCCGAGCTGGCCAACCGGCGCATGGAGAACATCAAGGAGACCCTGACCAAGCTGGTGCTGGAGTCGGAGCGGGTGCGGGTGGAACAGCTTGCGATCAATGAATACGATAAATTGCCGGCCCTGTTTACCGAGTTCATGGAAACCATCAAGAGAGTGGGGCCGAACCCCTATAAAGGGATGTAAGGAGGCCTTGTTCATGGCCGAGCTAATACGGATCAGGCCGGATGCGGACTACATCTCCCGGGTCATGGGCCAGGGGGGCGAGAGCCTCAAGAAATGCTTCCAGTGCGCCACCTGCTCGGTGGTCTGCACCCTCTCGCCCGACGCGCGCCCCTTTCCCCGTCGGGAAATGGTCTGGGCCCAGTGGGGGCTTAAGGACCAATTGCTCCGGGACCCCAACCTCTGGCTCTGCCACCAGTGCACGGACTGCTCCACCTATTGTCCGCGCGGCAGCCGGCCGGGCGACGTCCTGGCCGCGCTCCGGGCGCTCACCATCCAGGAGGTTTCTTTTCCCCGGTTCATGGGCCGGCTGCTGGCCCGGCCGGTATTCCTGCCGTTAGTCTTCATCATCCCGGCCGTGCTCCTTTACCTGACGCTGCTCGTCACCGGCAAGCCCTTTTATCCGTTGGGGGAGGTCGAGTTCAGCAAAATGTTCTCGCACCTGACGCTGAACCTCTTTTTCCCGTTTTTTACCGGCTTAGCGGCGCTCGCGTTCCTGGTCGGGGGGCTCCGCTTATGGCGGAACCTGAGCGGCCAGCCGCTGCGCCTGGGAAATTTAGACCTGGGGCGCTTGATCTTGAGCGCGGTGGAGGCCATCCAGGATATTCTGCTTCATCGCAAGTTCAAGGACTGCGGGGCCAACCGGCTGCGCTATTTCGCCCACCTGGGCGTGCTCTACGGGTTCATCGGGCTTTTGATCACCACCGCGGTGGCGGTGGGCATCATCGTGGTCCACCTGGTCGCGCCCGAGGTGGCTGAGGGCAGCTTCCTCTTGGCCTACCCGCTGCCGCTCACCCACCCGGTTAAAATCTTCGGCAACTTGAGCGCCGCGGCCTTGCTTTTCGGCTGCGGCCTCATGGTCTATAATCGGACGACGACCGAGGACACGACCATGAAGACCGGTTACTTTGACTGGTTCTTCCTGCTCGTGCTGACCACGGTGGCGCTCACCGGGGTGCTGGCCGAGACCATGCGCTTCGTGGATGCGCCCGAGGTCGCTTACCCGGTTTATTTCGTGCACCTGGTCACGATCTTTGCGCTCCTGATCTATTCGCCCTATTCGAAGTTTGCCCATTTCTTCTACCGGACCGAGGCGATGGTCTATGCCCGGTACGCGGAGAAAGGAGAGTCGGTGGCGGGCGAGGCCGTGGCCGTGCCGGCGTCATGATCGCGCCCGGAAAGAAAGGGTTAAGGGATTGTGTTCGACAGCCTGAAAAAACTCTTCAGCCGAAAGGGGAAAGTCAGCAAGCGCCGGCCGGCGCGGGAAAAGTTTGATCGGTTCATGCACTTGCTCGCCGAGGATCAGGTGGCGTTGCGGTTGATTGCCGAGTTCAAGGATATGTCCAGCGGGGATTACCTGTTCGAAATGGAGTATTTAAGGCTCAATGCCGAGGCTTTGGCCTCGGCCGTCAACAACCTTCTCTTGGACCTGGAAGGGATCTCGGGCCGGAAGAAGCCGGTCCTGCGCGCTAAGTTCGAGGAGATTTACCAGAAGGTGGCGGCCGAGCTCAAGCGCCGCAAAGAAATCCCGGCGGATGACTTCACCATCCCCCTGGCCCGCCTCGGCCGGGAGCGGGCCGACAGCGTGGGCGGCAAGATGGCGCAGCTGGGCGAGATGAAAAACCGGCTGGGGCTCAAGGTGCCCGAGGGCTTTGCGATCAGCGCCCATGCCTACCAGGTCTTCCTGGAGCGCCAGGGGTTGCAGGACGAGATCCGTCTGCTCCTGGCCCAGGTGGATACCAACGATTACGAGGGCACCGAGGAGCTTAGCCGTCGCATCCAGGAGCGGATCCGGCAAGCCCCGCTGCCGGAAGGAATCGAGCGCGCGATTGCCGGCGCCTGCTCGGAGTTGCTCCGCGGCGGGGTGGAGCGGCTGGCGGTGCGTTCGAGCGCGGTGGGAGAGGGGAGCGAGTTCAGTTTTGCCGGGCAATATGCCACCTGTTTGAACGTGCCCTGCGCGGAAGTGCCGCGCTATTACAAAGAGATCGTGGCCAGCAAGTTCTCCCCGCGGGCGTTGTTTTACCTGGTCAACCGGGGTTTTCAAGAGGACGAGACGGCCATGGCCGTGGGCTGCGTGGCCATGGTCCAGGCCAAGGCCAGCGGGGTCTTGCAGACCGTGGACCCGAATGCGCTTCAGTCGGAGGAGATGATCATCAGCTCGGTGTGGGGCCTGGGCGAATATCTGGTCAAGGGCACGGCGACCTTTGACTGGTTCCGGGTTTCCAAGAGCGCCGGGATCATCACCGAGTCCCGGGTGCCGCACAAGGAGTTGATGGTGACCCTGGCCTCGAAGGAGGGGACCGTGGAAGCGCCGGTCCCGGTGTCGCTTCAGGACGCGCCTTCCTTGACTGCCGAGCAGGTCCAGGAGCTTGTGCAGGTGGCCCGGACCGTGGAGCAATATTACCAGATGCCGCAGGTGATGGAGTGGGTGAAGGATCAGGACGACCAGATCCTGGTTTTGCAAACCGGCCCGCTTCGGATCACCCGCCGGCCCGAGGCCGCGGTGGCGGTGGACCCCTCCCGCCACCAGTTGCTCCTCAGCCAGGGTTCCACCGCGGCGCCGGGCGTGGGCGCCGGCCCGGTGTTTATTCTCGAAAAAGAGTCGGACCTGGCCCGGGTGCCCAACGGGGCAGTCCTGGTGGCAAGGAATTCCTCTCCCAAGCTCGTGATCGCCATGAACAAGGTGCGGGCCCTGGTGACCGACGTGGGCAGCCCCACCGGGCACATGGCCACCCTGGCCCGGGAATTCCAGGTGCCAGCCCTGGTCAATACCCTGGTGGCGACCCAGGTGCTGCGGCCGGGCCAGGAGGTGACGGTGGATGCCACCCGCCGCCGCGTTTACGCGGGTCGGGTGGAAGAGCTCCTGGAGCGGGGCCGGGGTCGGCCGGGCATTTTCCAGAACACGCCGGTGTTTTCGGTGCTGGAGCGGATTCAGCCCTGGATTACGCCGCTGAAGCTGATCTCTGCCGACCAGCCCGATTTCCGGCCCGAGTCGTGTCAGAGCTTCCACGACCTCACCCGCTACCTCCACCAGGCGGCCATGAACGAGATGTTCAAGATCGCGGAGGAGGCGGCGCGGGAGGCCGGGGAGGCCATCCGGCTGCAGAGCGACATCCCGCTGGACGTGCATATCCTGGACCTGGGCGGGGGATTGAAACCGACCGAAAAGGGAGAGGCGATCACGCCCGAGCACATCGTTTCCCTGCCCATGCGCGCCTTTTGGCAAGGGATGAAGAGCATCCCCTGGCCCCAGCCGCGGCCCGCGGCCGGCGGGTTCCTCTCCGTGCTCACCCACACCCTGTCCGAGCCGGAGCTGCAGCGGCGGCTGGCGGAACGGACGCTGGCGGTGCTGACCGAGAGCTACATGAACTTCAGCGTGCGCCTGGGGTATCACCTTTCCAACGTCGAGGGCCTGTGCACGGGAAACCGGAATGATAACTACATCCGCTTTTATTTCGCGGGCGGGGCCGCTTCCCAGGACCGGCGCGACCGCCGGATGTGGATGCTGTCCGCCATTTTGGAGCGGCACGGGTTTTCGGTCCGGCGCCGGCAGGACTTGATCGAGGCCCTGGCCGAGAAATGCGGCTGGGAGGAGATGGAGCAGCAGCTTCAGATGCTGGGCCGGCTCACGGTCTATACCAAGCAGATGGACATGATCCTGTCGGATGACCGGGCCGCCCAATGGTTCCTGGAGGAATTTATGAAAGGGAGCAAACTGAGCGGATCCGACAACGGGTGAATGGCCGAGAAGCTGTTTCCTTCCTTTCGGTAAGTTGAGGAGAAAGAAAACATGGCGGAATTACTCCATGTGATTACGTATGCGTCGCTGGCCACCCTGGTGGTGTCCGTGGCGGCGCGGGCCGTCAAGTTTTACCGCTTGCCCGTGCACCTGCGCTGGGAGCTGTATCCGGTGGCGCATGACCTTGAGCGGGTCGGCCACGGCGGGTCCTACCTGGAGCAGCTCAACTGGTGGACCAAGCCCCGGCACACCTCCCTGCTCGGGGAGCTCCTGGTGATGGTGCCGGAGATGCTCCTGCTTAAGGCGCTCTGGGAAAACAACCGCGCGCTCTGGTTCCGCTCCTTCCCCTTCCACTTCGGACTCTACACCTTGATCGGCTTCGGCGGACTCCTGGTCCTGGGCGCTCTCGCCCAACTGCTCGGCTTCCCGGTCTCCCCTGCTCCCGACGCCGGCCTGGTCGGCATGGCCTTGTATTACCTCCCGATCCTGGTCGGCTACGGCGGGCTGATCCTCACCCTCCTGGGCGCGGCCGCGCTGCTCCACCGCCGGCTCGCCAATCCCGATTTCCGCAACTACGCCTCTCCTGCGCATTTCTTCAACCTCGCTATTTTTCTCGCGGCGTTCGGCGTGACCTTGCTGGCGAGCCTGGCCGCGGACCGCGACTTTGCCCTGGCCCGCGGCTACCTGCAAAGCCTGCTCTCGCTCGACCTGGCGGCGCCGGTGGGGAGCGTTGTGGTGGGAGCCGAGATCGTCCTGGTCTCGCTGCTCATCGCTTACGTGCCCCTGACCCATATGTCGCATTTCTTCATGAAATGGTTCACCTGGCACACGGTGCGCTGGGACGATGAGCCCAACTTGCGCGGCTCCAAGCTGGAGGCGAAAATCCAGGAGCTGGTGAAAGCGCCGGTGACCTGGTCCGCCCCGCACCTCAAGGCCGACGGCCGCAAGAACTGGGTGGACATCGTCACCGAGGAGATGAAGTAAGATGGGAACCAAGCTCAAAGTCGAAGATGTCAGCAAGCCCTCGGATCCCCTGATTCACCTGGACCCGGCGGACCTGCCGCCGCTCCCGGCGCCCTACAACCAGCCGGAGAACATCCCGGCCTGGCCGCCGCTCACGCAGAAGACCAAGGACGCGGTGGAAGCGAGCCTGGATGATACCGTGGCGGTGGGCATCCCCAAGCCCAAGAGCAAGGCCGAAGAGCAGGAGCTGGTCCGCAAGTTCCTGAGCGGCCTGGCCAAGCTCTTCACCAAGGAGAACAACTGGACCTTCCTCCAACCCTTCCTCCTCTCCATGGAGCACTGCGCCAAGTGCCAGACCTGCTCGGACGCCTGCCACGTGTTCGAGGCCAGCGGAGGCAACGAGCTTTACCGGCCCACTTACCGCTCCGAGATCCTGCGCCGCATCTACTACAAGTATCTCAAGCCGGGCGGGAAGTATTTCGGCAAATGGGCCCACGGCGACATTGACCTGAACTGGACCACGGTGGCGCGGCTGGCCGAGCTTTCTTACCGGTGCAACCTCTGCCGGCGCTGCGCCCAGACCTGCCCGATCGGGGTGGACAACGGGCTGATCGCCCACGAGATCCGCAAGCTCTTCAGCCAGGAGCTGGGCATCGCCGCCAAGGAGCTGCACGAAAAAGGCGCGGCGCTCCAGCTCAAGGTCGGGTCTTCCACCGGCATGACCCCGCTGGTGGTCAAGGACAACATTGACTTCATTGATGAGGACACCAGCGAAAAGACCGGGATGACCATCAAGACTCCCTGGGACAAGGAGGGTGCCGACGTGCTCCTCATCCACAACGCCGGCGAGATCATGGCCTGGCCCGAGAATCCGGGCGCCTTCGCGGTCATCCTGGAGGCCGCCGGGGTCAGTTGGACCCTGTCCAGCGACGTGGTGGCTTACGACGCGATCAACTACGGGCTCTGGTATGACGACTTCATGCTGGCCAAGGTGGCGATCAAGCACGCCCAGGCGGCCCAGAAGCTCAAGGTGAAAAAGATCGTGATCGGCGAATGCGGCCACGCCCACAAGGCCCTGACCGTGATCGCGGACCGGGTGCTGACCGGCGACCTCAACATCCCGCGGGAAAGCTCGATGACGCTCCTCGAAGATATCGTCATGAGCGGCCGGATCAAGCTCGATCCCTCGCGCAACGACTTTCCGGTGACGCTCCACGACCCCTGCAACATGGTGCGCTTGATGGGAATCGTGGAGCCCCAGCGCCGGATCCTGCGCAAGATCGCGCCCAAGTTCCGGGAGATGACCCCGCACGGGGTGCACAACTATTGTTGTGGCGGCGGCTCCGGCTTTGCGATCATGAGCCCCTACAATTTCGCCCATTGGCGGTTCAACGTCGCCGGCCGCAAGAAGTTCCAGCAGGTGCTGAACGCCTTTGCCGATGACCTCCGGCCCGAGACCAAGAAATACCTGTGCGCGCCGTGCAGCAACTGCAAGGGCCAGCTTCGGGACCTGCTCTTCCATTACAACGCCTTTGAGAAGTGCGGGATCCTTTACGGCGGGCTGGTGGAGTTGATCGTGAACGCCATGACCGAAGTGAAGCCGGGCTTCATCGAGTGGGAATGGCATTAATTTTTTAAGGACACAGGTTAAAAACCTGTGCCACGAAAATGGCAGGAAAAGAAAAGAGACAAAAGATCGTGATCGTGGGAGGCGTGGCCTGCGGGCCTAAAGCCGCGGCGCGCGCCCGGAGGCGCGACCCGGAAGCGGAGATCATCATCTTCGAGCGCGGCCGCTACATCTCCTATGCCGGCTGCGGGCTGCCTTACTACCTGGCCGGCGCGGTCAAGGTGCTCGACGGCTTGATGACCACCTCTTCGGGCGACCTGCGCGATCCCGAGTTTTTCCACGCCGTGAAAGACGTTACCGTGCGCACCGGCATGTTGGTGGAAGCGGTGGACCCGGCGCAGAAGCAGGTCCGGGTCAAGAACCTGCAAAGCGGCGAGAGCGAGACCGCGGCCTACGATCAACTGGTGCTGGCCACCGGGGCCTCTCCGGTGGTCCCGCCTTTCCCGGGCGCGGACCTGAAAAACGTCTTCACCCTGCGCCGGCCCGAGGATGCCCAGGGCTTGTTGCAGTTGATCGAGGCCGGCGAGGCCGACCGGGTGACCATTATCGGCGCCGGCCGGATCGGCCTGGAAGTGGCGGATGCCTTCGGCGCTCAGGCGGTGGAGACCACCATGGTGGAGATGGCCGACCAGGTTCTGCCCGGGATGGTGGACCCGGATGTCGCCCGTTACGTGGCCAACGTGCTCCGGGAGGAAAAGGTCAACCTGCGGCTTCTTGAGCGGGTGAAAGAGATCCGGGGCGACGGCGAGGGCAAGGTGGCCAAGGTTATTACCGATCGCGGGGAGATAGAAGCCGACGCGGTGCTGGTGGCGGTGGGGGTGAAGCCGAACGTGGAGCTGGCCCGCTCGGCCGGGCTGAAATTGGGCGAGACCGGCGCGATCGCAGTGGACGAGTTCATGCGCACGGACGATCCGAACATCTTTGCCGGCGGCGACTGCGTGGAGGTCCTGCACCGGATCAGCGGCCGCAAGGTTTACGCTCCGCTGGGCTCGACCGCCAACCGCCAGGGCCGGGTGATCGGCGACAACCTCACCGCCGGCCGGGAAAAGTTCGACGGGATCGTGGGCACTTCGGTGCTCCGGACCCTGGGGATCAACCTGGCCCGGACCGGGATTACCGAGGCCGAGGCGAGGAACCTGGGTTTTCAGCCGGTGGTCGGGATCGCGCCCTCGGTGGACCGGTCGCATTACATGGCCGGCGGCCGGCCGATCCTGGTCAAGATCCTGGCGGATGCCGGGAGCGGCCGGGTGTTGGGCGCGCAGGTGGTGGGGCCGGGCGACGTGGTGCGGCGGGTGGACGTGATCGCGACCGCGCTCCGCTTCGGCGCGACGGTGGATGATCTTGGGGCCTTGGACCTGTGCTACGCGCCGCCTTTCGCCACGGCGATCGAGGCGGTGGCCCATGCCGGGAACATTGTCCGCAACCAGCGGAGCGGCCTGGTCGAGGTTGTGACCGCGGCCCAGGCGCGGGAGCTCTTGGCGCAGGACCAGGCGGTCTGGCTCGACCTGCGTAACCCCAAGGAGACCGAGAGCCAGAAGTTCGGGGACGAGCGGGTGGTTCGCATCCCCTTGCCCGAACTGCGCCGGCGGAGCCGGGAGCTGCCCAAGGATAAAGAGATTATTTGCGTCTGCCAGATCGGGGTCCGGGCCTACGAGGCTTGCCGGATCCTGAAGGGCCAAGGATTTTCCCGGGTGAAGTTCCTGGAGGGAGGCGTCTCGTGGTGGTCCCGGGTCGGGGCCTGAACCCGAGCGGGGACAGGTTGCAAAACTGTCCCACGATTAAAGGAGGCAGAGATGAGCGAGGAAATGAGAGCGGCGATTCTGGAAGTCTTTCAAAAGAACTTGAAAAAGGGCAAGAAGAAGCTGTATATCAAGGAGGTGGTCAACGAGTTGCCCCAGTTTCCGCGGATGGAGATCAAGGTTCTGTCCCAGAAGATGATCGAGGACGGGGATTTGGCTTATTGGTCGAGCGGAAGCACCACCTACTTGATGCTGAAAGAAGAGTTTGAGAAATACCGGCATGAGGCTGAGGATCATCCGGGGGAAGGTGAAGAGAAAGCGTGAGGAGGAAAGGGCGTCATCAGGAGAGCGGAAGCGGGTCGGCCCGGGCCTCGCCGGGCCGATCCCGGGCCAAGGGAAAGCCCCCGCCGGTGAGGGCCTGGTGCGCGAGCGTGCGCCGGGCCGGAACCGGCCGGGAGAGTGAATCGGAGTCAATTCCAGAGAAAGAAAGGAATTAAACATGGCACAATCGGAAACCCCCTTGCTGGACGAACTGGAAAAGGGACCGTGGCCGAGCTTTGTCAAGGACTTAAAGATGGCCGGGCAGAAGAAGGCGATGTCCCGCGATCTGCTGCGGCAATTGGAGTTGTCCTACAAGGAAAGGATCGGCCATTGGAAACACGGCGGGATCGTGGGCGTGAAGGGATACGGCGGAGGCGTGATCGGCCGTTACTCGGACCGGCCCGACCTCTTCCCCGGGGTGGAGCACTGCCACACCATGCGCATCAACATGCCCACCGGGTGGTTCTACACCACCAAGGCCCTGCGCACGATCTGCGACATCTGGGACAAATACGGCAGCGGCATGACCAACTTCCACGGGTCCACCGGCGACATCATCCTGCTCGGCACCACCACCAACAATCTCCAGCCCTGCTTCGACGAGCTCTCGGAGAAAGGGTTTGACATGGGCGGCTCCGGCTCGGCCCTGCGCACCCCCAGCGCCTGCGTCGGCCCGGCCCGGTGCGAGTGGGCCTGCTACGACAGCCTGGATGCCATCAACGACATCACCCACACCTTTCAGATGCAGCTCCACCGGCCGATGTGGCCCTACAAGTTCAAGATCAAGTGCAGCGCCTGCCCCAACGACTGCGTGGCCGCGATTGCCCGGGCCGACCTCTCGATTATCGGCACCTGGCGGGATAATATCCAGATGGATCCCGGCGCGGTCAAGGAATACGCGGGCAAGTTGGACATCCAGGAAGAGGTGGTGGAGTTGTGCCCCACCCGCTGCATGAGCTGGGACGAGAAGAAGAAGGAACTGAAGATCAACAACAAGGAGTGCTCCCGGTGCATGCACTGCATCAACCTGATGCCCAAGGCCCTGGCCCCGGGCAAGGATAAGGGCGCGACAATCCTGATCGGGGGCAAGGCGCCCATCCTGAAAGGGGCCATGATCTCCTGGGTGTTGATCCCCTTCCTCAAGATGGAAAAGCCGTATCAACCGATCAAGGACCTGGCCTTGAAAATCTGGGACTGGTGGGACGAAAACGGCAAGATGCGCGAGCGCGTGGGCGAACTGATCGAGCGCGTGGGCATGCGGGTGTTCCTCAAGGAGATGGGCATTAAGCCGATCCCGCAGATGATCCGGACCCCCCGCGCCAACCCTTATTTCTTCTGGTGGCCGGAAGAAGTGCCTCAGAAGCCGAAGTCTGCCTAGAGGAGAGGAGTAGAACCATGCCGACGGATATTGGACCTCCAGATTATCACACCATGCTTCCTCCGATCATTGCGAGGAACTATGGCAAATGGAAATACCATGAGATCCTCCAGCCCGGCGTGCTCATGCACGTGGCCCAGGGCGGGGACAAGCTTTACTCGGTCCGGGTGGGCGGCGCCCGCCTGGTCTGCACCGACCGGATCCGGGAGTATTGCGACATCGCCGAAAAGTTCTGCGACGGCTATCTCCGCTTCACCAGCCGGCACAACGTCGAGTTCCTGCTCGACAAGAAGGACAACTTGGAGCCGCTGCTCCAGGACCTCAAGCAGCGGGGCTACCCGGTGGGCGGAACCGGCCACAGTATCACCAGCATTGTCCACACCCAGGGCTGGGTGCATTGCCATACCCCGGCCACCGACGCCTCCGGCCCGGTCAAGGCGGTGATGGACGAGCTTTACGACCATTTCATCAACATGAAGCTGCCGGGCAAGCTCCGGATCGCGCTGGCTTGCTGCCTGAACATGTGCGGCGCGGTGCACTGCTCGGATATCTCGATCCTGGGCATCCATCGTCTGCCGCCTTCGGTGGACAACGAGAGGGTGCCCAAGATTTGCGAAGTGCCGACCACCATCGCCGCCTGCCCGACCCTGGCCATCCGGCCCGACCCCAAGACCAAGGGCGTGCAGATCAACGAGGAGCGCTGCATGTATTGCGGCAACTGCTACACACTTTGCCCGGCCCTGCCCCTGATGGACCCGGAGGGCGACGGGATCTCGATCTGGGTCGGCGGCAAGGTGAGCAACGCCCGGAGCGGGCCGGCCTTTTCCAAACTGGCCATCCCCTTCATCCCCAACCACCCGCCGCGCTGGCCGGAAGTGGTGGACGCGGTCAAGAACATCGTCGAGTGCTATGCCAAGGGCGCCCGCAAGCACGAGCGGATGGGCGAGTGGATCGGGCGGATCGGCTGGGAGCGCTTCTTCGAGGTGACCAAGATCCCGTTCACCGACAAGCACATTGACGACTTCACCCTGTCTTACGACACCTTCCGGAGCACGGCCCAGTTCAAGTATACGGGGTAGGCGGAGGGATCGGTATGCAAGGGCGCATCCTCATCGCCGGGCTTCGGGGCAGCGGGGGCAAGACCGCGCTGAGCTTGGCTTTGATCGCGGCCTGGCGCAGCCGGGGCATCCGGGTGATCCCTTTCAAAAAGGGCCCCGACTACATTGATGCCGCCTGGCTGGCCCTGGCCGCGGGCGAACCCTGTTCCAGCCTGGACAGCTTCTTGATGGGGGACCAGGCGGTGAGGATCTGTTTTGCCGAGCGGACCCGGTATCCGGGTCTGGCGGTGATCGAAGGCAACCGCGGCTTATTTGACGGCCTGGACCAGCGCGGCACCTACAGCACCGCGGCATTGGCCAGGCTGCTGGATGTATCGGTGGTCCTGGTGGTGGATGCGGTCAAGACCACCCGGACCGCGGCCGCCCTGGTCCTGGGCTGCCAGCACCTGGAGCCCGGGTTGCCCCTGCGGGGAGTGATCCTCAACCGGGTGGCGGGCTCGCGGCATGAGAAGCTCATGCGGCAGTGCATCGAAGCGGAATGCGGGATCCCGGTGCTGGGGGCCGTGCCCTCCTTGTCCGGGATCGAGCTGCCGGAGCGGCATTTGGGCTTGCTTCCGAGTGCGGAACATCCGGAAGCCCGTCGGGTGATCGCCACCCTGGCCCGGGCCGCGGAGCAATACCTGGACCTGGATGCGCTTCAGACCCTGGCCCAATCCGCGACTTTCTTTGCGGCCGAGCCGCCGACCGCCGAGTTCGCGGCTCCCCTTTCCGGGCCGCCGGTCCGGATCGGGGTGGTCCGCGATGCCGCGTTCCAGTTCTATTACCCGGAGAACCTGGAAGCCTTGGCCAGACGGAGCGCCCGCTTGATCGAGGTGAACGCGCTCACCGATCCGGCCCTGCCCGATCTGGACGCGCTCTACCTCGGCGGCGGCTTTCCGGAAACCCAAGCCGCGGCCCTGGCCGCGAACGAGAGCTTCCGAACCTCGGTGCGGGAGGCGGTGGCGGCCGGCTTGCCGGTCTATGCGGAATGCGGGGGGGTGCTTTTTCTGGGCGAGAGCCTGACTTTCCAGGGCCGGACCTTCCCCATGGCCGGGGCGCTGCCGATCACGTTCAGCTTTTCGGCCCGGCCGCAGGGTCATGGCTACACCGAATTCGCGGTCGAGGCCGAGAACCCATTTTTCCCGGTCGGGACCCGGCTGCGGGGCCATGAGTTTCACTATTCCCGGGTCCAGTCCTGGCAGGAAGCATCCCTGGGTTTCGCCTTCCGCCTCCAGCGCGGCCAGGGATTTGACGGCAAGCGGGACGGGATCACCAAGCACAATGTATTGGCAACGTATTCTCATGTCCATGCGCTGGGGCATCGGGCCTGGGCCGAAGGGATCGTGGCTCGGGCCCGGGTCTATCAAAGGGACCGCCTCGGCGCTGAAGATAGACCCGGAAGCCCGACGGCATCGCTCGGTTATAGCAGGAAAGAGGATTTGGAGGCGGGATTTTATCTCGCGGCCAAGTCAGGGCTAATCAGTAAAGTATAAAACAAGCGGGGCGGTTGGCCCCCAAGGAGGTTAACTATGGCAAAGGTGAATTTAGGCGGAAAAGAGATGGAGATTGATGAGGACGGGTTCATCCAGGACCCGGAGGCGTGGGATAAGGCGGTGGCCGAGGATTTGGCCAAGACCGAGCACGTGGAACAGATGTTGGACGAGCACTGGCGGGTGGTGAACTACATCCGCGAATATTACCTGAAGTTCCAGATCGCGCCCATGATCCGCAAGCTCTGCAAAGAGACCCAGTGCGACCTCAAGCACATGTATGAGCTCTTCCCCAGCGGCCCGGCCAAGGGCGCCTGCAAGGTGGCGGGCCTGCCCAAGCCCACCGGGTGCGTCTGAGCGCTTGCTCTCGAACCCGCGGGGCCGGCATCTTGCCAGGCGCTGGAGCATAGGGTAGTCTTGTCCGCGGCTTGGCTCGGAGGTCCGGCCGGCGCGAGAGCGACCCGTATGCGGGAAGAGGGCCGGAACCGGCAGTGGACCACAGCGTGGAAAAGGCGGGGCCGGCGGTAAGGCCTCGGCCATCCCGACGGAGAAGGTAGGGAGTTCGATGTATCAGATCATTATCAACACGGAGCAGTGCGACGGGTGCGAGGAGTGCGTGAACATTTGCCCGAGCAGCGTGCTGGTCCTGGTGGACGGCAAATGCACCGTCCAGAATGTGGATGATTGCGCGGGGTGCATGAGCTGCGTCGAGGCCTGCCCCAACCAGCTCGTCACCGTTGACGAGATCTAGCCCGTTTCGAGGACTTAAGCGGCGCGATCAGCGCAAGGATCGGGCAAATGCTTCGCGACCTTCTGCTCGAAAAACGCGGTGCTATCGTCCAGCAATGGAGCCACCTCACTCTGGCCACCTATCCGGCGGACGCCGGTCGGTTTCTGAGGGAGGAGAAGGACCCGTTTGCCAACCCGGTGGGGTCCACCATCGCGCAAGTGCTTCAGTCCGTGTTCGGCGAGATGCTCACGGAAATGAGGCCGGACCGGCTCCGGACCTTGCTCGACGGCGTGGTCCGCATCCGCTCGGTCCAGGATTTTTCCCCTTCCCAGGCGATCGGCTTCATTTTTCTGCTCAAGCCGGTGATCCGCGAGGAGTTGGGGAAAGCGGCGGGGGAAGGTCAAATCGCAAAGGAGCTCCTGGAGTTCGAAGCGCGCATTGATCAGGTTGCCCTGCTCGCCTTTGACCTGTTCATGCAATGCCGCGAGCAGATTTTCGAGATCCGGGTCAAAGAGCTGCGGGCCGGCAACGAGGTCGCGCTCCGGATGCTGGCGCGAGACCGAGGCAAGTGAGAAGCCCAGAGGCGGCGCCGGCGGCAGGCCGGGAAAGGTCAGGGAAATAACCGGGAACGAGGTCAAGGTTCATGAACGCTTTTTATTCGTTGTTGGCGGTGGTCCTGCTCGTGCTCTTGGCCACGGTCGGCGCGGCCGGGCCGGCCGGGAAGACGCTGTTCGGGATCGCCCTCCCTTACGCGGCCCTGATCGTGTTCGTGGTCGGGATCGTTTACCGGGTGGTGAAGTGGGCGCGCTCGCCCGTGCCTTTCCGGATCACGACCACCTGCGGCCAGCAGAAATCCTTGCCCTGGATCAAGCACAGCCGGCTGGAGAACCCCGCCGGCACCCTGGAGGTGCTCGGCCGGATGGCCCTGGAGGTGCTGCTCTTCCGGTCGCTCTTCCGCAACAGCAAGGCCGCCTGGCGCGACCAGCGCCTGGTTTACGGCGATAACCAGCTCCTGTGGATGGGCGCGCTCGCCTTCCATTATTCCTTGCTGGTCATCCTGCTTAGGCACCTCCGCTTCTTCACCGAGCCGGTCGCGCCTTTTGTCCCGCTGCTCCAGGGCCTGGACGCCTTTTTCCAGATCGGCGTGCCCGGGCTCTACCTCACCGACCTGGTCATCCTCGCCGCCTTGGGTTACCTCTTCCTCCGCCGGATCCTCTCCCCCGCGATCCGCTACATCTCCCAGCCCTCGGATTACTTCGCCCTGTTCCTGCTCCTGGCCATCGCCGGCTCCGGCGTGCTCATGCGCTACTTCACCAAGGTGGATGTCAGGACCGTCAAGGAGCTGGCCATGGGGCTGGTCAGCTTCCAACCCGCGCTCCCGGAAGGGATCGGGATCGTCTTTTACGTCCACCTCTTCCTGGTCAGCGCCTTGCTGGCTTATTTCCCCTTCAGCAAGCTCCTGCACATGCCCGGCATTTTCCTCAGCCCCACCCGCAACCTGGCCAATAACAACCGGATGGTCCGGCACCTCAATCCCTGGGATTACCCGGTCAAGGTCCATACCTACGAGGAGTGGGAGGACGACTTCCGGGAAAAGATGCGAGCGGCCGGACTTCCGCTGGAAAAGGAATGACCATGTCCGAGAATGTTCCCAAGCAGGATGATTTGACGCGGGTCAGCTTCACCCCGCCCCGCAAGAACTGGATGGACCCCGCGGTGGAGTTCAAGAAGGGCACCTTCAACTATGCCGCCCTCCCGGAAAAGCTCCGCTACCTCTCGCTCCCCGAAAACGGCAAGTGGCAGCCCATGAACCCGGACTGGCACCTGCCCGAAAACTGGAAAGAGATCATCCTCAAGGGTATGGCCGAGCGGCTGAAGCAATACCGCTCCTTCCATATCTTCATGGACATTTGCGTCCGCTGCGGCGCCTGCGCCGACAAGTGCCACTTCTTCATCAGTTCCGGCGACCCCAAGAACATGCCGGTCTTGCGGGCCGAGCTCCTGCGCTCGGTCTATCGCAATGATTTCACCGCGGCCGGGAAGATCCTGGGCAAGCTGGCCGGCGGCCGGGAGCTGACCAAGGATGTGATCAAGGAGTGGTTCTACTACTTCTACCAGTGCACCGAATGCCGGCGCTGCTCGGTGTTCTGTCCCTACGGGATTGACACCGCGGAGATCACCATGATGGCCCGGGAACTGCTCAACCTGATCGGGGTCAGCATCAACTGGATCGCGGAGCCGGCCGCCAACTGCCTCCGCACCGGGAACCACCTCGGCGTGCAGCCGCACGGGTTCAAGGACTCGATTGATTTCGCGGCGGATGAGTTGCACGACCTGATCGGCGTCCGGGTGGAGGCGCCGATCAACCGGAAGGGCGCGGAAATCCTGTTCGTGGCCCCTTCCGCCGACTACTTCGCCCAGCCCCACTATTACACCCTGCTCGGCTACCTGGCCCTGTTCCACGAGATCGGGCTCGATTACACCTGGAGCGCCTACGCCTCCGAGGGCGGCAACTTCGGCCTGTTCCATTCCCACGAGATGATCAAGCGGCTCAACGCCAAGATCTACGCCGAGGCCAAGCGGCTCAAGGTCAAGTGGATCCTGGGCGGCGAGTGCGGCCACATGTGGCGGGTCATCCACCAGTATATGGACACCATGAACGGCCCGGCCGATTTCCTGGAAGAGCCGGTTTCGCCGATCACCGGCACCCGGTTCGACAACGCCCGGTCCACCAAGATGGTGCACATTGCCGAGTTCACCAGCGACCTGATCAAAAATAATAAGCTGAAACTGGACAAGAGCCGCAACGACCACTGGCGGATCACCTACCACGACTCCTGCAACCCGGCCCGGGCCATGGGCCTGCTCGAAGAGCCCCGCTACATCATCCGCAACGTCTGCAACAACTTCTTCGAGATGCCGGCCAACACCATCCGCGAGCGCACCTTCTGCTGCGGCAGCGGCGCCGGCATCGGCACCGACGAGAACCTGGAGATGCGGCTGCGGGGCGGGTTCCCCCGCGCCAACGCCGTCCGCTACGTGCGCGAGAAACACGACGTCAACCTGCTCGTCTGCATGTGCGCCATTGACAAGGCCACCCTAAGCCCGCTCATGGAATACTGGGCGCCGGGGGTGGAGGTCGGCGGGGTCCACGAGCTTCTCGCCAACGCCCTGGTGATGAAAGGCGAAAAAGAGCGGACCACCGACCTGCGCGGTCAACCGCTGGCCCGGAAGGAGGATGCGGCATAATGTTCGACAAGGCAAAAATTCTCGCCGGGCTTCTTCTCTTCCTGGCCATCCTCGCCGGCCCGGTCTTATACAACCTGGCCCGCGGCTCGGCCGCGCCGCCCGAGCTCAAGACCGGCACCGAGGAAAAGAAGTGCCTCGAGCCTACCGAATACATGCGGTCCGGCCACATGACCCTGCTCAACTCCTGGCGCGATTCCGTGATCCGTAACGGCGACCGCGTCTATACCGCCGGCGACGGCCGGCTCTGGGACATGAGCCTGACCCAGACCTGCCTGGTCCGCTGCCACTCCCGCAAAACCGAGTTCTGCGACAAATGCCATAACTACTCGGCGGTGACACCCTACTGTTGGGACTGCCATCTCGCCCCCGAGGAGAAGAAGTGATGCCGTTTAACAAACGAGACTTTCTCAAGCTGGCCGGGCTTTCCCTGGCCGGCATCGGGCTGGCCCCGGCGCTTAGGTCGCTGGCCCAGGCGGACTTGTCGCGGGTGGCTCCGCGGCCCGGCGCCCTGCTCGGCAAGCGCTGGGGCATGGTCATCAACCTCCGGGCCTGCCGGGAAGGCTGCAACGATTGCCGCGTCGCCTGCCACCGGATCCACAACGTCCCGGCCATGCCCGACCCCCGCCACGAGGTCAAGTGGATCTGGACCGAACCCTTTGAGAACGCTTTCCCCGGCCAGGAAAACCTTTACCTGGAAGAGAGCCTGAAGGGCAAGGCGGTGCCCGTGCTCTGTAACCACTGTGTCAATCCTCCCTGTGTCCGGGTTTGTCCCACTAAAGCCACCTTCAAACGGCCGGACGGGATCGTGATGATGGACTACCACCGCTGCATCGGCTGCCGCTTTTGCATGGCGGCCTGTCCTTACGGCTCGCGCAGTTTCAACTGGCGGGACCCGCGGCCCCGGATCGCGGAGCTTAACCCCGAGTTTCCCGCTCGGACCAAGGGCGTCGCGGAAAAATGCACCTTCTGTGAGGAGCGGCTGGCCAAGGGTTTGATCCCGGCTTGCGTCGAGGCCTGCAAGGATAAAGCCCTGGTCTTCGGGGACCTGGAAGACCCCGGTTCCGAGGTGCGGGCCTTGCTGGGCGATCAATTCAGCATCCGGCGCAAGCCCGAGCTGGGGACCCAGCCCATGATTTATTACCTGGTGTGAGGTGGCCATGTTAGAAAAGCTCTTGACCGGAAGCCGGAAATACTGGGGATGGCTCTTCTTCCTTGCCGCGATTATCGGCGTCGGGTTCCTCTGCTACCTCTGGCAACTGCGCGACGGCCTGGGCATCACCGGCTTAAGCCGCGACGTGAGCTGGGGCTTTTACATCGCCCAGCTAACCTTTTTAGTCGGAGTGGCGGCCTCCGCGGTGATGGTGGTCCTGCCTTACTACCTCCACCATTACCAGCTCTTCGGCAAGATCACCATCCTCGGCGAGTTCCTCGCTATCGCCGCGGTGAGCATGTGCATGCTTTTTGTCTTCGTGGACATGGGGCAGCCGGCCCGGGTGATGAACGTGATCCTCTACCCCACCCCTAACTCGGTCATGTTCTGGGACTTCTCCGTGCTCATGGGTTACTTGTTGCTCAACCTGGTGATCGGCTTCACCACCCTCGACGCGGAAAGCAAACAGCTCCCGCCGCCAGCCTGGGTCAAGCCCCTGATCTACCTCTCCATCCCCTGGGCCGTCAGCATCCACACCGTCACCGCCTTCCTCTACGCCGGGATCCCCGGCCGGCACCTGTGGCTGACCGCGATCATGGCAGCCCGCTTTTTGGCCTCGGCCTTTGCCTCCGGACCTTCGCTCCTCATCCTCCTGATCCTGATCCTCAAGCGCGTTTCCAGTTTCGACGCCGGCAAAGAACCGGTGCAGAAGCTCGCCCAGATCGTCACTTACGCCATGATCCTCAACGTCTTTTTCCTCGGGCTCGAATTCTTCACCGCCTTTTACAGCCAGATCCCCGGGCACATGGCCTCGCTGGAATATCTCTTCTTCGGGCTGGAAGGACATGGCAAGCTGGTGCCCTGGATGTGGATCTCCATGATCCTGGCCGCCATCGGCATCCTGCTCCTGCTCAATCCCGCCACCCGCCGGCAGGAGCCCATCTTGGCCGCGGCCTGCCTAGCCGTGTTCTTCGCCGCCTGGATTGATAAGGGCCTGGGCCTGGTGGTGGGCGGCTTCATCCCCTCGCCCCTGGAGAAAGTGACCGAGTATGCGCCGACCGCGCCCGAGCTTCTGATCTCGCTCGGCATTTACGCCATCGGCTGCTTCATTATCACCGTCCTCTACAAGATCGCCATCGGGGTGCGGGAGGACTTGGCAGCCTGAACTTTTTCCGGCATCATGGTTCTTGATGCCTCCTTCTCTCTGCCCGGATGATTCCTTTCCTTTTCACTGCCGGCCGGAGCTCGCCTGCTTCGCCGCCTGCTGCTCGGACCTGGACCTGCTCCTGACCCCCTATGACTTTTTACGCCTGCCCCCGCGCCTGGGGCTTTCCGTCCAGGCGTTCCGGGATCGCTGGACCGATACGCCTTTCGGCGAGCGGGCGCGCCTGCCCCTGATCTTCCTGCGCATGCAGGATGACGAGAAGAATTCCTGCCCGTTCGTCTCGCCCGCGGGTTGCACGATCTACTCCGACCGGCCCTTGACCTGCCGGCTCTATCCCTTGGGGCTAGAGAGCGCGCAACCCGGAGGCGGGGCGGGAGAGGATCGGTTCAGGTTGATACAAGAGCCGCATTGCTTGGGGCATGGCGAGAAAAAACCGTGGACGGTTCGGGAATGGCTCCAGGACCAGTGCCCGGACCCTTACCTGAAGCTGGGCCGACTTTTTTACCAGGCCTGTTTTCATCCCCGGGTGATGCAAGGCCCGGTCCTGGATGCCGAGTCAAGAGCTCTCTTTTTTTCGGCCTGCTATGATCTGGAAGAATTCGGCCGCCGCCTTTCCCTCCCGCTTTCCGGTGATCCGGCCGAGCAGCTCCGGTTCTCCCTGCGCTGGCTTCGTGACTTTCTTTCCTCTTGCGCCTGAAACGGCATTCTCGGATTACGGTGGGCCGCCTTCCCGAATCCATTCCTCATTCATTACCGCATACTTGACGCTCTCGCGTTTCCAGGTGTAGGTAAGGTGAAGGGCGCCGTCGGCAGAGACAGCCAGGGAAGGGTAAGAGTACTCGCCGGGCGCGGTCTCCAGGTCCCGGATAAAGGGCCAGGTCCGGCCGCCGTCCTCGGAAAGCGCCACCGACAAGGGCGTGCGCCGCTGGGCCGAGTGGTTGAAGACCAGGGCGAGGTGGCCGTTGGGCAGTTGGGCCAGGTCAATCCCGGCGTTGGGGTTGGGCAGCTCGAGGAGCTCGGCCGGGGACCAGGTCTGGCCCTGGTCAGCCGAGACCGACTTCCAGATCCGGCCGGGCTTGCCGTGGTGGCGCATCAGTGCCAGGAGGGAGCCGTCCGGGCGTTGCACCACCGAGGGCTGCAAGTTGCCGGGCCGGGTGCCGATCTCGCCGGAGAGGCGCCAGCTTTCGCTGTTGTTGTCCGAGACCAGGAAGATTGAGCGCCAGTGCCGCTCGTCGTAGAGCGGGAGCAAAAGACGGCCGTCGGCCAGGCGCAGGAGGTGGCTGCGGGTCATCCAGCCGCGCTTGGGGAAAGGCGGGCCGAGGACCGTCACCGGGCCCCAGGTTCGGCCGGCGTCGCTGGAAGATTGCACCTTGATCTTGGCCCAGGCCCAGTTCAGCCCGTGGATGGTGACGAAGTAGAGCCAGAGGGTGCCTTGCTCGTCCAGGTAAAGCGCCGGGTTGCCTTCGGAGCGGTTAGGGGTGTCGGCGATCACCCTCGGCGCGGACCAGCGGCCAATCTCGGTGTCGCGCCGGCTCAGGTAGATCTTGACGTCGCGGGCGCCTTCGCGGGAGCCGGCATACCAGGCGCACAGGACCTCGCCGTCGGGCAGGACCAGGACGCTGGAGGCATGGTTCATGGGAAGCCCTGGCGTGGGAGCGAAGATCAATTCGGTCTGGAACTCGGGGGCCGCCGCCAGGCTCAAGGCCAACAGGATCGCGGTCACGGGTCGGGTCCTCCTTTCAAGGGAGGGAAGGAGCTATTTCTTTCCCTTACCTTGTCGCCGGTGTTGGTCTAAATAGGACGAGGAAAAAGGATAGGGATGGCCGGTCAGGGGGGACTCGTAGTGCTCGCAGGGGAATTCCGGACAGTCCCTCATGCAAAAAGGAATCTTGTTCATCACCGCGCAAGTCAGGACCGGGCACGCCAACCCGCCGGACAAATTCCGCTGGTATGCCAGCTTAGCCCGGGCCGCCTCGGAATCGCCGGGCCCGCAATAGGTGCAAAGCCCTTTCTCTACCAGACCGCAGGCATCGCAGGAAATCCCGCATGCTGCCACCTGTTCATGACCCATCGTGAGAACCACCTCTAATTTTAATTTAGCACGGATTTCAGTTTTCACTAACCTTTCGGCGACCAGGCAGGGGCTCGAGTGGAGCGGGGAAGGGGGTCAGCGGAAAAGTCAGGGTTCCGCGCCGGGGAGGTGGACGAAGAAGGTGGCGCCGCGGCCGTGCCGCGATTCGACCCGGATTTTGCCGCCGTGGTCCTCCACAATGCGCTTGACAATGGCCAGGCCCAAACCCGTGCCCCGGCCCGCGGCCTTGGTGGTGAAGAAGGGAGTGAAGATCCGGGGCAGGTCGCGGGGGTGGATGCCTTCTCCGTTATCCACGCAGACCAGTTCCACTCCCGACGCGGTCGGCCGGGTGGTCAGACAGATCTCGCCCGGGTTCTCGCCGATGGCTTCGAAGGCATTCATCAGCAGGTTGACCACCACTTGATGGATCTGGTTGGGATCGGCCAGGATCGGGGCCAGCTCCGGCCAGAACTCCTTCTTGATCGCCAGCCGGGGACGGCGTTCCCGTTCATGCTCCGTAAAATCCAGGGCTTGGTCCACCACCTGATTCAAATGCACTCTCTGCCGCTCCTCGGCCTGCGGCCGGGCATAGGCCAGGAGCTTGGCCAGGAGCTGCTGGATCCGTTCCGCCCCCTCCTCGATCTTGCGCAACTTTTCGTGGGCATCCGTCGGCACCCCGCCTTTCTCGTAGGCGCGGGACAAGGTCTGGGCATAGTAGGAGATGGCGGTGAGCGGATTGTTCACCTCATGGGCGACGCCGGCGGCCAGTTGTCCCACCAGGGCCATCTTCTCGGCCTGGATCAGTTGGCTGTGCAGGGCCTGCTGTTCCTTTTCGATCTCCTTGCGCCGGGTGATGTCAATCGCGGAAAGCAGGACATGGGTCTGATTGGGATCGAGGTGAATATACAGCTCGGCGGTGCGGATCGGGCCGTCCGACCGGCGCAGCGCGACTTCGAGCGGGCCGGCGGAGTCCTCGGCCGAGGACAGGCCGGTCAAGCATTCGGCCACCCGAACTTGGTCCTGGGGCAAGGCCAACAGGTCCAGCAACCGGCAGGTCATGAGCCGGCCCGGGTCCAGGCCCAGGAGCTCCGCCATTTCCTGGTTCACCGAGTAAAACTTCCCTTCCCGGTCCAGCCAGGCCAGAGGCACCGCCGCGTTCTCGAACAGGCCCTGGTAGCGGGTCTTGGCGTCCAACAGTTGCAGCGTGCGCTCCGCGGTCCGCTCTTCCAGGTCCTCCGCGTAGCGCTCCAGCCGCGATTCCATCTTATTGCGCTCGGTGACGTCGCGGACGATCCCGACCATTCCCACCATCTGCTGATGGACGCTCATCGGAGCCACGCTGATCTCCAATACCACTTGCCGGCCGTTGCTCAAGGTCATGGCCAGATCCCGCGCCACAACCCGTTCGCCCTGCAGCACATTTTGATACAGGGCCGCGGCATCGTCCACGCTTTCCTCTTTCAAGAACCCAAGAAAAGAACTACCCACTACTTGGTCCAAACGGCGCCCTCCCAAGTCTAGCAGGGCCTGGTTGGCCGCCACCACCCTTCCCTCGAGATCCAGGATAAAGACCCCGTCGCTGGAACTCTCGAAAATGCCCCGGTAGCGGACTTCGGACTCGGAGACTTGTTTGGACTGGTTGCGGAACAGCCGCGCGAAAGATACCCCGATCAGTCCGGTGCCGGCAAACAGGGCGGCGGCGATGAGCAGGGTGATAATTTTCAGGCTTAAGGGCAATTCGATATTGATCAGATTTTGGCGGGCCAGAACCTGGAACTCCTCGAGCAGGAACAGTCCCAGGAAGCAGGAGAAGCAAAAGATGCCGAGAAAACCCGCGACCCGCGGCCTCAGCGTGGCCGCGGCAAAGAAGATGATGAAGAGGTAATACGCGCCGAGGAGTCCGCTGGAGATCCCGCCGAAAAAATGGACCAGGGCGGTATAGAGCAGGGCGTCTCCGAAGAGGTGGATCAAGGCTTGGGATTCAGGCCGGTCCTTCCAGCGCCGGGTCAAGAAATAGGGCTGGTTCACGACCATTTCCAGGAGGCAGATCGCGGCGATCCACGAGAGGTCGGCCGGATTGGCCAGGAAGCCGACGGTGAGAGCCAGCCCGGTAATGAGCAGGGTGACCACCCGGCGCAGCCGGAAAAAGAGGGCAAAGATATCGCTCATTGGCTCACAATTGTATCATTGCCCTTCGCGGCGGACAAGGCGGCGAAGCGAGGGGAAAAGCCTCATTTGAGCAAGGCCCGGACCCGCGGCCAGTAAGGGCGATAGTCCAGGGCCGGCCGGGGATCCAGGGTCTGGTAGAGCTCCAGCGCCCGGCCCTGGTCCAGGCGGAGCGAGCGGGCCTGCACCAGTGGCGCGATCACCTCCGCCTGGGAAGCGAATTCCTGCAAACATTGGCGGACGCGCTCCTCCACTTCCGCCGGCGCCAGGATGGCCCGGTCGGCCCGCAGCTCCCGGCTGCCGGCCGCGGCCGGCGGGAAATCGCCCCAGACCGAATAGACCAGCACGCTTCGCACCGCCGGCGCCCGGCCCCAATCGGCGAGGATCGCGTCGCCCACCTGCGGCCCGAAAAACACCCCGGCCTGATACACGCCGGTATGGTCCAGGTGTTCCCGCCAGCCGTTGGGCAGGCAGAGCCGGGTCGGCCGCAGCCGCCGGAGCAGAGGGATCAACCGGGCGAAGAGACCTTCTCCGCCGGCCGGCAATTTCCAGCCCAGGTAATGGGGCACGCTGAAGTCGGGCAGGTCCAGCCGCTGGATCGCTTCCGGCGGGAGGCCCAGGCGCTGGTAGGCCTTCCGGGTTTCCTCTTGCCGGCGGACGATGATGCTCTCCCGCGCTTCCGGCCGGGAGTAGCCGGCCCGTCCGTCGCAAAAAATGATAAGGTCCACCGCCGCCCCTTCGGCGAGCATGGCCAGGATCAGGTAGCCGGCGCCGAGCAGGGCATCGTCGTCGTGGGGCGAAAAGACCGCCACCCGCTCCTTCTCCGGACTCCAGCCCGGAAACAGCGGCTCCGGGCTTTGAGACTCCCGGCCGGCGCTCAGGTCCAGGTAGCGGAACATGGCTCGATCTTAACAACTCCAACTCGCGTTTGCAATGCTTGGCCAAGCTTGTTAGGATGAGGAGCGGATGAGGATGATGAGAAAATACCGGTGGCTGGCCGGCCTGCTGCTCGTCGCCGCGGCGCTGGCCTGGGCCCGCAAGCAAGAGAACCCGGACCGTGCTCCCCCCGGCAACTGGCCCAAGGTGGTCTGGCGGGAGAGCGTTACCGAAGAGATCCAGAGTTTCTGCCTGGCCCGCCGCACCGGCCAGGTGATGTTCCACTCCCAGGAGCACGTCTGGTATGACGGAGCTGAAGGCAAACAGGTCTGGAAGATGGGCGAGGGCCGGGGCTGGAAATACATCGGCGGCGGCGGAATCTCCTGGGACGGCCAGCGGGTCCTGTTCCAGACCAACCTCGAGCCGCGCCGGCACACCAACCTGCTCGACCTGGACATGTATCTGGTGGACGGCGCCGGCAACCTGGTCTGGGTCAAAAAGAACCCTTACCGCTACAACACCAGCCGGCTCAGCCCCTCCGGCCGCTTCATCCTTTTCGGCGACCCCTTTGAAAAGACCACCAAGGTCTATGACCAGAACCTGAATCTGCTCTGGGAAAAAGAAATTTACCTCTGGCATGTCATGTTCGATCCCGAAGAGCATTACCTGTTCGACTCGGTCTCCGGCCTGCTCTTTGATCCGCAAGGCCGGCAGGTCTGGGACATGGGCCGCAACATGCGGGTCCTGGCTCTTTCGGATGACGCCGAGGTCTTACTCGCCGGGCGGTTCCTCGGCGGGCCGCAAGCCCAGGAGCTTTTCCTGATCAGCCGCACCGCCCTGAAAAAGGTGCCGATGCCCGGGATCAGCGGAAGCGTGTCGCCCGACGGCTCCATGTTCGCCTATGCCACGCCCGATCATCAGGTCCGCGTCTATCGCACCGCCGAGCTCTTCACCGCCGGACCCGAGCTTAAGCCCCTTTTCACCCTGGGCTTTTCCAGGCCCTTGCTCATGAACCTTTCCCGCGACAACCGCAGCCTCTTTATCTTCGGCCAGGAAAACCAGTTGCAATGGTCGCTGGTCCTGGTCTGGATCCCGGAGCGCAAAGTCCTGTGGCGGGAAGGGGTCGAGGACGTGGTCCGGGACGTCCAGGTCACCGAGGACAACCGCTTCGTGGTCTTCAAAAAGGACAAGACCACCCTGGTCAAGCTGCAAGCTTATTAAAAGTTTCCCAAAGCCGCCAACTGCGAACCAAAGTCCTTCGATTCATAAGTTCGATGACGAACTTATTTACTCAGGACTTAGTGCTGAGTGAGCAAACTCATCGAGCAAGCAGAAATGATATGTCATCGTATTTGCGAATCGAAGCACTAAGCAGGTCCCAGGGTGGCAGGGGCCGGTGATTTTGGATTTCGGATTTTAGATTTTGGATTTGAATCTTTCCGCTAATCCCCAATGTAAAATTTAAAATCGAAAATTCTTTCCGCCGGGAACCGCGAACCGTGAACCGTGAACTTTTCTAGGAGGGGGACAGACATTCCTGTCTGTCATCCGCCAAAAACTGCACCATTTTTCCATATATAGAGGGACAGAAGAATGGCAATTATGATATTGGAAGCGATGATGGCGATCGCGGTTATAACCTCTTGTAATATAATGCTTTTTGCTGGACGTGGGGAAGCTGGGTTTGTCAGGGGAGCGGGTGAGGGCACCCGCAACACAACTTTCGGAAAGTATTGCGAATTTTTTAAGAAAATTTTCTCAGAAGATCGTTTTGAGTGCAATCTCGAAATGAGTGCCAATTTCCGCCCCCATAACGACCCGTCCCCTGTCCGAATCGTCCTTATAAAGACCACATTCTTCCTTATCCAGACGCCTTCCGCACTCATAAAAATACGATCCGCACTCATAAAAACACCATTCGCACTCATAAAAGCATGAACGGTTCCGCCTCGGAGGAGGTGTCAGGGTGTCAGGGTGTCAGGGTGGCAAGGTGAAGAGAAGAAGAGGAGGATCCGCAGATTACGCAGATTTCGCAGATTTTCAGAAAAGCTCAAACTATTAAATCCGGCAGGGGGACAGACATTCTTGTCTGTCATCAACTTGAATTACTGTCCACTGTGCACCGTGCACTGTTCACTGTTTAATGCCTTATGTGTAAAGTGAAGCTCTGACCCCAATCCTGCACTGGTCCTCCTGATTTTAATGAATCCCGCCTGTTCGCTCCTGTATCTCAAGATTAGAGATGGGGGAGTTTTCCAGGTAAGCACAATGTTGAGAGGTCAATTAAGGCAGGTTTCTGGACTGAGTTGAAAGAACCTTTAATGCACTAAGGAGAAAGACAGATGAACAAACTAGGGGGGTGGTTTCTTTTGCTAGCAATAATTCTTTATCTTATTCTAAAATACTGTTAAGGAGGATGAGATGAAGCAAATAGTAAGGAGAAAATTAGGGAAATTCTTGCTTACTCTTTTGATTGGTATTTTAATAGGTCTAAGCTACCGAATAGAGATTTGGGAAGTTCAAGCTAATGAGGAACTTCTGATGGGGAAATTTTCTTTGACGGAATGTCAGTTTGTGATTGGGGATGAATCTTTTATCCAGATGCAATGTAAGCTTCTTCCAGATAAGGCAGAAACTGAGATTTACTGTGAAAACACTATCTTATCGTATCTGGAAAGAAAAGACTTGGCAAAGTAATTTCTATGTGCTAAATTAGTTTTTATCATAATCTAGAGGTAAAGCGTGAAAAGGAAGAAGAGAAGATTTTTAGTAAGGGGTAAGGATTTTGATCTTGCTGGAGACTGCCTATTGGCTCCTGGCCGAGCTTTTGGGCGAAAAACTTAGCCGGCCCCGGTTGGCCGATAAAGTGTTGAAAGCTTTTTTAGGCAGGTTTCCAGGAAGCGGGTATCGGGAGGTAGTAGAAAAAAAGTTGAGCCTGATTGCTTAAACTTCTTTGGCCTAAAAGAGGTTATAAAACATTCGGCTCATCTAGGGTCATGGCGAGTTGGCGGCGGTAGTTGCGAGAAAGCGGGACGAGAGAGGTCTGAAAAAAACACTTGACCAGGTAGCGTAAGGTAAGGTAGGTTGGTCATGTTCCGGGAGGAGAAAACCCCAATTTCCCCCACAAAGAGGACACAACCAAAGGAGGACCTAAGATGAACAAGAGGCAAGTACGTGTGACAGTTGCTGCTCTTGCTTTGATTGCCATAATGGGCATATTCCCACCATGGTCATTAAGGACAGAGGGCGGCCGGGAAATCAGCCGAGGGTACAGCTTTATCACAAGCCCCGCATGTCCTATTTGCTCTATTAATATTTCTCGGCTTTTCGTTCAATGGGTTGTAATTGGAGTTATTGGAGTAGGCATTACTCTCGCCTTAAAAAGTCCTACTAAATGAGATGAAAATGGGTTTGAGGAGGAGTAAATGTTCCCAATAAGCCCCAAAGAAGCCGGAGAGATCGGTAAGCGGATTGCCCAGGAAATGATTGGGATTACACTTCACCTTCATGGCCCTGATGGAGAAAAGGACGGAAAATTTTATGAGATAAAGACAAGGGTCATGGGAAGAACAGGTCGAAAATCCAAGAGTCTTTCATCTTATCGCCTGATGGGCTTAAAAGACAATTTTGATTTTCTCGTAATCGTTGCCCTCAACGAAGAAGGGAAGCTTTTGAAGTTGGTATTAGTTGAGAGGTCCATCATCAAAGATCTTAAGAACGCACGCTTATCCCTTATCAATAACAATCGAGCAGATTTAAAGTTCCAAGCCAAAGATTGGGATGATTATTTCTAAGCTTCAACCTTCTCATGCGCCCGTGGCGCAAGAAAGGGGCAGAACAATGACCACAGAGGAACGCCTTGAAATCTTGGAGCAAGAATTGACTCGCGCCAAACGCCGGAACTTCTGGTTTTTAGCCGTCCTGGGCCTGGCCGTGGGCATATTCGCTCTGGGCTGGTATTTCACTGGAACCACAGGCAGGGCGGCAGAGGGGGTCGTGGAAGAGGTCCGCGCCAGTGCTTTCATACTGGTGGACGCGAACGGGAAAATCCGAGCCCGGATGGCCGTTATCGAGGGCAAGCCGGTGCTGGCTATCTCAGACGTGAACGGGAAAACCCGCGTAGGGCTGGACGTTACCGAGAGCGGCCCGGAGCTAAATCTGTTAGACGCTAACGGAAAAATCCGCGTAGGGCTGGAAGTTACCGAAAGCGGGCCGGCGCTAAATCTGTTAGACGCTAACGGCAAAATCCGCGCCTGGCTGAGCGTGAACAAGGGCGGGCCAGGACTGATCCTGCATGACGCTAACGGGAAAATCCGCGCCTGGCTGAGCGTGAACAAGGACGGGCCGGGGCTGAACCTGAATGACGAGAACGGCAAACCCCGCGCCAGGCTGGGCATATTTGAGGGCATGTCATTGCTGAGCCTGAATGACGAGAACGGCGAAAGCCGCGCCTGGCTGAGCGTGAACAAGGACGGGCCGGGGCTGAACCTGAATGACGAGAACGGAAAATCCCGCGCCGGGCTGAGCATATTTGAGGGCATGTCATCGCTGAGCCTGAATGACGCTAACGGCAAAATCCGCGCCGGGCTGAGCGTGTTCAAGGACGGGCCGGTGCTGGGCCTGTCCGATGAGAACGGTAAACTAATCTGGTCTGCTCCGCGGTAGGGACTGCGGCGCGGTATGGACAGATGTTCGGCAGATAGTCAAGAGGAGCGAGGTCAGAGCTTTCCTTTACACTTTACATTTTTGCATGGATAATTTTTAAAAGTTGACAGACAGAAATGTCTGTCCCCCTGCCGGCTTGATCAGCTTGAGCTTTTCAGCAATTGAGCAATTGGAGCAATTGGGGTCAGAGCTTCAGTTGTTAGTTTGCAGTTCTGAATCGAACTTGAATGTGGATTGGGTTCAGGTCTTTACATTTTGCATTAGGCTTTTCATCTCCGCGACCGGGGCGGCTTCGGCCAAGAGCTCCCTTCGGTCTGCCTTCGGCCGTGAGCTCAGGCCGAACGGAGCCTCAGGGTCGAAGACAGCCGAACGGTCGCGGCTACTGGTTTATGGGCGCGATTTATCGCGCCCTTGCCGGGACCGGGCGCAATGAATTGCGCCCCTACGCATACCGAAAATATGCGGCGCTGTAAAAAATGGAGGTGGGCAAGGACGGGGGAAAGAATTGACAGCCTGAGGGCCCTGGGTTATGATTGGTCCCAACCGCAACCTTTTGGGTATCCAATTTGATTTTGTTCACTTTGAAATAAACCAGGCCATCGGGGCATTTTTTCCTGAAAAGGGGGACCCGATGAAGGTGAAGGTTGGGAATCGGTTCGGGGTCATCCTGGCTTTTACTCTGATGTTGGCGGTCGGCGCGGCCCGGGAAAAGGAAAGCTCGGAACACTTCGGCACCCAGATGAACCACCCCAAGTTCAAAGGCCCGGGAGACTTTTTCGGCTCCTTCGCGCGAGTGGCCAGGATATTCCTCTTCAAGAAGCTCGACGGCCAGAGCGTGCTCCGGCCCTGGGTGGACAACCACGGCTGGCTCACCCCCGCCTTCCGCGAGCAGTTGTGCCTGGTGGTGACCCTCAACAACCATTGCGTGGGTTGACACAAAGCGCACTCCCAGTTTGGGAGACAGGCGGGATTAAGCGAAGAGGACATGGTCAAGCTGACCGACCTTGATCCCAATGATTTCGACCGCAGGACCTGGATCGCCCTGGCCTGGGCCCGGGATTGGGCCCTGTTTCGGGGAGCGATGCCGGACCAGGGGTTGGTGGCCGAGTTCGAATCGTCTTATACCGAGCAGGAGCGCCGGGACATTTTGGCTACGGTCACCGCCATGGACTTTGCCAACCGGTTCATGAACACCAGCACCGGAGATTTCCTGGTGCCGCCGACTAAAAATTCCAAGGCAAAAATAATCCGGAAAAAAGAATTGCGCGGGGCCGACCAGGGATAAAAATAGTCAGGCCGGCATCGGAGCGCTGTTTACACCGAGCGCGCCTGCACCAGCTCCGCCAGGTCCATCACCCGGAGCGCCGATTCCAGGGCCTCGGCCTTGACCGCGTCTTCCAGCATCTTGGCGCACTTGGGACAGGCCACGGCCAGGACCTGGGCGCCGGTGGCAGCGGCCTCCCGCACCCGGACCCGGGAGGAACTGTCCGGGCCGCTGCCCAGGAGGTCGGTGAAAAAGTTGCCGCCGCCTCCGCCGCAGCAAAGCGCGTCCACCCGGGCGCGGTCCATTTCCGCCAGTTCCACCCCAGGCAAGGCCGCCAGCACCATCCTCGGCGTCAGGTAATCCTGGTTGTGCCGGCCCAGGTAGCAGGGGTCGTGGAAGGTGACCGTGAGCGGGGTGTCCGCTCCCTGGTCCTTTCCTTTGCTCATCATCCGGGCCAGCGCCTGGCTGTAGTGGAGCACCTGGAAAATCCCGTTGAACCTGGGGTAGTAGTTCCTGATCGCGTGATAGGCGTGGGGGGAGAGGGTGATGATCTTGACAACGCCCGCGTCCAGGAACTGGGCGATGTTTTGCCGGGCAATCTCTTCGAACAGTCCGGCCTCGCCCATGGCCCGGACCTCGTTCCCGTCGCAGCGCTCTAAAGCGCCCAGAATTCCGAAGGACACTCCCCGGTCCTTAAGAAGGCCGGCCACGGCGCGGGCCATCTTCTGGCCCCGCTCGTCGTAAGAGCCGGCGCACCCGGCGAAAAAGAGATATTCCTGCCCGCGATACGGCTCCAGCCCCAAACCCTTGGCCCAGGCTCCCCGATCCGCCTCGGGCAGCTTATACGGGTTGCCATACAAGTGGATGGCCTTGAAGAAATCCGACACCCGCCGGGGAACCGAGCCCTCGTTGACCAACTCCCCCCGGCCGGCGGTGATGGCGTTTAAGACGTCGGCCTTGAACTTGGGGAACACGCAATGCTCCACGCAGTTGCCGCAAGCGGTGCAGGAAAACAGGATCTCTTGCAGGCGGGCGCTGCTGGGGATCTCCTCATCCAGCCAGGCCCGGAGCAGCCACATGCGGCCGCCGGGCGAGTAGGTCTCGAACCGGTATTGCAAATAGGAGGGGCAGTTCAGGTCCTGGTAGGAGCCGGGCAGCTTGCAATATCCGCAGCGGAAACAGCGGTGCAGGATTTCCGCGTGTTCCATGTTACGCCTCCCAGTTTCCGGGGTTCATGATGCCCTGGGGGTCGAGGACCGCCCGCAGGCGGTTCATCAGCGCAAAGGTATTCGGGTCCATCTTCTTGATGATCTGCTTCTGGGCCGGGGTCTCGGCTTTCCAGGGGATGCCGCCCATTTCCAGGACCAGGGCATTGGTATCCTCCAGGGCGGTCTGGGCCCGCCTCACGTCCGCCTGGTCCGCGCGGTTGAAGGCATAGGCGTAAAAGAACATCATGCAGTGGGCCAGGCCCACGATCCGCGCGCCCAGGGAGTAAGGGACCTTGCGCCTCTCCGCGATCTCAAGGCCCTTGCGAAAGGCCGGGGCAAAGAGTTCGACGGGCATGATGGCTCCCACGTATTCGAAGCCGCCGCCCTTGTTCACGTCGGCAAAGACCGCCAGGGTGGATTGGGGCGCTTCCAGGAAGCGCACTTTCATGTCCGGGGGCAGGGGCATGAATCCCCCGACCTTCCGCTCGAGGTAGGGGCGAACCGACTCGCGGATCAGGTTCCGCTTCAAGGTCAGTTCGGCCTTGGTCTCGGCGCCGTAGGCGATGTTGATCATCTGGAAGCCCCGGGCCCAGTCCGGCTTGGGCGACATCCAGGCCAGGATGTCCTCCGCCACCTGCACCCGCGCCAGCCGACGGATGATGTCCGGGGCCAGTTCCGGGTCTTCGATCACAAAGATGCCCACGTCGTTCCAGGGCCGGGCCGGGAAGAGCTTGATCGCGAGTTTGGTAACCACCCCGGTGGTCCCGTGCCAGCCGAGAAACAGCCCGGCCAGGTCCGGGAGCGGCGATCGGGAAAACCAGTAGGGGGAAGCGGAGCAAGACCCGATCCGCGCCACTTCGCCGGTGGGCAGAACCACTTCCAGCCCGTTGAGCATTTCGGAGTGAAAGCCGCCGGCGGCCGAGAGATGACCCGAACCGTGGATGAGCACGTTGCCGCCGATGGTGGCGATGGGAGGGGCATCCGGGATGGAATGCTTGAGCCGGGGGTGATGTTTTTTCAAATAGGCCTGGAGCATGCCCTGGGAGGCGCCCGCCTCCACCACCACGTAGCTGCTCGCCTCGTTCACCTCCAGGATCCGATTCATGCGTTTCATGTCCAGCACCATGCCCCCTTGCAGGGGCCGGGAAAGGCCGGACAGGACCAGCCCTCCGCCCATGGGCACCAGGGGGATCTTCTGGCGGTTCGCCAAGCGCACGATCTTTTGCACTTCCTCGGTGGTATTCGGCATCACCACCCAGTCCGGCGCATGAGGCTCCATGGTCCCGGGATCACGCGAATACAGGAACCGCTCTTCCGGCTGATTCGAAACGAAGCGTTCCCCCACGATCTTGACCAGTTCCCGGTAAATCTCCTCCATCAAATCACCCCCAGAACCCTTCGCCCAGAGCGATCCGGCAAAGGTCGCTGATCAGGATCGGGGTCATGCCCCGCTCCGCCACCATCCCTTTCAAGGTCATAAAACACATCGGGCAATTGAACACGCAGTATTGGGCGCCCGCCGCGGCCATGTCGTCCACGTTTCGCTTTTGGAGGTCGTCAGCCTGATCGTCCCGCTGCGCCGCCTGGACCACCATCCCGCAGCAGAGCGCGTTTTCCCCCTCGTATTCGCGCGCGGGCCGGATGGCGCCGATCAGCTTGAAGATCTCATCCACCCAATGCTGGGTCTCCGGGACCAGGCGGTTGGAGCAGGGCCGCTGGTAGGCCACCTTGGCGTTGATCGGCCGGATCTCCTTTTTGAGCTCGGTCAGCTTTTTCGTGAGATATTCGAAGAGGTGGACGGGCTTGAAGGGAACCTCGATGCCAAAGGCCGGCGCCAACTGGGTGTAGGTCCCGAAGCACTCGTCGTGAAAACAGATCAGCTCGTCCACCCCGCTGACCTTGAGATAATAATCCATGAGGTTGTTGATCACTTTCGGAAGGCGCTCCCGGATCACCGAGTTCTTGGCGAAATGAAGCCACATGATGTTGCAGAAAAGATCGTTGCCGCCGATGATCGAGGCCCCGGCGAAGAGCTTGCCCTGGATGCAGCCGGCCAGCATGGGAAAGGAGCACAGGTTGATCACCGGCGCGGAAACCTTTTGGGCGACTATCTGCCCCTTGGGCGCCATCATGGCGATCTGCTGCTTGGTGAGCGGGACCGGCACCGGCCACGCTGAAAGTTCTTCCTGCCGGTCCACGATCAGGTAAAAAGGGTGGTTGTGGTAAGGGCAATACTCCTCGCAGGCGTAGCAGGTCAGGCACTCGTGCAGCACCCGCGAGTCCCGGCCGGCCAGGATCTTCATCCACTCCTGCCGCGCCTCTTCCAGCTCCAGGGCGATGTGCTGGCAACGGGTGAGACAATCAATCTTCTCGCACTTCGTGCAAATCTTCTGATCATATTTCAATTCAGACACTGCTCCCCCTCCTTCGCGGCGGGCCTCCGAATGGACGAAGACGAGTGGATATGGATTTGCGGTCCAGGCGTTACGTTACACCAGGCCCTGAAGCAGCGCAAGCGGATTCTAAATCTTGCCCTCCCGCAGTTTTCCGGTAAACCGGGGGTAGGGGCGCGATTTATCGCGCCCTTGCCGGGACTGGGCGCAATGAATTGCGCCACTACGAAGGCCGAAAATATGCGGTGCGGAAAAAAACTGAGGGAGGGCAAGGATTCTCAATCTCCGGCTCTGAACTTCGGTTATCCGTTGTCTGATCCACGCTTGGCCTTAGCCGGGGATGGAGGGGGACTTTTACTTGCTTTTTCAACAAGGTTTTGCTATTTTTAAAAATCAAGATTAAACTGAGCCGGCATATCCAAAGGGCATTCTGGAATCCACCAGATACCTTCTTTCAGATGATGTAGCTTACCGAACACTTCAACCCGTAGCGAGAAGAAGGAGAAAGAATGAAATATTGGAGAGTTCCCCTTGACCTTGGAACGATCCCGGCGAGCCGGGGCAAGGTCATGGTCATCGAGGAGAGGTGCAAGGGCTGTGAATATTGTATCGAATTCTGCCCGCGCGAGGTGTTGCAGATGTCCCGGGCCTTTAATCCCAAGGGTTACCATTTCCCCGAGGTGGGGGACGAGTCCAAGTGTGTCAACTGTCATTTTTGCGAGGTGCTCTGTCCGGAGTTTGCCATCTTTTCGCTGGCGGAGCCGGCGGTTGCCTAGATGATAAAGCTTCAGGAAACATGACAGGGGGAGCGACGTGGCTGGCAAAGCGGTCTTGACCGGAACTTATTTCATGAACGGCGACGAGGCCTGCTGCGAGGGGGCCCTGGCCGTGGGCTGCCGGTTTTTTGCGGGTTATCCGATCACGCCGGCCACCGAGGTGGCGGAGCGGATGTCCTGGCGTCTGCCCGAAGTGGGAGGCATCTACATCCAGATGGAGGATGAGCTGGCCTCCATGGCCGCGATCCTGGGCGCGAGTTGGGGCGGGGTCAAGGCCATGACCAGCACCTCGGGCCCGGGCTTTTCCCTGATGATGGAAAACATCGGCCTGGGATTATGCACGGAAACGCCCTGCGTGGTCTGCAACGTCCAGCGCGCCGGTCCCAGCACCGGGCTCCCCACCCTGGTGGCGCAAGGGGACATGATGCAAGCGCGCTGGGGCGCGCATGGGCATTATGAAATCATCGCGATCGTGCCGTCCTCCCCGCAGGAAATGTTCGACTTTACCATCCGGGCTTTCAACCTTTCCGAACAATACCGCCTGCCGGTCCTGATCATGGCCGACGAGGTGGTGGGCCACATGAACGAGCGGGTGGTAATCCCGCCCGCGGACCAGATCCAGGTGGTGTCCCGGAAAAAGCCCTCGGTCCCTCCGGACCAGTATCGGCCCTATCAGCCGGGCCCGGACGGAGTCGCGCCCATGGCCGACTTCGGGGACGGCTATCACATGCATGTGACCGGGTTGACCCACGACGAGCGCGGCTATCCGGTGATGGATGCCGCGACCCAGGAGCAGATGATCAACCGGATCGTGAGTAAAATCCGGGACCATGCCCATCAAATCATCAGCTATGACGCCATCGCCATGGATGATGCGGAGGTGGCGGTGGTGGCTTACGGGATCAGCGTCCGGTCTTCCCGGCGGGCCGTGGCCGAGGCCCGCGGCCGCGGGATCCGGGCCGGGCTGATCAAGTTGAACACGGTCTGGCCCTTCCCGGAAGAGATGATCCGGGACCTGGCCGGCCGGGTCCGGGCCCTGGTGATGCCGGAGATCAACCTGGGCCAGATGGTGCGGGAACTCGAGCGCGCCGCGGCCGGCCGCTGCCGGGTCCGGCTGGTGCCCCATGCCGGCGGAAGCATCATCCGGCCCGGAGCGATTGTGCAGGCCGTCGAATCGGCGCTCAAGGAGGCGTGATGAGCACGAAAAAGAAAAAGCCGGACGCGCCGCATCCTCACGATGAGCTGTTGCGGACGGACCGGATGCCCCATATCTGGTGCACGGGCTGCGGCATCGGCACCGTGTTCAGTTGCGTGCTTTCGGCCGTCGAGAAATCCGGGATTCCCTTGGACGACGTGGCCATGGTCTCCGGGATCGGCTGCACCGGCCGGATGGCCGGCTACCTGAAACTGGATTCCTTCCACACCACCCACGGCCGGGCCATCCCCTTTGCCACCGGGTTGAAGCTGGCCCGGCCCCAGGGATGCGTCATTGTCGCTTCGGGCGACGGCGACCTGCTCGCCATCGGCGGCAACCACTTCATCCATGCCGCCCGGCGCAACCTGGATCTCACGGTCATCTGCGTCAACAATTTCAACTACGGCATGACCGGCGGGCAATTGGCGCCGTCCACTCCGTTTGGGGCCAGGACGACCACCAGCACCCAGGGCTGCTCGGAAGAACCCTTCAACTTCTGCGCGCTGGCCGCGGCCTGCGGCGCGGTGTATGTGGCCCGCTGGACTTCCCTGCACATCCGCCGGCTCACCACCTCGATCGGCGAGGCCATGAACAAGCGCGGCTTTTCTTTCGTGGAAGTCCTGACCCCTTGCCCGACCTCTTTCGGCCGGCACAACAAGATGCGCAAGCCGCTCGAACTGCTCAAGTTCTACCATGAGCGGTCGGTGATCCGGAACTATATTGATCCCAAGGACGCCGTCCTCGACTTCAAGAAAAATTTGGTGGTGGGCAAGTTCGTGGACATCGAGCGGCCCACCTTCCTGGACAATTACCAATTGCTCAACCGCGGAGAGCTGGGGGATTGGCCCGATCTGGAGCCAAAGCTGCCGCGGCCGGAAAAGCAGGCGTCAGGATGATGACCATGCCGGCACGCAACGAAAAAGAAATTTTGATCACCGGATTCGGGGGCCAGGGGATTGTGCTGACCGGCAGCATCCTGGGCAAGGCCGCGACTCTCTATGACCGCCGGCACGCCACCATGACCCAGTCGTATGGGCCGGAGGCCCGGGGCGGTTCCTGCTCGTCCCAGGTGATCATCAGCGAGGAAGAGATCCTCTTCCCCTATGTGGAACAGCCGCAGGTCTTGATCTGCATGAGCCAGGAAGGCTATGACAAGACCAAAGCCTCCCTGGTCCCCGGCGGGCTTTTGATCTGGGACACGGACCTGGTGACGACCCGCGAGCTGGAGCCGAGCTGGACCGCCTACCAGATCCCGGCCACCCGGTTTGCCGAGGAATTGGGCAACAAGATGATGGCCAACATTGTCATGCTCGGCTTCTTGTCCGCGGTGAGCGAGCTGGTGGGCGTTGATTCCTTGCGCCAGGCGGTGCAAAGCTCGGTGCCGGCCAAGACCCGGGACACGAATGCCAAGGCCTTTGAACGGGGCCGGGAGTATGGCGAAAGCCTGCTCAAGAGCCGGGCCAAAAAAGACCAGGGTCAGGAGCAGGCGTGAGCGAAGCGAAAACATCCGCGGCGCCCGCGACCGCGGTCTTGATCGCCGGCTCGGGCTACGGCGCCCTCAAGGTGGCCGAGGATCTCGCCCAATCCGGAATCCCGGCGGTCTGGGTGACCCGGGCCCAGCATTTCCTGAAGCTGCCGGCCGGGATGGAATACCTGCCCGAATGGCCCGAGGACCTGAGCTTCCAGTTCCGGCCGCTCTACCTGCGGGTCACCCGCCATCCCCTGGTGACCCCGCTCACCCGATCGCGGATCGAATCCATCGAAAAGACCGGAGACAATTTCCGGGTCGTGGTGGAACAAGATCCCCACTTCATTGATTATGACCTGTGCAGCGGCTGCGGCCGCTGCATGGAAATCTGCCCGCTCTGCGAAAGCCCGCATCCGCCCCTGACCCGCACCCCGGCCTATTGCCCCTCCCGCGCCCTGGAACTGGACAAGCGACCGATCAGTCCTTGCCGGCTCGAGTGCCCGTTGGGGGTGAACGTCCAGGCTTACCTGGCGCTGACCGCGGCCGGCCGGTTTGAAGAGGCCCTGGCCGTGATCCGGGAAGACAATCCTTTGCCCAGCATCTGCGGCCGGGTCTGCCCCCGTCCCTGCGAGGCATCCTGCCGCCGGCGCGAGCTGGACCAGCCCCTGGCCATCCGAGACATCAAGCGCTTCCTCGCCGACTATGTTCGGGAGCACGGATCCAGCTTGCCGAAAGCGCCTCCTCCTCCCCGGCGCCGGGAACGGGTGGCCGTGGTCGGGTCCGGCCCGGCCGGGCTGACCGCGGCTCATTTTCTCTGCCGGGCCGGTTTCCCGGTTACCATCTTCGAGGAATTGCCCGAGCCCGGCGGCATGCTGCGCTGCGGCATCCCGGCCTATCGCCTGCCCCGCGACGTCCTCGATCGGGAAATCCAGGACATCCTCGCCGCGGGGGTAGAACTCCGCGCCGGCGTCCGGGTGGGCCGGGAAATCAGCTTTGACCAGTTGGTTCAGGAGTTCGACATCATCTTCCTGGCCGTGGGCGCGCACCAGAGCTATGCCCTGAATATTCCGGGCGAGGATGCGGAAGGGGTGCTCGGCGCGGTCGAGATGCTGCGGGCCTATCACCTGGGCCGGAATTTCCAAATCGGGAAGAAGGTGGCCGTGATCGGCGGCGGCAACTCCGCGATTGACGCGGCCCGGACCGCGATCCGGCTGGGCGCGGACTCGGTCACCATCTACTACCGGCGCGAGCGCAAGGACATGCCGGCGCAGGAGCCCGAGATCCAGGCGGCCGAGGCCGAGGGAGTTGAGATCGAGTATCTGGTCGGTCCCGCCCGGGTGAAGGTCACCGACTCCAAGGTTTCGGGCCTGCAACTGATCCGGATGAAATTGGGCCGGATGGGCCCGGACGGCCGGCGACTGCCGGAGCCGATCCCGGGCTCGGAATTCTTGGTGGAGGCGGACACCATCATTTCCGCCATCAGCCAGAGCGCGGACCTCGAATTCCTCCCGGAAACCAGCCGGGTGGAAAAGACCCGGAATGCCATCAAGGTGGATGAGGCGTCCCGCACCTCGCGGCCGGGCGTGTTGGCCGCCGGCGACGGGGTGACCGGGCCGTCCTCGGTGGTCGCGGCCATGGCCAGCGGCCGGCGGGCCGCGGCTGAGATCATCGCGCATCTGACCGGCGAGCCTTTGCCTTTCGGCAAGCTGCCTTTGGAGCCCCGAGGGGTGGGAGACCCCCTGGCGATCGCGGAGGACGTGCCCCAGCAGCCCCGGCAAGAGATGGCCCAACGCCAGCCCAAGGTGCGGCGCCGCGACTTTGAGGAAGTGGATTTCGGGTTCACCGCGGACCAGGCGGTGGCGGAGGCCAAGCGCTGCCTCCAGTGCAGCGGTTGCTGCGAGTGCCGGGTCTGCGACACCGCTTGCGCCGAGGTCGGGGCGATAGATCACTTCCGGGGTTCCAGGCGGTTTGAATTTTTTAGCCCCGGGGTGATCGTGGCCGATGACCAGGAGATGCCTTCGGGAGAGTTTCAAAACGATGAGGGAGTCTATCGGGTCGGGGAGCTGAAGAAAGATATCATGGATCTGCTCGTGGCCGGGAGCGCGGCCGCGGGACGAGTCATGGCCCAAGCCAAAGAGCTTCGCACTTCGGCCGTTCCCGAATTGACCGGGATTCAGGACCTTTCCGGTCCGGCCACGCTGGGAGTGTTTATTTGCACCTGCAACGGCACCATGGCCCCGGCCGGGGTGCTCGAGCGAATCCAGGCCCTGGCCGAAAGCCTGCCCGGCGTCGTTCACGCCGACCTGATCTTTTCGGCCTGCCATCCCCGCGGGTCCGACCGGATCGCGGCCGCGGTGAAAAAGCATCGGCTGACCCGGGCGATTTTGGCCTCGTGCGTGTGCTGTCCGTTGGAATTTGAGTGCATTTCCTGCAACGATCAGCGCACCCGCCCCCGGATTCACCTGTTTGACCGGCACGGCCTGGATCGCAGCAGCTTCGAGATGATCAACATCCGGGATCATCTCCGACCCGAGGTCCATTCCGAGGACGAGATTCTGGCCAAGGCCCGGGAGTTCTTGCGCGCCGCCTTGATCCGCACCCGCTTCATGGGTCCCCTGCGCCAGGGCATTACCGAAATCGGGAAGAATATTTTGATTCTGGGAGGCTCCGAAATCGGACTGAGCTGCGCCCTGAACCTGGATCTGCAGGGCTTCCGGGTGCGGCTGGTCCATAACGGCCGGCTCAAGGGAGAGAGCCAGCCGGCGGACCGGGCCCGCAAACCGATGTCTTCCCCCTCTTTAAGCAAATCCATCACCCAGGTCAAAGAAGCGGTGATCGAGGACATCCGGGGTCATATCGGCAATTTTACCGTCGCGGTTCGCGAGGGCGGCAAGCGCCGGCGGTGGCGGGCGGACATTGTCTGCTTGACCGACGAAAATGTCCTGCCCCTGGCCATTCCCGAGGACATGGCCGGTCTGAAAAAGTTTTATCGTTACGACTTCGCCTTCTTCCACAGTCCCCAGCCCGGGCTGTATCGAGTCCTGCCGAGAACCCTCGATCGGGTCAATGCCTTTGAAGCCGGCGCCGCCCTGGCCGCCCAGGTGGCCGGGGCCGCGGCCGAGGCCTTTTTAAAGGATCACGAACTCTCTCCGCACGTGGATCCGGAGCGCTGCCGCGGCTGCGGTCGCTGCGCGGAGATCTGTCCCTTTCACGCGGTGACCATGGTCCCCGGCCCGCACGGCATCTACACGGCCGAAGTTCTCCGCCACAACTGCGTCGGCTGTGGAGGCTGTGTCGGCCGGTGTCCGGTCACCGCCCTGGATGTCCCGTATTTTTCCAATCGGCTTCTGGAAGAGATCGTGGCCGGCACCTGGGCCGAGGAACGATAACATGGCACGGGTGAATCTGCTCGGGATTTGCTGCTCCTGGAGCCCGTTTGCCTGCTACAACGCGGCCGGGATGGCCCGGATGGAGTTGCCCTCCAATTTTGACCTGATCCGGGTCATGTGCATTGGCCGGATCAACCAGGCCTTGATCCTCCGGGCTTTTGAATACGGCGCGGACGGGGTGATCCTCTTGGAGTGCCAGGACGAGGACTGCCGTTACGGTCCGGGCCCGGAAGTGGGGCACAACAACGTCCAGCGGGTCCGCAAGCTGCTGCACCTGCTCGGCATCGGCCAGAAGCGCCTGGTCGAGAAGAACTTTGCCGCCAACGAGAGGGAAGAATTGGTCGCGGCCCTGTGGGAGTTTGCCCGGGACATGGAAGCCATGGGCACCAACCCGGCCAAGCCCTCCCAGGAGCGGGAGGGGCCATGAAGCTGGATGACCCCCGAATCAAGCGGATCATCCGGGAGCGGTCGCTGTCCTTCTGCCTGGAGTGCGGCAAATGCTCGGCCTCCTGTCCGCGCATGCTCACCGGCAAGGAATATTCGCCCCGGCTCCTGGCGCAGAAGCTGATCACCGAGCCGGAAGACGAGGCCTTTATCGAGAACTCGGTCTGGGAGTGCTTGACCTGCGGCATGTGCGAAGAGCGGTGCCCCTCCGGCGTCGCCTACAGCCGCTTCATCCTGGACATGCGCACCCTGCTGGCCAAGACCAAAGGTCTCAAGGGCTACCGCTCCCACGACGGCGCCTTGCATTCCTGGATGAGGCTGATGACTTCGCCGGACCTGGAACAGAACCGGCTGGACTGGATCGGCCCGGAGCTTCGGGTGGCCGGCTCCGGCCCGCTCGCTTTTTTCACCGGATGCGCGCCTTATTTTGACGTGTTCTTTTCCTGGATCGAAGTGGACACTTTGTCCATCGCCCGGGACAGCATCCGCTTGCTCAATTTTTTGGACCTGGTGCCGGTGGTCCTGGGGGAGGAGCGTTGTTGCGGCCACGACCTGCTCTGGACCGGAGACCGGGAGAACTTTGAGACTTTATGCCGTCAGAACTACGAGGAATTCAAGGCGGCCGGGGTCCGGGAAGTGGTGGTCTCCTGCCCGGAGTGCTACCAGGTCCTGAGTCAATTCATGCCCCAGGTGATCCCCGGGTTTGACCTGAAGATCACCTTGCTCCTGGAGCTCCTGGACCGGGAGATCCGCAAAGGCGGGCTGTCGTTCCAGCCCCTCCCCCGCAGGGTCACCTATCAGGACCCGTGCCGCCTGGGCCGGATGTCGGGCCGCTACCAGGTCCCCCGGACCCTGCTCAGCCTCATCCCGGAGCTTACGCTCGCGGAGATGGAGAACTCGGGCCGGAGCGCCGTCTGCTGCGGCAACAACGGCTTTATCAATTGCGATTTATACTCGAAGCGGATCCAGGTGGAGCGGCTGAAGGAGGCGAAAGCCACCAAGGCCGAGCTCCTGGTCACCGCCTGTCCCAAGTGCATGATCCACCTGACCTGCGCCATGCGCGACCCGCTGCGCCAGGGTTCGCTGGCCCTTCCGATCCGCGACCTGGTCAATGTCCTGGCCGGCCAGATTGAGTGGTCCGGGGGCGAGGCGCCGGTCGGGCCGCGCCAGAGATAAACCGGATCCGATCGCGGGTTTCGGGCCGAGGGATCGTTTAAGCAAAATTGGATAATTTCAGTCCAGAAGGAGCGGAGATGGAAGCAAACAATCGGACGGAAGAGGTTCGGATCGGCGTGTATGTTTGCCATTGCGGTTTGAACATCGCCGGGGTGGTGGACTGCGCCGCGGTGGCCCAGTCCGCCGAGGGCCTGCCCCAGGTCGTGGTCGCGCGCCACGACCCCTACCTGTGCTCGGAGCCGGGCCAGAACCAGATCAAGGCGGACATCCGGGAGCAAGGCTTGACCCGGGTGGTGGTGGCTTCCTGCTCGCCCCGGCTGCACGAACCCACCTTCCGGCAGTGCCTGCAGGAGGCGGGTCTCAACCCCTACCTCCTGGAAATGGCCAACCTGCGCGAGCAATGTTCCTGGGTCCACACCCACGACCCCAAAGGCGCCACGATCAAGGCTCAGGACCTGGTGCGGTCCTCGCTGGCCCGCGCCCGCCGCCTCGGCCGGCGGGAAGAAGTCGAAGTGCCGATCACCCCGGCAACCCTGGTCATCGGCGGCGGCGTCGCCGGGATCCAGGCGGCGTTGGATTTGGCCGACTCCGGCTACAAGGTGGTCCTGGTGGAAAAGCAGCCCAGTATCGGCGGGATCATGGCCCGGTTGGACAAGACCTTTCCAACTATGGACTGTTCCATCTGAATACTCGGGCCCAAGATGGCTGATGCCGGTCGGCATCCCAACATTCGGTTACTGACGCAAAGCGAAGTCAAGTCGGTCACAGGCTACGTGGGCAATTTTGAAGTCCAGGTCCTGAAAAAGGCCCGCTACGTCCAAGCCGAGCAATGCACCGCCTGCGGAGACTGCGCCAAAGTCTGCCCGGTGGTCGTCCCGGACGAGTTCAACATGGGCTTAAGCTCCCGGCACGCCATTTATCAGGCTTTCCCCCAAGCCGTGCCCTCGGCCTATACCGTGGATACCAAGAACTGCCTGGGTCACAACCCGATCATCTGCGGCAAATGCATCGAGAAATGCGAGAAGAAATGCATTGACTTCGACATGAACGACGAGGAGCTGGTCTTTTCGGTCGGCACCATCATCGTGGCCACCGGCATGGAAGTTTACGACCCGACGGTCCTGGACGAGTACGGCTACACCCGTTACGAGAACGTGTTGACTTCCATGGAGCTGGAGCGCCTGGTCAACGCCGGAGGCCCGACCCAGGGCCAGGTGCTGCGGCCCACCGACTTAAAGCCGCCGGCCGCGGTGGCCTTCATCCAGTGCGTGGGTTCGCGCTCGCAGCGGCGGGGCAAACCCTACTGCTCCGCTATCTGCTGCATGAACACGGTCAAGAGCACGCTCCTGCTCAAGGAGCATTATCCGGAAATGGATATAAAAGTCTTTTACCTGGACATCCGCGCCTTTGGCAAAGGGTTCGAGGATCTGTTCCGGCGCAGCAAGGGGACGGGGGTGCGCTACATCCGGGGTTTGCCCGGGAGCATCCAGGAGGTTCCCAAGACCAAAAGCCTGGTCCTCACCGCGGAAAACACCGCCACCAACCAGTTGGAAAAGCATGAGGCCGATCTGGTGGTGCTCGCGGTGGGCGTGCATCCGCCGGAAGACATGAAGGTGATCCAGGAGATGCTGGCGCTCCAGCAGAGCGCGGACGGCTTCTACCTCGAAGCCCATCCCAAGCTCATGCCGGTGGACTCCGCCACCCGCGGGATCTTTTTCGCCGGCTGCGCCGAGGGACCCAAGGACATCAAGGACTCGGTGACCCAGGCTTCCGCCGCGGCGGGGCGGGCGATGCGGCTCATGACCCCGGGCAAGCTCCGGGTGGAGGCGATTACCGCGGAGGTGAACCAGAGCCTGTGCACCGCCTGCGGCGTCTGCGCCAAGGTCTGTCCCGCCCATGCCATCAGCGTGGATGTCCGGGCCAAGCTCCCCGCGGTCGTCACCGCCGCGGCCTGCATGGGTTGCGGCAACTGCGCCGCGGAGTGCACGTTCGCCGCGATCGAAATGCATCACTTCACCGACGCGCAGATCGAGGCGCAGGTGGACGCGATCCTGGAGGAAGAGCCGCTTGAGCGCATCGTGGTCTTCGCTTGCAACTGGTGTTCCTATGCCGGCGCCGATTTCGCCGGGGTCTCCCGCCTCCAATACCCGGCCCATGCCCGCCTGATCCGGACCATGTGCTCCGCCCGCGTCGCCGAAAAATTCGTGTGGCGGGCCTTCGAGAAGGGCGCGCCGGTGGTGCTGGTCTCCGGCTGCCACATCGGCGACTGCCATTACCTGGGCGCCAACCTCTGGACCGAGCGCCGGGTCAAGAGGATGTGGAAAAAGATGGAGCAGATGGGGCTGCGGCCGGAGCGGTTGCAACTGGAATGGATCAGCGCCGCCGAGGGAGTGCGCTTCCAGGAGACCATGGAGAAGATCGAGCGGTTGCGCCAGAGTGTAACCGCGGCCGAGGCGGTCGAGACCCAGCGCCTTCTGCAAGCACAAAAGCGCAAGCCCAAGGGCAAAGCCAAGGCCCTATCCGAAGACCAAGCTTGATCCCCCTCATTGGGGTCAGAGCCCAGAAAGGTAATATTTCATGGGCCTGAAATAAAACCTTGCGCCTGCCGATCCCGGTCACCAGGCGGCCAAGAAAAAACTCCGCCTAAGCAACAGGTTAGGTCGAACAACAAAAATTCTGCATCTTGGCATCCGATTTGCTGTCTAAATAAAATGGTTCTAGTCAAAGGCAATTAACCCTGGCAAGGAGATGAAACCATGAAAACGGCAAAAGTATTGATCTTGAGAGTGCTGTTCCGGCCCCTGGAACTTCTGGTCCAAGCCATAAACTTTGCTTTCACCTGGAAAAACGGGTTCCAGAGCCGGAAGATCCCCAAGGCTCCTGGATTGAAATTCCTGCTTCTCGCGGCAGGCGTCCTCGGCGTTACCCTGGCCGCGGCCAGGGCATTAGCCGATGAGGCCGTGCCCTGGGTGAGTGCCATGCAGGGCCAGCCGGATACCCTTTTTCTCCAGCATGGCAATCAAGAATGGTTCCGCGCCACCTTGAATACTCCGATCAAGGCCGGCGACAACCTCTGGCTGGACGCCGGGGGCAAGGCCGAGATCTTCCTCAACGCCAATACCTTCGTCCGCCTGGAGGGCACGGCCAGCCTGCGCTTCGACACCCTGGAGCAGACCTCCTTTGATCTGGCTCAGAACATGGGCCAGGCCATTCACCAGACCGGGAGCGATAGCTGGATTTATCTCATGACCCCCAAACTGGGGATTACCTTGCACCCCAACTCCCGCGTCCGCATCAACGTGGCCGAGGATGAGAGCACCGAGGTGACCACCCAGCGGGGTGAGGCCGAGATCAGCGGGCCCGCCGGCTACGCTTCGGTCCGCGCCGGCCAAAGCCTTTACCTGGCGGCCGCAGCTAATTCTTACAACCTTTCCGCGGCGCCTCCCGCCGATGGATTCGACCGTTGGTCAGACCAGCGCGACCGGCAAATAGCCTCGGCCGCATCCTCGCCGGCCCCGGCTGCACAATACCTGCCCCCGCCGGTCGCCTACGACCTCTCCTATCATGGCTTTTGGCTTAACGACCCGATTTACGGCTGGTGCTGGCGGCCGCGGGTCATGGCGGTCGGATGGGCTCCTTACCGCGTGGGCCGCTGGATGTGGGAGCCAGCCTGGGGCTGGACCTGGATCTCTTACGAGCCGTGGGGCTGGTATCCTTACCACTACGGTCGCTGGGTGGTCTCGGGGTCCGGGTGGTTGTGGGCGCCGCAACCCTTCCTCGCGGTGGCCTGGTCGCCGGCCCTGGTCTTCTGGTTGGACGGGCCGGACTGGATCGGCTGGTACCCGATCCCGCCCCACGTGGACATCACGCTGGTGCATCGGGATCCCAAGCTGGTTTACAAATATGTGACTAAGAACAACATCACCATCGTTAATGTCAACCATTTCAACCAAACCAACTACATCCGCTACAACCGCCCCCTGCCTCGGAACTTCCGCGCGAGGACCGTGCCGGTGGTTAATCCCCGGCATGAGTTCCGCCACGTGCGCGACACCCGCGAATTCATGACACCCGAGCCCCGGGGCTGGGTCAAGCCGGAGCGGCAACCGCCCCGCCGGCTGGCCGAGCGCGTGCCGCCGGCATGGGAGACCAGGCCACGGCCGGAGCGCGGCCCCGGCGAGCGGCCGGAAATAACCCGGGAACGTCCGCTCCCGCCCGGCCGGGGCAAGGAGCGCACTCCGCCGGCCAATCCTCGTGAAATCGAGCGACCCGGCCGCGGGCCTGGAGAAGTCGCGCCGAAAGGCCAGATCAAGGAGCGGCCGGAACGGCCGGCGCCTCCTGGCCGGGAGGAGAAACCGGGCAAAGGAGTCGAACCCGGCATCGAGCGGCCCGGTCAGGGACCGCGCGAGGTGAGTCCTCCCGGGCAGATCAAAGAGCGGCCGGAACAGCCGGCGCCTCCTGGCCGGGAGGAGAAACCGGGCAAAGGAGTCGAACCCGGCATCGAGCGGCCCGGTCAGGGACCGCGCGAGGTGAGCCCTCCCGGACCGGTTCAGGAACGGCCCGAGCGGCCCAGCCCTCCTGGCCGTGAGCAAGGGCCTGCGGGTGGCCCGCCGCCCAGCCCTCCTGCTATGGAACAGCCCGGCGGGTCTTCGGGCCAAGGCGCTCCGCCCGGCCAGGTCGAGCCGGCTCCTCAGCCCAAGCCTTCGCCCCGCCCTCAGAGAAAGGGTGGAACCCCCAAGCAAGAGACTCCGCCCACAGCGCCGAGCGCACCGGGAGCCCCGGGGCCGGCCCAGCCTCCGCCTGGTCGCGGGGAAGGCGGCCAGCCGGGCCACGGGCCGGAAAAGGCCCGGCCTCAGAATCGAGGCCAGGAGTCACGGAACTATTTCTTCAGTCCCTTTCGGGCTTTTGAAGGCTCAGGGCCGCAATCCTTTTCCAAATAAGGGGCGCGCTCGAAATGTGATAATTGACGGAACCAGAAACCAGGAACCAGAAACCAGGAACCAGTCGGGCAGGGTCCGGCCAGAACAGCGGAGCGCCCGAGGCTTCTCCATTCCTGCTTCAGCCAGCGCGGAAAAGGGTGAAGGGTGAAGGATGAAGGGAGGGAAACTTTTTCCGGAATTATCTTCTTTCCCTGGCTACTCCTGGTCCGAAGGCTCCGGTAAATAATCCGTAGGTTCCGATAAATAATCCGAAGGTTCCGGTTCCGGTTCGGGCTCGGGTTCAAGCTCGGTTTCCAGCTCGAGCTCGGTTTTGGTCCCGACCAGCCCCTCGCCGTATTCATCCTTGGACCATCGCCGGAGATCTTGGATCAGCACGTTGGTGGTGATCGTGGAGCTGCCCTTGATATCGAACGACAACGGGAACCCCAAAATGCGGGTCTCGACCGTGAACTCGATGGCCACTTTCAGGGTCATAAACGAGATCCCCGCCGAGCTCAAAAGCATCTTGGATAAGGGCTTGCCGTCCACTTCGGAATAACTGATCCGAATGCGATCGTCTTTGATGGTAAAGCCATAACCCTTGGCCTGTTTGCGGATCATGTAGCGAACCCCATCCGGCGTCATGTTGGCGGAAGCGGAAGCATCGCTGGACACATCCAGCTCGAGCTTGGTCCGATTACCGTAGGTCTTGATGAACGACCCGGAAAAGGTGAAGAGGGCGCCGGCCAGCGCGACCAGGATCAGGATGAGGACGAACCGCTTGGTCGCGGCCTGAGCCTCCAGCCGGCGTAGGGCGTCCCGGTCCGCCCCAGGCCCAAAGCGGGAGTATCCTTCCCCGGCGGGCGGCGGGGGCGGCGTCGAACCCCGGGCCCAGCCCGGCGATGCATCCGAGCCCGGCGCGGCCCATCCTGGCCCAGCCTCCGGGGCCGGCGGCGGCGCGGACGGCCGCTGTTCCCGGGGCCGATATTTCGCCACGATCACCCCGCACTTCTGGCATTCCACTGCGTCCGCCTGCTCAAACCCGCATTTCGGACAAATCATGCTTCGCTCCCTTTCCTGGCGCCCTCAGGCGCGGCTTCAACCGGCGACCGGCAAGGACACGGTGAATTCCGTGCCCTCTCCCGGACGGCTTTCCATCCGAATCTCGCCCCGATGCCGGTGAATAATCTCCTTGACAACGCTCAAGCCCAAGCCGGTGCCTTTGCCCTCCGGCTTGGTCGTGAAAAACGGATCAAAGATCTTGTCCAGGTGCTCCGGCTTGATCCCAATCCCGGTGTCGCTCACCCTGACCTCCACCATCTCCGCCTTGCCTTTACCGGCGGTAATCACTACCCGGCCGCCGCCCTTCTCGCCGCAGGCATAGCTGGCATTGGTCAAGAGGTTAATGAACACTTGCTGGAGTTGGTCTTTCACACCCCAGACCAAAGGCAAGTCCTCCGGAATCCGGGTCTCGATGCTCACCTCGCCCCGGCTGACCTCGTAGCGGCTCAGGGTCAAGGCCTGCTTGATTACCTCGCCCACGGGCACCGGCCCCGTCTCTCCCGCCGAGGGCCGCGCATAGCTCATCAGGTTCTGGATCAGTCCCTCGATCCGGTTCGCCTCCTCCAAGATCCGCTTTAGCCGCTCCTGGTTTTTGCTCAAAGGAGGTGGCTGCTGCCGGAGCAGGATCTGGGCATAAGAAGAGATCGCGGTCAAGGGGTTGTTGAGCTCGTGGGCGATGCTGGCCGCCATTTGTCCGAGCGAGGCCAACTTCTCGGAATGGAGGATTTGGGCCTCCAGTTGCTTGAGCCGGGTGATGTCCTGGCCGATGGCCACGAAGCCCTGGAACTGGTCGTTGGCATCGCGCAGGGTCGAAGTGTTGAAAACCGCTTCCACCTCCTGCCCGGTCAGAGTCTTTAACCGGACTCGAAGATTGACCAGGGATTCGCCCCGGCGCACCCGCGCTTCCAGCTCCTCAAACGAGCCCTCCGGTTCCACCCGGAGAAATTCCCGTAAGAGCTCTTCCAGGGTGCGGCCCAACACTTCCTCGCGGGAACGGCCGATCAGCTCGGCAAAGGCCCGGTTGAAGATGGCCACCCGGCCCCCTCGGTCCAGAACCAGGATCAAGGCGTTGGCGTTCTCGATCATCGTCTCCTGGAAACTGCGGAACCGGTTGATCTGCTGGTAGAGGTAGTAATTGCCCAGGGCGGAGGACAGGTGCAGGCTGAGCAGTTGCAGGAGCGCCAGGTCGGTCGGGGCAAAGGCCGGGTCGTGGTGCGACTCGAACGCGATTACGCCCACCAGTCGGTTCTCGAAGATCAAGGGAAACAGGGCCATGCTCTGGGTATCGGGCATCAAGGCGGGCAGGCGGGGATCGTTTTGCTTGAACAGGAGCGGGCCCTGGGCTTGCAAGAACTCGGTTTCGAACTCCGGGGAAATCGCCACCGGCTGGCCGAGGAACTGCTGGGGCAGGTTGCCCAGGTAGGAGTAGCGAAAGTGGCGGGCTTGCGGCGGCCGGAAAGCGATGCTGAGGTGAGCGCGGGGGAACACCTCCAGCAAGGGACGGCAATAAGTTTCCAGGAGTTCGGGCAAGGGGCTGTTGATCGGGGTCTCGCGGGAAGCGCGGATCAGGTTTTCCAGCAGGCGGTTGCGCCGGAGCAAGGTCTGGCGTTGCCTCTGGGTTTCCTGGAGAAGCCGCGCCGGCGCCGGGACCGGTCGCTCCGAAAGGTCCCGGAGGAAGAGAAAATAGCCGAGCACCCCGGAGCGTTCGTCCCCCAGCCAGGAAGCCAGGTGATGCATCTCCACCATTGAGCCGTCGCGCCGGCGGAACTCGAGTCGGCTCTCGCTCCGGCCTTCCCGCCCCAGGTTCCGAAGTCGCTCCGAAAAGTCCGCCCGGCTCGCCTCGGTCAGGAACCCTTCCAGGGGTCGCCCCGCGGCCTCGGCCGCGGAGTAACCCAACTGCGCCTCACACGCCTGGTTCCAAAAAGTGATACGGCCGTCCAGGTCCAGGGTCAGGATCGGAAAGAGCCCGTGCTGGAGCACCTGCTCCTTGAAAGCCGCGAGCCATTGCTGCTCCTGCTCGGCGCGGCGCAGCGCCGTGACATCGTGGAGCACGACCAGGAACTCGTTGCGGCCGGGGATGGGAATCGCCGCGCTCCGGGCCTGGCGCCGGTCCCCGCTTTCGGGCCGCGTCAGGGCGAGCTCAAACTCCACCCGCTGGCCCTGGCGCACTTTCTCGAACGCGGCCATGCCCTGGACATGGGCGAGCCCTTGCAGGTAGCGGGTGAAGGAATGGCCGGCAGGATCCTCCCCGGTCAAGGCGCGGCCGGCCGGGTTGCTCCGGTTGATGATGGTGTCTTCTCCGATCATCAGGATCGCATCGGGGCAAAGGTCCAGCAACGACTCCAGGTAAGCGGTGTCGGGCGACTCCGCCGCCGGTCCGCCGGCCCGGTCCAGGTCCACGATCTGGGTGCTCCCCAGATAGGCCTGGGTCTTGAACTCCGCGGTCTCCCCGATCTTGCGCACCACCGTGGCCATCCGCTCCGCGCTCTCGGAAATCGCATTCACCGCGTTCTTGAGCGAGGCCAGCGCCGGGTGCTGCGGCGCGACCTCGTAAAAGCTCCGCTCCACCCGCCGGAGGATCTCGGCATAGCCCAGGATCGAGGTCAGCGGCTGGTTCAACTGGTGCGCGGCCGCCCCGGCCAGGGCCACCAGGGCCTCCCGCCGGCGCGACTCCATCAGCCGCTCCTGCGCCTGGCGCAGCTCCTTCTCGATCTTGATCCGGTCGCGGAGGTCGTGGAAGATGCCCACGCTCGCGATCTCCCGGCCGTCCTCGTAAATGATGGAAGCCGACATGTTGATGGGAATCTCTTCCCCGTCTTTGCCCAGAATGGTGTTGGAGCAGGTCTCGAGTTTGCCCACCCCGCCGTAGTCGGGGCTGCGCAGCTTGCGCATCACGTCCCGGGCCACTCCCGGCGAGTAAAAGTCCACGATATTGATCTTCCCGAGCACTTCCTCCGCCCGGTAGCCGGAGATCCGCTCCGCCCCCTCGTTGAACAGCACGATCTTGCCCTTGAGGTCTGCGGCAATGATCGCGTCCATGGTTCCCTGGATGACCTTCTCCAAAAACTCCTTGGTCCGACGCAGCTCCAGGCTGAGTTGCCGCTCCTCGGTCACATCCAAAAGCGAAATCAGGTATTCGTCGCGCGGCCCGGGCAGCGGCTCGAAGTGGGCGGTGGCCAGACGCTGGGACTGGTCGCGGCAGAACAGGCGCACGTTCACGCTTTGGGAGATGCGGTCCCCGCGCAGGAGTCGGGAGAGGGATTTGGCCGGGGCCGTCTCTGACAGCAGCACCTGGTCGAGCGGCCGGCCTTGGGCTTCGCTCTTCTCGTAGCCCGAAAGCCGGAGGAAGTTCTGGTTCACGTCGGTGATGATCCCCTCCCGGTCCACCACCAGGATGCCGTCCGAGGCATGGGCGAACAGGGCCTCCAGCCGGAGGGAGGATTGGGCCAGTTGAGTAGCGTCGGCCTCGGCCTTCTGCCGGCCGCGCATCTCCGCGAGCACGTTCCGCGCCAGACGCAGGTTCTTGAGCGCGGTCGCGGTGGTGTTGGCCACCAGTTCCAGGAAATAAATCTCGGTGGGAGAAAATTTCCGCCGCTCTTTTTCCGAGCGGAGGAACAAGAGCCCGATGATCTCGTCCCGGTAAAGAATCGGCGCGGCCAAAAGCGACTGCAAGGGCTTGTGCCGGATGAACTCGCGCACCTCTTTCATCAGCGGGTGGCGGCTCACGTCCGGGATGGCGAGCGTCTTCTTGGTCTCAATCACCTTGCGCAGCTCCGGGTACTTGCCCAGCTCCAGCCGGATGTTCAACTCCTGCGGCCGGTCCCCCTGGGTGACCACGTAACCCGTCCGGCGGTCTTCGGTCAGGAGCACCACCGAGCAGCTCGCCCCCGCAATCAGCTTCTCCAACTCGCGGGCGGTCCGGTTGAGGATGGTCACGTCATCGGGCTCGCTCCGCATGAAGCGGGCAATCCGGTTCAGCGTTTGGATCCCGGCCTGCACCGTCTCCGCGTCCTCGAGCAGTTGCTCCTGGTGGAGCACGCGCTCTAGGCGGAACTGAAGCTTGTCCAGTTTTAACGGCGGGAATAACAACTCGTCGGCCGGCAAGGAGCGCCGGGAAGCGCGGGAGGCCTGCTTTCCCGGAGCCACCACCAGGAGGGGCAGCCGCCGGGTTTTCGGGTGGCGGCGCAACTGGCGGGCCAAATCCTGAAAGCCCGGGCCGAGCAGGGCCGCGGCGAATTCCTGGCCGCGCGCCCGGGCCAAGGCCGCGGCCGCGGATTCGCAGAAGCGGACCGCGTAGCCGCTCCGCTCGAGCCCGGATACCAGTCGGTGCAGCGAACCGCGCCGCTTGTCCACCACCAGCAAAGGATGGGTTTGCGTCACTGCCGGACCTTCCTGGATTGGGGAGAGCGGGTCGAACCCGACTGGCGCAGCACTTCCGCCTCGATCTCGGCCAGCGTCCGTCCGGTGCGGCGGGCGAGGCGGCGGAGGTCATCGTATTCGGGGTGCGCCGTTTCCCTCCGGTCCGGGCGCAGCGCCCACTTCACCCGCACCTTTCCGAAGCGGGTGGCCACGGTCTCGGTGCGCCGCGGCAGCACGGTGCGGTAAAGTTCGCGGTAACGCACGCCCAGGGTGGTGGAATGCAGGAAGAGCGTGCGAAGGATGGTCAAGCGGTCCTGGGGCCGGGCCAGCACCTGCAGAAGCGCGCCCGGCCGGTTCTTCTTCATCTGGGCGGGAAGCACCAGCACGTCCAGGGCGCCGGCGGCAAAGAGCTGCTCCATCAGGTAATCGAACCGCTCGGCCGGCAGGTCGTCGAGGTTGGCCGCCAGTTCCACCACCACCGTGTCCTCGCCGCCGGCCAAGACCTCGCCCACGATCAGGCGGAGCAGGTTGGGCCGGCCCGGAAGCCGGCGATCGCCCAGGCCCACCCCGGTCTTCTCCAGGGTCATGGCCGGCAGCGGCCCGAAATCCTGGGCCAGGGTCCGGACCAGGGCCGCGCCGGTGGGCGTAACCGTCTCGCCCTCAGCCGCGCTGCCGTAAACCGGCACGCCCCGGAGCAGGGCCAGGGTCGCGGGCGCCGGGAGCGGGAGCAGGCCGTGAAGGCAAATGACTTCCCCTCGGCCCAGCGGCAACGGCGAGCAGAGCACCCGGTCCACCCCCAGCGCCTGCAGCCCGGCCACCGTGCCGACCACGTCCACAATCGCGTCCACCGCGCCCACCTCGTGGAAGTGGACCTCCGGGACCGGCACCCGGTGCACTTTCGCCTCGGCCCGGGCCAGGGCCGCAAAGACCGCGATGCTTTTTTCCTTGACCTCCGGAGACAAGCGGCTCCGCCGGATCAGGCGGGTGATATCTTCGAGGTTGCGGTGGCGGGGACGCCGGCCGGTCAGTTCCACCCGGAGCTTAAGCCCGGCCAGGCCTTGCTCTTGCCGCCGGCGGAAGTGGAGGCGAAAGCCGGAAAGCTTGAGCCCGGCCAGGGCCTCCTGGATCCCGCGCGGACCGATCCCGGCATCCGCCACCGCGGCCAAGGCCATGTTGCCGGAGACTCCGGCGAAGCAATCGAAGTAAGCGATACGCATCGTTAGAATCCGGAGATCGTATTCCGTATTCCGTATTTCGTATTTCGTATATCGCGACCCAGCGATGGATCAATCCCATTCATTTGGCACCCCAATTCAAAACAAACTATACGAAATACAGAATACGGAATACAAAATACGAAATTCATCTACAGCCGGTTAATCAGCGAGGCCACGCAGGCCGCGCCAAAGCCGTTGTCAATGTTCACCACCGCCACCCCGGACGCGCAGGAGTTGAGCATCCCGACCAGCGCGGCAAAGCCGCCCTGGCCCACGCCGTAGCCCACGCTGGTGGGCACCGCGATGATGGGCTTGTTGACCAGGCCGCCGACCACCGAGGCCAGCGCCCCTTCCATGCCCGCCACCACCACGATCACCCGGGCCGAGCGCAGCCGCTGGCTGAAATGGAGCAGACGGTGGATCCCGGCCACGCCCACGTCATACAGGGTCTCGACCGGGTTACCCAGCATTTCCGCGGTCTCCCGCGCCTCCTCGGCCACCGGCAGGTCCGAGGTCCCGGCGCTGACAATCAGGATCGTGCCCTTGCCTTGCCTGGGCACCGGCGCCGACCGGAGGGTCACGGTCCGGGCCAGCGGGTTGTAACGCGCCTTGGTGAAGCGCCGGCGGATGCCCCGGGCCATGGCCGGGCTGACCCGGGTGATCAGCACGTTGTCCCGAAGGCGGAGCATCTCGCGCACAATCGCGTTCACCTGAGGAACGGTCTTGCCTTCGCCCAGGATGACCTCGGGAAAACCCTGGCGCAGCTCGCGGTGATGGTCCACCTTGGTGTGGCCGAGGTCGCCGAAGGGCAAGCGGCGCAGGCTTTCCAGGACGGCATTTTCATCCAGCCGGCCCTGGCGGAAGTCGCGGAGCAGTTGGCGTAATCGCTTTTCCTGCATGGCGGTGCCTCAAAGCACGCGGCTCAAGCCCCGGGAGGTGGTGATCCGGAGCGCGCCGGTGCTGGTATCGAGTTCCAGGGTCCGCCCTTCCTCCCCGCCCACGTCCTCGCCCCGCAGGGGAATCCCCAGCCGCTTGAGGTTCTCTTTGACCGCGCGCACGTTGCGGTCGCCGATGGTGGGCTTGACCGGGCCCTGGGAAGGGTTGGGGAACAAGGAGGAGAACATGTTGGCGCCGCCGGCGATCTTGGCTTCCAGCCGCTCCTGAGCGCAGCCCTCTTCGATCAGGTGTTCCTGAAGACGTTCCAGGGCCAGGTCGGCATACTTCATCGGGTTCCGGGGCAGGTCGCCGGCCCGCTTCTTGGCCTTGGACCAGGCCGGGAGCAGGATATGGGCGAGTCCCCCGATCCGGGTCTGGGGATCGTAGAGGGCCACGCCCACGCAGGAGCCCAGGCCGTAGGACTTGAGGAGCGCGGGCGCGCGGGCGATCTTGCATTCGGCAATGCGGACTTTGATGGCAGGGGTTTGAATCATTCGGTTCGGGTTAATCCCGCCCGGAGCGGATTAAGGGTTCCACCCGGCTGGCCTCCAGGATTAATTTGAGCGAGTTGGGGTCGGGGAGCAGGAAGAAATGCCCGCGGATGGTGGAGCCCATCCCGAAGAATTGAGTTTCCACCACCAGAGTCAGGTCGCTCTCCTGACCCAGTTCGATCAGGATGTAGTCCACGATGGCCCCGGCCATGTCAAAGGCCAGGGAAGGCACCGAGGGAAGCAGGGACAAGCCCAGCAAGTTGCCCATCGCGCCCAGGTAAGCCCCGGCCAGGATATTGGCCACTTCCTTGAGCGCGGAGGCGTGGATCTCGCTGAGGATCAGCTCCGAAGTAGCCGGCTGGCCGGTGAGCAGCGCGTTCAGGTTCTGGGCGGAGTCCCGGGGGAAGATGAGGAGCAAGTTGCCGCGGAAGTCTCCCCAGACCTGCAAGTAAATGCCCACCACCACCTGCTCGGCCCCGCCGATGATGTCCGGCACCTGGTCCAGCCCGGCCAAGGTCACCTTGGGCACCTTCAGGTTCACGGTCTTGCCGATCATCTGGCTGAGCGCGGTGGCGGCATGGCCCATGCCGATGTTGCAGATCTCCTGGAGCGCGTCGAGATGGACGTCGCGCAACTGGTCCATAATCGAGAGCTTGGGCTTGGCCATGGTCCCTCCTAAATCAAACCCAGCGTGTCCAGCACGAACACGATCCGGCCGTCCCCCAGCATGGTGACCCCGCTCAGGCCCGAGATCCGCTCCAAGGGCTTGCCCAGCGGCCGGATAAAGGCTTCTTCCTGGCCGACAAACTCGTCCACCAACAGCGCGTGCTTGCGCTTCTGCACCTCCACGATCAGGGCCGGATAGGGCGCCGAGCGGTGGTTTTTCTGGGGCAGGTTGAGGAACGGCCGCAGGTCTTGCATCGGGATCAGTTCCTGGCGGTCCACGTAATACTGCTGCTTTTGGTTGCGCCGGATCTGGTGCTCCAGGATCTCCACTGTCTTCAGCACCTTGCTGATGGGAAGCGCGAAGACCTCCTGGTTCAGGCGGATCAAGAGCACGTTGATGATGGAGATGGTGCGCGGCAAATGCAGGGTGATGGCGGTCCCCGAGTTGATGGCCGAGGCCAGGCTGACAAACCCCCCCACCCCTTCCACCGAACTCCGGACCACGTCCATGCCCACGCCCCGGCCCGACACCAGCCCCACCTCCCGCGCCGTGGAAAAGCCGGGCAGAAAAATCAGTTGCAGCGCGTCCTCATCCGACAGCGCCTCGGCTTCTTCCGGCCGCACCAACTGCTTCTCCACCGCCACTTCTTTGAGCTGGAACGGGTCCATGCCCCGGCCGTCGTCCCGGATCTCGATCAGCACCATGTCGCGTTCCCGAAAGGCCTGCATCACGATGGCGCCGGTCGGGTCTTTGCCCGCGCGCTGCCGCTCTTCCGGGCTTTCGATCCCGTGGCTGACCGCGTTGCGGAGCAGGTGGAGCAGGGGGTCTCCCAATTGCTCGAGGATAGCCCGGTCGAGCTCGATCTCCTTGCCCTGGATCTCGAAGCGCACCTGCTTTTTCTGGTCCTGGGCCAGGTCGCGCACGGTGCGGGGCAGGCGTTGCACCACGCTGTCCAGGGGCATCAGCCGGATGCCCATGACCAGTTCGTGGAAGTCGCGGACCAGGCGCTCGAGCCGGTCCAGGCTCTGGTCCAGCCCCGGCACCGGCTGGCGCTTGCCCAGTTCCCGGAGCTCGGACTTGACCAGGATCATCTCGCCCACCGCGTTGATGAACTGGTCCAGGATCCGGGTCCGCACCCGCACCGTCTGGGGCAGCGGCACCGCCGCGGCGAACGGGTCGTGGCTCGCTTCCGCCGCGGGCCGCTCTTCGGCCGCCTCGGCCGCCGGAGCGGCCGCGGGAGCCGGCTGACCCCGGTGCTCGGTGATCTCGAACCCTTGCACGTCGGCCAGCGAATTGAGCACCTTGAGCAGCTCCTCCCGGGAAGCCGCGCTTTGGAGGTCGAGTTCCACCGCCAACCCGGCGGGATCGTCCAGGAACTGATTGGACTTGACCTGCTCCAGGGTGGGCCGACTGGTGACCACCCGGCCGAGCTCGGACAACCGCTTGAACAGGATCAGACCCCGGACACTGGGCGCCGCCGCCTGCCGGGAGATCACCACCTTGATCGTATAATTCGCCGCCGGCGCGCCGGGCGCCGCCGCTGGCAAGGACGGCGCCGGCTCCTCCGGCAATTCCGCGGTCAGGGGTTCGGTCCGCGGTTTTTCTTCTTGGGCTTCCGGCGCCGCGGCCGGGGACCCCGTCCGGTAGGCGCGAATCTTCGCCACCAGTTCCTCGACGGGCAGGGAAAAAGGCTTGCCTTCCGCCGCCTCCCGAACCATCCCCTCGAGCAGATCAATCCCCTGGAAGATGAGGTTCATGGCCTCGACGCTGACCGGCCGGGCGCCCTGGCGGAAGTCGTCTATCAAGTCTTCCAGGGCGTGGGCCAGGTCGCGGATCGGGTCATAGCCCATGCTCGCGGCCATGCCCTTGATGGAATGGGCGGAGCGGAAGACGCTGTGGATGGCTTCGGGGTGGGAAGGATCCTGCTCGATCAGGAGCAGGTTTTGGTTCATGGCCTGGAGGTGCTCCGTGGTCTCGCTGACGAACATGGCTTTGTATTTGGACATGTCCATGGGGCGCCCCCAGGAAAAAGTAGGCAGTAGCTGTAATGACTCAATATCTTGTCATACGAACGTTGGCTTCGGGCAGGTATCCAAACCTGCCCTACGCTGGATTCATCGTAGGGCACGATTGGATTCGTGCCCGGTGGATCGTATGGCGAGTTCAAGAGTCATTACAGCTACTATCTACCGGCTTTCAGAGCTTGACCACCTTCTTGACGATCTCCAGGACTTTCTCCGGCTTGAAGGGCTTGACGATGAAATCCGCGGCCCCGGCTTCGATCGCCTCCATCACCAGCGATTCCTGGCCCAGGGCCGAGCACATGATGATCTTGGCGTCCTTGTTGACCTTGATGATCTCCCGCACCGCCTCGATCCCGCTCTTTTGAGGCATGACGATGTCCATGGTGGTGATATCGGGCCGCAGCTCCTTATAGCGCTCCACGGCCTCGACGCCATTGCCGGCCTCGCCCACCACCTCGAAATCGTTGCCGGAGAAAACCTCTTTGATCATGTTGCGCATGAAGAGCGCGTCATCCACGATCAGAACCCGAATTCGCATCACCATCCTCCCGAAGGCTTCCATCCTCAAGAGGGCGGCCGCGGCCGCCGCTCCTCTCAGGCGTAATATTCCTCGATCTCGCTTAAGAGCTTGTCCACGTCAATAAAATGAAAGAGCCGGCCGCCCAGGTTGACCACCTTGGACACATAGGGATTGCCTTCCCCCGCACTGACCGGCCGCACCATGTCTCCCCGGACCGGCACGCTCTCGATCCGCTCCACCCGGTCCACCAGCAACCCCAGGTGATAAACCTCGCTGGCCAGGATCAGGATCCGCGATTCCACCGTGATCGTGGTCGGCGGCCGGCCGAAAAACTGGGCCAGGTCCACCACCGCGATCACCTTGCCCCGGTGGTTGATCACCCCCCGGGTGAACGCCGGGGCCCGGGGCACAAAGGAAAAGGCCGGGACCTCGATCACCTTGTCCACATGCCCGATCTCCAGGCCGTAAAGCTCGCCGGAAAGCTTGAAACTGATCGCCTGCCGGCGGAGCTCGCCCTGGCTTTCCCGCGCCGCTTCCCTGGTCGCCGTGGTCGGCATCTAGTCGAAGACGAACTCAATGTCGTCCGAGTCGCTTTTGCTTTTGCCCTTGGGCGGATTCTTGCCCACCGCCTGCACCTTCGGCCGCCGGCCCGCTCCCGGCTTCGCCGTCTCGGGCTTGGCCGCCCGGACCTTACTTTCCGGCTCGGGCGGCAAGAACTCCCGGGCCGGCTCCTGGGCCAGAACCCGTTCCGCATCCAGGCGGAAGCGGGAGACCACCTCCTTGAGGTCGTCGGACAGGCGCGAGAGTTCCTGGGCGGCGCTCGCCATCTCCTGCATGGAGGCGGTCTGCTCCTCGGTGGCCGCGGAGACCTCCTGGGTGGAGGCCGCGTTATCGTGGGCCACCTTGGCGATGTCGTCAATGCTCCGGACCAGCTCCCGGGCGCCCTCGGCCTGGATCTGGCTCAGGTCGGAAATGTTCTTCACCTTCTCCGCCGCGGTGGTGACCATGTGCACGATCTCGGCCAGCGACTCGTTGATGGTCCCGATGTCCTCCCGGCCCTCGGCGATATGGTTGGCGGTCTCCTTCATGTTCGAGACCACCCGCTCGCTCTCCGCCTCGATCTCGGCCACCAGGTCCGTGATCTGCTCCGCGGAATTGGAGGTGCTCTCCGCCAGCTTGCGCACCTCGTCGGCCACCACCGCGAAGCCCTTGCCGTATTCGCCGGCCCGGGCCGCCTCGATGGTGGCGTTGAGGGCAAGCAGGTTGGTCTGGCGGGCGATGTTGGTGATCATCTCCACGATCTTGCCGATGCGCTGGGTCTTCTCCCCGAAGCGAACCACCATCTCCTGGGACCCGGCCATTTTCTCGAAGACCATCTTCATCTTTTCCATGGCCAGGCTGGCGAGCTCGCCCGACTGCTGGGCCTTGGTGGCGGCTTCGGAGACCGAGGTGGAGGTGACCATGGCGTTGGAGCTGGTCAGCTCGATGCTGCCCGCCATTTCCCGCACGGTCTTGGAGGTGTTTTCCACCAGCTCGGCCTGGTTCTCGGCCCCCCGGGAGATGTCCTCGATGGTTCCGGCCACTTCTTCGGTGGAGGCGTTCATCTCTTCGGCGGTGGCGGAAAGGTTCTGGGCCGACTGGGAGATGTTGATGGCCGTGCCCTGGGTGCGGCTGGCCAGCTCGCGCAGGCTCTCGAGCATGGCGTTGACCGAGGCCATCAACTCATCAATTTCGTCCGGGTAGCGGGGGTGGCGGGTGAGGGTCACGCCCTGGGTGAGGTCGCCTTCGCTGATCCGGCGGGCGGCCCGGTTCAGGGCTTGGAAATCTTTGGTAATGGTGCGGGCGTAAACCCATCCGCCCAGCCCGGCCGCCAGGAAGATAAAGCAGGAGGTGAGAATCGTGGGGACCAGGGGCGAGCCGGAATAGTATTGCCGCAAGATGTCAAAGCCCATGTAGGAGATGACCGAGATTGCGGCGATCACCATGAAGCCGGCAAAAATCTTGATGGCCAAAGATACCTTCATCCGTCCACCTCCTGCCGGGAAGGCGCTTCCGCGATCCCCGGCTTCTGGTAGATCCGCTCCCGCGGTATCACCGGGACCAACGCCCGCCGAAGCCGGCCGATCAGGATCTCGGTCTTGCCCAGCACCAGGTACCCTCCCGGGCGCAAGCTAATGCTGAAACGATCCAGGATTCCCTCCTGCTCCTCGCGGGAAAGGTAAATCAACACGTTGCGGCAGACCACCAGGTCCAGATCCTCCAGCGCCGGGTCGCGCAGCAAGTCCTGGCGCTGGAAGCGGACCAGTGCCGCCACCCGCCGCCGCACCACCCACTCCTCGCCCCGCGGCGAGAAATGTTTTTCCCGCAGACCGGGAGGCAAGTCCTGGAGCCGCGACTCCGGATAACTCCCGGCCCGGGCCCGGGCCAGGGAATCTTCGTCAATGTCCGTGCCCAGGATCGAGACCGCCATGGTCGCCAGCGGCCCGGGGAAATGCTCGCGCAGGAGGATGGCGAGGCTGTAAGCCTCGTCTCCATCCGCGCAGCCCGCGCTCCACAGCTTAAGCCGCGGCTGGCCGTGCTGCTGGCGCCATTGGATAATCTCCGGCAGCAGCCGCGTCCGGATCGTCTCAAACGTCTCCGGGTTCCGATAAAAATTGGAGACATTGATGCTCAGCGCCGCGACCAGCCGGTCCCACTCCTCGGGCTCCCGCTCCAGCAGCTCGAGATAGTCCTCCAGACTCGCGCACTTCCGCGCCCGCAACCGCACCGAAAGCCGCCGCCGCGCATACCGGTCCTTGTAGCCCAATAAATCCAGGCCCCGCATGGCGCGTAGTTGCTCGGCCAGCGTCTGGAACGCCGCAACGGAAATGGTTAGCTCTTTCCCCTTATCCACAGGGGACGGCACAACCAATTTCGACCGGGCTCCGGGGGCGGCGAAAATCACGGCCTCGACTCGCTCCTCTTCATCACAGAAATTCGTCTTAAATTAACATGGCTTAGTCAGAGTGTCAACTAACGACCGATTTGGGCCTGCGACATAAAATGGGGGCAACCGGGATAAGCGTAGGGGCAACCCCCCGTGGTTGCCCGAAATCGGGCAGGCACAGGGGCCTGCCCCTACACAGAATCCATAAAACCCCTTTTAATGTCGCAGGCCCGACCGATTTTCTCTGCGCCGATTGCCAAGAAGAATGTCTTGCAATTTTCGCCTCTTCGGAACCGTCCCCGGCCCTGGACAAAGCAAGGCCTGTCGCTCTCATCACCACGAGAGTTGAGCGAAGGTTCTGGTCAACCATAACGGAAGCCAAGAGGTAATAAGCGCGCGGAAGCGGGAGGCAGCAAGGACCGCGTCCGGTCGGAAGCTGACGGAGACGGCTGAATCCATTTGCCGAAGTTTTCATCTTAAGGAAGCATAGGAAAAGGTCCTGCGCCAAAACCCCGGAGCAGACATGAAAGAAACCCGGTTGTATCTTCCCTCGGAACGCGAAGACTTCCACGCCTTCACCCCGGCCCGCAAGGTGGTGCGGGACATCATTTTCTCCACCGACCGGCGCGACTTCGGCTGGATCAAGGAAAACATCCCCTGCCAAAGGGCCTGTCCCGCCTCTACCAACATCCCGGGTTACATCCGCTGCATTTTTGAGGAACGCCACGGCCGGTCCTACGAGCTGAACCGCTTCGTCAACATCCTGCCCGGCGTGCTCGGCCGGATTTGCGCCCGTCCCTGCGAGCCGGCCTGCCGGCACGGCTTCCCCGACAACGGCGACCCGGTGGCCATCTGCCACCTCAAGCGGGTGGCCGCGGACTTTCGGCCGGAGGGGCATCGCCTCCAGGAACAGCTCTTTGCGCCCTCGGGCAAGAAGGTGGCGGTGATCGGCTCCGGCCCGGCCGGACTGGGCGCGGCCCACGACCTGGCCACCTTCGGGCACCAGGTCACCATGTATGAAGCGGAAAAAGAGCCGGGGGGCATGCTCCGTTACGGCATTCCCGAGTTCCGCCTGCCCCGGCCGCTCCTGGCCACGGAGATCGCCAACGTCCTGCGCCTGGGGGTGGACCTGCATCTCGGCGTCCGGGTCGGTCGCGACCTTGAGCTCGCCGAAATCCTGGACAAGCACGACGCGGTGATCCTCAGCGCCGGCGCCTACCGGCCCAACCGGCTGGGGATGCCGGGCGAGAACCTGCCGGGCGTTTACACGGGGCTCGAGTTCATGATGCGGGTCAACGAGGGCGAGCGGCCCGAGATCGGGCAAAAGGTGCTGGTGGTGGGCGCCGGCTTCACCGCCATGGATTGCGCCCGTTCCTCCATCCGCCTGGGCGCTAAGCGGGTGCTCATCAACCTCCTCACCACCGAAGAGTTCCTCACCGTGGACCAGGAAGAAATCTTCCAGGTGAAATACGAAGGCGGCGAGTTCCGCGGCCTGGTCTCCATCCAAGAGGTCCTGGGCAAGGACAAGGTCCAAGGCGCCCGCTTCCAGCGCAACCGGTTGGGCGGCTGGACCGAGCGGGGCGAGCGGGAGGGGGTTCCGATCCCGGATTCCGATTTTTTTGACAGCGCCGACAGCGTGATCCTGGCCATCGGCCAGCGGCCGGACCCCTCGTTCCTCCACCTCGAGCTCGACCAGACCGAGCGGGGCTTTCTCCGCCTGAATCCTCAAACCGGGATGACCAGCCGCAACCGCCTCTTCATCGCCGGCGACTTCGGAGCCGGCGCTTCCAACGTGATCTCCTGCATCGGCTCGGGCCGGCGGGCGGCCTGGGCGGTGGACCAATACCTGATGAGGCGGGAGCGCCGCAAGAACGTGGTCCGGTTCGAGTATATGCCCGAGACCCTGCGCGAGCGCAAGTGGGACTTCATCCCCCGCCAGCCCATGCCCACTCTGGAATTGCCTAACCGGCTGGCCGGCGCCGGCCAGAGCGAGGTGGAGACCGGCCTGGACCCGGACCCGGCCCGGGAAGAATCCAAGCGCTGTTACCTCTGCTACTTGCGCTTCGAGATTGACGCGGCCCGCTGTATCTATTGCCGCTGGTGCATGGACGTGATGCCCAAGAACTGCATCAAGCTGGCGAAAGAAGTCGTACGCAATTCCGACGGCTCCATCCAGAGCGTGGTGGAGACCGAGGACTGGAGCCAGGCGGCCGCGGTGGTGATTGACGGCAAGGAGTGCATCCGTTGCGGCAACTGCTTTAGGGTCTGCCCGGTCAAATGCATCGAGATCGTCAAGGTCGAGATGATGGAGCAGGACGTGGAGGCCTGATGGCGGAGCCCTTGCATTTCGTGATCGTGGGCAACGGTCCGGCCGGGAACGAGGCCGCGGCCGCGCTCCGCGGCCAGGATCCGAAAGCGCGGATTACCATCATCTCCGCGGCGGCGACCCACTACCTGCGGCCGGAGAAACTGGCGGCTTTCCTGGTCCAGCCCCGGCACCGGCTCAAGGACCTCTATATCCATCCTTACCCCTGGTATGAAGAGCAGCGGATCCAGCTCCGGCTCAACCAGACGGTCAACCGGATCGCCCCGGAGCAGAAATACGTTTACCTCAACCACAAGGAGCGGGTCCGCTACGACCGCTTGCTCCTGGTCACCGGCGCCCGGCCCCGGGTCCCGGAGCGGCTGGCCTCCCTGAGCTCGCTCCTGACCCGCTTCGCCACCGGCGCCGACGCGCTCTTGCTCAAGCGCGGGATCGCCCAGGTGAAGCACATGACCATGCTCGGCGGCGACTGCATCGCGCTCGAGCTGGCCCAGGCCCTGCTGCCCCGGGGCGTGAGGCTGACCTTCATCCTGGATGAATATCGCTTCTGGCCCCTGGAGTTCGATGAGGGCGTGAAGAAGCGGCTGGCCGATTCCCTGGAAAAGAAGGGGATCGAGGTGGTCCGGGACGACCTGGCGGTTTCGGTGGAGCAGGCGGGCGACGAGCTTTTGGTCAAGACCCGCGGCGGCAAGGAGGTCAAGACCGACCGCGCCTGCTTGAGCTCGGGCATGGTTCCGGCCGTGGAATTCCTGGCCTCCGCCGGGATTGACACCCAACTGGGGGTGTTGGTGGACGACCACTTGCAGACCAGCCGGCCCGACATCTGGGCCGCGGGCGAGTGCGCCCAGGTCTATTATTCCGAACTGAAAGATTACCGCTGCTCCACCGGCTCGGTCAATGCCGAGCAGCAAGGCCGGCTGGTCGCCCGGAACATGCTCGGGGCCAAAGAGATGGTGAAACTTCCGGAACCCGGCCGGGTGACCATTGCCGGCGAGCACTTCACCACCTATGGCTGGAAGGGATTCTCCTTGGATGAGAAAGATTGACCTCACCGTGGAAATCTGCGGCAGCGCCGGCGACGGCACCCTGGCCGCGGGAGAAATCCTGACCAACACCCTGGCCTTCCAGGGGTTCCACGTCCTTTCTTTCGACTCCTACCCGGCCGAGATCCGCGGCTTTGGCAAATGCGTGGCGCACACCCGGGTCTCGGACCAGCCCGCGCTCAGCCTGAGCGGCACCGTGGATATCCTGATCTCCCTGGATGATAGCTACTCGATCCAACAGATCCCCACGCTCCAGCGGGAAGCCGTGGTCCTCTTTGATAACCAGCCCCTGGCCCCGGTGCTGGACGAGCCAAAGTGCATCGCCGGCCACCTGGGGCCGGGCATGATCCTTTACGGCGTGCCCTTCCACGAACTCTCCCAACAGGCCACCGCCTCGGGCCGCTCCCGCAACATCGTGGCCCTGGGCGCCTTCGCCGCCCTGTTCGAGATGAACCTCGAGAAGTTCATCGAGAGCCTCCGGCAAAAGTTCAAGCGCAAGCCCCGGGTGGTGGACGAGGTGGCCGCGGCCTTCAACGCCGGGGTGGACTACGTGGCCGGCAATGTGCTCAAGCTGGATGAGTTCTCCTTCCGCCGGGATCAAGAGTCAGAGACCGCTGCCTACCAACTGCTCACCGGCAATGAAGCCGCGGCCCGGGGCGCGATTGACGCCGGGTGCAAGCTCTACGCCGGCTATCCGATCACGCCCACGACCAAGATCATGGAAATCCTGTCCGAGGAACTGCCCCGGCACGGCGGGATCGTGGCCCAGGTGGAAGACGAGATTTCCGCGATCGGGATGGTTTCCGGCGCCGCCGCGGTGGGGGCCCGGGCCATGACCGGCACCTCGGGCCCGGGACTGTGCCTGATGACCGAGTTCATCGGCTGGGACATCATGGCCGAAGTGCCGG